>RCNI01000423.1_pt1 | contig 52872 bp, 41 predicted proteins | sample 2041151 | NCBI WGS metagenome assembly RCNI01 (sample SAMN09708214, study PRJNA481090) | feces metagenome | isolation source: feces | place: Antarctica: Albino Rookery
TCACGCCGATGGTACTGCAGACTGTGGGAGAGTAGGTAGTCGCCGTTCTATTGGGCCCCGAAGCGGAAACGCTTCGGGGCTTTTTTTTGGTATCAAATTAATAAGATCAAAAAATTGTAATCTAACAACGATAGCCTTTCATTCATTTTTACTCATTCTCTTAATTCATAATATCTTGTTATATTTCATAAAAAAGAATACCTTTGTTATGATGTTAATTTTAATAGAGGTGAAATGAAAGATTTCTTTAAATATATTCTCGCTACAGTGTTGGGCTTGGTAATAACAGGTGCCTTCTTTACGATTCTAGGAGTCGTGAGCTTGGATGGTATAGCGATAAGTAGTGAGGGGGCTGTCAAAGTGAAAGACCATTCGGTATTGGTACTTGCTTTGAAAGGTAATATTGTAGAAAGGTATCAACCATCTCTAACCGACCAGTTTTTAGGAGAACAGTTTCCTACCTATGGTTTGGATAATATCATTTCATCTATTCGCAGTGCAAAGGAAAATCCTGCAGTGAAAGGCATTTATTTGGTTTCGGAAAACTTTATCTGTTCTACAGCCAGTTTGCAGTATATACGTAGAACTTTACAGGAATTTAAGGAAAGTGGAAAATTTTTGGTAGCTTATAGCGGTGCTTACACTCAAGGCGGATACTATTTGGCTAGTGTGGCCGATAAGATAATGATAAACCCTTCAGGAAGCATTGCTTGGCATGGATTGTCGTCCCGTACAATGTTTTATAAGGAGATGTTGGATAAACTAGGAGAGATGCAGGAATTTTGTGTTGGAACTTATAAATCGGCAGTTGCCATGGCTAAAGAAAAGGCGGAGATAGAAAGATATGCATTGGTGAACTATCCGGAGCAGCAAGATTTTCTGGCATTGCTGCTAGATACAGGAAGCGAACGATATATTAACAGCCTGTTGAAAAGTAGATGGGGAGTGTGGTATACTCATCTTTCTTTTCTGAAAAAATTAGAAAAGAAAGATAATTTGCAGGCTAGAATGCCTTTTACTTTAGATTTACATTAATAGTGAAGAGGATATGAGCAATAGATTAAAGCGACCTTCAGTCTATAAATTCTTGCTGCCTTTTTCTTGGATATATCAGGCGGTAGTAATCTTTCGGAACTGGTGTTTCGAAAAAGGGTGGCTGCATACCCGTTCGTTTGATATTCCGGTAATCAGTGTCGGAAATATTACAGTGGGTGGTACAGGGAAGACACCACATACCGAATATCTGATACGTTTGCTCTCCAACCAATTTAAGTTGGCAGTGCTTAGTAGAGGGTATAAACGTAAGTCGAAAGGCTTTGTATTGGCACAGGATGGCATTACGATAGAAGATATTGGTGATGAACCTTATCAGATGTGGACTAAATTTCCTCAAATCAATGTGGCAGTAGATAGAGACCGCTGTCATGGGATAGACTCTCTGCTTGACTTGGAGGAGGTAGAAAAGGAGGTCATCGTATTGGACGATGCCTACCAGCACCGATATGTGAAGCCGGGATTGAGTATTCTCTTGATAGACTATAACCGTCCTATTTTTTATGATGCAATGCTTCCGGCAGGACGTTTGCGTGAGCCGGCACAAGAAAAACGTCGGGCAGATATAATCATTGTCAGCAAATGTCCGGAAACGATGACAGAACAAGACCGGGCAGACTGGCTTCGCGTGATAGCTCCCGACTGTGGACAGCAAGTATTTTTCACTTCATTTAAGTATCATCATCTGCAGAATGTCTTTCATCCTGAAATATCAGTGCCGTTGGGCGACAATCTTGCGGAGATGCATTTGTTGCTTCTTACGGGGATAGCTTCTCCAGCACCCATCATCCGCAAGCTGTCAGAGTATACCTCCCATATCATTCCGCTTACTTTTCCAGATCACCATCTGTTTACCGAAAGTGAGATGAAGCATGTGGCAGAAGTATACGGAAAACTGCCAGAAGGCAAACGCTTGATAGTGACAACCGACAAAGACGCGGTGCGGTTACTTCATCATCCGGGGATGGAAGAAGAGTTGAAACCATATCTGTTCACTCTCCCTATCGAGGTGTTCTTTTTGGATGGACAAGAATTATTATTTAACCAAAATATAATCGAGTATGTTAGAAAAAATTCAAGAAACAGCAGCCTTCTTAAAGGCTAAGATGCACACTCACCCTGAAACTGCCATTATTTTGGGTACAGGATTAGGTAGTTTGGTACATGAAATTACAGATAAGTATGAGATTGCTTATTCGGATATTCCTAATTTTCCCGTATCTACGGTAGAAGGTCATAGTGGAAAGCTTATCTTTGGTAAATTGGGAGATAAAGATATTATGGCAATGCAGGGACGTTTCCATTTCTATGAAGGATATTCAATGCAGGAGGTTACTTTTCCTGTTCGTGTAATGTGCGAATTAGGTATCAAGACGCTGTTTGTATCCAATGCGGCAGGAGGAACCAATGCGGCGTTTGAAATCGGCGACTTGATGATTATTACTGACCATATCAATTTCTTCCCGGAGAATCCATTGAGAGGAAAGAATGTGGAATACGGTCCTCGTTTTCCGGATATGAGTGAAGCCTATTCTAAGGAGTTGATAGCAAAAGCATTGGAAATAGCAGCCGAAAAAGGTATCAAGGTGCAGCAAGGCGTGTATCTGGGTACGCAGGGACCTACTTTTGAAACTCCGGCAGAATATAAGATGTTTCATATTCTTGGAGCGGATGCCGTAGGTATGTCAACCGTGCCGGAAGTGATTGTGGCGAATCATTGCGGAATCAAAGTCTTTGGGGTTTCTGTTATTACAGATCTGGGCGTAGAAGGAAAAATTGTGGAAGTGTCACACGAAGAAGTGCAGAAAGCAGCCGATGCAGCTCAGCCACGTATGACCACGATTATGAAAGAATTGATAAATAGAGCATAAGTATAGATATCATGCACGAAGGAAACAGAACAGAAATCTCCACTTTGGGAGAATTTGGCTTGATAAAGCATCTTACCGAGAACATCAAACTTCAAAATAAGGAAAGTGTGTATGGAGTGGGAGATGATGCTGCAGTATTGGAATATCCGGAGAAGCAAGTGTTGGTTACCACTGACTTGTTGATGGAAGGGGTACATTTTGATTTGGTGTATACTCCGTTGAAGCATTTGGGCTACAAATCGGCAATGGTGAATTTCTCGGATATATATGCAATGAATGGTACTCCGAAACAGATTACTGTTTCTTTGGCCTTGTCGAAGAGGTTCTGCATCGAAGATATGGAAGACTTCTATGATGGAATCCGACTGGCTTGCCAGCAGCACGGAGTAGATATTATAGGAGGGGATACGACTTCATCGGTTACCGGACTTGCCATTTCCATTACTTGTATCGGTGAAGCTGATAAAGACAAGGTGGTATACCGAAATGGAGCTAAGGAGACCGACTTGATTTGCGTTACCGGTGATTTAGGTGCTGCCTATATGGGATTGCAGCTGATGGAACGCGAAAAAGCAGTATTTCAAGGAGAAAAAGAAGTTCAACCGGATTTTGCCGGAAAGGAGTATCTGTTGGAACGCTTCTTGAAGCCGGAAGCTCGTAAAGATATTATTCAGGAATTGGATAAGGCAGGCATCAAGCCTACTTCTATGATGGACGTTTCGGATGGACTTTCTTCCGAATTGATGCATATCTGTTCGCAGAGTAAGGTTGGATGCCGTGTTTATGAAGAACGTATTCCTATTGACTACCAGACAGCAGTGATGGCTGAAGAGTTTAATATGAATTTGAGCACCTGTGCGCTGAATGGAGGAGAAGATTATGAATTACTGTTTACTGTTCCTCTTACTGCTCATGAGCAAGTGAGCCAGTTGAAAGGGGTGAAAGTAATTGGACATATCACTAAAGAAGAGTTGGGATGTGCTTTGGTTACTCGCGACGGTAATGAATTAACTTTGAAAGCGCAAGGTTGGAATCCATTACAGAAATAAAAAAGGTATATTTTCGTCCTCTTTGATTGAAAGGAGAGGACGAAAATTCTTTTTTTTGAAGGAAATAAACAATTTTCCTCACCAAATGTTTGGTAATTTAAAAATAATGCGTACCTTTGCATCGCAATCGAGAAACAACGATAGTAAAACAAAAGAAAGGTGCCATAGCTCAGTTGGTAGAGCAAAGGACTGAAAATCCTTGTGTCCCCGGTTCGATTCCTGGTGGTACCACTTTGAAGAAAAGAAAAAGGCAATAAAATCCTTATTCCCCAAAAGGAATCGGGATTTTTTGTTTTTCTGCAGCACGTAATATTGTTTTTCTAGGTGGAGTAAATAATAATAATCTACGGAAGAGAACAGATTCTCATCCGTAGACATTAAATAGATTTGCTTATTTGATCAATGATTGGACGATTCCATTCTCAAAAAACAGATAAGTATATGAATCGTACATCCATTCCTCTTTGTTTCCTTGCTTCTGTATAGAAGCTGGTTTTCCAAAAGACATCAGGCATTCTGCCTTATTCATACCTTTCACCACATCGTTCTCTTTGATTTTATCCCAATGAGTGATTGGGGGTGCCGGATTTTGAGTAATGGCTTCCAACATCTCATCTACTTTTATTCGATGGAGTTTGGCAAATTCATCAAGATACTCTTTATGTTTGGGTTTCTTTTCCGGTTGCAGTTTCTCAAAAGTAAGTCGTTTTACAAATTTAATCACATTGCTTTGGGCTTCAAAGCTGATGTCTGAAGCTAAAATAGTGATGATGTTATCTGTTATTTTGGCAGAATACAGATAACGGTAGAAAGAATCAGTTTTAGGATTTGTCAAGGTGACTTCAGCCAAGAGTTGTTTCTTGTCATAATCCACTTCAAAAAGTTTTTTATTTTCATTTTTTGTGTGAGTGTCTTCCAGACTTTTGTCTTTATGTTCAATCATCCACAAGAGGGCATTGACAAAGATACCTTCGGTGGTGGATGGCTTGTTTAAAGTATGAAATTCTGAGATAACGGTTTTCCCTTTCACTTCAGAGTAAGGGGATTTGCCTTGTGCGTATGACCGGGTGGTTATGCACAGCACAAGGCAAAAGACAGCGAGCAATACTTTCTTCATAAATTAGATTATTCCCCTATTTTTTGATATTCATATGTTTCGCAATACTCATATAATGTACCGCTTTCTGTATATTTTTCATAAAATTCCATTATCAGTTGGGAAGAACTCAGCGTATTTACAGATGCAGTCTGTGTTCCATCTTCTCCACTATCATCGGTGATATAAAGTTTGCCTTTTTTGTATTTCCAGGTACCTGTTGTTGACAATTCCCAGTTGCTGTAGCCATTTTTTTCCCAACTTTGATAAGAGCCGTCATCGTAGAAGGTTACTTTTTCATCATAGTTATAGGTGTATTCGTCGATTATTTCTCCGTTTTCTTTTTCCCATTCAGATGCAGATACTAATTGCCAAGTTCCAATCAGTTCACTAGGAATCTTGTTTTCATCATCACTGCAGGAAGCCAGTTCCAATATCAAGATGGACACAATTCCCCAAATAAATAAATGTTTTAGTTTCAACATGTCATTATTGTTTTAAGTAGGTTTGTAATTCGTTTTAGAAAGCATATCCCAGGCTGAGCATCCAGTTTCTTTCTTTCATGTACCCCTGTTCTACCAAGCCGTGTTGGTAAGTGATGTTAAAGTTGAAATGCTGATACCATGCACCTATGCCAAACTGAATGCCGGCACCAAAACGGCTATATCCACCGTCTAGGTCGTCCATATCACCTAGATTGATGCTTTCTTTTTCTTCTTCGTCTTCACTAGTCATTTTCCCAAACAAGTCGTAGTTTACAAAACCTCCAAAGCGAGCATCGATAGCGATGTCGTCGTTAACTTGATATTTGTATCCCACAGAAAGAGGGATTTCCAATTTATGAGCGGTGAATTTGGTTTTTATAAAATAGTCCTCATCTTTCGATTCAGTTTTCCAACCTTTGGTAGCCAATTGCAGTCCTGAGCTCCAGAACAGTCCGCTCTGTCCGATAGGCTTGTCAAAACCCACTCCCAAGTTGTAGCCTATTTTTGAGTCAGGGTTTTTCAGTCCTTCAGAAAAGCTGGCGCTAGAAATGTTCAAACCGGCTTTTGCGTACCATACGATATCCGATTTTGCTCTTTTGAAAGAAGTGGTAGTTACCAATTGAGCATTAGCAGCAACAGATAAGAAGGCTGCGGTGATAAGAGTTAAAACTTTTTTCATTGTCGTAAAATTTAATGTTGATATTAGTGTTTTCTTTTAAGGTGAGATTTTTCCCGTCTTATCTGACAGCTTCAGAGTTTTTGGCTTGATTTCCGGTTAAGGCCTTTGTAGGGTCAATTACATTTGTCTTGAATCGAGTTCCATATACCGATTCTATCCACTTGTAGTCCTCCTCTTTGGCAGCTACTTTCCAATTTTCATATTTGGCGGGGAATCCCACTACGGTGATTTCAATACCTTTTTCTACAGTTCGGATGTCAAAAGTTGGTGCAACGATAACATCTGCATCCAATTTTTGTGAAGTGAGGTACAAGGCATTTATCTTCAGGTTTTCCAAGTCGAGAGTTGTCATTTTATAGATATCTACATTGTGAAATGGCCAAATCGCTTTTTGTCGTTCGGTAGCTGTTATGCGGAGGTCCACAACGAGTGGGCGGACAAAGATTTGTTGTTGCGGTTCAATCATGCGGCTTTGTGACTGGCGGTATTCACCTTTAGACTGGGCAGACACATTTTGTGAAAATCCACATAGAACCATCAGGGAGGCAAACAGGAAGGAGTCCTTTTTCATAAATAATAAGAATGTCCGTAATTCCCCAGACGGATGTTTAGAAAAAGAAGACGCGTGGGAACTGTTTTAGTATTTTATCCGTTTCGAGGTATCGCCAAACACCCACCATTCAGATAAAATAATAGACAGCCCACGCGCTTTGTATGGATACACTTCACCTGTAAGAGGGGAATGATGTATATACGAAAGAGGTGAGCGTTTTGTTGTCTATTACTCTTGAATGGTATGAAAAATTGGCGATTTTCGAAACAAGAATAATATGATTAAAAACGCTCTTCGATATGTATGTATCTTATCTTTACCTCAAGAGGTACTGATAAGATTTAGCAAAGAAAAAGATTTTTTGATTGATTTGCAAATTTTATCTCCTCTTTTTCAGTATATCTTTCCTTTTTTGATGTAAATAGTTTTCCTTAGCGTATAAGTAAACATTTATGAACAGACAATCCCCATGTCCTTATGAAAGGACACGAGGATTGTACTAAACTTCATAAACCTATATAGTATTGCGTATGTTATTTTTTTTCAATATCCATCTTACGTTTCAATGCTTCCAGATAGTAATAGTCAGCATAGTTCAGCGGAACATCGATTTCATTGTTGTGAGGGATGCTTCCTACACTGTGCATTAAGATAAAGCGACCGTTTTCGCCCAATTTCGCAGTATAGTTGCTTGAAGCTAATGATTCCATAATCTTGTCGGCATATTCCTTGTAAGATGCAGCTTCTGGAATATCGTAAGTACTGATTTCATAAAGAGCAGAGGCGATAGTAGAAGCAGAAGAAGCATCTCTTGGCTCGTTAGGGATTTTAGGAGCATCCATATCCCAGTAAGGAATCAGGTCGGTAGGTAGTCTTTTGTGGTTCTTCATGAAGTTGAAAGTCTTCAGAGACTGTTCCAGATACTTCTTGTCACCTGTTTCGCGGTAGCATACGCTATATCCGTAAATGGCCCAAGCCTGACCGCGAGACCATGCTGATTCATGTGCATATCCCTGTGCTGTGTGGCGGTTGCGAACGCTTCCGTCTTTCAAGCTATAGTCAATAACATGATAGCAGCTTCCGTCTTCTCTGAAGTGCTCTTTCAAAGTTCTGTCGGCATGAGCCACAGCCACCTTATAATAAGTAGAGTCGCCCGATAGTTTTGTAGCTTCGAACAACAGTTCCAAGTTCATCATGTTGTCAATGATAACCGGACATTCCCATCCTCTTTGTGACTGCCATCCTCTATCTACGTTCCAGCTCTGGATGATACCCGCTTTTTCACGGAAACGAGTGCACAATGATTTGGCTGCTTCAACGATAACATCTTTATATGCTTCATTTTTACTCAAGCGCAAGCCGTTACCGTAGCTGCAGTTGATGATGAAGCCGATGTCGTGGTGCCAAGTAAGTTTTTTGGCTTCATTAAGAGCTTCAGTATATTTCTTGGCGATAGGGAGGAGAGTCGAATCGTTGGTCAATTCATACAGATACCAGATGTTCCCTGGAAAGAATCCGCTTCTCCAATCTTCGTAGCCACAATAAAACACGCTGCCATCTTTCTTCAGAGTAACAGGGTTCAAGATTTTCCCACTAGCTTCAATTGTGTCGATTTCCAGACCAATCTGCTTTCTTGCATTTTCGATGGCTTTTTCGCTCCAAGTTTTTTCTGTTTCCTGCGCTTTCTGTGAAGTGCAGCCGATAGCACCAATTGTCATCAATGACAAGACGCTGGTACGAAGAACGTTTAATAGTTTCATAAAAATTAGTTATAGATGTTTTTTAAGTTTTCTGAATTCTGATTGCAATATTACTACTTTTTATCTGATTATAGGTGTATTATCATACGTATTTAGGGATAAAATCGTTCAGACGAACTTCTTGCCTACTGATAGGGTGTGACATAGGAAAAGCAGGTGCAGAAAAAGAGAGGATGCTGGCGGAATAGGAGTTATAAGACGGCCCCCTTGAAGAATGATGTGGACTGTAGTCTGGTGCGGATGAACTATTTTGTAATAATAATGGAAGATTATGGCTTGCTTATTGCTGAAATATCACAAAATTTGCACTGTCAAAAAGATGAGGGAATCCTCTGGACACTGGTCATGACCGGTAGTTAACCTGAAATGCATTATTTGGTATAAGTGGTGCATTTAGCTGAAAATGTAAGTACGTCAGTAATGATGAGAATCATAATACAATCGTTTATATGTCAACATGGGAAGTTGGTTGCTTATTTTATAAGCAAGTTTGAAGGTAAAAAGAACTGATGGGATATCAGTTCTTTTACTATTTTGTACAAAAGTGCTACATGAAACGAACGGTTATGCAAATATCTTTCTCGCATTTGTACTACATTTGTCGTACTGAGCAATCGTTCTTGGGGCGGATTGTGCAGAGTGACTGAAATATCAATAAACTAATAATGAAATTATAGTATGAAAACATCCTTAAACTATGTGATGAGTGGATTGGCATTGCTTTCCACCCAGTCTTGTGCCTCGAATAAAGAGGCTGTACAGACCGAGCAGCCTAACCTTATTTATGTTTTTCCAGACCAGTATCGTAACCAGGCCATGGAGTTTTGGGGGAAAGAAGGTTTCAGCGACAAGGTGAACTTCAAGGCAGACCCGGTACATACCCCTAACTTGAATGATTTTGCACGCCAGTCGGTAGTGCTTACCTCTGCTATGAGTAACTGTCCGCTGAGTAGTCCTCACCGTGGTATGCTGCTTACCGGTATGTACCCTAACAAGAGCGGTATTCCTTTGAATTGTAATTCGAGCCGTCCTATAAGTTCGTTGAGAGAAGATGCTACTTGTGTGAGCGATGTGTTCTCTCAGGCTGGATACGACTGCGCTTATTTCGGGAAGTTACATGCCGATTTCCCTCTTCCTAACGACCCGGAGAATCCAGGTAAATATGTAGAGAGCCGTTGGCCGGCTTGGGATGCCTATACTCCAGCCGAACGTCGTCATGGCTTTAACTACTGGTATTCATACGGTACATTCGACGAGCATAAGAATCCTCACTATTGGGATACCGATGGCAAGAAGCATGAACCAAAGGAGTGGTCACCGCTGCATGAAGCCAAGCAGGTCATCAAGTATCTGAAGAATGAAGGCGGCGAGCGCGATGGAAAGAAACCGTTCTTCATCATGGTTGGAATGAATCCTCCTCACAGCCCATACCGCACTTTGGAAGACTGCGAAGAGCAAGACTATAACCTATATAAAGACAAACCTTTGTCGGAACTGCTAGTTCGTCCGAATGCCGGAGTAGATATGAAGAAAGCTGCTTCTGCTCCTTTCTATTTCGCTTCGGTAACTGGCGTAGACCGAGCTTTCGGACAGATTCTTACTGCCTTGAAGGATTTGGGGCTGGAAAAAAATACTATCGTAGTGTTTGCTTCCGACCATGGTGAAACAATGTGCAGCCAGTGGACCAACGACCCTAAGAACTCACCTTATTCAGAGTCCATGAACATACCGTTCCTGATTCGTTATCCGGATGTGTTGAAACCAAGAGTGGATAATTTCATCATGTCGACACCCGATATTATGCCTACTCTCTTGGGGTTGTGCGGACTGGGACAGCAGATTCCGGAAGAAGTGCAAGGACGCAACCTTGCTCCTCTCTTTATGGATGCAAATGCTAAGATTGTTCGCCCTGACGCTGCTTTGTATATCCAGAACTTGGATGGTGAGAAAGATGAAAACGGTTTGGTCAAGACTTATTTCCCTTCATCAAGAGGTATCAAGACTCAAGACTATACATTGGCTCTTTATATTGACAAGAAGACCAAACAACTCAAGAAGAGTTTGCTGTTTAAGGATTCGGAAGACCCTTATCAGTTGAAGAACCTTCCTTTGGAGGAAAACAAGGAAGTGGTGAAGGAACTTTGCACTAGAATGGGAGCGATGTTGAAGGAAATTGACGATCCTTGGTTCCAGCAGAACATTCTTTCTGATTTAGTGACTTATTGATATAATATAGCATCTCTTGCAGGCGGTATGGTATTGCCGGCTGCAAGAGATATAAATGTAGATTCTAACGTATGAAAAAGATTAATCAGTATCTGGCCGGAGGACTTTTGGGAGCAGTGGCTTCTCTTTCTTCCTTTCAAGCTACGGCTCAGGTAGTGAAGCATGAGAAACTGTTGTCGTTTGAAGAAGCTGTTGTTCCGGATTTCATCTCTGGAAGCAAGTCTACCTTCGGTATTAGCGACGAACATTATAAAGATGGCAAGCAGAGCATCTGGTGGCAGTTTGAACCAGGAGCGGTGATGTCAATCAAGAAAGACCTTCAGTTTGAACGTAAAGACCCTACCGGAAAAGACACTTACTTGTCGGCTTTCATCGTATGGGTGTATAATGAACAGGCTGTAGACAAGACCATCGAGTTTCAGTTCTTGAAGGACGGCAAACTGTGTACTTCTTTTCCTTTTGGTATTAATTTTACCGGATGGAGAGGGGCTTGGGTTTGCTTTGAACGAGATATGCAGGGGGCGGTGGAAGATGGTATGAACGAGATTCGTGTAGTTGCGCCGGATGTAAAAGGAAAATTGTTCTTCGACCATGTAATCCCTTCCTCGAAAGTGGATGCCCGCCAGCAGACTGCCGATGTGCAGGTGCCTTTTGTCAACAAGGAAACCAACAATCACTGGCTGGTTATCTACAAACATTCGTTGTGGAAACCGGATATTGCGTTGGAGCCCGTTACAGATGCTCAGAAGAAGGATTTGAGAGTCATAGAAAAACGTTTCCTGAAAATGCTTTACACTCCTTCCGCTTTTAAGGATAAGGAGCTGAAGGCCATACGTAATGCTTACGATAAGTATCAGATTACTTATAAGAACGGCAAGGTGAGCGGACTTCCTATCTTTATGACCAGACAGGCGGAGGCTTATGAGCGGATGATTCCGAACTGGAACAAGCGTTTCTTCGAAAAGTACGGCATGGAGATTGCCAAGTATCTCGATTTGATGAAGCGCATAGCCATTGGTTATCGGAATGCGAAGGATGATGTGGTGAAAGCCGAACTGAAAGAGAAGTTTATGGCAATGTATGACCATATCACTGACCAGGGGGTGGCTTATGGAAGCTGCTGGGGAAATATCCATCACTACGGATATAGCATGCGTAGCCTGTATGTGGCTTACTTCTTGATGAAGGAAGAACTTCGCCAGGCTGGAAAGTTGCTGGAGGCTCAGCGCACCTTGCAGTGGTATGCTATCACCAATGAAGTATATCCTAAACCTACTGTAGACGGTATTGATATTGACTCGTTTAATACGCAGACTCAAGGACGTATTGCCAGTATCTTGATTATGGAAGACTCTCCGGAGAAACTGCAATATATCCGTTCGTTCTCTCGGTGGCTCGACTTCGGTTGTCGTCCGGCAGATGGCTTGATGGGCTCGTTTAAGAAAGATGGGGCTTGTTTCCATCACTGCAATAATTATCCGGCTTATGCCGTAGGAGGACTGGAAGGTGCCACTAATATGATTTATCTGTTGAGCGGTACGGAGTTCAGACTGTCGGAACTGGCTCATCAGACTGTAAAGGACGTGCTGCTGACAATGCGTTTTTATTGCAATTCCTGGCAGTGGGCGCTGTCTATGTCGGGAAGACATCCTAACGGAAAAGGGCAGCTGGTACCCGACCATTATGGAACGATGGCTATATCGGGCACTCCAGACGGAAAGCAGAAATATGACCCGGAAATGGCAGCTGCTTATCTGCGGTTGATTTCTTATCCTGCCAGTCAAGATAAGACCAAACCGGATTATATGCCGAAAACATCTCCTAAAAAAGAAAAGCAGCTGAAAAAGGAACTGGAAACTGCCGGATTCTCTGCTGAACCAATCCCTTCGGGCAACTTGGCTCTGGGCTACGGTTGTGTGTCTGTGCAGCGAAGAGATAACTGGGCTGCAGTGGTAAGAGGACATTCTCGATATCTCTGGGCTGCCGAGCATTATCTTGACGCTAATTTCTTCGGACGCTATCTGGCTCACGGCAGTATGCAGATTCTTACCGGAAAGCTGGGTGAGAAAGTCACTTTGGCCTCCAGTGGATGGCAGGAGAACGGGTTTGACTGGAACCGTTTCCCGGGAGCTACCAGTACGCATGTTCCTTTCGAACAGCTTCGTGCCGTGGTCTTGAATGTGGATACCTATTCGGGAATGGAGGAGATGCTTTACTCGGACGAAGCTTTTGCCGGTGGCTTGTCGCATGGCAAGATGAACGGAAACTTTGGGATGAAACTGCATGAACACGACAAGTACAACGGTACTTTGCGTGCCCGTAAGTCTTATCATTTCCTGAACAATACCATTGTATGCTTGGGCTCTGATATAGAAAACAGAAACGAAACATATCCAACAGAAACCACGGTGTTCCAATTGGCTGCCAACTCTGCTGAAAGACTGGACTATTGGAATAATGCTTCCAATTATCAGGTGGCAGGAAACCAGGCTTATCTGGACCCTAATGGAGTGGGCTATTATATTCCGAAAGCATGGATAGAGACTGTCTGTTTTGAGAAGAACTTCCCGCAGACTACCGTAGGAGAGCGTAGTCCGAAACCGACTCAAGGTGACTGGGTGTCTTTGATTTTTAATCACGGCAAGGCTCCTCAGTCGGCAGGCTATGAATATGCGGTGTTGCCTCGAACGGATGCTGCTTCGCTGAAAGCCTTTGCCGCTAAACCTTCGTATAAGGTGCTCCGACAAGATGGCAAGGCTCATATCGTGGCATCGGCTAGAGAGGAAGGATTGACCTCTTACGTGTTGTTTGAAGCCTTGGATAAATTGCCGAAAGAAGGTCTGGTGCAGAAGGCAGATACTTCCTGCTTGATTATGACTCAGGTAGAGAAAGGCAAAGTGCTTCTTACTGTGGCCCAACCGGACTTGGCTCTGTATCGCGGTCCAAGCGATGAGGCTTTCGATAAGGATGGAAAACGTATTGAGCGAAGCATCTATTCTCGTCCATGGAAAGACCATGCAAGCATGGAAATCCCGGTCACTGTCACATTGAAGGGCAAGTGGCAGGTAAAAGAAACTCCTTATTGCAAAGTGGTTTCTGTGGACAAGAAAGCTACCGTACTTCGTTTTGCTTGTGTGGATGCAGCCAGCTTTGGTGTGGAACTGATTAAATGACTGGATGATATAATGACACGTTGATAAAGAAAGACTCCCGAATTATAAAATCGGGAGTCTTTTTTTGTCATATATTCTAATAACAGTGATGACTTTATACAAAAGGTGTAAAATTGATAACTATTTACTGATATTTTATATAAATTCTTGCAATTAATTAAAAAAACTATTTACTTTCGTGAAAGTATAAAAGATGATTCTATACGATTCACTTAACTACAACAGACCTCACTGATTAAAGGAGCGGAAGCTGAAAAGCTATATGAGTAAGCAGAATTTGATGTCATTATGAAAACCGTCAAAAATTAATGCTGGAGAATGAAGTGGTGCCCTACCGGACTAAATCGGTGATAGTAAGTGGCAACTATGCCTTACAGCCCAACCGCTATCTAAGTATGGAAGGTGCAGAGTACTTCGGACACACCACGCTGAGCAGCGGCATCCAGCCAGACAGCTATGCCTTGCATTTGACAAACCGGCTTGAAGTGAATATCTTTCCGGTATCCGATTGGAAATTCCAATGGAGCCTGCTTGGTATCTAAACTGGAAGCCTACCCGTTCTTCTATCTACTTCATGGATTTTTCTTTGGAATATACGAAACAAAAATACAGTATAAGACTACAAGCAAACAATGCCTTAAACAAACGCATGTACCAATACAATGCATTTAGCTCATTAACAGAAAGGACCATAAACCAAACTTTTCGTCCACGTGAATTATTGATAAAGATAGGTTACATATTTTAGTAGTATATCTACAATATAAAAAGAGAAGGGTCGTATCATCGCTCAGAAATAAGCTTGATGCAACTCTCTAGTTTTAATTTTGCAATGACAGTTCAGTTCGAAGAAGTCTACTACTTTGGCTGTGCAGCAGCACACGCTATCATAACAGTTGGTATATTTAAGAAAAACTGATTGCTTTTGATAAAAAAGATAATCAGACTATTCTATTTGTTACGTTGTGATGCATAACTTATATAATAGTCTGATTATCAATATTTGTTGTGGAGCTGGAGGGAGTCGAACCCTCGTCCAAACAAGGAAGCCATATGCTTTCTACATGCTTATCTCTGCCTTCGGTTTTCGTGCATAAGCAAGACCAGAGCCACCCACTTATACCTTAGCTTCTAAAGATTCATTTCCACCCAGAAGCTTGGTGAAAACTATTCCCGATTTTACTGCACTGTCGTATCAAACGCTTCGGAACAAGAGCTTTTGGACAATGTCTCGTTTCCATCACTGTGACGGAAATAAAGCTAATCTACTATACTTCGATTAAGCAGCGAGAGCATAAGATTCGTTGCCAGATAAAAGTTTAGTAACTGAGATTATAGTGCAAATCACTGACGCACTGCATGCTTACATACCACATCTCTCGCTGTCAAAACCAAACAACCCCAGATGAAGATAGTATTTCTCGATGCAAAGATACATCTTTTTTTTATATGTCTAGCTTTTTTCCTTGAAAAACTGTAAAGAGTAGGGGGATATAGTTCTTTCCCATTATGGGATAAGTGTGGAATCCTCTGATTTATTCTTGAGTTAGAGTCGCCGTTTCATAAAATACAACTTGTGTTTTATGAAACGGTGCTTGTAACTTATTAACCTCAAGTTGTAACTTTGTTTTATGTGGCAGTGTGATTGGGTTTAAATGTTCTTTTGGGTGAGTTTGAAGTTTGAACTATTCATTAATGGATAGGGATATAAAAAAAGAGTCCGGAGTATACTCCGGACTCTTTTTTATGTTTGATCTCAAATTGTTTCAATTAATCATTCTGTTCAGTGATAGCACTGTTTGCTTTCAATTCATCTTCAGGAATCTGATAAATAAACAAATTGCTGCCTGCTTTTACGATAGGATTCTTCTTGACCAATTCATGATGGTTAGTACCTTTAGAGCGATTCAAATCCTCATTTCGGCGTTTCATGTCAAACAGTCTCTTTCCTTCACCCCACATTTCAATTCGCTTCTGCAAGCAGATTTCATCCAATAAGGCTTGACCCGTTCCGTTGAATTCATATTTAGGGTTACGGGTTTTCATGATTTCATTTAGCATGTTCTTTGCTTCATCCGGTTTGTTTGCACGGTAAAGTGCTTCGGCTGCCACGAAATACATTTCACCTGTTCTCAGATAGATATAGTCTGATGCGAAAACATCACCTGTGCCCATTGTACTAGTATCAGAGAATTTATGTTGGATGTATTGCTTTACATTATAGTTAGGGTCTTTTTCCGGTAATTCAATTCCGAACCACTGTTTACGGATGTCATTATCTGCAATCTTGTCATACAAGTCGCTTGAAATCATTTTGAAAGCTCCTAATGCGCCTCCATAACCAGGACCTTTAGGATCCATGTGACTCATGAATGAAGCATAGAATGTATTTGTTTCAGCATTGATATCCGACCCCCAAAGCACTTCGCTCAAGTTGATATCATTGAATCCTGAAAGCAGAGCTTCATGTGACATCAATGAACCTCCCTTGATTGCTTCTTTTGCATACTTTGCAACTTCGTTCCATTGGTCTGGTGCATCATCTACAAAAGAAAGAATGTTTGCATAGATGGCAGCAGCAGCAAATTCATTTATTTTGCTCTTGTCCGAAGACTTTTTGCCTTTCAGCAGTTCATAACCATTCTTTGCATCTGCCAGCATCTGTGTATAGATTTCTTTTACCGGAACACGTTCCAATCTTGTCCCTTTTTCTGTATACAGAGGGATACCCGGCTTGTCTTTGTTCCACTGATATGGCTGCTGATACATGTTTACCAACCAATAGTACATATAGGCTCTCAACGAATAGCTCTGCCCTAATTTAGCCTTTACTTCATCGTTCTCTTGATTGTCTAATAATAGCAACTTTGCAATTACATCGTTTGCACCATTGATAACTGCATATAGTTCTTGATAGAAAGTGGTAGTACGTCTGAGCATTGCCATTCGGTTATTCAGCATATAGTCGAATGCAAAGAAAGCCTGAGTATTCATTGCCATATCACCACCCATCAAGTCGGTTACCAATTCGAAAGCTTTCAACCCGAAGTCATCATGCGACCGTCTGCTTTCTGGGTTAAATAGGTTTTTATAATATCCGGAGATAAAAGCGTCTATAGCAGCAGGGTTTTTATTGATGGCATCCTGAATCTGCTCTTCCGAAGCATTTTCGCTTACATCTTTATCTAAAAAGTTGCTACTGCAAGAAGCCATAAAAGCTGGTATTGCTAATAGCATCAGATATTTAGAGTATTTCATAATTTCAATTTGTTTAGAAGTTAATATTTACACCAAAAGAGATGGCGCGGATAGCAGAATAATTGGCTGCTGAGTATCCATATTCATACTGGCGAGGGTCCAAACCTTTTCTCTTTGAGAACATAGCCACATTGTCTGCCGATACATAGATACGTGCAGAATTAGCTTGAATAGCTTTCATCCATTTGCTTGGGAAAGAATATCCCAATGAAATGTTGCGTATGTTGAAGTAAGATCCGTTGATCAAGAATCGTGAAGATCTTGCATTTGCATTTTGGTCTCCGTTAAGTACAGGTATATCTGTAATTGTATTTTCAGGAGTCCATGCATTAAGGATATCCTTGTGCCAGTTGCTGCCTTCGCTGCTACCTGAGTGCATAAAGCCAGAATACATACTATCGTAAATCTTACCACCTATCTGGAAGTTAGTACCGATAGACAGGTCAAAATTCTTATAGGTGAAATCCATAGAAAGACCTCCCTGGAAGTCAGGCAATGTACTTCCCAAGTCGTACTTGGTAGCTTGATCGTACTTGTCGGTAGTAGTACGAACAATCTTTCCGTCTACTTCTTCATCTTTATACCACAATGCAGCACCTGTTTTAGGGTCTACACCTGCATAGTCTTGAATGTATAAATCATACAAAGAACCACCTTCGGTCAAACGGAACATATTGCCTGTACCGTGTACAATACCATCTTTCTTGTTTTCTTCCGGCAAATTCAGAATCTTGTTGTTGAAGTGAGAACCGTTTAAAGTCACTGTCCAAACGAAATCTTCAGTTTGTATAGGAGTGGCATTGATAGTGAATTCAATACCTTGGTTTCTCATATCCAACAAGTTCATCGGGATGTATGAAATACCAGAAGAAATAGCATACGGCATATTATACAACATGTCTGAAGTATTTTTCAAGAAATATTCCATTTCAAGTTTCAATCGGTTTTCAAATATTCCAGCTTCTACACCCACGTTGAAGTTCTTGCTCTTTTCCCATGTAAGGTCTTTGTTACCACGATAAGTCTCTACTACAGAGAAGTCGCCGTTGTTATTTGAAACAGTATATTGTTTCATATATGGTTGGTAAACAACATTGCCGTAAATATCCAATATACCGTCATTACCTTGAGTTCCATAACTTGCTTTCAGTTTCAAGTCCGATAACCAGCTTACATCTTTCAGCCATTCTTCCTGAGTCATTCTCCAAGAGCCGCCTACAGACCAGAAAGTACCTCTACGATGGTCAGGGTGGAATTTAGAAGAAGAGTCAGTACGAAGACTACCTGACAGATAGAATCTGTCGTCGTAATCATAATTTATACGTCCGAAATAACTTTCAATACTATGTTCTTGAGTAAACGATTCCATGTCGCCCATAGCAATGGCATTGTTGAATTCCGGATTTTCGAGAGTATAGAAATTATACTTATGAGTATATTGATAATTATGTATGTAAAGGTATGATTCATGGCCAAACATTACGTCAAATGAATGTTTGCCGAATGAATTTGAATAATTTACAATTTGGTTGGCAGTCAGCGCTTGTGTACGCAAATTGTATTTGTAGGTACGTCCGTTAACCTTCGAAGCATCGCCATAAAGTTTGTTCATGTGGTCAGTACGGACTTGATTGTTTAGGTCATAACCTACATTTGCGGAAACTTTAAGTCCTTTAATCAGATTCAAAGTTACAGCTCCACGTCCAGATACATTGTCATTCAAAGTACGGTGGACATCCAGGTCGGAATTTGATGCTACGTTTTGGTTTGAAAAACTACCCTTACGAATAGAATAAACACCATCACCAAAGTCATATAACGATTTGCCGTTTTCGTCATATAGTCTGTTGCCGTTATCGTCGTAAGCATAGACTGGATAGATAGGGGCAATATTCTGTGTAAAGGCAAAAGCATTGGAAATATTGCCAAGGCTTGCTCCTTGAGCCTGTCCTGCATTTTTCTCACCTCTTGAGTAAGAAAGATTTGCACTCAAGTCAATGTATTTGTTAACATTGTGAGTAAGGTTCATACGAGTAGATATACGTTCGAAATCTGTATTACGCAAGATCCCTTCGTCTTTCAAGTAACCCACAGAGAAGAAATGGGTGCTTTTTGCATTACCACCCTGTAAACTCAAGTTGTATTCCTGGCGCATGCCGTTGTGCATTGTTTCCTCTGCCCAATCGTCGTTATGTTTTAGTCTTGCAGAAGAAACAGTACCATCTGCCAAAACCATTTGATTGTTTGCAACTCCAACAAATGGGTTGTAGCCAATTTGCTTAATCAATCCATCAGAAGCCTTTTGTCCGTCACCAAGCTGATTTTTCAATAAATCCCAAGTCGTTTTTACAAACATTCTCTGATCTTTCATGATGTCATATTCAGGGATAGCACGAGTATTGACGCCCCAACGAGCCTCCAGGCTTACACGTGATTTGTCTGAAGAACCTTTTTTGGTTGTAATCATCACTACACCATTGGCAGCACGCGAACCATACAAAGCAGCAGAAGCAGCATCTTTCAATATAGACATGCTTTCAATATCCGACGGATTGATAGAGTTTACAGAACCTTCGTCAAAAGGCATACCGTCAACAATATAAAGAGGAGCAGAAGAAGCACTGAAAGAACCGATACCACGGATACGAATCTTTGAGTTTTCACCTGGCTGTCCGCTTGTAGTGATAACCTGTACACCGGCAGCTGCACCTTCAAGTGCTTTTGATACTGATGATACTTGCATCTTTGAAATCTTGTCACCGCTCACCGCCGAAGCCGAACCTGTAAATGAAGATTTCTTTGCAGTACCATATGCTACTACCATTACTTCATCCAACACTTCTGCATCTGACTTCAAAACTACTGTCACATGCGCTTTGATTCCAACTTCCTGGCTCTTCATTCCGATAAATGAAACAACCAAAGTCTTGGCGGAACTTACTCCTTTGCATTTGTTGAGAAACGGCATTTCTTCAAATCCTCCACAATGCTCTCTGGAAAGATTTCTATATTTGGGTGGTTTTGATGCTTTTGTGCCCCAAGAGTTTTTGCACCGTAGTAATATTTGCACCACTATATATTAATAAAGTGGCATTGGTATGTCGTGCGGTGTGAAAAGAAAAATGTTTTTGAATACCCGCATTTTCCCCTAATTTTATCAACACCTTGTTAATAATTGAGTTGGGAGCTATACGGAAAAAAGAGTCCTTGTCGGCATAGCGGTGAAGTATCTTTAAGGCTTTTCCCTGAAACAACCACAATAAAGGCAACTTGGTTTCTACGGCCGTTTTCTTGGACCGGAACACTAGCCACGACTCTTTCTCTACTTGAATGATGTTGGCCGATGAGAGTTGTGTGAAATCGGAATATCGAAGACCTGTATAGCAGCAAAACAAGAAGGCATCTAATGCGTGACGGTGTTTTTCCGAGGAAAGCCGAGGGTATAGTTGCTCCAAAGTCTCCACTTCTTGCGGAAGAAGAAACGTATGTCTGCTTTCTACCGTCTTTATACTATAATGTATAAAAGGTGATTGCTGCATATATCCTCTTCTTACGGCTTCATTGACCAATGTTTTCAGCTGCCTAAGATGTTTGGCTATTGTGTTGACGTTATACTCCCTTTTGTGGAGCAATTCTTCCAGGCCGCTCAGAAAAGAATAATCCAGTTCTTGAAATGTCAATGTCGGAAAATGGCATTCCAGCAGTTCGATGGTGGTCTGCAGGTTCTTTTTGGTGCTTTCTTTGCGGTTTGACTTTTCTACCCATTTTCTACTTTCTGTCAGAAAGGCTGATTTACCCGTTTTATACTGGCCGATATGGCTTTTGAAATTCTTCAAAGAAAGCGGCGCTCCCTGTTTCCACAATTCAAGTTCCTTATATTCCAAATCTAATATAAACTCATGCAATTGGCGGTTCAGTTCTACTTGATGAGGATGTTCAACCACCATCTTTCTTTTTGCATCCCAATTGATGGGTTTAATGTAAATATGAGAAGAGAAGTAAACCTTTTGCTTTTCCAAGTATGCCTCAATCTGAATTAATGCTTTCCCTTCTCCATTCAACTGTTTTTTTCTGTTATAGACTAGTCTAAATGCTATCTTTTTCATGCCAATGATTAAAAATAGATAAAATACTAATGTAAAATATTCAAATCTATCAGATTGTTCAGAATGTCGTAAAAATAGTATATTAAGAATATTTATAAACAAAACAATCGCTTTTTAGGGGGTACAAGTGCTAAAAAACAGTTTTCTTGGTCTTTTTAAAAGAAATTTATCACATTTTTATAGGATAGTTTAAATAAATTAGTAAATTTGCAGACCGTTAGGATAAGTGAATTCTTATTAAATCGAAACTAAAACTTTAAGAGAGAATTTTATGAAAAAGAAACTAATGCTTTTTATGACCTTCCTGATGATAGGTATAGGTCTGGCGACCGCACAGGTTTCAGAGGTGACAGGTGTTGTAACTTCTGAAGAAGACGGTTTGCCTGTAGTGGGAGCTTCCGTTTTAGTTAAAGGTACTACAGTAGGTACTGTAACTGATATGGATGGTAAGTTTACATTGGGGAATATGCCAAGTTCCGCCAAGACTTTGGTTATTTCATTTATCGGAATGAAGAGCCAGGAAGTTGGAATCAAGCCGGTAGTGAAAATTATGCTCCATCTCGATGCTGAGATTTTGGATGAAGTCGTAGTTGTAGGTTATGGTTCTGCCAAGAAACTCGGTTCTGTGGTTGGGGCTGTATCAGCAGTAGGAAAAGAGAAAATTAAGAATGTACCTACAGCAAACTTCTCGGATGCTTTGGCTGGTCAAGTTTCAGGTCTGTCCATTCTTTCTGGTTCTGGTGACCCTACAGCTGTAGCATCTATCCGTTTGAGAGGTGTAAACTCAATCAATGCGGGTAACACTCCATTATTTGTATTGGATGGTGCGCCAATTAGTAGCTCCGTGTTTAACTCATTGAACCCTAATGATATTGAAAACCTTACAGTGTTGAAAGATGCTGCTTCTACCTCTATCTATGGTTCTCGTGCTGCCAATGGTGTTATTGTTATTACATCTAAAAAGGGTAAGCTGAATCAGAAAGCACGTGTTACGTTGCGCGGCCAATATGGTTTTTCTTCAATTGTTACAGATGGTATGGAGATGATGGACTCTTATGATTACATCAAATTCCGTGATATGATGGGGCAGCCTGTAAGTAATGAAATCCGCAATTTGGTGGATAAGTATGGCATTAATACGAACTGGCGAGATGAAGTGTTTGATAGTCATGCCCCTACTTATAATGTAGACGCATCCATAAATGGTGGTAGTGACAATATCTCTTATTACTTGTCTTTGAACCACATGGATCAGGAAGGTATCGTGGAACAGTCTGGCATGCGCCGTGAAACATTACGTTTCAATATTGACTCTAAAGTGAATAGTTGGTTGAAATTTGGTTTGCAGTCTAATCTTGCTTTCACTCAGTTTGAGCAGAATAGTGAAATTGATGCTGCTAGTATCTATACATCTTCTCCATCGGTGTTTGCAAGAAAAGCACTCCCTTTCGATTCTCCAAGATATTATACAATAGATAAGGATGGGAATATTCAGTATGGCGACCGTGCAGAATATTTGCACTACTCACGGCAGGCTACTCCAGAATATGTCAATAAGAATCGTGATGTTCAAAGAAGACGTATTTCTGCTAATATCAACTTGTATGAAGAAATTAAACCTATAAAGGGACTTACTTTACGTGCTCAACAGTCGGTGGATGCTGATGACTATACACTGGATAACTTGAGATATGTTTCTGATAACCTGTATACTCCAATGGGGGACAAATGGCCTGGTAAAACCGGTTCTCGTCAGGAGCGTTTCAGCAGATATTATGCATTTACTTACACTAATACCGCTGAATATAAATTTAATATCGACTTGCATTTCGTAACAGCTTTGTTAGGACAGGAATCTATCATTGCTAACGATCATGGATTTGGTGTGTTTACAGAAGGACATACTGATAACCGCCAGTTGAGATTGGATCAAGGAACTAATGTTTCCATGAATGATGTTTCAAGCACAACTACAGAGTCTGTATTCAATTCATATTTCATGACATTGAGCTATAATTATAATTCTAAGTATTTCTTGGATATTTCTTTCCGTCGCGACGGTAGTTCCAAGTTTGCACCAGACAACCGTTGGGCAAACTTCTACTCTGTTGGTGGTATGTGGAATGTGAAGAAAGAAAGTTTTTTGGAAGATATAGATTGGTTAAACGGACTGTCTGTAAAGGGTAGTTATGGTACAATTGGTAACTCTAGTATCGGTGACTATAAATATTTTGGCTTGATTGGTAGCGATAGCAACTACAATGGAGAAGCATCGTTACGTATTAGCCAGCCAAGTAATTATGACTTGACATGGGAAACAGTTGCATCAGCTAACGTAGGAGTAAGTTTGCGCTTGTTTGATCGCTTGTCATTGGAAGCAGATTTCTATTATAAGAAAACTTCTGATATGCTGATGAAAATTCCTTATTCATATACTACTGGTTATGGCGCTGGCTATGGTAATATTGGAGCTATGGTCAATAAAGGTATAGATGTTTCTGCAAATGTTGATATTTTCAAGACAAGAAATTTCTTATGGAGTTTCAGAGCTAATTTCAACTATAATAAAAATGAAATTACAGAACTGTTTAACGGACGTGATGAATATGTATTGCCTGGTTCTGGTTTGATGTATAAAGTAGGACACTCTGTTGGTGAACTGTATGCTGTACGTAGAGCAGGAGTCGATCCAAACGATGGTAAACAGATATGGTTAGATAAAGATGGTAATGAAACGAAAGTTTACAACGAAGAACGTGATGCAGTATTGCTTAGTAAAAACCGCTTTGCTCCTTGGACTGGTGGATTCGGTTCTGAAGCCATGTGGAAAGGTCTACGTATCAGTGCAGATTTTGCATGGGTTGCCAAAAAATTCATGACTAGCAATGACCGTTTTTTCTTGGAAAATCCTGCTCATGCATTGAATTTCAACCAGTCAAAAGTAATGTTGAATATGTGGACTGAGCCAGGACAGGTTACTGATATCCCTGCAGTAGGCGAGCCTATTCAATTTGACGATCATTTGGTTGAAAATGCATCATTCTTACGCTTGAAAAACTTGACTGTTCAATATGCATTCCCTGAAAAATGGTTGAAATATACGCATTTTGTACAAGGATTCAATGTATTCTTTACAGGTCGTAACTTGTGGACTATTACAAAATTTAGTGGATATGATCCAGAACCAGACAGAAACTTGGTGAAGTTTGGTTATCCTAATACCAAACAATTTGTTTTTGGTGTAGAATTGACATTTTAATTAATTTAGATCATCGAATATGAAAAAAATATTTTTTGCAATATGCTTGGCTAGTTCCGTGCTCACCACTTCATGTGACATGGATAAATCTCCAGTAGGGGCACTGGATGATGCAACAGCCATCCAATCTTTAAATGATGTTTCTCGTTTCAGGAGCGGTCTTTATCGAAGTTTGAGAACTTTTACTAATGGGTTTTATATATATACTACAGACTTGCAGGCAGATCAGTTTCAGGCTCTTATGTCGTATGGAAACCATAATGGAGTAATTCATGCGGGCCTCTTCACTTCTGCTGACCGTGATATTGAATCTTATTGGTCTTCATGTTTTTCAGTAATCTCTTCTGCAAATTATTTGCTAGCTGAAATTGTGAAACTAAAAGTTGGAAATACTTTGGATAATGAGGATTTGATTATATTGAACAGATACGAAGGAGAGACTAAATTTATCCGTGCTTATACTTATTATCGTCTAGTCGACCGTTTCTGTGAGAACTATACAAAAGAGAATGCCACTAAAGCAGGAATGGGACTGCCTATTGTAACTAAATATTATCCAACAGGTAATACCAGTCAATATCCGGGACGTAGTACACAGGATGAAACTTACGGCTTTATCAATAAAGATTTGCAAGATGCTTATGATGCATTAAAGTCTTATGAAGAGAACAACAAGGAAAACCTTGTTCCAGATGCATCTTATTTGTCTTCTTATGCAGTGTTGGCGTTGCAAGCAAGAATTGCTTTGGTAAAAGGTGAAAACTCACTTGCATTAGATAAAGCGGAAAAGGTTATCAATTCTAATATTTATGAATTGGCAGAAATTCCCGATTTCGAAAAAATGTGGAAGGAAGACGAAAGTAAGGAAGCGATTTTGCGTCCGTTTATGAGCAAACAGGAATTGAGTGGCTCTATTGGTGGAGCATATCTTTCTACAAAGATGGATAATGCCGACTATATTCCTTCTTATGAAACATTATCTTTGTATGATGAAAAGGATATCCGTAAGACAACTTATTTTACTGAATGGGAATTGAAGATAGAAGGTTTGTCAATCAAAACTGCCGTCTTTAATAAGTATCCAGGTAATGAAACTTTGAAAACAAGTAGCGAACCTAACTTCCAAAACATGACTAAACCTTTCCGCATTGCTGAAATGTATTTGGTGGCTGCAGAGGCTGCAAGTCAGTCTGATCAGGGGAAAGCTAATAAGTATTTGAACGCTTTACGTTCAAAACGCATTAAAGAATATAAAGAGGTTACTTATTCAGGCCAGGATCTTGTTAACGAAATTCGTGTTGAAAGACAGCGTGAATTGTTGGGTGAAGGTTTTCGTTTGACAGACTTACGTCGTTGGAATCTTGGTTTCCAACGTGGTGTTAAACATCCGGAAAATCCCCAGATTGAATCTGTATTGGCTGTAAATGGTAAGGGATTGAAATACGAAGTTGGCGATTGTCGTTTGGTATGGCCTATCCCTGCAGTAGAAATGCAGACTAACCCGCATTTGGAAGGTCAGCAGAACCCAGGATATTAAACCTCCAGTATGGCAAAGTTTGATACAGGAGAGTAAAAAGAATGAGGATGTGTCCGAAAAGCGGATGCATCCTTATTCTTTTTATATCGTAAAGATATCTTCCGTGCCGTTCTTCCCGTTTTGCAGTATAAGAAAGATTGTGTATCTTTACGAAGTTACAATAAAATATGTCTCAATAAAAAGAAAGGAGCTTTTATGGTACTGATAGCAAATCCTATATACGATTCTGTATTCAAGTATATGATGGAAGATGAAAGGGTGGCCAAGATTATGCTTTCTGCACTTCTGCAAAAGGAAATCATCAAACTGGAAATGCGCCCGCATGAATATACTGGGGTAACACAAAGACGAATCTCAATGATGAGAATAGACTTTGCTGCAACTGTAAGAAATGAAGACGGAAGTACGCAGCTGATTCTTGTAGAACTGCAGAAGACATGGCTCGTAACAGAAACTTTGCGCTTCAGGCAGTATTTGGGAAGTCAATACATTAATAAGAAGAATATTCCAGATAAGGATATCAATCCTAAAGGGTATGGTTTGCCTATTGTATCAATATATATACTGGGGCATAAACTGGGAGACTTGCAGGAATCTGTGGTGTATGTCAGACGAAGATACCTTGACTATAACTCAAACCCTATAGAAGCAGGGGTGCCCGACCCGTTCATTGAGAGCCTTACGCACGACAGCATTATCATACAGATTCCTTATCTTAATGGGAAGGTAAGGAACAGACTGGAACGTCTGCTTCAGGTTTTCGATCAGAGCTATTGTGTCAAGAGCAATGAACATATCATGGAGATAGATGAAAGCGGTCTGGAAGTAGAAGAACAATTGGTGGTAGACCGTTTGATAAAGGCTGCCGTTGCACCAGAAGTGAGAAGAGACATGGATGTGGAAGATGAAATCCTGTCGGAAATAGAGTCTAGAGATACTACTATCATGATGAAGAATCAAGAAATAGAACTGAAAAATAAGGAACTGAATCAGAAGGACCAGGAACTGAATCAGAAGGACCAGGAACTGAATCAGAAGGATAATATGATATTACACATGATAAACCTTTTCAAAAGACAAGGTATGATTAACGAAGATATAGCAAAAGAACTTAACATAAGTGTTGACGAGTTAGTTGGGCTATTGAAATAAGGAATATTCTTTGAAGCCAGTAAAGTGTGTAGAAAAAGATATATAAAGGAGAGGGGATACCGACCGATGTGTGTTGGTATCCCCTCTCTTGTAGAGTTACACCTTAATTAATATTAATAAGTAACTTTGTAGTCCTTACGTAATGTTTCTCCTTTCCATGCCTTCTTTGTTGTCCAGTCGGCAGCCTTGTCGGTCCAGAAAGGATTGTCGGCAGGTAGACCGAGGGGAAGGAAACTTAATGTAGCCATATACAGACTTCCGGTAGAGGTATATACATCGGCACATTCTGGCTGATGTCCGTTGAATCCAAGTACCAACCATCCGTCCTTGTCAAAGTTCTGGTCGCCTTCATACATATTGCGGTGTACGGCGGTCAATGCACAGCGGACTTGTGCCGTGGCGATGAATGAAGGCAATTTCTCTCTAAGAGCAGCATCTGCCAATGATTGGAACGCTGCAGTACGGTAGGTTACAGAGCGTCCAAATGCAGGATAAGTGCCATCAGGGCCGATAATGCGTTCGCAGAACTCGGCATGACGGACCATTCTTTTTAGTGCTTCTTCATATTCGGCTTGAGATGCTTTGTGTGAAGGGAGCAAGGTTTCCAGCATAGCCACCATCATAGGATGCATTACATACGAATTATAGTTGTCCATGCTGAATTTAGGTCCGTCGCAATACCATCCGTCACCTACATACCATTCCTTAACTTTGTTTTTGGCAATCATCGTGCGGAAAGGGTCCGACTGGGCACCTTGTTGTAAGAGAAACGCTTCGGTCAATCCGGTAAAGAGCAACCAGTTATTATAGGCTCCAGTACGGTTACGTAACGATTTTAGAGTAGCAATGTATCTGTCTTTGGTAACCTGGTCCAGTGGCTCCCACAAGGCTTTAGGAGCGCGCAGGAAAGCATGTACCAGATAAGCAGCGTCTACAATAGGTTGCGGATAGTCGCCAAAATTGATTTTATCTGGAGAATTAGGGTCGACAGCATTTTTTAGTCCCTTCAGCACTTCTTCTCTCATTTGTTTGCGGAGTTTGCCCTCTTCGGTATTGTCATCTGGCAGAGCCAACCATGGAGCAACACCGGCCAGTGTACGTCCTACAGCTTCTAGGTAAGTCATCTTTTCAGGTTCCAGTTCATAGGTTGGAGAAGCCTCTACCGGCATGTTTTTGTGCAAGGTTCCTTTTGCCAGGTTATGGATAACCGGATATGAGATTTTCCAAAGACATTTTACCCATAGAGCACGGTCTTGGGCACCGGTAGTTTGTTCGGTAGAAGTAGACTTCTGTTTCTTGTCACGGGCATTGGTCGCTGATGTGGAAAACAGACAAAGAATCAGCAACATCCAATAGCTTAATTTTTTCATAAAAGGTGTTTTTAGGTAGGTTAATGACAACCTAGGTTGTTAAAGTTGAACAAATTTAGTTTTTTTAATGCTATTATAGGGTCGAAGATTGTATAATAAAGGGTTATTATTGTACATAAATGCTTTTTTTTCCCTATATTTGCGATATAGAATTATGTAAATACCGAATGAAAGAATTTGTGATATCAGAAGCACAGACCGAGAAGGCTGTGCTGGTGGGGTTGATAACCCAGACTCAGAATGAACGTAAAACCAATGAATATCTGGACGAACTGGCATTCCTTGCAGAAACAGCCGGAGCAGAAGTGGTGAAGCGGTTTACTCAGAAACTGGATGGACCAAGTTCGGTTACTTATGTAGGAAAAGGAAAACTCCAGGAGATTAAGGAATTCTTGGATTTGCAGAATGAGGAAGAAGATACCGAAATAGGTATGGTGATTTTTGATGATGAACTTTCGGCCAAGCAGATTCGTAATATTGAAAACGAACTGAAGGTGAAGATTTTAGACCGTACTTCTCTTATTCTTGATATTTTTGCCATGAGAGCGCAGACTGCCAGTGCTAAAACGCAGGTGGAATTGGCGCAATATAAATATATGTTGCCTCGTTTGCAGCGATTGTGGACACACCTTGAACGTCAGGGGGGTGGCTCCGGTGCCGGAGGTGGTAAAGGTTCGGTAGGTCTTCGTGGTCCGGGGGAAACACAGTTAGAAATGGACCGCCGTATAATATTGAACCGAATGTCGCTTTTGAAACAGCGACTGGCAGATATTGATACGCAGAAATCTACCCAGCGTAAGAACCGTGGACGACTGATTCGTGTGGCTTTGGTGGGATATACCAATGTGGGTAAGTCTACATTGATGAACCTCCTTTCAAAAAGTGAGGTCTTTGCAGAAAACAAGTTGTTTGCTACATTGGATACTACCGTACGTAAAGTCATTATCGATAATCTTCCGTTTCTCCTTTCAGACACCGTAGGTTTCATTCGTAAGTTGCCTACAGATTTGGTCGATTCGTTCAAGTCTACTTTGGATGAGGTGAGAGAAGCCGACTTGCTGCTGCATGTGGTGGATATTTCTCATCCGGAATTTGAAGACCAGATAAAGGTGGTGGAAAAAACTGTTGCCGACTTAGGCGCAGGAGAGAAGCCGGTGATGATTATCTTCAATAAGATTGATGCATATAGTTATGTGGAGAAAGCTGAAGATGATTTGACTCCAAAAACAAAAGAGAACATCTCGTTGGAAGAACTGATGAATACGTGGATGGCTAAGATGAATGATAATTGTATCTTTATCTCAGCTAGGGAAAAGACCAATATTGATGAACTCCGTGAGGTAATCTATAATAAGGTGAGAGAACTGCATGTGCAGAAGTATCCTTATAATGATTTCCTATATCAGACTTATGATGACATGATTTAACATGAATAAGCAGGAGTAGATGGGAATCTGATCCTGACTTGTATAATTCACATTTTTTTTATTAATAATTAAGAGCAAGGAAGATGGACGCAGTGATGCGTGTAATCTTCCTTGTTATTTTTTTGTCTTGGAGAGATTGTTTCTTGGAGAGATTGGGAAACACAATAAATATTTTTCGTGATTAAGGAAAAATTTCAATAATACTTTGTAACTTTGCTCACAATAACTAACCATTAATAATTAGATATATGGCAACACCTGAATTCAAGTATCAGCCGATGTTCGAACACGGACATGATACAACTGAATACTATTTGCTTACTAAAGATTATGTATCAGTAAGCGAGTTTGAAGGAAAACCTATCCTGAAGATTGAAAAGGAAGGTCTGACTGCAATGGCTAATGCGGCATTCCGCGATGTTTCTTTTATGCTGCGTCGTTCTCACAATGAACAGGTGGCTAAGATTTTGAGCGATCCTGAAGCAACTGACAATGATAAGTATGTGGCATTGACTTTCTTGCGTAATGCAGAAGTTGCAGCCAAAGGAGTACTTCCATTCTGTCAGGATACTGGTACTGCTATTATTCACGGTGAAAAAGGTCAGCAGGTGTGGACTGGATACTGTGATGAAGAAACTCTGTCATTGGGTGTCTATAAGACTTATACAGAAGAAAATTTGCGCTACTCTCAGAACGCTCCGTTAAATATGTACGATGAAGTGAACACTCGCTGTAACCTTCCGGCACAAATTGACCTCGAAGCTACTCAGGGTATGGAATATGAATTTTTGTGCGTAACTAAGGGTGGTGGCTCTGCTAATAAGACTTATCTTTATCAGGAAACAAAGGCTATCTTGAATCCTGCTACTTTGGTCCCATTTCTGGTAGAAAAGATGAAGACTTTGGGTACTGCTGCTTGTCCTCCTTATCATATTGCATTTGTGATTGGCGGTACTTCTGCAGAGAAGAACTTGCTTACCGTGAAATTAGCTTCTACTCGTTTTTATGACAATTTGCCTACTACCGGCAATGAATACGGACGTGCATTCCGTGATATCGAATTGGAAAAGCAGGTACTTGAAGAAGCTCATCGCATTGGTTTGGGTGCTCAGTTCGGCGGTAAGTATTATGCACACGATGTACGTATCATCCGTTTGCCTCGCCATGGAGCTTCTTGTCCTGTAGGTTTGGGAGTTTCTTGCTCGGCCGACCGTAATATCCGTTGCAAAATCAACAAGGATGGTATTTGGATTGAAAAGTTGGATTCAAACCCAGGCGAATTGATTCCTGCTGAATTGCGTCAGGCTGGTGAAGGTAACGCCGTACGCATCGACTTGAACCGTCCTATGCCGGAGATCTTGGCTGAACTGGATAAATATCCTGTAGCTACTCGTCTGTCATTGAACGGTACTATCATTGTAGGTCGTGATATTGCTCACGCTAAACTGAAAGAACGTTTGGACCGTGGTGAAGAGTTGCCAGAATACATCAAGAACCATCCTATCTATTATGCAGGTCCTGCCAAGACTCCACAGGGAATGGCTTGTGGTTCAATGGGGCCTACTACTGCAGGACGTATGGACCCATACGTTGACTTGTTTCAGAGTCATGGTGGTAGCATGATTATGTTGGCTAAGGGTAACCGTAGCCAGGCTGTTACCGATGCTTGTAAGGCTCACGGTGGTTTCTACTTGGGTTCTATCGGTGGTCCTGCTGCTATTCTTGCACAGAACAACATCAAGAGCATTGAATGTGTGGAATATCCTGAATTGGGTATGGAAGCTATCTGGAAAATTGAAGTGGAAAACTTCCCTGCATTCATCTTGGTAGACAATAAGGGTAATGATTTCTTCAAACAGATTAAGCCTCGCTGCGCAGGTAACTGCAAGTAATTGATTCTTTGAAGAAAAGATATAAGGCTCCGGTTCCGGCAATGTATGGAACTGGAGCTTTTTTATTTCCGGACAGGGGGGAAGATGAGTTGTTTTTCCCATTCGGATTTTTTTTGTAAATTTGCAAAAGAGTCGGAAAGATAAATATTGCATTGCAAATGAAAAAGGAAATGAAGGCATACTTGTTGTTGTTGGTTTGTATTTTGATGCAGGCTGCTGCCGTATTTCCTCATCATCACCATTCCGACCGTTTCTGTATGCGTGCCGATTTGGTTGGCCATTCTTTGACTGAAGCCTGTATGACAAGTGGAGCAGAAGGAATGCATCATAGCGATGATGCCGACTCTCATTCATGCAGTGCAGGATGCATCACTCATTTTCAGGTTACTTCACCAATTCATCAGGAAGTAAGTGTAGAGCCAGGATATACTTTTTTCAGTATCTTATATCCGCTTTACGAGGCTGTCCGTCTGTTGGTGGGGTTGCCATTGAAAGCTGTCAATCTTGAAACTGTCTATATAGAGCGGTTGCATGCCTGTCATGTGCTACGGGCGATAGGACTTCGTGCGCCTCCTTGTTGCTGATTGATATTAAGAGGGGCAGACTGTGTAACAGAAATCTGCGGGCTGCAAAGTGTTGCAGCAGAAAGAATCAATTTAGCAATTCATGCTGCCGGGTGCAGTATGGACAATCAAATTTTATTACATTATGAAATATCATTTATGGATGGGCATTTCGGCAATGACTGCATTGCTGTGTGCCTGTGGAGGTCATGTACATCATGACCGTGAGGGAGAGTTGCATCATCATGAAGAAGAGTTGTTGTCAGAAGGGCATGCTCATGAAGAAGGACATACCGATGAAATTATATTGAAGCCGGAGAAGGCTGAGGCTGCCGGAATAAAGGTAGAAGAGATTCAGCCGGGTATTTTTAGAGAAGTGATTGAAGCTAGCGGACAGTTGCTGTCAGCTCAAGGAGAAGAAACTACGGTAGTGGCCAATGTTTCTGGAGTCGTCTCTTTTTCACGGGCTTTGACCGAGGGAGCGGCTGTTTCAGCAGGTGCCGGACTGATGACAATCTCTGCCGATAAATTACAGGATGGTGACCCGGTGAAGCGTGCACGAATCACTTACGAAACAGCCCGTATGGAATATGAACGTGCTGCCAAATTGGTCGAAAAGAGAATTGTTTCTCAGAAAGAGTTTAATGGGTTGAAAGAAAAATACGAGAATGCCCGTATTGCATACGAGGCTCTTTCTCCAGGAAGGAATGGAAAAGGAGTGAGTGTATCTTCTCCGTTGACCGGCTATATCAAGATTTGTCTGGTAAAGGAAGGAGATTATGTGAATATGGGACAGCCTCTGTTTAGTGTAACCCGCAACAAGAAGATGCAGCTTCGCGCCGATGTGTCGGAACGCTTCTATCCGGCATTGCGCAGAGTTTCTTCGGCTCATTTCCGTTTGTCGTATAGTGAGAAAGTATATCGCCTGGAAGACCTGAATGGCAAGTTGTTGTCGTTTGGCAAGAATGCATCCGACAACTCTTTCTACCTTCCGGTTACTTTTGAACTGGACAACTGTGGCGACTTGCTTCCGGGAGCTTTTGCCGAAGTCTGTCTGTTGGGGCAGGAACGTAGCGGAGTCATTTCGCTGCCGGTAAGTGCATTGACCGAAGAGCAAGGAGTACATTTCGTTTATCAGCAATTGGATGAATCGTGCTACAAAAAGCTGGAGGTGAAAGTAGGAACTTCGAATGGTGAGGCGGTGGAAATTCTTGCCGGCTTGAAGGGAGGAGAGAAAATTGTCACACAGGGAGCGGTCCATGTGAAACTGGCTTCGGCTTCGAATGCTATTCCGGGACATACACATAATCATTAATTTTCGATTGTTCATTATTGTTATGCTAAATAAAATCATACATTTTTCCTTGCAGAACCGTCTGTTGGTTCTAGTGGCTTCTGTATTGCTGCTGATAGGTGGAACCTATACGGCTTTTCATACAGAAGTAGATGTGTTTCCAGACTTGAATGCTCCCACGGTAGTGGTGATGACCGAGGCTGGAAGTATGGCTGCCGAGGAAGTAGAGCAATTGGTGACTTTTCCCTTGGAAACAGCGGTGAATGGGGCAACTGGAGTGCGTCGCGTGCGTTCATCGTCTACCAATGGATTTTCTGTGATATGGGTGGAGTTTGACTGGGATACAGATGTTTATCTGGCACGTCAGATTGTATCGGAGAAGCTGGCTGCCGCTTCAGAGGACTTGCCGGATAATGTGGGCAAACCCACTTTGGGACCTCAGTCTTCTATCTTGGGAGAACTTCTGATAGTAGGGCTTACCGCCGATTCCACTTCCATATTGGATCTAAGAACCTTGGCCGACTGGAGCATCCGTCCTCGCCTGTTATCAACAGGGGGAGTTGCTCAGGTGGCTGTATTGGGAGGTGACATTAAAGAATATCAAATCTTGCTGCATCCGGAGCGCATGAAACATTACGGAGTAACACTTCCCGAAGTATTGGCAGTGACGCGCAACATGAATCAGAACACCAATGGAGGTGTTATCTATGAATATGGCAATGAATACATTGTGCGCGGAGTCATTTCTACTGAAGAAGTCAGCCCAATGGCTCGTTCGATGGTGAAGCGTGTAAACGGAGTGCCTGTGATGCTGGAAGATATTGCAGATGTGAAGCTAGGGGCTCAGCACCCCAAATTGGGTCTGGCTTCGGAAAAAGGAAAGCCTGCCGTATTGGTTACAGTGACCAAGCAGCCCAACACCGGAACTATTGAACTGACAGAGAAACTGGAGACTGCCTTGGCCGATTTGCAGAAGAACCTGCCGGCAGATGTGAAAATCTCTACCGATGTGTTCCGTCAGTCGCGTTTCATCGAAAGTTCTATCGGCAACGTGCAGAGTTCGTTGTATGAAGGTGCTGTCTTTGTGGTGATTGTACTCTTCCTCTTCCTTGCCAATGTGCGTACTACCATAATTTCGTTGGCTACCTTGCCGTTGGCTTTGGTAGTAGCCATCTTGGTGCTGCATTATTTAGGGTTGAGTATCAATACGATGAGTTTGGGTGGTATGGCTATTGCCATCGGTTCTTTGGTAGACGATGCCATTGTGGATGTGGAAAACGTATGGAAACATTTGCGCAGGAATAGCCTGTTGACCGAAGGGGAGCGCCGTCCGGTGCTGAGTGTAGTGTTCGATGCGTCGCGTGAAGTACGTATGCCTATCCTAAATTCCACGTTGATTATTGTAGTCAGTTTCGTGCCGCTTTTCTTCTTGAGTGGTATGGAAGGGCGCATGTTGGTACCGCTAGGTATTGCTTTCATTGTTTCACTGTTTGCCTCTACTATAGTGGCTCTTACGCTGACTCCGGTGCTATGTAGCTATCTGTTGGGGAATTCCACAGGAAAGGTTTTGCCTAAGGAAGCCTTCCTGGCTGTATGGATGAAAAAGTATTACGAATGCAGTCTGCGTTGGGCTTTGTCGAACAAGAAAACAGTATTGGGAGGTACGGTAGTTTTGCTGCTGGTAGCTTTAGGAGCATTCACTTCGTTGGGTCACAGTTTTCTTCCGCCTTTCAATGAAGGGTCTTTTACCATCAATGTCAGCTCCATGCCTGGTATCTCTTTAGAGGAATCAGACAAGATAGGCCGTCAGGCAGAAGAACTGCTGCTTACAGTTCCAGAAATACAGACTGTGGCGAGAAAGACTGGTCGTGCTGAACTGGATGAGCATGCATTGGGAGTGAATGTATCGGAAATAGAAGCACCTTTTGAACTGACCGACCGTTCTCACGCAGAGGTGCTTGAGGAGGTTCGTCATAAGCTGTCGGTCTTGACCGGTGCCAATATCGAGATAGGGCAACCCATCAGCCATCGTATTGATGCGATGCTGAGCGGTACTCAGGCCAATATAGCCATCAAACTTTTTGGCAACGATTTGAACCGGATGTTTGCCATTGGCAATGAAATCAAGGCATTGGTATCGGATGTGGAGGGTATCGCCGACTTGAATGTGGAGCAGCAGATAGAGCGTCCGGAACTGAAAATCGTTCCTCGTCGTGAGATGTTGGCGCGTTATGGAATTTCCTTGCCGCAGTTTAATGAGTTTGTAACGGTGAATATGGCAGGAGAAGTGGTTTCGCAGGTTTATGAAAAAGGACGTTCGTTTAACTTGGTGGTGCGTGCTTCGGAGGACAACCGCCGTTCTATGGAGCGTATCAAGGAACTGATGATTGACGATGCCGAAGGTCGTAAGATTCCGCTGGCCTATGTGGCTGATGTGGTTTCTTCAATGGGGCCGAACACCATCAACCGTGAGAATGTGAAGCGCAAGATTGTCATTTCTGCCAACACCAGTGGCCGGGACCTTCGTGGAGTAGTCAATGACATCCGGGAGCGTATTGACCGTGATATCCATTTACCAGAGGGCTATCACATAGAATATGGCGGTCAGTTTGAAAGCGAGCAGGCAGCCAGTCGTATTTTGCTGTTGACTTCTATGATGAGTATCGTAGTAATATTCCTGTTGCTGTATGTTCAGTTCAAGAATGCGGCTCAGAGTGGAGTCATCTTGTTGAATCTGCCTTTGGCATTGATTGGTGGAGTGTTTGCCCTGTGGCTCACTTCGGGCGAGGTAAGTATTCCGGCCATTATCGGTTTTATTTCCTTGTTTGGTATTGCCACTCGTAATGGGATGTTGCTGATTAGCCATTACAATCTGTTGCGTGAAGAAAAGCAGATGGGACTTCGTGAGTGCATCATAAACGGTTCGCTCGACCGCTTGAATCCTATACTGATGACGGCATTATCTTCGGCTTTAGCCTTGATTCCGTTGGCTTTGCGTGGCGATTTGCCGGGAAATGAAATCCAGAGTCCGATGGCGAAAGTGATTTTGGGCGGTCTGCTCACTTCCACTTTCCTCAATGCCTTCATTGTTCCTATTGTATATGAACTGATGCATGGCCGACAAAAGAATGTAGATTAAAAGAAAAGGAGGAATAAGATGAAAATAAGATATCAGATAGGGATGCTGTGCCTGCTGCTTGCTGCAACAGTGCAAGCACAGCAGATTGAAGATGTATTGCAGCAGATAGAGCAGCATAATCTCTCTTTGCAGGCGCAGTTACAAAACACTAAGGCTGCCGTGATGGAAGTGCAGTCGGCCAACAGTTTGAATGACCTTTCGGTTTCCTACAGTCCGTTTTTTGCCAAGAATACTGATGGGGTGGCAAGTTCTGAGTTTGTAGTCAGCCAGTCATTCGATTTTCCGACGGTGTATGCGGTACGCCACAGGTCGGGTAAGTTGCAGCATCGGGTGTTGAATTGGCAGCAGGAGGCTTTCCGCAGAAACTTGTTGCTGGAGGCAAAGAACCTGTGTCTGGACATGGTGTTGCTGAACCGGAAAGAGGCGTTGCTCAAAGAGCGGAAGAAGAATGCCGACGAGTTGTTGGAACTGTATCTGAAACGTTTGGAAGAAGGGGATGCCGGCATATTGGAAGTGAATAAAATCAAGATGGAACGTATGAATGTGCAGACGGAAGTGGCGCAGAACAATGCGGCTCACCGGGCCTCTCTTCAGAGTTTGTTGGTGATGAACGGCAATCATCCTATCTCGTTCTCCTCCACCGAATATCCGGAGGTGGATGCTCCGCATAACTATTCGGCACTTTATGATGAGGTGATGGATAAGGATGCTGACTTACAGGCTGCCGAGACAGCGATACAGGCAGCCGAAAAGAACCTGGCAGTGAACCGTCAGAACTGGTTGCCGAAGTTGGAGGTGGGATACCGCAGAAATACGGCTTTGCACGAAAAGAACCACGGTTTCCTGATAGGAGGTAGTTTGCCGCTGTTTTCCAACCGTAAGAAAGTGCAGATAGCCAAGGCACAGGCAGTCAGCACTCAGTTGCAGTTTGACCATGCTCGTCTGCAGGCAGAAGCAGCAGTGCAGAGTCAGTTCAACGAAATCTGTCAGTTGCAGGAGGCTATGCAGGCTTACGATGTGCCGTTGATGTACGAAACGCTGGATATGTTGAAAGAAGCAGTGATGGTAGGGCAGTTGTCTATCATCGACTACTATACGGAGGCAGACAATGTGTACCGGAATCTGCAAGCCTACATGGAACTGGAGAACCAGTATCAGAAACTGATGGCTGCAGTTTATAAGAACCGGTTGTAACCGGCTGCAAGGAAAACAATGGCAGTACCTGTGGAAAAGTGTTGGCATACGGATACTTTTCCATAAGTACTGCCATTCCTTCTTATGTTTATTCTGAAGAATTTCATACTTTTGCAAAAAACTTTTAGAAAACAATCATATTGCAATGCCATTAAACTTACCCGATAAACTTCCTGCCATTGAATTGTTGAAGGAAGAGAACATCTTTGTCTTTGATCATTCTCGTGCCAGCGCCCAGGACATCCGTCCGCTGCGTATCGTGATTCTCAATCTGATGCCTATCAAGATTACTACGGAAACCGACCTGGTGCGTCTGTTGTCTAACTCTCCGCTTCAGATAGAGGTGTCGTTTATGAAACTGAAGAGCCATACCTCAAAAAATACACCGATAGAGCACATGAAGGCTTTTTATCATGATTTTGATGAATTGAAGGAGGAGAAGTTTGATGGAATGATTATCACCGGAGCGCCGGTGGAGCATCTTGATTTTGAAGATGTGAATTATTGGGAAGAGATTCAGTCGGTGTTTGACTGGACCCGTACTCATGTCACTTCTACTTTCTATATCTGCTGGGCGGCTCAAGCCGGGCTGTACCATCATTATGGAGTTCCTAAATTTCCGCTGGAGAAGAAGAAGTTTGGTATATTCCGCCACGAAGTATGTAGCGGTTTTCATCAGTTGCCTATCTTCCGAGGATTTGATGATGAGTTTTATGTTCCTCATAGCCGCCACACGGAAATACGTAGAGCAGACATCGACCGTTGTCCGGAGCTTCAAGTCATTTCAGAGTCCAAGGAGTCTGGAGTACACATGGTGATGGCACGTGGCGGACGGGAGTTTTTCGTGACCGGGCATTCGGAATACTCGCCTTATACGCTGGATACCGAGTATCGCCGCGACCGGGACAAAGGGCTGGAGATAGATGTGCCGGAAAACTATTACTGCCACGATGATCCGGAGCAAAGCCCTTTGGTGCGGTGGAGAAGTACTGCCAACCTGCTGTTCTCCAACTGGCTCAACTATTATGTATATCAAGAAACCCCTTACGATATAAACGAAATTAAATAATGATAAAGCAACGTCCTATTGAACTGTTGGCTCCTGCCAAGAATTTAGAGTGTGGCATTGAAGCCGTCAATCATGGTGCTGATGCCATCTATATCGGAGCGCCGCGCTTTGGCGCACGTGCCGCAGCCGGAAATACCCTGGAAGATATTGCCGAGCTGGTGAAGTATGCACATATTTATCATGTGAAGATTTATGTTACGGTAAACACCATTCTTCGTGATGAGGAACTGGCTGATACCGAAGCGATGATTTGGGACCTCTACCATACCGGTGTGGATGCCCTGATTGTACAAGATATGGGAATCACTCGTCTGAACCTGCCGCCCATCCCGCTCCATGCCAGCACGCAGATGGACAACCGTACTCCACAAAAGGTGAAGTTCTTGGCTGAGGCTGGTTTCAAGCAAGTGGTGCTAGCCCGTGAACTGACCTTGGAGGAAATCGGGAAGATTCATCAGACTTGTCCCGACACTCCGTTGGAAGTGTTTGTGCATGGTGCCTTGTGTGTAAGCTATAGCGGACAGTGTTATGTGAGTCAGGCTTGTTATGGCCGCAGTGCCAATCGTGGAGAATGTGCGCAGTTCTGCCGCCTGGGATTCGACCTGGTAGATACCGACGGAAAGGTGATTGCCAAGAACAAGCATCTGCTTTCGCTGAAAGATATGAACCAAAGCGAAAATCTGGAGACCTTGCTGGATGCCGGTGCTTCTTCGCTCAAGATTGAAGGCCGGTTGAAGGATGTGTCGTATGTAAAGAATGTGACTGCCTACTACCGACAGAAGTTGGATGCCATCCTGAAGCGGCGCAAGGAGTATTGCCGTGCCTCTTCCGGAAAGGTGACCCTGCAGTTCCGTCCTCAGCTTGACAAAAGTTTCAGCCGAGGGTTTACCGACTATTTCGTACACGGGCGTAATCCGGACATCTTCTCTTTCGACACCCCGAAATCGTTGGGAGAGGTGATGGGTACTGTAAAAGAAATCCGTGGTAATTATCTCACGGTAGCCGGAGTGAAGCCTTTCAGCAATGGCGATGGCGTGTGCTTCCTGGACGAACAGGGAAAACTGCAGGGCTTCCGTGTGAACCGTGTGGAAAACAACAAATTGTTTCCACAGGAGATGCCAAGGGTGAAGCCCAAGACTACCCTGTATCGTAACTTTGACCAAGAGTTTGAACGGGTGATGCAGAAGAAATCAGCAGAGCGGAAGATAGCTGTTCAGATAGCACTGGAAGAGAACGCCTTCGGGTTTACGTTGACTTTTACCGACGAAGATGCCAATCAGGTAAGCCTTTCATTGCCGCGTGAAAAAGAACCGGCAAGAACTCCGCAGACCGACAACCTGAAGAACCAGTTGTCTAAACTGGGAAATACTCCGTTTGAGGCAGAAGAGATTGTTATCAACCTGTCGGAAAACTGGTTCATCCCTTCTTCTGAATTATCGGAACTCCGCAGGCGCACTGTGGAGAAATTGCTGGAGACCCGCAGAATCTGTTATCCTAGAATGGAAGTGAAGATGCAGCCCACCGCTCATCCTTTTCCGGTTTCCGAACTGACTTATCTGGGCAACGTGATGAACAAGCAGGCTTATTCTTTCTATCAGTCGCACGGGGTGAAACAGATAGCTCCAGCTTTTGAGAAAGAAGCCCCGGAGCAAGCTGTACTGATGTTCTGCAAGCACTGCATCCGTTACAGTATGGGCTGGTGTCCGGTACATCACAAGGTACGTTCGCCGTATCATGAACCTTACTACCTGGTAAGTTCCGATGGCCGTCGTTTCCGTTTGCAGTTTGATTGTAAAGTCTGTCAGATGAAAGTGTCTGCTGAAGAATAAATTCAGAGGGTGCCTGTCATAATCGTACGTAGATTGACAGGCATCCTCTTTGTCTTTGTGTAATAGCTCTATTGTCATATTTTGCTTTATGCATGATTTTTCTTGTTAAAATGATAGAAAAATCAGAAATTCGATAAATTCAAGGATTTTAATTTAGTACATTCTAGAGTAAGAATTTGAATCTTTATACTGGATTTATCCATACGAAGCCCGTTCTATCCTGTTGTTCACTCAGATCTTGCTGTTATTTTTTCCCGATCTTGTCGTTATTTTCCGCAGAATGTCGAAGCGTTTTCTGCAAAATGCTTATAAGATTCCCTAAAAACGTCGGCATGATTTCACCCGTCTCTTAATAAGTTCGTGTAAATTCGTCTTCAAGACCGCTAGAATAAGAAAGTACAGAGATGTGAATAATTGGCGTATCTTGTTGTATTACAGGAGAATAATGTCATTTCTGCTTCCTGAGATTTGAAAAAATAGTTTACCGGGATGTCATCCTTTCAAATTCTCAATTCTTGCCGATTTGGAAATACATTTTGACACATTGCTATTTTACAGTTTGCCGGGTTATTCATACATCTTTAATTTTCAAACAGAATTAATTCACTATCTTTGCAATAAGATGCTCTGAAATAGCAAGATTCGTAAGTATTGGCAAGTGAGAGATGAGCAATAAAAGAAAGTGGACTTACTTTTCAGAGAACTAATGTATAACGACTAAAAAATACGCATATAGAATATCGTATTTTATTATCGGAAGTTTAATACTCTAAAATATAATCTATAAATTTGCTGTAGAATTAAAACATTTTACTCTATGGGTTATTTCAATAGACTTAAAGTAGTGCTTGCTGAACAGCAAAAAACGGGGAAATGGCTTGCAAGGCAAATTAGGAAATCCAATTGTACTGTGAGTAAATGGTGTAGTAATTCTGTTCAACCTGACCTTAAAACACTCAACGAAATAGCAAACGCTCTTGAGATAGACGTGAAGGATTTGATTGTAAGCAGTTTAAATCATAAATGATTTATAGCCATGGAAGTAAACAAGAAAGACCTTAAGGAACAAGAAATACGCACATTATTCATTACTCCTGCCCTCCAGCAAAAAGGGTGGGCAGTAAGCGTGAATATGCGTGAAGAGTACTATTTTACAGATGGTAGAGTGCTTGTTGTTGGCAATCAGCACTCGGTAGCCGAAGGTAAAAAAGCGGATTATCTGTTATATCATAATGGTAAACCTATCGCAGTGGTTGAAGCTAAAGACAACAAGCACTCGATAGGAGCAGGTATGCAACAAGCTATTGAGTATGCCTTAATTCTTGACTTGAAATTTGCCTACTCAAGTAATGGAGATGCCTTTTTGGAGCACGATTTTATTACAGGAAAGGAAACTGAAATCAAGTTAGAAGATTTCCCTACAGAAGATGAATTGTATAACCGCTATCTTGCATTCAAGAATTATACATCTGACGAACTGCACATCATAGAAACTCCTTTCTATTATGATGCCCACAGTCATGAGCCAAGGTACTATCAACGCATTGCTGTAGACCGTACCGTAGAAGCCATTGTAAAGGGGCAACAACGCGTCCTTGTAGTGATGGCCACAGGAACAGGAAAGACTTTTACGGCATTTCAAATTATCCATCGCCTCCATAAAAGTGGAGCGAAGAAAAAAATTCTTTATCTGGCAGACCGTAATATCCTCATAGACCAGACTATGGTTCAGGACTTCAAACCATTCAAGAAGTTTATGACCAAAATAACGTCTGTTGGAGAAGGGCAAGAGAAAATAGATTCCTCCTACGAGGTTTATATGGCATTGTATCATCAGTTAGTCGGTAAAGAAGGCAAGCCGGATCCATTTCTGGAAGTGCAGCCCAACTTCTTTGATTTGATAATCGTGGATGAGTGCCACCGTGGAAGTGCAAAAGATGATTCTGCATGGCGCAAGGTGCTGGAGTATTTCAGCGCAGCCACACAAATCGGTATGACAGCTACCCCTAAAGCCGATGAAGGAGCTAATAATCTGGATTATTTCGGTGAACCTGTGTACACTTATTCTCTCCTTCAAGGAATTCAAGATGGCTTCTTGGCACCCTATAGGGTCACAGCCGATTTTATCAATGTAGATTTACAAGGATGGACTCCGGAAGAAGGGGAAACTGATTTATTCGGAAAGGAAATCGAACAAAAATTATATCAAAGACAAAATATAGGTCGTGACCTTGCTATCAAGCTAAGACGGAAGGTGGTGGCACATCGAATCACTCAGATGCTTCATGATATAGGACGTATGACAAAGACTATCGTCTTCTGTTCAGATATAGAAGAAGCAGCTGAAATGCGCACGTTACTTATCAATATGAATAGTGATTTGTGCAAGAAGTCGCCTTACTATGTTACCCGTATTGTCGGTGAAGATAAAGAGGGAAAGAAACAATTGGATAATTTTATCAGTGTGGATGAGCCTTATCCGGTGATTGTGACTACCTCTGAACTCCTTTCTACAGGAGTGGACTGCAAGACTTGCGGACTTATTGTCATTGATAAGGAAATTGGTTCTATGACGGAATTCAAACAAATCATAGGACGAGGAACACGGCTTCGAAAAGACAAGGGAAAATGGCATTTGGAAATTCTTGATTTCCGTAATGCTACAGCCAAATTCAAAGACCCGGCTTTCGATGGTGACCCTGAACCGCCAAAGGGAGGTGGCAAAAAAGTAAAGCCCTACCCACCGATGGAGGATAAGCCTTCGACAACGGCTTCTGAACCTCGTGCCAAATACCTCATTAATGGTAAGGATGTTCGTATTGCCCATGAAATAGTATCTGTATTAGGCGAAGATGGCAAAACCATGCGAACGGAGAGTATTCAGACTTTTGCCAAAAAACAACTATTACGCCATTACCAAAGTTTGGATAGTTTCATTCAAACATGGACAGAAGCTAAGCGTAAACAGGTTATTATGGATGAATTGAAAGAATATGCCATCTTGATAGATGCTGTCCGTGAAGCAAACCCTGCTTTAAAGAATGCAGACATCTTTGATGTAATATGTCACGTTGCTTTTGACCAACCTCCATTGACTAGAAAGGAAAGAGCGAATAATGTAAAGAAACGCAACTATTTTGGCAAGTATGAAGGAAAAGCTCGCGAAGTACTGGAAGCCCTCCTTGATAAGTATGCAGAGAACGGAATTTTGGATTTTGAAAAAGCAAACATCTTGGAAATTCCACCTTTTAACAGCATAGGTAAACCAACGAGAATAGTAAAATTATTCGGCGGAAAACTTGCATTTGAGCAAGCCGTACGAGAACTTGAATATCAAATATATCAAATAGCATAAGCATATATGGCAGTAAACAATATTATAAAGCGAATCCAGAATATAATGCGTCAAGATGCAGGTATTAACGGTGACGCACAGCGAATTGAACAAATGACTTGGATGTTCTTCTTAAAAGTATATGATACACAAGAAGAAACATGGGAATATAAAGATATCAATTATCAATCTATTATTCCGGAGGTATTGCGTTGGCGAAATTGGGCCATAGATGAAAAAGACGGTGAGGCAATGACAGGGGAAACGCTGCTTTCTTTTGTCAACGAAAAACTTTTTCCTGCTCTAAAGAATCTTCCGGTTAATGTCCAAACACCGAGGGCCAAGAGTATTGTTCAAGAAACATTTGCTGACTTGAACCAGTACATGAAGAATGGTACATTGCTGCGCCAAGTGGTGAATATCGTCAACGAAATTGAATTTGATGATGCAGAAGACCGTCATACATTTGGTGATATTTACGAGGGTATTCTCAAAGACCTACAGTCTGCCGGAAATGCTGGTGAGTTCTATACACCTCGCGCACTGACGGATTTTATCGTTAAGATGCTTGACCCTAAATTGGGTGAAACTTTCGGGGACTTCACCAGTGGTACAGGAGGCTTTCTTACTTCCGCGCTCAATTATATGAGCCAGAATGTCCGTTCTGCCCAAGACGGAGAAAAACTGCAGAATGCGGTAGTGGGTCAGGAATGGAAACCATTACCTTATTTGCTAAGTATTACTAACTTGTTACTTCATGATATTGAAGCTCCTAACATAGCTAATTGTGATTCACTTGGAACAAATGTAGCAGATTTCAAAGAGAGTGATAAAGTGGATGTCATTGGAATGAATCCTCCCTATGGTGGCAGTACCGAAGACAGCGTAAAAAGCAACTTCCCGACACAATACCGTTCTAGCGAAACAACTGATTTGTTTATTGCCCTTATCATGTACCGCCTGAAAGCTGGCGGTCGTTGCGGTGTAATCATTCCCGACGGGTTCTTGTTCGGTACGGATGGTGCTAAACTGGCTCTCAAGGAGAATTTGCTGCGTAAGTTTAATCTGCATACTATCATCCGTTTGCCTGGGTCTATTTTCGCTCCATACACTTCTATTGCTACCAATATCCTTTTCTTCAACAATGAAGAAGCCGAAGGTTGTGAGGAAGGTTTCCGAACGAAAGAAACGTGGTTCTATCGGATGGATATGCCAGAAGGATATAAGCACTTCTCGAAAACGAAACCTATGAAAATAGAACATACGCAGCCTATTCAAGAGTGGTGGCATGAGCGCAAAGAAATTATCAGCGATGAATTGGGAGAAAAAAGCCGTGTATTTACGGCTCAACAACTTCTTGACTTAGACTGTAATTTCGACAAGTGCAAATTTCCGAAAGAAGAAGAGGAAATTCTTCCTCCTGCTGAACTGCTCAAACTGTATTTTGAGAAGCGTGCAGCACTCGACCATGAAATAGACAAAACGCTGGCCGAGATACAGAAAATTCTGGGTATTGACATAAAGTCGTGTAACTGATAACAATATTCAGATTTTATGCGATAATATTTATTTGATAATTAAGAAATTGTTGTTTGCTATCGACATATATGTCGGGAACAAAATAAGAAATATTTTAGAACGATGGAAAGCGAGAAAGACATCACCCAAAACAGATTGATCCAACAGGAAACACTCTTCGTCTCCGACTTAAAGAGTATTGCAGGAGAAGCAAGACGCCAAGCCTATCGTGCAGCTGACCATCTGTTGGTGGTTCGTAATTGGCTTATCGGATGGCGTATTGTAGAGCAAGAGCAAGAAGGAAAAGAACGTGCTGAATATGGTAAGCGAGTGCTTGAACTTGCATCACAAAGCCTTACGGAAGAATATGGTAGAGGTTTCAGTCTGACGAGTATCAAGAATATGCGTTCTTTTTATACTAAGTTTCGCAATCTGCAAATTCGTCAATCATTGCTTGACGAATTCAATATTACTCAGTTTCCAAATCGTCAATCTTTGCCTGACGAATCTGTCATACCATTTTATTCTAATGTGTCATGGCTTCATTATGAACGTCTTATGCGTGTTAAGGATGAAGTTGAACGTTTGTGGTATCTAAAAGAAACCGCTCGTACACAATGGGACTATCGAACCTTGCAACGCAATATATCTTCTCAGTATTGTAGACGTCTGTTACAGACCCCAGAACAGTTGCGTCATGAAGTAACTAACGAAATGAACAGCCTGACCGCAGACTTTGAACGAGATAAATTGTCGTACCTAAAAAATCCTGTTATCGCAGAATTCTTGGGACTATCTCAAAATCCTATATACTGTGAATCGAACTTGGAAACTGCTATTATAGACCACTTGCAGACTTTCATCATGGAGTTAGGAAAAGGTTATGCGTTTGTGGCACGACAACAACATATCAAAACAGACATGGGAGATTTCTACATTGACCTCGTGTTTTATAATATCATTTTGAAATCATATCTGATTATTGACCTTAAGACCACACAAATAACTCATCAGGATGTCGGTCAGATGGATATGTATATTCGAATGTATGATGAACTGAAAAAGGAAGAAGGCAACAATCCAACTATCGGTTTATTGTTATGTTCTGACACCAGCAAAGACTTGGCTCGTTACTCTATTCTGAAAGATAGCAAACAGCTATTCGCAGCTAAATATCTTACCTATCTTCCCACAGAAGAAGAATTGAGCCGGGAAATACGTGAACAAAAAGAGTTCTTTGAACTACAAGAAGGAAAACGCGATTTTGAAAAAGAATTGAAAGACGAACAATGAACGGAAAACAATTAAAGAACAGTATATTACAATGGGCGATACAGGGAAAACTTGTACCGCAAGATCCTAATGATGAACCTGCGTCGGTATTGCTCGAAAGGATTCGTCAGGAGAAAGAGCGTCTGATTAAAGAAAAGAAGATCAAGCGTGATAAAAACGCATCTATCATCTATCGTGGTGAGGACAATTCCTATTATGAGAAGTTCCTCGCTACGGGGGAAGTAAAGTGTATTGATGAGGAGATTCCGTTTGAGATTCCAAATGGGTGGGAATGGTGTAGATTGTCATCTATTTTTCAAATAAATCCTAAGGTTGTGGCAGAGGATGATACAATTGCTGCATTTATTCCAATGGAAGCAATTTCTGCCGGATATGGTTCGGAGTTTAGATATTACGAGAAAAAATGGAAGGAAATAAAATCAGGTTATACATCTTTTGCTGACGATGATATTGCTTTTGCAAAGATTACTCCATGCTTCCAAAACCGGAAGTCAGCTATTTTTAAAGGATTGCCTAATGGTATTGGAGCAGGAACAACCGAATTGAAAATTTTACGTACTTATGGCGAAACTTTAAATCGTTGGTTTGTTTTATATTTTCTTGAATCTCCGTACTTCATAGATGAAGCGGTATTCAAAGGAACTGCAAATCAACAACGTATAATTGTAGGCTACTTGGAAAACAAGTTGTTTCCTATTCCACCATTAGCAGAGCAAAAACGTATCGTTGCAAAAATTAGATTGGTTATACCTATAATTGATAAATATTCAAAATCTCAGGAGCATTTAAACAAGATAAATACTGAGCTAAATGAGTCTTTGAAAAAATCCATTTTACAAGAAGCTATTCAAGGCAAGCTCGTACCTCAGATTCCAGAAGAAGGAACTGCGCAAGAGTTACTTGAACAGATTAAAACAGAAAAAGAAAAACTCGTCCAAGAGGGTAAATTGAAAAAATCCGCTTTGACTGATTCTGTTATCTACAAAGGTGACGATAACAAGTATTATGAGCAGGTAGGAAAGAGTGACAAAGAAATTACTGAGGAAATAGCCTTTGATTTGCCTAATGGATGGAGTTGGTGTAGGCTAAAAGATATATGCTCAATCTTTACAGGAGCAACATTCAAAAAAGAAGAAACCGTTACAACAAAAGAGGGTGTCCGCATTCTGCGTGGAGGTAATATATCTCCTTTTGAATTGAGAATCAAAGATGATGATATATTTCTTACAAAAGATAAAGTTAAAGAGGATATTATATTGAAAGAGAATGACATATTAACACCTGCGGTTACAAGTTTGGAAAATATTGGAAAAATGGTAAGAGTAAATAGTGATATGCCAAACACAACTGTCGGTGGGTTCGTATTTATCATTCGCTTGTATCTGAAAAATCAATGGCTCTCAAAGTATATTCTCTATCTTTTAAGTTCTCCTTTTATGATTGATTTTATGAAATCTATAACGAATAAATCAGGGCAGGCATTTTATAACATTGGCAAAGAACGTTTATCAACGGCATTATTGCCAATTCCATCCTTGGCAGAGCAACATCGCATTGTTGCCCAAATAGAAAAACTATTTGAGCAACTGCGATAATTCATTTACCCGTTCTGCCATACGTTGCTGTTCAGCTAAAGGTGGAATACCAATGAGCAGGTTGTAGAATAACTCTTTATTGAGGTGCGGAATTGCTGCACCTCTTTTTGAATTTCTCAATTCCTCTTTATAGAACAAGATGAAAGCCAAGATATATGGTTTCCACATAGCCGAAGAAAGCCATAGCTGTTTGAATGTGCTTCCCATATATCCATCTTGTGGAACAGTAAAAACCTCACCTGAATTTTCTCCATCCATAAGAATGATATTGTCTCCAGCATAGACAAATTTTCCTTTCTCTACAATGGTAGCAGATGATTTTCCACGTAGGTATTTTGCATCCAGACAAATGTCCTTCCCGTTTCTCTTTTCACCGTCTATTAGTTGGCAAATATCTTTCAAACGTAGCACAGACCAATTGTTAGGATATTCAAAAGAAAGCTCTATTTCAATAATTTGCCCATTTATCCTCTCATAATACTTGTTATCGTCACCACGGAAGATAATGGAATCGGTTAAAGCAGACTTTTTAAGTTTGCCTTCTTTGACAAGTTGCAATTTCTCTTGCCGTATTTGTTCAAGTAATTCTTGGGCTGTACCTTCCTCTGCAATCTGTGGAACTAATTTACCTTGTATTGCCTCTTGAAGAATGGACTTTTTTAAACTATGCCATATTTCTTTATTTATTTGATTGAGTCTATTTTGACTATTTCCATATTGATAAATATATGGGTATAACTGATTTAATTTTGTAACAATGCGTAGTTGTTCTTCTTGTGGTGGAATAGGTAACAAGCAGTGCTTAATAATGAGTTGATTTATGTTGGGATCTTTTCTTGAACCTGCTGCAAAATCCATCCAAAATGGTCTTTGATATTCAATAAAAGTATGGATGTAATCCATATTACAAAATCCATTAGGCTGGATGGCACATACAGATTGGTTTATAGTTGTATCAAAATGCAAGATACAGTGTTTGCCTATTGTCCCAGCACCACCATACATTGCAACACACACTGAGGTTTGGGGTAAAATAGAAAGATTGTAGTCTATAATTGCTTTCGAGGTTATTTGTATTTCGGTTTTGTTCAAAATTCCATTGTTCAAGTCTGTTGTACGTACCCAATTGATATTGCCATTTTTATAATAATCTGGATTCCTACTTAATGGCGTAGAACCACTTGTTGTTTCAAAAATATTGCCAATTCTTTCCCATTGCCACCCATTTGGAATCTCAAACGGAATCTCGTCATCAATGCACTTCACCTCCCCAGTGGCGAGAAACTTCTCATAATAGGAACTCAAAGAATCTGTTGTAGTAATATAAATGGAACAATGTCGTTCCCACTAAAATAATTACTGTATGACAGAAGAAACATTTGAAACGCTACTCGTTCAGGCGAATATGGCGAGGAATACGGTTGCAGCCTATCTGTATGCCGTAAGGGAGTATAACAAGAAGCATAAAGAGGTTAATAAGCGTAACCTCTTAATCTACCAAACGTACTTGATTGAGACTTACAAGCCAAAGACGGTGAATCTTAGAATACAAGCTATCAATAAATGGCTGGAATTTATGGGTAAGCAGAAACTTCGTCTGAAATCGGTCAAAGTGCAACAGCGTTCGTATTTGGAAAATGTAATTACGAATGCCGATTATCTGTTTCTCAAGAATAAATTAAAGAAAGAAGAAAACTTGATGTGGTATTTTGTAGTTCGTTTCTTGGCTGCAACTGGAGCCAGAGTGAGTGAACTGATTCAATTGAAGGTTGAACATATAGCGCTGGGCTACTACGACATCTATACCAAAGGCGGTAAGATTCGTAGAATATATATTCCTAAGCTACTTAAGGATGAAACAATAGTATGGCTAGATAACCAAAAGCGCAATTCCGGTTACCTTTTTCTGAACCGATATGGAGAAAGAATTACGACTCGTGGCATATCGCAGCAACTTAAAAATTATGCTCACAAGTATGGTATGAACGAAAAAGCGGTTTATCCACACTCTTTCAGACATCGTTTTGCCAAGAATTTCTTGGAGAAGTTTAATGACATTTCGCTCCTTGCCGATTTGATGGGACATGAAAGCATTGAAACGACTCGTATCTATTTACGAAGGAGTAGTTCAGAGCAACAAGCCATCATAGACAAAGTAATCACTTGGTAGTATGTAAGCAGCATATATGAATATGGTATTAAGACAGAATGCAATTCTTAACAAAGGTCATTGGTGATTATGAATATGCACGGGCCAAGCAGAAAGAAGAAGCATCTGAACTGATTGCAAATGAAAATTTGAATGAAAGTGAAGCTTAGTGTTGTATGGAAATGTGTCAATCAGCAGGTTAGATGATATAAGCGGCTAGTCTGTTGATTGACACATTCTTATTTTACAGCTTGCTCAGAAAGCGAGCTCTGTCCACAATATACCGGATATGAGTACCCTCTCCTATACTTCCTTTAGAGTCGCTGGCGTGGATTCTGAAAGTAAGTTTTCTTCCGTCCACTTCTTCCAGTACGGCAGTAGCAGAAATTTCTTCTCCCATTCCAGACGGTTTGATATGAGAAGTCTGAATCATAGCCCCTACCGTAGTGCAGCCTTCCGGCAGGCTTTCTTTTACAGCGTTCATGGCTGCGTTTTCCATAAGGGCCACCAATGCAGGAGTGGCAAACACTTCCATGTCGCCCGAGCCAAGTGCAAGTGCAGTATTGGTAGTAGTGACAGTGGTGTGGCTGGTATAAGTCAATCCTTTTTCCATATTGATAAAGTTTAAAATGAATAGAAATCAAGATACGAAAGTCTGTGTAGAAGATTCATTTTGCAGGTCGTTTCCCGAAGGACGTTGATAGACTTTCAGTCCGAACTGTGGCAGGATGGCTATAAAATGGTCGAATATTTCGGCTTGCAGTGCTTCATATTTGTACCATTCCGTAGTGTTAGAGAAACAATAGACCTCTAGCGGCAGACCTTCAGGAGTAGGCTGCAGTTGTCGCACCATAATCATCATTTCCTGATGTATCATCGGGTGTTTTTTCAAATATTGCAGCAGATAGTTCCGCAGCACGTTCAAATTGACCTCACCCTGTGGTTTCTTCGCTGTTTCTTCGCTTATCCATCCCAAAGAAAGGAAGCGTTTGGTTTCTTCCGGACTGCAGAAATGAACAGTATTCATATCAATGAGGAGCGACCGTTTGATGCGTCTGCCTCCTGTTTCTCTCATCCCCCTCCAGTTTTGAAAAGAGTCGCTCACCAGTACATAAGGTGGGATAGTGGTGATGGTCTTATCGAAGTTTCTCACCTTGACCGTAGTCAGCGAAACCTCCATCACATCTCCGTCAGCATTATATTTAGGCATTGTAATCCAGTCGCCCGGTCGGAGCATATCGTTGGCAGAGAGCTGCACTCCGGCTACCAGTCCCAAAATACTGTCTTTAAAAATCAACATCAGCACGGCTGCCGAAGCACCCAGTCCTGCCAGAATGGAGGTGGCGTCCCGGTCAATCAGGATACTGATGATGACAATGACTCCAATGCCGATGGCAATCAGGTTGATCATTTGGTAGATACCTTTCAGCGGACGGTTTCTCAGCCGTTCGTGTTCGTTGGAGATTTCATAGAGCGAATTGAGAAACTGGCTGATAAGTTGTAATCCCGCGACGATGATATAGATGGTACATCCCTTTTGTATGATTGCGAGCAGATATGCCATATCCTTGAAGGCGAAAGGCAGTAAAATATACATTACAATGGGAGGGATGATGCGGCAGAAAGCCGTCAGCATCTCCTTGTTGAACAGATAATCATCCCATTTGGCTTTGGTGCGTGTGGTAATCTTTTGTATGGCCGGAATGATGAAATGACGGAAAAGGCAGGTGATGAAATAAGTTACCAGCAAGATGCCTATTACCAGTATGAAGCGTGATGCCCAGTCTAAATCGGGCTGCGAACTGTTCAGCCGGTCAATCATGCGAGAAATTTCTTGGTTAAATTCTTCCATAATAGTTCATATACTCGTTGGCGGAATTAAATCAGCGCATATTTAACTCTGCCAATGGGTTTGTTATTTTTGTAGTTAATATATTGGAGGATTGTAA
>RCNI01000128.1_pt1 | contig 52666 bp, 40 predicted proteins | sample 2041151 | NCBI WGS metagenome assembly RCNI01 (sample SAMN09708214, study PRJNA481090) | feces metagenome | isolation source: feces | place: Antarctica: Albino Rookery
AAATGAATCCTGCTAAAAAAATGCAATTTGATGCAATTGTTGCAAATCCTCCATTTAGCTATCGTTGGGATCCTACTGAGGAATTAAGTAAAGATTTTCGTTTTAAAAATTATGGACTAGCCCCGAAATCAGCTGCGGATTTTGCTTTCTTGCTTCATGGATTCCATTTCTTACGAGAAGATGGAACTATGGCTATTATTTTACCTCATGGAGTTTTGTTTAGAGGTGGTAAAGAAGAAATGATTCGTAAGAAACTATTATTAGATGGAAATATTGATGCGGTGATTGGTTTGCCTGCGAATTTGTTTTATTCAACAGGTATTCCTGTTTGTATATTGGTTCTGAAGAAATGTAGAAAAAATGATGACATTTTGTTTATCAATGCAAGTGAATATTTTAAACAGGGAAAAAGACAGAACGTATTGCGTAAGCAAGACGTAGAAAAAATTGTAGAAACTTATCAATATAGAAATAATGTTGAGCGATACTCACGATGCGTATCAATGCTCGAAATTGAGGAAAATGGTTATAATTTGAACATCTCTCGCTATGTAAGTAATGTTAAAGAAGAATTACCAATTGATTTGGCAAAAGTTCATCAGCAGTTGGTAGATATTGATAAAAAAATTGAGGATGCTCGTGAAAAGCATAATGCTTTTTTGAAAGAGTTGGGCTTGGATTTAATTTAAATTTATATGAACGAATTGATAGAAGAGGCAAAGCAATATATAAATGTGATACCTCAAAATAAAAAAGATATATTTCTGCAATTGTGTTCCTTGAATTTATTGAACGCATTGATTAAAAAGAAAGAATATAAAACATTTGTAAGTTATGGCTTTATTAAGTCGCATGTGTCTAAGTTAGTTGATTTCTGTATTTCTCATATAAATGAAGATTACGTAGAAGAATTGTATTATGATACAATTCAGCGTTGTGTCTATATTCGTTGTTATGGTATTCAATTTAGCTTTCATAATATTGTACAGACAAACTCTATAAATAATTTTATAGAGTCAACAGAAAATGTATATGTAGAATGGGATGGGATTAGATTGCAACCTATTGCTGATAAGTTGTATACATTGGCAAAGGATTTAAATGTTGATAAAATCTCATCAATTCAGTTTACAGAAAGAATTAAAGAGATTTTGTAATAACTTAATTATAAGTAGTTTGTTTTTTAAGCATTATCCATAATGTCTTGGGTATAAATGTTATATAAACATCCCGAAAGGATTAACAGACGTTTAGGAACCGCTAAGGTTAAATATTCACCATACCCGATTCAATACTATCATCACTTCAGCTTGCTGTAATAAGTGGCATTTCTCTCGTGCTCAAGGAGCATACGGGGTATTAGGCTTCACCCTTATTGAAATAAGTGGTAGATGGACAAGCCCATCCCGTTAAAAATGTCACTGGAAATGTCACATAAATAATCAACCGCACTGACCGGAGTTGAGACTCTAGTCAGTGCGGTTTCTACTTGCGTTCTTTTAGGCTTTTAGCCTAGCGTTAAAATGACTGTAAGCATCCGATAAAGTACACATTGTAACACTAAAAACTCTTCTTTTACTTTGCGATCAAAAAGTTATTATGAAACGATCTATGAGTAAAGAAGAGTTTTTAGCGCTATATGAACGTCAGCAGCAGCGGACTAACAATAAAGGATTTTTGTGAAAATGAGTCGTACTCCGCTTCATGCTTTCATTATTGGAAGAAAAAATACGGGTTAAGCCACCCGTATACCAAACACACCGAACCAACGGATGATTCGCTTATCCCTCTCAATATTAATCATACTCCTGCCATGTCCGCTTCATCATGCGGTGACAACCATGTAACCATTGAACTTCCGTCTGGTATAAAGATCCATCTGAACAGTTTGAGTAATCCGGAGATTATTTATGGTCTGATTAGTAAATTATGCAGCCATGTTCTGCCTGAATGATACGATGCGCTACTTCCTCTGTCCTGGGAAAACAGATATGCGCAAGGGAATAAACTCACTTTGTGGAGTAGTTCATGACAAGATGGGATATGACGTTCGACTTGGCGACGTGTTTATCTTCGTTAACCGAAACAAAACAACCATGAAGCTCCTTCATGCCGAAGACGGAGGTATGGTATTATATATAAAGCGCCTGGAGGAAGGTACCTTCAGACTCCCTGCCTATGACAGTGAAAGCCGTTCCTATCCCATGGAATGGCGTGACCCGGTAATGATGGTAGAAGGTATAACCGATAATCCGACTGAACGTCTCAAACGTCTGAAAGCCAGTCGAAAGGATGGATTTTATTAATAAAAGAGAGTTCCCAAAACTTGTGCAACTGCACGATTTTCAGTATCTTTACATCATAATAAGATACGAGAAGGATGATTCAGGCAGATACGATGGAACTAATAATCAAGGGTCAGCAGGAGCAGATAAAAGGGCTTCTGGAGACTAATCGTACCCTTGTCGAATCAAACCAGAAACTCATGGAACAGACAGGAGACCTGCAACAAAAAGTACAAGAACTCCTGTCTCAAGTAGCCTGGTTGAACAGACAGCTTTTCGGCAGAAAGAGCGAAAAGCTCGCAGCCCTGGATCCCAACCAGCTTTCCTTATTTGATGCCTTGCCTAATCCCGCTCAGGAAGAAGCGGATCTCATAGAGACTGATGCAGATACCAAAGTCTGCAAACCAGACGGCAAGAAAAAGGAATCCCGCCGCAATCGTGAACTCTTAGAAGGCCTGCCCGTTGTGGAAGTCATTGTCGAACCTGATAATGTAGACCTGAATCTGTACCGTCGTATAGGTGAAGAACGCACACGTACGCTTGAATTTGAACCGGGAAGGCTGTATGTCAAAGAGACCGTACGTCCAAAATACGGACTCAAGAATAATTTAACTCTCCCAAAAGAAGGTGAAAGCGGTGTCATCATAGCGCCCCTTCCACCTTCTCCCGTATACAAATGTCTGGCAGGACCATCCATGCTGGCCGAAATACTTCTACAGAAATACGAATATCACGTTCCCTTTTATCGTCAGGTAAAGGAATACAGGCATCTGGGCGTACGCCTGCCTGAAAGTACTTTAAGCGGATGGTTCAAACCGGTATGCGAGTTGTTAAGGCCTCTGTATACAGAATTGTTACAGCTCGTGACGAACAGCGGATATGTTCAGGCTGATGAAACGACGGTACGGGTCATTAATAAAGGGAAAGGAAAAACCGATAAGGAATATTTATGGATGGTCAGGGCAGTTATGGAAAAACTGGTCATCTTCCATTATGATGACGGTTCCCGAGCCGGACAGACAATCAAGAACTTATTAAAAGACTTCAAAGGATATCTTCAAAGTGACGGATACAGTGCCTACAATGCGTTTGAGGGCACCAAAGGCGTGTGCCTTATTGCCTGTCTTGCCCATATCAGAAGGCATATGGAACTGGCACTGGATGAAAATAAATCGCTTGCTGAATACGCTCTCAAACAAATACAGGAACTATATCATATTGAACAGATTGCAGATGCTCGGAAACTCAGTGTTCAGGAACGATGTGAACTCCGACAGCGTTTAGCTGCACCGATACTTGACTCTTTTGAAAAATGGATGGAACAGACCTACGGCAAAGTACCGCCGAGAAGTCGCATGGGACAGGCTATTACCTATACTTATCCTCTCTGGACCAGAATGAGAAATTATCTGAAGGATGGAAATCTAAAGATCGATAATAATCTCGCAGAAAATGCACTGAGGCCACTGACTCTGTCCAGAAAGAACTTCCTCTTTTGTGGTAATCATGAAGCAGCTGAAAATACGGCAGTCATATGCTCCTTGCTAGCTACTTGCAAAGCACAGGATGTTAACCCGAGGAAATGGCTGAATGATGTCATAGCCAGACTACCATATTATCTTGAAAAGGGCTCTGGAAGAAATGTTCGTGAACTTCTTCCAGATGTCTGGAAGTTGGAGAAATCCAACGCGAATCCAATTGGAGTTTAAATATTTAAGTTGAAGAATAAAAAAACTCGATATTAACTTTTGATTAAAGTTGATATCGAGTTTTCTGTTCTTTAGAAATACAATGTGTACTTTATCGGATGCTTACTCATGATAGAAAAGGGAATTAGGAAAGAGATAACAGCCAGTGAGGACCGATGCTTTGCCAGCAGCACATGTGGTGAAGACCATTGAGAAGCTGCTACGTAATATTGATCAACAGTACGCTGACTTCCTTCTTTGAGAACCTTTTGTAAAAATTTAAGAATAAATCTTCTTATAGATTGTAAATCAGAGGCTTTTCTTCTGTTTTTCGTGATGGATTTCCATTGTTATCTTATGATATTTTTTATCTTTGTGTTTGAGGTAATGAACATTTTTAATCTTAATATCTATTTATTATGGCAAATTTATTGGATGAAGTGACTGGACCGGTGAATGAACAGGGTCGTGATATACATGTGATTGACCGTCAGCTTCCGGTGGTAGTAGGCTTTGGCTCTACGCTTTTTGAGATTGCTTTGTGGGTGGCTATTCCAGTGTTGGTTCTTTTGTATGTGTTGATAATGGGAGATTCGTTGGAGAATTCAGCACTTGTAGCGTTCGTTGGTTGTCTGGCGGGAGTGTTGCCTGGAGTGATCTTTATTTTTATGAAGATTTCAGCAAAAAATTATTTTCAGCAGTTGGAGCAGCGCATTCAGGCAGAGGCTTCAAATATTGATAATTTCTTGGAGCAGCGTGTGCAGATTTTGCAGAATGTGGTAGGAATTGTGGACCGTGCGATCGATTTGGATAAGGATGTGATGAAATCGGTTGCTGCGTTGCGTAGCGGTAAGGTGACAGCGGAGAACCGAAGTAAGGTGAATGCACAAGTGAATTCTGCCTTTGGCAGTTTGTTCCCTCAGGTGGAATCGTATCCAGAGTTGAGGGCACATGCGGCGATTGCGGATGCCATGCAGCAGAATAGTTATCTTCAGCGTGAGATTACGGCGGCTCGTACTGTATATAATAGTAGGGTGACTCAGTGGAATACGGATATTTTCTCTTGGCCTACGAAGATGATTGTGGCGGCCCGACAAGGTTATACTACACGTATTCCGTTTACGGCTTCAGCCGAGACTCGTAAGGCTGCGAGAGAAAAATTCTTCTAATGTCATTTTCCCTTTCGTTAGATTTTAACGTCAACAAACAGAGTATATTATGTTGGAGGAGATTTATGATCCGTTGGATGAGTATGTGAAGGTATTTCATCCACGTTTCAAGAAGGTGTCGGAGCAGACTTTTGCAGCGTTAGCCGCGGAGGCACAGGTAGATGTGCAGGCAAATAAGAAGACTTGTGCCCAAGTATATAAGTTAGAGGAGACGTTAGATTCTGTACGTTCGAGAATTGTTTGCTGGACGGTGGCTTGTGTGTTGTGCTGGTTAGGGGTAGTTGCAGGAGTTGTCTATGTTTTAGGTTGGCACGAGGAAATTGACTCCGTTGGATTGTTGCTGTTCGGGATTCTGGTGCTGTTGGTCTTATTGTTTGCGATGGTGCAACCGAAGTTGAAAAAACTGAAAGAAGAACGGCAGGGATTGTCTGGAAAGTTGGAAGAGCAGAAATCGTTGGCCTGGGAACAGATGGCACCGCTGAATCGGTTGTATGACTGGGATATACTGACACGTATGATGACGAAGACTGTGCCTAATCTTGAGTTTGATTCGTATTTTACTACACAGCGATTAGAGGATTTGAGACAGACGTATGGATGGGACGATCGGTTTAACAAGAATCGGTCGGTAATCTATTCGCATTCTGGTTTGATTAATGGGAATCCTTTTGTACTCTGTCGCACACGTAAGTTTGTGATGGGTTCAATGGTTTATACGGGTTCGAAGACGATTTATTGGACCACGACAGAGGAGGATGAGAACGGGAAGGAACATACGGTGGAGCATTCGCAGACATTGGTAGCGGAAGTGACGGCTCCTTATCCAGAGTATCCTGAGCTGACGCGACTGATTTATGGTAATGTGGCAGCTCCGAATCTGATCTTCTATCGTGAGAAGAGTGGATTGGCAGGGAAGGAGGATTCGTTAAGGTATAAATGGAACAGGAGGTCGCTTCGGAAGAAATCTCGTGATTTGAGCAATATGGATTTTGCCATGATGACGAATGAGGAATTTGAAGTGGTCTTTGATACGAGTAATCGTAATGATAACCAGCAATTTGCATTGCTGTTCACTCCATTGGCTCAGGAAAATATCTTGAAATTGTTGCGCGATAAGCAGGTGGGATACGGTGATGATTTTGATTTCGGGAAAAATCGGATGATTAATACGATTATTCCGGAACATTTGCAGGAACTGAATTTGGATATGAATCCAGATCAGTATCGGCATTTTGATTATGAGAAGGCTAAGGAAGATTTTTATGAGGTCAATGCACGTTATTTTCGTGCAATTTATTTTAGTCTGGCTCCATTGCTCTGTATCCCTATGTATCAGCAGATTCGTCCGCCATACGCTATTTATGGTCGCGAGATGCAGCGTCACAGTGCATTTTGGGAGCATGAAGCGTTAGCTAATTTTTGGGGACAGGAACACTTTATGAATCCGAGTTGTGTGACGGATTGTATCTTGAAGACGGAGCAGGTAGAGGATTGTGGTGACGAGTCGACGCTGAAGGTGTATGCCTATGGTTATACTTCAGAATCGCGTGTGACGTACATCAGTAAATGGGGTGACGATGGAAACTGGCACGAGGTTCCGGTTTACTGGGATGAGTATCTGCCGGTGACAGGTGTGGGAAGTATTCGTATGAAGGAAGATAATGCGACTCCTGAAAAATCGGTTTCGCAGGGTGAGCGTATGAATCATATTCATGAGGTGTTGAATCAAGGTGGCTTGAAACAGTATCGAAGACACATCGCTTCGGAGGTTTGATTTAGTTGCTGAATGTTGATTCACGCAACGTGAAAGGACAGACAAAATAAACCCGCCGGTGGAATGAAGGTAAATAGCATGTTCATTCAGCCGGCGGGTTTCATTTGTGAAATAATTCGGTCTTTTGCACTGGATACCAGAAACGATTACCTTAAAATTTTCCCCAATCGGTAGGGGTGCTGCTCAATTCCATTTCTATCGTATGAGCATTCATCAAGTCGGCGTGTCGGATGAAAGGAGAATTCCATCTTTTTCCATTCACTTTACAACGCTTGATATAAACATTCTCTTTAGCGGCATTGGCTTTGATAGTGAGCGTTCTTTGGTCAGATAAGCGAATCACCGCTTTTGAAACGGTCGGTGCATTGAAATAATAGTAGTCCTGTCCTGCGTTCGGGAAGAGGCCGAGTGAGCAGAAAATGTACCATGAGGCCATGGAGCCGGTATCGTCGTTTCCTGGGTATCCTGTCAGGTCGTAACTGCTGTTCAAGGTGTGATGAACCCAATAAGACGAGAGATCGGGACGACCGGCATGTGTGAAGGCACGGAATGCAAGGAAAGCCGGTTCATTCGTATACTCTATGAGCTTGTTCTCAAAACCGTAAGACAGTCGTTTCACAAATTGTTCTTTGCCTCCCATCAGCTCGATCAGTTTGTCAAAGTCGTGAGGAACATAATAGCTGTAGGTCCAGGAACTTGCTTCGTAGAAGGGACTTTGCCATGAGCCGCCGTATTCTCTCGGATTCATCTGGGTGAAGGTTCCGTCTTCGTTTCTTCCGTCCATAAATCCTTTAAAACCAGAATCTTTTAAATCGGGATTCCATAAGCATATCCATTTCCCACTTCTTTCGTAGTAGGTCCTGAAGTCGCTCTCATAACCAAGCCCTTTGGCCATCAGTGCAGCACAGAAATCATTGTATGCAAATTCCAGACTCTGAGAAGAACTCATTATGCAGGCGGGAATCCATCCGTATTTTTTGTATTTTTCGTAGTTCTTGGTCGTGTCTTTCTGATGGGAGAAACCGATGCGGCGATGGTCGGCATTGTATTTGACCACTTGATACGCTTCTTTCCAATCAATACCTTTTACACCTTTCAGGTAGGCATCTACGATGATGTGGTCCACATCATTTCCTCCTTGGTCGGCTGTACGTTCCATTCCGGCTATAAAGCCGTCGTATACGCATCCGTTGTGCTTGAACCGGTCGATGATTGCGAGAATATTGTCACGGACGGTGTTTTCGTCAATGAGGGTAAGCAGGGGATAGGCGGAACGGAACGTGTCCCAAAAAGCATAATTGTCGTCCCAAAATGGGGCGTCCGATTTCCACTGGTAGTTATCCAGACTGCGGTCGTGTGCCAGGGTGAATACGCGATACAGGGAAGAGTAGAACATTTTTTTCTGGTCTTCTGAAGAGGTCTTTATCTGGATGCTGCTCAACTTGTTTTCCCAGGCTTGTTTCCCTGCTTCCTTGAGTCCTTCAAAGTCCCATGCCGGTATTTCTTTCTGCAGGAACTCTTCTGCTTTCTCGAAACTGGTAAATGATAGAGCCAGTTTGAGCAGCAGCTTTTGGTCGTTTCGTGTGTCAAATTTGCAGTAGCCTCCCATGTGTTTTCCTTTTACGGAGTCTTTTTGAAGAAGAAGCTGGTTAGCAAAGGTCTCATTTCCTTCCCACGTGCCTGCTTCGATGGCTTTTTGGTTGAACTCTCCTACCAGATAAAGATTGTAGGCTCCTTCCGGCCATCCTCCTTCAAAGCGGATGTGCATGCGTATCTGGTTGGTCTCCGGATGGATTTCTACCGAGTTCTTGGAAATGCTTCCTTTCATAATGCTTTGGGAAGCGTCGAATTTCAATACAGCATCCTCCGTTGCAGGGAAGGTAAACTGGTACAGGGTACTGTAATAGCTTGGTGCTATTTCGGTGGTGATGCCGTATCGGTCTAAATGGGTCTTGTAATAATAGGCTTTGTTGACATCTTGTGAGTGGGGAGAATCATGGTCTTTCAGGCCCACCTGAAAACCGATTTGAGGAGAAATCAGGAAATGGCCGTAGGTGCTCCATCCGGTACCGCTTACATGCAGCTGGGCAAATCCTCGTATCGGGGAAAGAGGGTCGTAGCCGTCCATGTTGCCATTTTCGGTGAACGGGGAAGGATTGATGCTTCCATAGGGGAGTTCTGGTCCTATTACACAGTTGCTTCCTCGGTTATCTGTTACGCCGATTTCTGTGTGTACATAATCTGCATAGTGGCAGTCGGTATCTGCTTCTTGGCAGCCGATTAGTGAAACTGCCGTTAAAAGAAAGGGTAAAATGTTCTTCATGTTCATAAATGAAAAGGTAACAATCCATGATACGGTGGAAACTGAGTCATGGATTGTTTGTTGACGGTCGTTTTTAATCGGCCGCCATACTTGATTCGTAGAGTATGGCGGCCTGATGTGTCACGTTACAGTGAGTTCAATATCTTCTGAGCTTTGCGTACCGTTTTTTCGGCAGGAATGTCTGGGTAGTTGTTCAAGTTGAACGGTTCCAGCATCTTTTCTATTTTCTTCAGTCCACTTCGGTTCCCTTTTTGGGTGAATTCGTTGCGGAGCAAGGTGATTTTCTCATGGCATTGGATACCTTCCAGCAATCGTTCGAAACGGATGGAAGTTCGTGCTCCAGGGTAGACAAGGTAAGTGTCTCCGCCTGCCCATGAACGGAAGCGAGAGTCAAGTAAAGGTTCTACCGGCCAACTGTTGTATGCCCATCTCAAATAACCGTCGACGTGTTGTTTGGCACAATAGAAACTTATCCATGCGGCTTCCGCCGGCTCTGAGAAGGTGAAGGTATTGGGGAACGGTTCGGTGCAGCAGGTATAGAGGGTAGATTTCTTTCCTGTCTCTTTGCGTCGTTTCAGTACTTCCTCAGGAAATTCTTGGGCGATGCTGATGCAGTAATCGTCCATATCATCTTCTATTTCCTTATGGTAATTTCCGGCCAGAGCCACCTTGAATTCGGGGTCGGCTTTGCGGATAACCTTCAAGGTCTTCTGCATGACTTCCATCGGGCGTTCGTCCATGGCTATCATGCATTTTTCAAACCATCCTTTTTCACGTAAGTGGCGGGAAAAGGAGCTCAGCATGGCAACCCAAAGTTCTTCGTAGGTATCTTCTCCCGGTGCGGTCTTGATGCTTTGCATGCGGTTGGTCGCCTGGTCGAAGTATTGGAAGGAAAGTTCCCAAGGTACCATGGAATAGCAGTTGATTTGCTGGTCGATGCCGAGGCTCATCATAAATTCTACCCATGCATCGAATACTTCGTAGTCGAACTTCCAGCTTCCGTCTAACTTTTTGGTCCAAGTTACCATGCTTTCAAAATAGTCTTCTGTCTGCCCGTTCCACGGCTTGTGCATGATGGAAGTGGTAATAATCTTTTGTCCGGCATCGGCCAACATCTTCATGACAGGACGCATGGCTTCGAAGTGTTCCTTGCTCCATAAAGGAACTTGATAATAACGGGCTACCGAGAAGGGGTTCTGCCACAAGTCCAAATGGAAGGCCCATTGTGAAGGAGGAGGAAGAATGCGGGAAGAAACGCGGATGTCCAGTTGCAACTCTGACAATATGTTCTCCGCGTCCTTGATGGTCAGGCTTCCGTGGTAGGTGCCGGCTGAAACATTTTCTGGTACTTGGCAACTTACCCAAATGCACTGGTTGCTGTTCTTCTTGACTGCGATGGTTGGGGTAAGATGGTCTATCGCATCGGCAACCAATGTAGAGTCGTATTTGCTATGGTCTGGACGGTTGCCGCATCCTCCTTTCCCGTCGAGGTTCAGTTCATCGGTCAGTACATAGCGGACGAAACCACCGGTTACAGCACTGGCAGGAAGCACTTCGCCTTTGCGGTTCTTGAACTCGCTGAAGGAATAGTTCAGACTCTGAAGTTCTTTAGGAGTGGAAACGATGGCCTGTGCATGGAGCTTTTCTCCACGCCATCCGTTAAGGGTGACATGTAGACTTTTCTTTTGTTCAGGCACTTTATGCTTGGCGTAACGGATGTCGGTACTTCCCCAACTGATGAAAGGGGATTTCAATACCTTCCATGTAGAAGCATCTGGAATCTTGGGGTCTGGTAATTCTTGAAAAGTGGTGAGCGGAAAGGGAACTTGTCCGGTAGGGGTTCCGCATTGGGTGATTCCTTCTTCCTGTGCCCATAAGGAACTGGCTGAAAAGAGGGCCATGCATGATAGCATAATAAGTTTTTTCATGGTGTCTATTTTTATGTTTTCCTTGACAAAAATAACTGATTAAAGTGAAACGGGCAACTTCTGTACAGTAGAATTGGACTGGAATGATACGTTTTGACTGATTTGATTTCAGATGGAAGAGAAATGGTTTTCTCTCCAATAAATGTGTATCTTTGCAATAGAATCGTTTGAAGATGGCAGACAAATTAACTCCTCAGCAGAGGCACAAATGCATGTCGCATATCCGAAGCAAAAATACCAAGCCGGAAATGCTGGTCAGGAGGTATCTCTTTAAATGTGGTTTTCGATACCGCATTCATGTGAGAAGCCTCCCGGGGACTCCTGACATCGTCTTGAAAAAGTATCGGACGGTTATTTTCGTGAACGGTTGTTTCTGGCATGGGCATGAGGGATGCAAGTATTACGTGATACCTAAAAGTAATGCGGATTTTTGGAAAAAGAAAATAGAGCGGAATCGGGAGAGAGACTGGGAGGAGCGTATCCAGCTCCGTGACTTGGGATGGCATGTCATCCAGTTGTGGGAGTGTCAGTTGAAACCGAAGGTCCGGGAGGAGAATCTGCGTGGTTTGGTTTGTACGCTCAATCATTTGCTGCTCCTGAATTATGGGGCGAAGGACTATCCGCTCGAGGAGGAGACCGGGGCTGAGGCTGCCGAACCTGAGGTGGAGGACTTGGGTAGAACCGATGGGTGAAACCATGGGGCCTACGGAATGGAAAATCTGGTTTCTGTATCCTTTTTTGTTTCAGCTCGCCGTCATTTGTCGTGAAAAATGAGTAACTTCACGCCCCGAAAGTGAATGAATTATGATGACTGATCCTGAATTATTGTCTGAAGTGTTGAATAATTCTCCAAGTGTGGAGCTATTGAGGCTTCGAAACAGAGAAATCACTCTTTTATTTCTATATAATGTTTTTTACCGGCATCGGGAGCCTGTGGCTTACGAGGCCTTGCGCATGCGGCTGACCGACTATCTGGCGTCCATTCATCTGGAGAGGGATGAAGAAAGTGACATCCATGATTTCGACTCGTATGAGGAGAAGGCGTATAAGTATATCCAGCGTTGGACGGATAAGGGGTTCTTGCGCAATTATCAAGAAGAAGACGGTGAGGTGTTTTATGAATTGTCGTCCTACACCAGCAAGACGCTTGACTGGCTGCTGAGTCTTCGTAGGGAAGAATTTGTGGGTACTGAGTCGAAGTTTATGGGACTCTTGGGACAGATAAAAGACTTGGTGGAGTTTACTAATGAAGATACTTCTGAGCGTATCCGTATGTTAGAGGCCAAGAAGATGGAGATAGAACACCAGATCCAGAGTTTGCGTGCCGGTGAAAATGCACATGTATACGAAGAGTATCAGGTGCTTCCGCGTTTCCGAAATATTACGCAAACGGCAAAGGAACTTCTTTCTGACTTTAAGGAAGTGGAGGATAATTTCAAGACTATCACGAAATCCATTTACCAGAAACATGCCGAGGGAGCATCTTCCAAAGGAGATATTTTGGGCTTTACCTTCGATGCTTTGGATAATCTGCAGCGTAGTCCGCAGGGGAAAAGCTTTTATGCCTTTTGGGATTTCTTGATGACTCCTTCTATGCAGGATGCTTGGGATAAGATGGTGGCTGAACTGTATGGTGCCATTGACTCGAAACAGATGCGCCAAGAGGATTATTTCCTGCGCAACATGAAGAGCTATCTTTATAAAAGTGGCAAGAAGGTATATCAGGCGAATGATAAGATGGCCGATAAATTGAGCCGTATCATTTGTGAAAGCAGTGGAAAGCAGATGGTGGCTACTCAGCGTGTCATTCAAGATATTCAGTCGCTTTTGTTGCAGTTGGCTCAAAAGAATGAGAAGCCGGATATTTCGCTGGAAATAGAAACCTTGCCGGATATAGCCATGCCGCTGGAACGGCGACTTACCATGGAACGTTTTCAAGAGGTGTCGTATGAAAAGGTGCTGGAAGTGGCCGGTGCGGACATCTCAGGGGCAGAGCATGCCGATTCGCTCTTTGTGAACCATAGCGTAGACCGTGCCGTGCTGAAACAGCGAATTCATGCGGCCTTGAAACGCAGAAAACAGGTTTCGCTGGCAGAAGTGATAGAACAGAATGGAGGTCTGGAAAAAGGATTGTCCGAACTCTTCGGCTACATCGGCGTGCTGAGGGGATTCCGTCACCTGATTCATCCGGAACGCACTCAGACGGTTTTATTCAATGAAGCGGAACAGAAATCAATTGTCATACCTGAAATTATTGTACTGAAATGAATTTAGATACTATCTTGGCTCCTTATGGACGTACGGTAGTGCGTCTGTTGAAGGGTCCTGTAGACCATACGGACGGAAAGTCTTGGGAGGATATATTGAATTATCAGACTGAAATACAGAAGTATATTTCTCAAATAGGACTTGAACTGATTGTAAAAAGAGATGAGGGCTTTGCCTATCTCAAGCAAGTGGAGAATGAAGAAGGCAGAACGGTGGGGTTGATACCGCGTCAGCAGTTGGGCTTCGAAGTGTCGGTCATCTTGATTATCCTCCGCCAGATGCTGGAAGAGTTTGACAGCGACATGGATGAACTGTATGCAACCGAACGCTTCGTGACGGCAGAAGAATTGAAGGAACGTATTGAATTGTTCTTGCCGGAACGATTCAATCGCGTGAAGCTGCTGAATGAAATAGACATGTATATCAATCGAATTGTGGGCTTCGGATACTTGAAGGAAGTCAAGCACGACACGATTTCTACTTATCAGATACATCGTATCATCAAGGAAAAGGTGACATTGGATAAATTACAGGAGTTTAAGAATAAATTACAAGAATATGTTGAGTCTGTTTAGTACCGGATCTGATGCGTCAGGATTCCGTTTACAATACATGGAAATTTATAACTGGGGTACTTTCCACGAAAAAATATTCCGCTTGGACCCTCAGGGAAATAATGCACTGCTAACGGGAGCGAATGCTTCGGGAAAGAGTACCATTATTGATGCATTGCTGACTTTGATGGTCCCAGCCAAGAAGGACCGTTTCTATAATCAGTCGTCGGGAGTGGAAAAGAAGGGAAACCGTACCGAAGAGACTTATGTATTGGGACATTATGGTAATATCCAGAAGGAGGGTGAACGAGGAACGTCTACGCAGGCCTTGCGTGACCAGTCGGCATATTCGGTCTTGCTGGCTTCTTTCTCTAATGCGGACCAGCAGACGGTGACGGTCTTCCAGGTACGTTGGTTCTCTGGTGGGGAACTTCGTCGTACTTTCGGCTTGGCACACTGTGCACTTGAGATTCAGCGGGATTTCCAACCGTTTGACGGAAAAGGAATTTGGCGTCGCCGTTTGGAGAAGGAATACAAGGGAAACCGCACGATGGTGGAATTCTTTGATGGTCCGGTGGGGTATGCCGACAGAATGACACAGCTGTTTGGTATGCGTTCTACCAAGGCTTTGGGACTGTTCAATCAGATTGTGGGGGTGAAAGTCCTCGATGACTTGGATGAATTCATTCGGACAAACATGCTGGAAGAGCATAATGCGGAATCGCAGTATATCCTTTTGAAGGATAGTTTCAAAACGTTGATGGATGCAAAGACCAACATCGAGAAATCTCGTCAGCAGATTGAACTTTTGACACCTATCGCTGAACTGGCTGAGAAAATCCAGGATGCGGATGCTCGACTGAAGCAACTGGAGATTGACCGTGAGACGGCTGAATATTGGTTTGCCCGAAAAACCATCGAGCTTGGTAAAGAGCGTATCGAAAAAGCGGAGAAGGATTGCAAGAAGATGGAAGCGGACCGCATGAAGTTGCGTGAAAAGGAAGAAGACCTTCGTGCGGAAGAACGCTCTCTTTCTTTGGCTATCGAGAATGATGAGGTAGGACGAAAAATCAAGGATATCCTGCAGGATGCAAAACATCTGGAGAAAATCCGTGATGAGCGGATGAAGCGGATGGATGAATACAATCGCATCGCCCGTCAGTTGGCCTTCTCTACTGATCCTACTGAAGAGGTGTTTGTCCAGCAACGGGAGACCGCTCAACAGAAGGTACAGTCGCTGGATGAAGAGAAAGAAGAGCAAATCCGTCAGACGGTATCCTTGGAGAATGAACGGAAGCAAATCGCTGGCAAGATAGAGGAACAGTTGCATTCGGTTGATTCGGTGAAGAAGAATCGCAATAACATACCTGTCCGTGAATTGGAAATCCGCGAGATGATTTTAGCGGAAACCGGAGCCACGAAGGAGGAGATTCCTTTTATCGGTGAGCTGGTGCGTGTGAACGAGGAAGAGCAGCAGTGGGAAGGAGCGGTGGAAAAGATTCTTCATCATTTTGCCTTGCATCTGCTGGTGCCGGAAAAATATTATCGGGAAGTGAACCGTTTCATCAATGATACGGACTTGAAGGGACGTATAACGTATTATCGATACCTTACTTATAATTCGCTTTCAGGCATGGATTGCTTTGAGGATATGGGCAATCGACTCTTGGGCAAGATTGAAATCCGTCCGGATTCTCCTTATGAAGAGTGGGCTCGTGACATGATTTATGAGAAGTACAATTATGCTTGTGTAGATAGTCTGGAGGAATTTGAACGTTATTCTGAAAAGGCAGTGACGGCGGAAGGATTGGTGAAGTTCTCGAATGAGCGTCACGAGAAGGACGACCGCCCGCACATCATCCGCAAGGAGAATTATATTTTGGGGTGGGATAATCAGGAGAAGATGCGTCTGCTTCAAAGTGAGGTGAGAAAGCTTCAAGAACACGACGTGGAACTGCTGAACCAGTTGAATGCTTTGGGAGTAGAAAAGCAGAAGATGCTCCAGAGATATGAATTGTATCATCAGCTGATTGATCAGTTTACGGATTATGACCAGGTGAACTGGAGTGAATATGCGGAACGCTTGCAGGAAAAATTGAATGGGAAGGCGGAATTGGAAGAGAATAATGACCGCATCCATACGCTTCAGAAGCAGCTGGAGGGAGTGAAGGAGTCGCTCCGCCAGTTGAATCAAGTGGATATCGAGCAGAAATCGCGTTCCATCTATGGATTGGAGAACAGAATTGAAGAGACACAGCGGGACTTGGATGCTTGCCTGCAGAAGATAGCTACCCAAAAGCATGTCTTGCTGACGGACTTTGAAAAGGCTTATGAGGAACTGCAGGGACTGGAATATGAACAGCTGAAACAGGAACATGATGCTTTCCTTGCTCGTAATAATAACTTACGCAGTAAATTAGGGAAGGAGAAAGGTAATTATGAAAATTCTGCGAAGACCAAGATTCGTGCTTTCAAATATCCTGTTGAGTATATTACTGATAAGTTCAAGGACTGGCGTTCGGATGTTGACGCTCTTCCTGAAGATTCAAATGTGGAACTGATTGGTGAATATCAGCTTTTGTTGGCTCGTTTGCAGAAAGAAAATCTTCCAAAGTACGAAAAGCAGTTCGATAATTACTTGCAGAAGACATTGACTGACAAGGTGGGAGAGTTCCGTATGTTCTTTATGCATTGGAAGGATGCTATCGATGAAAATATCAAGATGCTGAATGAATCACTTCAAGGTATCGATTATCGCCCGCAGCCAGCCACTTACATCCAGTTGGTTACCCAGAATCGAATCAATGAGGAAATCAGTGAATTCCGCCGCTTGATAGACAAGGCTATGCCGGAAACGCAGGCTGACTTGATGGAAGGCGAGGCTCGCCGGATTCATTTCCGTGACCATATTGAGCCGTTCATGAATCGTTTGGCTGATGAAGAATGGAGAAAACGAGTGATGGATGTCCGTTCGTGGTTTACTTACCGTGCCGAGGAGTTCAATCGGGAAACAGGCTTGAAGGAAAATACGTATGAGAATATGGGACATCTTTCAGGCGGGGAGAAGGCACAGCTTACTTATACCATTTTGGGGTCGGCCATCGCTTATCAGTTCGGATTGACCAAAAGTGGACAGCAAGAGAACTCTTTCCGATTCATAGCTATTGATGAGGCCTTTAAGGCTCAAGATGAGGATAAGGCTCGTTATTTGATCAACCTTTGCAAGAAACTGCATCTTCAGTTGCTTGTGGTAACTCCTAACGATAATATCCATATCGTAGAAAATGATATTTCTTTTGTTTACTTCGTGGAACGAAAGGAAGAAAAGACATCTTGGATGTATAGTATGACTATCGAGCAGTGGAAGGGTGAGAAATCTCCTGACCGGTTGTTTTGATAATAGAGCAGCTGTTGGTGAAAAAGTATCTTTATAAAATCAAAAGTATAAAAAAAGTTAAATAATAAAAGGAAATGAATTGTAGAAACTTTTTCTTTGTTTAAAAAAACAACTTATGAAATAAAAAATACAGGCGTATTCCCTTGTTAGTAAGATGAGGAAATACGCCTATATTGCTATTGCTCTATAATCAATGTTTTAAATATATCTTTTAGAAAGTTTGTTTATAAGATAAGGAAATGTGTTTAGTGTCTTTAGATCCATTGCAAATAGACTGATTTGTTTTATTTTTATGATCCTACAAATAAAATAATCCTTTTCGTATTTAATTGATAATTATAGGGGCTTATTTCTTTGTCAGATAGAGGACGGTACAAAATGTATGTAATAATTAACAATCGTTGGACGTGTTTGTTAGCGAATGAACTTTATATATACATCTTAACATCTCGTTTTTTATGCAGTATTTATGTAATGACTTAACTGACAGAATGTTTAAAAAGAGAAATGTATCACGGCTTTTTTAAAGGAGAAAATAGCGTCCTTTTTATATTTTAAAAAAAAGTTTTGATAGTTGCATTCTTGTAGAAATTGTCTATCTTTGCAAAAATAAAGTTAACATAAATAAAGAACACTTTGTTGATTTATTCAAAGTGAGAGCTTTGATTTTATTTTGATAAGTTGCAAACTTTTGAGATCTAATATGATGAAATATTTAAGATAAATTATCTTGATATATCTTGAATCATACTGAAATCTAAAATAGAAAGATATCAATTATTAAATTTAAAACCTTAAATTATGGAAGTGAGAAAACTCTCTCAATTATTCTGTCTTTTGATGGCTTCAGGAAGTACTGCTTGGGGACTTCCTGCTGAACTTTCCTCAATGGAAAATCTTCAGATATCCGTACAGGCAGATAAAATCACAGTTCAAGGTACCATCGTTGATGCCAACGATGAACCTCTAATCGGTGTTAGTATCCTTGAAAAAGGAACGACCAATGGTACTGTCACTGATCTTGATGGTGCCTTTACATTATCTGTATCATCTTCGGCACAGCTTGAAATTTCTTATGTAGGTTACAAGACTTTGTTGCTTCAGGCAAATAGTGTAACAAAGAAGATTGTGATGCATGAAGATACTGAAGTCCTTGATGAAGTCGTTGTAACAGCTTTGGGTATCAAGCGTTCTGAAAAAGCTTTGAGTTACAATGTACAGGAAATTGGTAATGAAACTCTTACAACAGTGAAAGATGCTAACTTCATGAATTCTTTGTCAGGTAAAGTTGCCGGAGTTAACATCAATGCATCTTCTTCAGGTATGGGTGGTGCCACACGTGTCGTTATGCGTGGACCTAAATCATTGACTCAAAGTAATCAGGCTTTGTATGTTGTTGATGGTGTGCCATTGGGAAACCGTAATGGTGGTGATGTTGGTGAAAATAAAATGTATAGTAATCAGCCTGGTGGTGAAGGTATCTCAGATATCAACCCTGAAGATATTGAATCAATCAGCGTCTTGAGTGGTCCAGCTGCTGCTGCACTTTATGGTTCTGCTGCTGCACAAGGTGTGATTATGATTACTACAAAGAAAGGTAAGGAAGGAAAGGTTTCTGTAACTGTTACTAACAGTACTCAGTTCTCCAATCCGTTCAAAATGCCAGAATTCCAGAATGAATACATAAACCGTCCTGGACAGTATACATCTTGGGGTGAAAAGACACCTTCTAAGTTTGGAGCATTTGATCCTGAAAATTTCTTTAATACAGGTACTAACGTCCAGAATAACGTAGCTCTTACTGTAGGTAATGATAAGAATCAGACTTATATGTCAGTAGGTACAACAAATGCTGCTGGTATAATACCTAACAATAAATATGAAAGATATAACTGGACATTCCGTAATACTACTAAGTTCCTGCAAGATAAAATGACTTTGGACTTCGGCTTTAACTATGTTTTCTCTAAAGACCGAAATTTAATGGCACAGGGTCAGTATTACAATCCGTTGGTTCCTTTGTATTTGTTCCCTCGTGGTGAAAGTTTCGATGCAATTCGTACTTTTGAATTGTGGGATCCTGCTCGAGGTATTTATACTCAGAACTGGAATTATGGTGATGCTCTTTCTATGCAGAATCCATATTGGGTAGCATATCGTATGGACCGTCCTAATAGACGTCATCGTTATATGGCAAATGCAAGCTTGAAGTATCAGATCTTTGATTGGTTGGACGTTGCTGGACGTTTGCGCTTTGACCGTACTACAACGAAGTCAGAACATAAACGTTATGCTTCTACTAATACATTGTTTACTGGTGGTTCTCCTTATGGATTCTATCGTTATACTAATTCAGATGACCAAAACCTCTATGGAGATTTGATGTTGAATGTTAATAAGCATTTTAATGATTTCTCAATTGGTGCTAATATTGGTGCTTCAATGACTAGAACTCAATACATCAACGAAGGCTTCCAAGGAGGTTTGAAGGCTCCATCAAATATCTTTACACCGAATGCCATTAACTATGGTTTCGCTACCAATGATAACCGTCCAGAATACGAACACCAGAAGCATTATATCAATTCATTGTTTGCCAATGTTGAATTAGGCTGGAAGAGTATGTTGTACTTAACATTGACCGGACGTAATGACTGGGATTCAGCTTTAGCTGGAACAACTCATGAATCTTTCTTCTACCCATCAGTGGGTGTTTCTGGTATCCTTTCTCAGATGTTTAAGTTGCCAGAATTCATCAGTTACATGAAAGTGCGTGCGTCATGGGCTTCTGTAGGTTCAGCTATTGCTCCTAATATTTCTTCAGGATGGCGTTATGAATATAATCCAAAATCTCAGAGCTATCAAACAGTAACTTATAAATTCCCTGATACATTCTATCCAGAACGTACCGATTCTTGGGAAGCAGGTCTTTCTGCTAAGTTCTTTAACAATGCATTCTCTGTTGATTTGACATTCTATCAGTCAAATACAAAGAATCAGACATTCTTGCGCCAGATTGCTCCAGGAGAAGGTTTCGATAAGGAATATATTCAGACAGGTAACGTTCGTAACAGAGGTCTTGAATTGTCTTTGGGTTACAACAAGACTTGGAATGACTTTACTTGGAATTCTACATTCACCTATAGTATGAACCGCAATAAGATTATTGATCTGCTCGAAAATCCTAATGAAGTAGTAAATCAGGGTGGTTTGAAGGGTGCTGACATTATCTTAAAGAAAGGTGGAACAATGGGTGATGTTTACTCATTTACCGGCTTTAAATCTGATATCGACGGTAACTATGCTGTTGATAAATCAGGTAACGTAATTCGTGAAACATTGGATAATCCAACTTATATGGGTTCTGTATTACCAAAGGGTAATCTTGGTTTCTCTAATGACTTTTCATGGAAAGGCATTAACTTCGGCTTCTTGTTGACAGCTCGTTTAGGTGGTATTGTCATGAGTCAAACTCAGGCTTTATTGGATAGCTACGGTGCTTCACAGGCTTCAGCTGATGCTCGCAACAAAGGTGGTATTCCTGTTAACCATGGTGTAGTATCTCCAGAGGCTTATTATAGTGTAGTTGGTGGTGAAAATCCTATTTGGTCAGAATATACTTATAGCGCAACCAACTTACGTTTGCAGGAGTTGTATATTGGATATAGTTTCCCAAGAGAATGGTTAGGTGGCATAGGCTTAGATGTATCATTGACAGCAAACAATTTGTGGATGCTTTACTGTAAGGCTCCTTTCGATCCTGAGTCAACAGCATCAACAGGTACATATTATCAAGGATTCGACTACTTTATGCAGCCAAGTCTTCGTTCACTAGGATTTAATATCAAACTGAAATTCTAATCTATAAAATCACAGAATAATGAATAATAATAAAATATCCAAAGTTCTTTCAGTATTCTTCGGTGGTGCTCTTGCCCTCGGCTTGGTGACATCATGTACTGCAGGTTTCGAAGAAGCTAATCGTCCTGGAAATTGTGCTTCTGCTGAGGAATTGGGACGTGATAATTACAATACAGGTTCATTCCTTGTACAGATGCAGAATGCTGCATTTCCAGAGCAAGAAAATGACTATCAGATGTGGCAGGATTTGATCGGTAACACTTATGGCCGTTATTTCACTTATGCCAACAATGGCTTTGCAGGAAATAACTTCGCAAAGATGAATGCGCCGGAAGGTTGGATTAATCATCCTTTCCAAAATTGTACTCCTAGAGTTGTTTCTGCATTTAATGAAGTGAAACGTTTGACAAATGCAGAAGGCTTGGGTTATGCATGGGCTTTAATTCTGAGAGCACAAGCTTTCTTAAGATTGACAGATATGTATGGCTCATTCCCTATTGGTGCAGAAGATGATCCTAATGCTTATTCTTCACAAGAAAAAGTATACAAGACTTTGATTGAGGATCTTGATCTTGCAACAGCTACTTTAAGTGGTATGATTAGTGCTGGTGGCGGTAAGTTGACAGGTTATGCAGAATCTGATAATGTATATGGTGGTGATTTTGTAAAATGGAACAAATTTGCCAACTCATTAAAATTGCGTATGGCTATTCGTATGCGTTTCGTTGAACCAGAATATGCAAAGAGAGTAGGAGAAGAAGCTGTTAAGGCAGGTGTTATTACAGAAAATAGTGAGAACTGTTTGATTACTTATGTCCCTAATGGCTTGTTCAAAGTGTCAGTAGAATGGGGTGATAGCCGTGCATGTGCAGACCTTGAGTCTTATATGACAGGTTATAAAGATGCTCGTCTTGAAAAATTCTTCAATCCTACAGAAATTGCAGGTGACAGACCTGTGATAGGTTGTCGTGCTGGTGCTAAAATTGAAAATAAGCCTACAGCTGGTAAACTCTATTCTGCAGCAAATGTAAAGATTGCTGACCGTGGCGTTTGGATGAATGCTGCTGATATGACTTTCTGTCGTGCAGAAGGTGCTTTGGCAGGTTGGTCTAACATGGGAGGAACTGTTGAAGAATTGTATAATAAAGCTATTACTTTGTCATTTGAACAATGGAATGCTGGTGATGCAAAATCATATTATAATAATAACACTAATGTGCCAGCTAGTTATGTTGATGCCGAAGGCGGTTATGGTTCTGGATTCAGTTCTTTGAGTTCTCTTCCTGTAAAATGGGATGAAGGTGCAACTCCAGAACAGAAGTTGGAACGCTTGATCATTCAGAAATGGATAGCATTGTTCCCTGATGGACAAGAAGGATGGAATGAAATTCGTCGTACAGGGTATCCTAATGTTTCTGAAGTTTCTCAGACTCCTGTATATAATTTGAAGGTCGCAAATCGTATTCCATTTGATTACACTGAAAAGGTGAATAATCCTGATATCTATGCTGATGCTGTTCAGAAATTAGGTGGAGCTGACACTTATGAAACTAAAATGTGGTGGCAGAAAAAATAATTGGTTGTTAAACAATTAAGATTTTATTACAATGAAAAAGAAATTTTTTAATATATTTCTCGTTGCTGGTGCATTGGGTCTAATGCAATCTTGTGATACGGATTTTGAGATTAAAGACCCAGTAGATCTTACTCAAGTAACAAGAACGCCGGAATATTACGAGAACCTGAGAAACTATAAGAAAACAGACCATGAGGTAGCTTTTGGTTGGTTCGGTAACTGGACTGGTGGTGGTGCTTCATTGGAAAACTCTTTGATGGGTCTGCCAGATAGTGTAGACTTCGTATCTTTGTGGAGTGATTTTTATAATTTGGATGAAGCAAAAAAGAATGACTTGAAACAAGTCAAGACTTTAAAAGGAACAAAAGCCTTAGGTTGTATCATCGTTATGGATTGTGGTGATAGAATTACTCCTCCGATGAGTAAGGAAGATGAAGAAAAATATCAAAGTCTTCCAGAAAATCAAAGATGGAGAGCTTATCGTCATGATTTCTGGGGATGGGGTGAAAGCCGTGAATCTAAAGAAGCAGCTACTATTAAATATGCAAATGCTATCTGTGATAGTTTGGATAAATATGATATCGATGGATTTGATATTGATGCTGAACCGAATTATGCTCAGCCATTTGCTACAGACAAGGAAATGTGGAATGAACCGGGTATTATGCAGTTGTTCTTGGAAACATTGGGTAAGAGAATTGGCCCTATGTCTGGTACTGATAAAATGTTGGTAGTAGACGGTGAACCGTATATGATGCCAGAAACTCATGGACGTTACTTCGATTATTTCATTTTGCAGGCTTATGCTTGTAATAAATATTCTAATTTGGATGGACGTAATGAACGATTAATTAGACATTTCTGTAAGAATGATACCGAAGAAGTTGATTACTTGGATCCTTCTGAAGTTTCTAAAAAAGTAATTGTTTGTGAGAATTTTGAAAGCTACGCTGATGGTGGTGGTGTATATCATACTACAAGAGATGGTAAAGTTGTTCCATCTTTGATTGGTATGTCTTTGTGGGAACCTGTTTCAAACGGTGTACAGTATCGTAAAGGAGGAGTAGGTACTTTCCACATGGAATATGAATATAATCCAGGTTCATATATGTCTTATCCAGCTTTGCGTAAGTCTATTCAGATTATGAATCCGAGTGTTAAATAAACCAAAATACATAAATCATGAAAAATATTTCTAAATATATATTAGGTTGTCTTGCTTTGGCTGGGGTGACTATGCAGTATAGCTGTGATAATGCAGAATACGATGTATTGTCTTCTCAAGCTTTTATCGCTCAGACACAAACCAATGCTAACAGTTCAATGAAAATAACTGTTGGTCAAGAAGCTATTAGTACGGATGTTAATGTTCGATTGTCTGACATTGCAGATGAAGAAAGTACATATAAGTTAGTTGCTGATGCGGCTACCCTTGAAGCTTTCAATGAGGCTAATCAGACTCCTTATGAACTGCTTCCTGCTGAAGCATTTGAAATGTCATCTGAAACAGTTAAAGTTAAAGCTGGTTCTTCTATCTCTGAAGCTGTTAATCTTACCATCAAACCTTTTACCGAGGAAATGAAGAATAGTGGTAAGCAGTATGCTCTTGCTCTTAAGTTAGAGAAACTAAGTGGAAATACTAGTTTGTTGGCTTCAGGCTCTACAATGACTTATGTTTTAGATCGTGTAGTTTATCAGCCAGTGCCTGTATTTAATTCAGGTTTCAAATATACTACAAACTTAGGTAGAACTTATACTTGCCAGGATTGGACTATTGAATTCAATATCAATATGTCCCAGTTGGGTCAGGGTATCGGTCAGATGAATAATCAGGCTATTTTAGCTAACTGTAAAAAAGAGGGAGTTAAAGGTCAGGAAATTTATATTCGTTTTGGTGATGCTCCAATTGATGGTAGACAGTTCCAGATTAAACATCAAGGTACTCAGTTGAATAGTCATACTTTGTTTGAACAAGGTAAATGGTATCATTTTGCAATTGTCGTTTCTGGTAAGAAACTGAGTTTCTATGTAAACGGTGTGCTTGATAATGCAATAGATATTCCAGGTGAAACAACTGATATCTTTGCGTTCGAATTGATTCCAAGTCCAGATTGGACAAGAGCAAGAGAAATCTTATTGAGTGAACTTCGTATTTGGGAAGTAGCACGAACTCCTGCTGAAATTGTAAACAACATGTATGTTTGTAATCCAAATACTAAGGGATTGATTGGATACTGGAAGTTTAATGAAGGACAGGGTAATGTATATCATGACTGTACTCCAAATAAAGCTGATGGTACTTCTCTAAATACTCCAGAATGGAAACAAGATGTACGTATTGATGGTAAATAATAAATTAAAAATTAAGTTGAAATGAAATCTATATATAAATTTTTACCTTTATTTTTGCTTCCAATGGCCATTTTCACATCTTGTGAAGATGAACCAGAAGTAGGAACTCCACTCTTTCCTGTTGAGGAAGAATTCCAAGGTCCTAAGATATATATCAATGAAAAAAGTGTACCTGTAAACAGTAAAGAATACTTTATCGTTCATACTCCTGGAGGTTTGTCTTTTGACGAAGTTGTTGATTCATTCTATGTTTATTCAACGATTCCTGTAACAGAGGATGTAACAGTGACTTGGGGTGAAGCTCCTGCGTTGGCTGCTTCATTGAAAAAAGATTTTACAGCTATTCCACAAGGGGCAGTCGAATTCCATAATGCAACGGTTGTTATTCCAAAAGGACAAAAAAAATCTTTAGAACCTGTTAGATATTCTCTTAAAAAGGGAGAGTCATTGTTGGGATTTGATGAAAAAGCTGTAGTTGCTTTGGATATAAAGGACATGAAAGGTTATGCAGCAGCAGGAAAAAGTCATAATGTCTTCAGTCTTTTCATCAATAAGATGAAAACAAATATCAAGCTAGATGCAACGCTGGAAGGATGTACTAAATTGACAAATGATGAACTTACAATCTATGATCAACATGGGGATGAAAATACAGATTTGTTTGATGATGATGTTTGGTCTAAATTACATGAACACGATGAAGTTTGTATAAAGGTAGCATTTAAAGGTGAAACCAATTTTATTGGCTTTAACTATTGGACAAATCCATATTCTTCTATTTTTAAGCCTCTTCGTGTAGATGTTGAAACTAGTATGGATGATCAAACCTATGCTTCTCAAGGTACATTTATTATGGATAAGAAGCCTAATATGCAAAATGCACAAGAGCCTACTAACGTAGAATTATTTGGTACGGTTAAATGTAAATATGTTAAGTTGAGATTCCACGATGTCATTGATGAATCGAATCGCATTGAAGTTGGAGAAGTTAGATTCTTTAAAAAATAAGTTTTAGGCTTTATTATATAATGGGGTATACATCATGTATACCCCATTTTTTTGATAGATGCAGTGTATGAAATATTATAACCAAATAGGCTGGACTCCTAATTTAGGAGTCCAGCCTATTTGGTTATAAGTCCTTTATGTTATATATTGCGTGAAATTAAGGTTGCCGGATGTAAGCTTAAAATAGGTAAATCTATAGAATTGTCAGTAGAAGATATTTTTAGGCTGATTTCATTGAATCCCTTCCCTTGGGTATACTAACGTCCTTCACCTGTCTTTTCTAACGTTCTGATAAGCTATCCTATTTCCTTTTTCTGAATGTCCATTTCAAGAATGAAGCGAACATGGTATGATTAAACAGGTTTACTTCTTCCGAACGCATATTTAAATTATCCAATAGCGGTTCTGCGTCTTTGTCGGTAAGAACTCCTGAATCAATCATTTCTTCGAGGGTTTGCTTTTCTTTGCTCAATACCATACGGATTGATTTTTGAGTTAGCGCCTGTTTGTATGCTTTAGGGAATTCATTGGCCAAGCTTTCCGTGAAAACATTCATCCGGTGAATATTTTGGTTAATCTCTTCATACAGAGGTTGGATGACCGTATCTTGGTATGCAGATACAATTTCCGAATTCCTTAGCTCATTCAAGAAATTTAAATCTTCTTCTTGTAAAAGGATGAACCCTCTTCCCAAATCGTATACTACAGCTATGCGTTCTCTGAAGTAATAAGTCATCCAGTTATGAATGGAAGGTACCACTCTGAGAGCATTGATTAATTCGGTTCGTTCACAGAATAAAAAAATGGAATCACGATAGCTTAAAGGAAAACTTCCGTCGTGATCGTAAAGTTCATCGAGAGAATTCATTAATCTCAAGAATGTTTCTTCCGAAATGGTACCATTGGTATATAAAGCCCGACAACAAGTCTTTTCTCTGTCCAAAACACGCAGTCGCATCTCGGTGATTAATGCTTTGTCCTTCGGCTCTTTGGATGGTTCGGTAGGCTCGTCGATAATGTATTGACGAACGGTATCCCAGTCACTTCCATTCAAGTGCTCATGCTTCTGTAATTCTTTTAGATAATTTTCCGAACTTTCCCGTAAGGATTTCTGTATGTTGTATTCCATGCGGATTCTGGCTGATGGTACGTGGATTAATCCCAGACGGTTCAGTAGCCATCGCATGGTGGTGGCATTTACGGTTAAGGTCAGTGTGACGGTTGCTGCTGTAAAGAACAATACCTGTTCCCGGATGATTTCGGGAATGCCTGGGGTATAAGATACCATCAAAGCCAAGGTCATGGCCAATGCTCCACGAAGTCCTCCCCATGTCAAGATGATGGATTCACGCTTGCTCAATCCATATCCCATTCGTTTCATCATAGGATACAGCAACATAATCATGAGGTAGCGAATGAGGTTCAAGCCCAAATAGATAAGGACGGCTATGCCTAACGTTTGCCAGTTGAACGTTACTTTCTCAGCAATCACAATCCCCACCATGATGAAGATGAGTGTATTTGCAATGTATGTGAGCAAATCCCAGAAATTTTCCATGAAGGAGTTCACTCTTGGCTTTAAACGGGGCTTCCCTACATACGTGAAGGTTAGTCCGAATGCAACTAATGCAATGACACCTGATACGCCTAAGTAGAATTGGGTGACAATGAAGGTTGCATACGCAGAAAGGATAATGGCACTGTTCTGTATCATTTCATCTGAATTGATGCAAGTGATAGACCAGATAACGAAGCGTGCCATAATGAATCCGATGAGCGTGCTCAGACTGACTACTTTCAGAAATTCCACAACGGGTGAAGCGTCGCTGCCTCCTGTTGCCGTATAGATACCGAAAAAGAGCATGAAACAGACGATGCCTGTACCATCGTTTAGCAAGGATTCCGCATCAACGAGTGTAGAGAAACGTTTGCTCGTCTTGAGTTCATGGAGCAATGCGACTACGGCTACCGGGTCGGTTGCACTGATGAGCGCACCGAACATCAAGGCGAAGGTCCAATTCCATTCTGCAAATCCCGGTACGAACTTTCCGATGGCGACCATCAGTACTCCTGTCAGCAGCATGCAGATGACCAACCCTGGAGCTGCCAAGAGGGTGGCATTGGCTAATGTCTTCTTGAAAATGTGTAGGTTCAGTTCGTAGGCCGCATCAAAAATCAAGATGGGCAGGAACAGGTAAAGAATCAAATCTGGATTGATGTTTGCTACGGAGTCAATAGCCTTGGGTAGGGCTGGAATAAGGTCCAGAACCTCGTTTCGATTCAAGATTCCAATGAGAAGGCCTACTGCGAATAATCCCACAGTATAAGGAAAACGACTGTGTTTGAGTACTGTCTTTAGAATGGCTCCTATGACTAATCCCGCGATAGTTAAAAGCAATGGCGGTAAAAAAGCGAATTCTTCCATAAGCTGAATTTTTGTCGTTGTTTGGTAATAGGATTTTAACAAAGATAAAAGAATTATGTTTAAAAAACAATGATATTTTAGGAGAAATTATCTCTTCTACCGTGCTTCAAGCTGTTATTAATCTTTCTTTGCAAGTCGTTTTGCCGTCGCTCTGTCGGGCTTTCCTGTACCCGTTTGGGGGAGTCGTTCCGTAACGATGATTTCTTTGGGTCGCCAGTATATGGGGAGTTGTGAAAAGGCTTTTTCCAACTCTTCATTGCTTGGCTTTTCTCTTTCGACCAAAAGTACGATGTGTTCTCCGAATTTTAAATCGGGGGCAGAAGTGATGAGGTAAGGAACGGATAGAAAACCGTGAAGAGCATTTTCCACTTCTTCTATTTGTACTTTAATGCCTCCAGTATTGATGGTATTGTCTTTTCGGCCTATGATATGGAATTGTCCGTGTTCGTTGAAGGTGACGATATCGTTGGTATGAAGGACTTCTGGACATACGGAAGGGGCATCTATAATCAATGTATTGTCGGACGAAAGGGATAATCTGACATTTTGGAAAGATGTGTACCAGTCGGATGCATCGGCTCCACTCAAGCGGCGGAGAGCAATGTGCGAAAGGGTCTCCGTCATACCGTAGGTACTCCATACGGCGTGAGGAAAATCTTTCAGAATGGCGGCCATTTCGGGAGACACAGCTCCGCCTCCAATGATGAGGTGTTTGATTTGTTTCAGCTTTTCTCGTTCCTCAGCTATTTCCAGCGAATTGAAGACTTGCATGGGAGTCATAGCGGCAAAGTCTGGAACTTGCGTGATGGATTGCAACGGATGTCCGCAGGGAGTGACCAGTTGCAGGTTTAATTCGGCGGTTAAAGCACGGACTACTACCATCTTTCCTGCGATATAGGGAAGAGGCATGCACAAAAGGGCGGTATCGCCTTTCTTCAAGCCTAAGAATTGGATGGTGGCACGTGCACTGTTCAACATCCGTTGCTTTTCAACGAAGAGCTCCTTGGGAGTTCCTGTCGATCCGGAGGTGTGTACTTTTAAGGTGGGTTGCTCATCAAACCATTCTGCCAGAAAGTCGGCCAAAGATGCAGCAAAAGAGTCTTTCCCATATAAATCGGTAAAGAGGGCTTGTAGTGGACTTGTGGTGCATGAATGTTTTCTTTTGGCCTGTTCTGTAGAATAAGCTTGCTGATTGATATGAATGGTTTGAATGAGTTGCTTCATGAGACTGTAGATTAAAAATTAAAATGGACTTCTGATATTTTCTCTGGATTGAACCAAAGGCAGTCGCCCTGTATATGCAGTGGATAATCGATATTGTCAGTGAATAACTGTCCGGTTCCCAAACCTTGTGGCAAGGTAGGGTGGAGAGTTGCACACCATTGTGCGATGGCGTTGAGGCCGATGTTGGATTCCAACGCGGAAGTAATCCAATAGCCGATACCTCGCTCTTGAGCCAATCGAATCCATTCTTCTGATCCGTGAATGCCTCCATGCAATGAAGGTTTCAGAATAATGTATTGTGGGCGGATGGTTTCAAGAAGGCGAATTTTTTCATCCGTTTGATTGATGCCGATTAATTCTTCGTCCAATGCTATCGGGAGAGGTGTGTGGTTGCATAGAGTTGCCATTTTCTTCCATTGTCCAGCTCGGATAGGTTGTTCGATAGAATGTAGCTGAAAGGCGTTCAAGGCTTCCATCTTGGATGGAGCGGTGGCAGGTTCAAAGGCACCGTTGGCATCCACACGGAGTTCTATCTGTTCTTTCGTGAAATGTTCTCTGATATGGTGTAGAAGTTCCAGTTCTTTATTGAAATCAATGGCACCGATTTTAAGTTTGATACAGCGGAATCCTTGTTGCATCTTTTCTTCTATCCGACGGTACATCTCATCAAAGTTTCCCATCCATATCAGTCCGTTGATGGGAATACCTTCTTTTCCGTCGGAAAAGGGAGTGGACCATAATTGAAGGCTGTCGCTTTTCAATTGCTGCATGGCGGTTTCTATACCGAAAAGCATGGATGGATAGTTCCGTAAGGCTTCGTAAGGAATGTTGCCTTCATTTTCCAGAGTGCGGCATTGTTCTTGAAGAATCTTTTCATAGTCTGGAAGGTCGTCACAGCTCAGATTGGGGAGAGGGGCACATTCTCCATAGCCGTTATGTCCGGTCGTCGGGTCGTAAAGGTGGATATACCATACTTTACGCGTAGTATAAATGCCACGAGAAGTTCCCGCAGGTTGCTTGAAATGTAAGGTGTATGGATGGATCGTTGCTTTCATATATTCAAACGTAAATCAGATAACATATCAGGTTTTAGAAAACCAGCCGATACAAAGGGGTTTGTATCGGCTGGTTGGATTGATAAGGATTGTTATGGCATCTTGGGGAATTTGCTCCAATCAGGCTTGCGTTTTTCCAAGAACGCTTTACCGCCTTCCTGTGCTTCTTCGGTCATGTAATACAGCATGGTTGCATCACCGGCCAATTCCTGAATTCCGGCTTGTCCGTCGAGTTCGGCATTTAGTCCGGCTTTAATCATGCGTAAAGCCAAAGGACTATGCTGCATCATGGTTTCAGCCCATTCAACTACCTCGTCCTCTAATTGGTCAAGAGGAACTACCTTGTTGACCATGCCCATATCCATGGCTTCTTGAGCTGTATACTGGCGGCAGAGGAACCAAATTTCTCTTGCTTTCTTTTGGCCTACCATGCGTGCCAGGTAAGAAGAACCGAATCCAGCATCAAAACTGCCTACACGAGGACCGGTTTGTCCGAAGATTGCATTTTCCGATGCGATGGTCAAGTCGCATACTACGTGAAGTACGTGCCCACCTCCGATTGCATATCCGTTTACCATGGCGATGACCGGTTTCGGAATGGAGCGAATCTGTTTCTGAACATCCAATACGTTCAATCTGGGAACTCCATCGGTTCCAACGTAACCGCCATGGCCTTTTACGTGCATGTCACCGCCTGAGCAGAATGCTTTGTCACCGGCACCTGTCAATACCACAACGTTGATGTCCTGGCATTCACGGCAGATGAGTAAGGCGTCACTGATTTCAGAAGTGGTAGTCGGGGTGAAAGCATTACGATAACGTGGGCGATTGATGGTGATTTTGGCTATTCCGTTATAGAAGTCGAAAAGAATGTCTTGATATTCTTTGATCGTTTTCCATTCTCTTTGTTTCATAATTGTATCTTTTTATTAGTGGATTATTGTTTTAAACTTCGATAATACGCTTTGAGCAACTCTACGTCGTTGTCTTTGTCGGTAAATACTTCCAGAAGCATAGGGCGTTCGGTGATGTTCGGTTCGGTGAAGCGGACGGCAGCATTTTCCAATTCTTCTTCATTGTGGGCTGCCATGTATTCAAATCCTCGGTCTTCCGCCCAAGCACGTGCTGAAGCGGCATGAGGAGCTGTGACAAAACGGCGGGCATTTTCATGGAGTTCCAGACCGGGCAGTGCATGGAAAATTTCGCCTCCACTGTTGTTGAGCATCAAGATTCGGATATTGCTTCCATAATTGCTGTTCCACAAAGCATTCATGTCATAGAAGAAACTCAAGTCTCCGATAAGGATGAAATTCAACTTGTTGGAAACTGTAGAATACCCAATGGCGGTCGAAAGTGAACCTTCAATGCCGCTGGTCCCTCTATTGCAGAGGATTTCTGTGTCATTGGGAATTTCAAAGAATTGGGCATAACGTACGGCCGAACTGTTTCCCAAATGAAGGGAAGAAGGCGTAGGAAGATGCTCAATGACCTTGCCGATGGCTTCCATTTCAGAATAAGGGAAGACTGCTTTAGGAATAGCCTTGGACTTGTTTTCCCAAATACGCGGATATTCTGGAGTTCGATATTCCATCATCGGGGCAATCTTTTCCAAGAATTCAAACGGATCCATTTCTATGACGGTGGTAAGCGAACCGTAAAGATCGGCAATTTCACCGTCTGCAGAGATATGCCAATGCTCTACGGGAGGGTGACGGCGTAAGAATTTCTTGAGGCGCTTGGAGATGATATGTCCTCCATAGGTAATAAGAAGTTCCGGCCGCATCTTTTGCTGTTCCTCAAAATTCATGGAACAAAGCAGCGGTTCAATATTTTTGATAGGCATTCCAGGAATGGTGCGATTGCTGATATTTTCAGTAAGCCATGCGAAATGCTTGTACAATAACTTGGTGTATTTCTTATCGAACAGGTAAATGAGATTCATCTGTCCTACTATAACCATACGGCGCTGGTACTTGTTGAGTCGCTCAATCAGCGGTTGGTAGTCTTTGTCATAGACGTTAAGTCCTTGGTATCGGTTGATGACGCGTACTTCAGGTAATTCGTTGACTGGCAAGAGGAAGAAAGGTTCGCTTACGGGCACGTTGATGTGTACCGGACCTTTTCCATGGTGATTCAGTTCAAGCAAAGCTTCGTTGATGAGTCGGTTGCAGTACCATTCGTCTTCGTCGGTATGGATTTCGGGAAGATTGACTGAGCATTTGACCAATTTCCCGAAGATACCGGGTTGGGGAAGGGTCTGTCCGTCCATCTGACCAATCCAGGCTCCGGGACGGTCGGCTGAAATGACAACCAAAGGTATTTGCTGATAGAAGGCTTCAGCTACGGCCGGATGAATATTTACCAGTGCTGTCCCCGATGTGCAGCATACAGCTGCAGGTGAGCCGCCGTGCAAGGCCAGGCCCAAAGCAAAGAAACCGGCGCTGCGTTCATCCGTCACTTGGTAACAGGTGAAGTCAGGAATGTTAGCCAGAGTTTGTACGATGGGAATGTTTCTGCTTCCAGGACAAAGTACGATTTTTTTTACTCCGTGAGCTCGCAACAAGACAACGAGTTGCAGTATATTCTTTTTATCGGTAAACATAAATGTTTCTTTCGTAATAGGTAATTAGAGAAATGTTTCGTCAGGACCCAAACATTTTTTCATAACATTCATTTTAAACAGGGTCTCTTCCCATTCGGAATCGGCCGTTGAAGAGGGTAAGATACCTCCTCCTGCATACAATGTCGTTTGCTTTCCGTCGATGTGCATGCATCTCAAGTTGACATACAGGTTGGTAATGTCTTCTGGGTCAATCCATCCGATGATGCCGGAATAGTAGCTTCTGTCGTATCCTTCATGGCTCAGGATAAAGCGATAAGCTTCGTCTTTAGGAAGTCCGCATACGGCAGGAGTGGGATGGAGTGCATTCAGTAAGTCTCCCAACCGTTTGGATTTCTTCAATGAGAAGCGGAAGTCTGTCTTCAGATGTACCAGATTTCCTGCACGGGCTGTATATGGACCGTTCTGTTCAATTTTGCTCTTGAACGATTTCAGTACATTGTAAATGTAGTCACTGACGAACAGTTGTTCTTTTTGGTCCTTTTCGCTCCATTCAGAAGGAATCTGTTCGTCAACCAGTTGCATGGTACCCGCCAGGGCTACTGTCTGCCATGTCGGTTTTTGTCCGCTGAGGATGATTTCAGGTGTACTGCCAATCCATGTTCCACTTACTGGGGTATGGGTTAGTGAAATCATCATGCGGGGATAGTTGTTGCATGCGGTAACAAATGCATCAATGATGTAGAAATCCTCTCTTAAAGGATAGGTGGCATTTCGTGAAAGGACCAGTTTGTCAAAAGTACCCTTCTGTAATGGAGTTATGAAGTCGGAAAAGACCTTATCGTAAGTCTCTCTTAGAGTCGATTCACTTAAAAGTTCTTTTTCTTCACTTGATCCCGTGGGTTCACTGGCTGGAATCTGTGAAAGGTCGGAATAGATATCCGAAAGATACTGCATGATATTGTTCCATCCTATAGCGTAAATATCAGGTCGGATAAGAATGACCGGATGCGTCGCATTCGGTTGGAAAGGAGCAAAGAGGAATCCTTTTTTTCCATTCACTCCATGCAGATTGTCTGATTTCTCCACCTCTCCCTCCTTCTGAAGAACGAGAATCGGTTCATCCGTCCAGGGGAGACGATAAATGGCAAAGCTAATCAGGCTTTCCGCTAATTTATCTAATAAGATATGTAGATGTAATTCTGGTCTATCCATTATCGTTTCTTTACAATTTGATTTACAATGCGTGCAGTCGAAATAAGTTTACCTTCGGGTGAAGTGATGTCTACGTTCCAGATGTGAGTCGTTCGTCCCCAATGAATGAGGCGTCCTGTTGCCAGTACGTAGGAGCCGGTACGTACCATGCCTACGTGATTGGCACTAACCTGGATGCCGCAAGGCATTTCATTGGGAGTACATAAAGGAACGGAACCGTGACCTGCCACAATTTCTGCTAATGCCAATGAGGCTCCTCCGTTCAAAATTCCGAAAGGCTGGCAGGTACGGTGGTCTACAGGCATGGATGCTTTTACCAGTCCTTCTTCAACAGAAAGGAACTCAATGCCCAAAACTTCACCCATAGAATGAGCTAAATCGGGTAAGGGATGAGTGTTAGGTTCGTTTGTTTGCATACGCATTCTTTAATTATAGTAATATGCAAAGTTACATTTATTCATTGAAGAATAAAATAATGAAACGGAGAATTATAGTTTGTGTCGTTAAATCGGGAGTAGATTGAAAAGAGAGAGCGTGTCTTTGCTCCGTTCTGGCAGGAAAGTAAAATCTTTTATTGTCTCTGAAAAGTTTGAAAGATTTAATGTAATTTTGCATTCGGTTTACGTAATAAGGTTAAAAAGATGAAGGATAGTATCGATTTTGGTACAATGAATGTTGCTAAGTTGTTTAGGAAATTATTGATACCAACTGTTTTGGGAATGGTGTTTTCCGCTATATTTATTATCACAGATGGAATCTTTGTAGGTAGGGGAATAGGCAGCGATGCGATAGCTGCCGTCAATATCACAGCTCCTATTTTTATGATAAATACCGGAGTGGCTCTGATGTTTGGAATCGGAGCTTCTGTGGTGGCGTCCATTCATCTTTCGCATGGAAAATTGAAGGTGGCGCGAATCAACATCACCCAGTCCATCATTGTATCTTCTTTCATCCTGATTTTGTATGGACTTCTCATTTATCTGAATGGGGAAACGATCGTGCGGTGGCTTGGAAGTTCTGAGAAACTGCTGCCTATGGCTGTTGAGTATGTACATTGGTTCGTTCCTTTTCTGGTTTTCAGTGCCTTGTTGAGCTCTGGGCTGTTCTTTGTCCGTCTGGATGGTTCACCGAATTATGCCATGGCATGTAATATTATCGCTGCGGTAGGAAATATCTTTTTTGATTGGCTCTTTATTTACGACTTACAGTGGGGAATGTTTGGAGCGGCTTTGGCTACCAGCTTGGGATATATTGGAGGTGCATTGCTGATTCTGGCTTATTTGTTTTGTCCGAAGCATCGTCTGCACTTGATTCGCTTCAAGACAACGTGGAAGAGTATGAAACTGACCATGCGTAACGTAGGATATATGTGTCGCTTGGGATTGTCTACTTTCTTGTGTCAGGCGGCGGTAGCTACCATGATGTTTGCTGGAAATTCTGTGTTTATGAAGTATTTGGGAGAAGATGGTGTTGCAGCCTATAGCATCGCCTGCTATTTCTTCCCGATCGTTTTCATGGTGTACAATGCCATCGCTCAGTCGGCACAACCCATCTTGAGCTATAATTTCGGAATAGGATGTCGTGAACGTGTGCGCATAGCTTTTCGTTTGTCGTTGTTTACTGCCATGAGCTGCGGTGTACTTGTTTTCGTGCTTACATTCTTTTTTTCTTCAAATATCGTTTCTTTATTTGTAGGGATGGATTCGCCTGCCTATTTCATGGCTGTAAAAGGGCTTCCTTTGTTTGCTTCAGGCTTTGTGTTTTTCGGAGTGAATATGGTGTCAATCGGTTATTACCAAAGTGTGAAGCGCGATACGCCGGCCATGGTCATCACGGTGCTGAGAGGGTTTGTATTGATCCTTTTTTGCTTCTGGCTGATGCCTGAACTGATTGGAGAAAACGGAATGTGGCTTACCGTTCCGATGGCTGAATTGTTGACTTCCTTTGTGGTCATATTCATTTATTGCAGGGATCGGTTGAAAAATCAAAGAAAAATTTTCTATTTTTGACGCTGATTTTTAATTTGATATTATGAAACTACAACTTTCAGCCCGTCTCAAAGCTTTGTGTATGGGTACGTTACTGTGTACATCGGCTGTATGTGCACAGACCAGTGGGTATACTCCCACTCCCGAAAATTTGCAGGAACGTCAGGAATTCAGCGACAGCAAGTTTGGAATCTTCCTTCATTGGGGCATTTACAGTATGTTCGGTCAGGGTGAATGGTATATGCAGAATGAGGGAATTGATTGTCATGAATATGCTAAAGCTGCTTCTGGTTTCTATCCTTCTCGTTTTAATGCAAAAGAATGGGTTGCTGCTTTTAAAGCTGCAGGAGCCAAATACATCTGCTTTACTACTCGTCATCACGATGGCTTTTCTATGTTCGACACTCAGTTCTCTGATTATGATATTATGGATGCGACTCCTTTCAAGCGTGATATCGTGAAGGAATTGGCCGATGAATGTCATAAGCAGGGGTTGCGGTTCCATTTGTACTATTCTCATTTGGATTGGACTCGTGAAGATTATTATCCGATAGGTAGAACGGGACAGCGTACTGGTCGTAAGAATCATGGCGACTGGAAAACATATTATGAATTCATGAACAATCAGTTGACGGAACTGCTCACGCATTATGGAAAAATTGGTGCCATTTGGTTTGATGGCATGTGGGACCAACCGGACAACTTTGATTGGCAGCTTGAAAAGCAATATGCTTTGATTCATAAACTGCAGCCGGCTTGTTTGGTAGGGAACAATCATCATAAGAAGCCTTTTGAAGGTGAAGACTTTCAGATGTTTGAACGAGATCTTCCAGGAGAAAATACGGCTGGATTCTCAGAAGGAACCACCATTGGAAAATTACCCTTGGAAACTTGTGAGACGATGAACGGCATGTGGGGGTATCGAGTGAACGACCAGAATTATAAGTCGGTTCCTACTTTGGTACGTTTGTTGGTAAAGGCAGCTGGCAAAGGGGCCAACCTTTTGATGAATATCGGCCCTCAGGCTAATGGAGAAATTCCAGCTTTGGCTTTGGATCGCTTGAAAGGCATGGGCGATTGGTTGAATCAGTATGGTGAGACCGTCTATGGTACGACTGCTGGTGATGTGATGAAGGCTGAATGGGGTACTACAACCCGTAAAGGAAATACACTTTATGTACATATTCTTGCCGATGTGATGCCTGAGTTCATTCTTCTTCCTCTGAAGCAGAAAGTTGTGAAGGCGGTAGAATTCGACTCTGGTGAAAAAGTGGAAAAAGAAGCGGTCAAAGGTGGTGTCGTATTGCATACTGCTCGTTTGAAAGCGGGTATTGACCGAATCATCACATTGACATTGAAATAATGTAATCGAGCAGATTGAATTGTTTGAGCCGGCTTGACAAGTCGGCTCTTTTTTATGCTTGGAACAAGGGACGATCTTTATACAATGATGCAGAGGATGAAGGGGCATTCCTTATGACATCAGCAAATAAAAAAGGCTTCCATTTTTATGGAAGCCTTGATTTATTTTGTCTTTTGGGATTCATTAGAAACAACCAGAACCGTCGAAACAGTGTGTACAAAGTTTGCATTTCGGAAGACCGATTGATTCCACGAGAATTTCCAATGTGTTAAAGCTGAGAGAAGTCAGATTGAAACGCTTGCGGATTCGTTCTACCATTTCCTTGTATTCCGGTGAATCGGTTGTTGCATATTTGTCCAATTTTACATTTGCATCCCCTTCGATTTCTTCGATGATTCGACGAGTCATCAGTTCCATATCTCCTTTAGAAGAAGTGAAGTTCAAGAAAGGACAGCTGTAAATCAGTGGAGGACAAGCAATACGCATGTGGACTTCTTTTGCTCCGTAATCGTATAGAATATTGACGTTGTCTTTCAACTGAGTACCACGAACGATTGAGTCGTCGCAGAACAGAACACGTTTGCCATTCAGCATCGCTCTGTTAGGAATCAGTTTCATCTTAGCCACCAAAGCACGCATGCTCTGATTGGCAGGAGTAAAGCTACGTGGCCAAGTAGGAGTGTATTTGGTTATCGCGCGGTGATAAGGAACGCCTTTTCCCTCAGCAAAGCCGATGGCCATACCTACACCAGAGTCAGGAATACCACAGGTACAGTCTACTTTAGAGGTATCTTTCTGTCCCATCATATAGCCCGATTTGAAGCGGACTTCTTCAACGTTTCTGCCTTCATAGCAGGAAACTGGGAAACCGTAATATACCCATAAGAAAGAGCAAATCTGCATCTTTTCGTTAGGCTTTCTCAATTGCTCGATACCTTCTGCACGCATGTGGAGAATTTCTCCTGGACCAACGTATCGGTCAATTTCATAATCCAAGTTAGGTAAACTGCTTGATTCGCTAGTGGCAGCGTAAGCTCCTTCTTTCTTTCCGATGATGATAGGAGTACGTCCCCATTTGTCGCGAGCTACAATAATGCCATCTTCTGTAAGAATCAGCATGGAACAAGAGCCTTTTATCTTGTTAAAGACATTTTCGATACCATCAACAAAGTTTTTGCCTTGTACGATTAACAATGCGATTAATTCAGTCGGGTTGGTTTTACCCATACTCATTTCAGAAAAATGCATGTTGTTATCCAGCAAGTCTTTAACCAACTCTTCTACGTTGTTGATCTTGGCTACCGTTACGATAGCGAATCTTCCCAAGTGAGAATTGATTATGATAGGTTGCGGATCTGTATCGCTGATGACACCGATGCCGGCTTTGCCTTTGAATTTAGGAAGCTCGACTTCGAACTTAGTACGAAAGTATGAACTTTCCAAATTATGAATTGAACGCATGAATCCTTCTCCTTCTGAGAAGGTGGCCATACCGCCACGTTTGGTTCCCATGTGAGAATTGTAGTCCGTGCCGTAGAATAAATCAGTTACGCATTCAGCCTTAGAGACTGCTCCGAAAAAACCTCCCATTCTTAATGTGTATTTAATTAAAATTTTTTGCTCTGCAAAAATACAGAAAAATCGTGAAAAATCGGATAGAAAAAAATCTTAAATAGTTCAAAAAGGGATTCTCTTTTTCCCCGTTATTTATAATCCCTTACTCGAACTTTTTGTGCGACTTATCAGATGTCTCTGTCTGATAGTCGCTTATAGATGAATAAAAAGCAAACCGCAATTTAGAATGCTTCTGTTATATTGAAATAGAAAAGATTCTCCTTGTTGACAAAATTTCTACCGATGTCCAAACGGACATTCATGCGGGGTTGTACCTCAATTCGCAGTCCAACTCCGGCATTGGGCAGTACACCTTGAATCTTTCCTGGGTTGGGTCCCATTAAACCTACTCCTCCCCATACTACGTAACCTAAATGATGGGCTACTTTCTTGAACCAGTTGCTCTTGTCTGTATTGAACATCTGGCGGTATTCAAGGAGTGCCACATGAGAGGACTTGTCGCGGTATTGTCCCATGTAGTAACCGCGTAAGTCAAATGGACTGCCGGTAAGTACGTATTTGTTGAGTGGTATCTGGTCGCCGAAAACGTTCTTGCTCTGTGCGGTCCAGGCCAAAACCTTGCGTTTGCCTACAGTAAGGTATTGGCGGTAGTCCAGCTCGAACAGGTAATAGTTGTCGTCGCCGCCCAACCATTTCTGATACATGGTTCCTCGTAAATCCAAGTAGATTCCTTTATATGGATTGGCTGGAATATCGCGTGTGTCGTAAGTGAGCAAGAAACCGATACCTGAACTGAAGTTCTTGTATCCGGTGGAATCGCCTCCTGCAGCCCGATAGGTCGGATCTTCTATCATTCCCTGAGCGGGATCTTTTATCTTGTCGTAGTTCAAGTCAACCTGAGGACCCAAGAAGAAATTGCTGTCCTTCAAGCGGAAAAGGAACCATGGATTGATGCGTAAACCGCTGTATTGGTATTCGCTGGTCGTTTCACCGCGTTCATAACGCTTGTTGGTGGTATATCCCAGACCGTAGTAGTTTTCTTTGGTGTTTTTATATGAGAACTGTCCGAAAATGCGGAAGCGGTCGTTATGGAAAAAGAGCTGTGGCTTAACCATGATGTTCAGACCGCCATTGAACATGAAGGCGATAGAAGCGGGGATGACTGAGCGTCGCATGGTAGTGTCTTGCGGATTCATGCGGAAAGTCATCAAGGCACTTCCTCCAATCAGCAAGCCGAAGTCGGGCGTATAGCTGGGTCCCGCCAAGATGTTGTAATGGAGGTTTCTCTTTGCAACTTTCTGTTTATGGAGCTCTTTCTTGATTTGCTTGAGTGAATCTTTATAGGCTTTGTCTTTTCCTTTCAAATCATCGCCTGTGAGGGTATGACTCGTGCATGCCAATTCCATGGAAGGAATGGAAGAGGGGTTGTCAACTGGCTGTCTGTCAGTCTTGGCGTGAGAAAATAAGCTCAGCATGCTGAAACAGGCAATAAGGGTCAATTTGAATTTTTTCATAAGAAAATGTGCTAAATGAAAGCGTGTTCGCTTTCATATATTATGCTGCAAAAATAATAAAACTTGTTCAAATCTGCTTCTTCTTCTCCGAATACTTTCTTCTTTTGTGTGGAAGCTGATTGCAGTTGCCAACTGTTTTATATGGGTAAATCTCCCTTTCGGATGGCTAAAAAATGATAATGTATTTGGTCGTTCAAAATCAATTTTCTATTTTTACAAGACTTAAATTAAACAATATACAAATAAGCATAATGAACGTAATAGATCGATTTTTGAAGTATGTTACATTCGATACGCAGTCGGATGAAACTACAAATGTTACTCCAAGTACCGGTAAACAGATGATTTTTGCCAATTACCTGAAAGATGAATTGGCTTCTTTGGGATTAGAAGAAATAACATTGGATGAAAATGGTTACTTGTTTGCCACTTTGCCATCAAACGTGGACCGAGAAGTGCCTACCATTGGATTTATTTCTCACATGGATACCAGTCCTGATATGAGCAGCGAGAATGTACAGCCTCGTATTGTGGGAAATTATGATGGAAAAGATATCGTACTTTGTAGCAAAGATAATATAGTCCTTTCACCGACTCGTTTCCCTGAATTGTTGGATCACGTGGGTGAAGATTTGATTGTAACGAACGGACATACGTTGCTGGGTGCTGATGATAAGGCTGGAATCGCGGAAATTGTTGCGGCAATGGCTTATTTGAAGGAACATCCAGAAATCGAACACGGTAAGATTCGTGTCGGATTTAATCCGGATGAAGAAATCGGTTTGGGCGCTCATAAGTTCGACGTGGAGAAATTCGGTGCAGAATGGGCTTATACGATGGATGGCGGTGAAGTAGGTGAATTGGAATTTGAAAACTTCAATGCCGCTTCTGCTAAAGTCATGATCAAAGGTGCAAATGTTCATCCGGGATATGCAAAGAACAAGATGATTAACTCCATGTTGGTGGCTCATGAATTTGCTGCTATGTTGCCGGCTGATGAAATCCCTGCAAAAACAGAAGGTTATGAAGGCTTCTTCCATTTGGTAGGCATGAAGGGTGACGTGGAAGGTTCTGAATTGGCTTATATCATCCGTGATCACGACCGTGAAAAATTTGAAGAACGCAAGGCGTTGTTTGCTGAATGTGCAAAACGTATCAACGAAGCTTATGGTGAAGAATTGGCCGTAGTGGAAGTGAAGGACCAGTATTATAATATGCGTGAAAAAGTGGAACCGTTGATGCATATCATTGACATTGCCTTTGCTGCAATGACAGAAGCTGGGGTAGAACCTCGTGTAAAAGCTATCCGTGGAGGTACAGATGGTGCGCAGCTTTCATTCAAAGGCTTGCCTTGTCCGAATATCTTTGCCGGTGGCTTGAATTTCCATGGCCGTTATGAGTTTGCTCCGATACAGTCTATCCAGAAGGCGATGAATGTAGTCGTGAAGATTGCGGAACTTACGGCCCGTCGCTATTGAAAGGACGACAAGCTGAATTTAACCATAAATTAATCATACCTTAAAAAACGCGTTATGAAAACAACTCCATTTACAGAGAAGCATATCTCTTTGGGTGCCAAGATGCAAGAATTTGCCGGTTATAATATGCCGATAGAATATTCGGGAATTATTGACGAACACATGACTGTTTGCCAAGGTGTAGGCGTGTTTGATGTATCCCACATGGGAGAGTTTTGGGTGAAAGGTCCGCATGCGTTGGACTTTATACAAGAAGTGACTTCAAACAATGCGGCTGTGCTTACTCCTGGAAAGATTCAGTATTCTTGCTTCCCTAATGAAACAGGTGGAATCGTGGATGATTTGTTGGTCTATGCTTACGAACCACAGAAATACTTGTTGGTGGTGAATGCTGCTAATATTGAAAAGGACTGGAATTGGTGCGTTTCTCATAATCGCGTGGGAGCTGAATTGGAAAATTCATCGGATAATATGGGGCAGTTGGCTATTCAAGGACCCAAAGCACTTGAAACGCTTCAGAAACTGACTTCTGTCAATCTTTCTGACATTCCTTATTATCATTTTACTGTAGGTGAGTTTGCCGGTGTTCCGAATGTGATTTTATCCAATACCGGTTATACGGGAGCCGGAGGATTTGAAGTTTATTTTTATCCTCAGTATGCGATGAAGATTTGGGATGCTATTTTTGAAGCAGGTGAAGAGTTCGGAATCAAGCCGGCAGGTTTGGGGGCTCGTGACACGTTGCGTATGGAAATGGGCTTCTGTCTGTATGGAAATGATATTGATGATACCACTTCTCCTTTGGAAGCCGGTTTGGGATGGATAACCAAATTTGTAGAGGGAAAGAACTTTACGAATCGTCAGGCCTTGGAAAAACAGAAGGCCGAAGGGGTAACCCGCAAACTGGTTGGATTTGAAATGGTGGATCGTGGTATTCCGCGTCATGGCTATTCCTTGCTGGATGCCGATGGAAAGGTTATCGGACAGGTTACATCGGGTACGATGTCGCCTACTCGTAAGGTGGGTATTGGCATGGGATACGTACAGGTCGGCTTTTCTAAAGTCGGAACGGAAATCTATTTGGACAACCGAGGCCGGAAATTGAAGGCACAGGTTGTGAAACCTCCATTCAGAAAGTAATTAAGTACAACTTTATAGTGGCGTCTTGTTTGTCGTTAGAGACAGACAGGACGCTTTTTTTATGACATATTGGGAATTTCTTTCAGATGATTATATGCTTGTCCAATCTTCTTCTTGTTCAAAATTATTTTTTATAATTTTGTATTAACAAAGTAAAATATTTCTTATGTCGCAGTTAGCTCCTTTAATAAGTGATTTGGCACTGATTATGGTTTGTGCAGGAATCATGACGTTGATATTCAAGAAACTTAAACAGCCTTTGGTGCTGGGGTATATTGTAGCGGGATTTCTGGCGAGTCCGCATTTCCGCTTTACTCCTTCTGTTACGGAAATCAGCAGCATTCATACTTGGTCGGAAATAGGGGTCATCTTCTTGTTGTTTGCTCTTGGATTGGATTTCAGTATCAAGAAATTGATGAAGGTGGGAGGTTCCGCTGTAATCTCGGCTTGTTCCATCATTCTGTGTATGATAGCTGTCGGTGTCTTTGTGGGATACTTGTTCGGATGGAAGCAAATGGATTGTATCTATCTGGGTGGTATGTTGGCCATGTCATCCACTACCATTATCTATAAGGCATTCGATGATATGGGGTTGAGGCAGCAGCGGTTTGCTGGTCTGGTGCTGAGTATCTTGATTCTTGAAGATATATTGGCGATTGTACTGATGGTCATGCTGTCAACTATTGCGGTACGTAAGAATTTTGAGGGAGCTGAAATGGTATATAGCATCCTGAAGTTGATTTTCTTCTTGGTGCTTTGGTTTGTAGTGGGACTTTATCTGATTCCGATATTCTTGAAGAAAGTACGCCGCTACCTTACGGGAGAAACCATGCTGGTTGTTTCGCTGGCTCTTTGTTTGGGAATGGTAGTCATGGCTGCTCAGGCCGGTTTCTCTCCAGCATTCGGAGCTTTCATCATGGGCTCCATTTTGGCGGAGACCGTGGAAGGGGAACATATCGAGAAAAGCATTGCTCCAGTGAAAGATTTGTTTGGAGCCATCTTCTTCGTCTCTGTAGGTATGATGGTTGACCCGGCTATGATTCTGGAATATTGGGGACCGATTCTTGCGATTGTTGCAGCGATTCTTCTGGGACAGACGATTTTGGGTACAGGTGGCGTATTGCTTTCCGGCCAGAGTTTGAAGACTTCCATGCAGTGCGGCTTCAGTCTTACGCAGATTGGTGAGTTTGCTTTCATCATTGCTTCGCTGGGTGTCAGTCTGAAAGTGACCAGTGATTTCTTGTATCCCATTGTAGTTGCTGTTTCTGTGATAACTACTTTCCTGACTCCTTATATGATTCGTTTGTCCGTTCCGGCTTACAACTTTGTCGACAAGCACCTTCCGATGCGTTGGAAGCATTTACTCGAACGGTATTCAGCAGGTACGCAAACGGTGAATCGTGAAAATCACTGGAAGAATTTGCTTTCGGCGGTCTTGCGTATTGTCTTGATTTACTCTGTATTGAGTGTGGCCGTCATTGTCTTGTCCCTTCATTTGTTGGCTCCTGTCGTGGTGGATGCATTGGGTGAGAAATGGGGAGGTCCGGCTGCTGCCATTTTGACTTTGTTGTTCATAGCTCCTTTCCTTCGTGCGTTGATTATGAAGAAGAACCGTTCCATCGAGTTTCGTGCTCTTTGGGCAGATAGTCGTTTCAATCATGGTCCTTTGATTTCGTTGATCATTCTACGTGTTGTGATTGGCGTCGCTTTTGTGGTGTATGTAATAGAATCTCTGTATCAGACTTCTGCAGCTATTGGTGTAGGGATTTCCATCTTGGTGGTGGGCGCAATTGTTTTTTCGCGTTTCTTGAAGAAGCAATCGATTCTGTTGGAACGTACCTTCGTGCAGAATCTCCGTTCAAAAGATGTGAAAAATGTGTATCTGGGAAAGCAACGTCCTGAATATGCCGGTCGGTTGTTGGATCGTGATATTCACTTCTCGGATTTCTTGATACCTACTGCCTCTTTGTGGGCTGGATATACATTGAAAGAGTTGGATTTGGGGAGGAAATTCGGAGTGCATGTTACTTCTATTATCCGTGGGGAACATCGTATCAATATACCGGGTGCCGATACCAGGGTCTTCCCTGGTGATACGTTGCAGGTGATCGGAACCGACGAACAATTATCGGCTTTCGCTTCTCATGCGGCTCAGATTGCTGAGGCTCAACAGGATGAGGACTTTGAAAAGCATGAAATGTACTTGAAGCAGTTTGTTGTCGACAAACATTCGCCTTTCATTGGCCGCTCCATTCGTGAAAGTGGCATCCGCAATAAATACCATTGTCTGGTAGTAGGTATTGAAACGGTAGCGGATGAGTCTTTGCACTCTCCCGATGTGGATGCTCCGCTTTCTGCCGGTGATGTAGTGTGGGTCGTAGGAGAAGAAGCATCTTTGTTGCGCTTGTTCTCTGTGGAATGATTCAGGTGGATGAAAAAACAGAAAGCCCTCCTGCAGAAAAGTTTCTGCGGGAGGGCTTCTTGTTAGGTTCCCAAGGAATTAGTCTTCGTCCTCATCGTCGAAATCAAATTCATCGATATATTCAGGAGTGAAGAATTCGTCTAAGTCACGACGGTCTTTCTTGGTAGGACGTCCTGTGCCGCGAGCACGGTCAATGAAACCGCTGATCTTGCTCATTTCCAGTAATTCATATTGTTCTGGAGTAGTAACGTTCTCCATGATCTCTGAAACCAATTTGGCTCCTACGCGTTTCTCGATTGCTTGTAGAACCTTGAAAGAGTAGGTGATGGGAGATTTCTTTACTTGAATAACGTCGCCAGGTTTGACCATACGTGCTGGCTTTGCCTGAGCACCGTTGATGCTGACTCTGCCTTTCTTGCAGGCTTCGGCAGCGATGGTCCGCGTCTTGAAGATTCGTGCGGCCCACATCCATTTGTCTATTCTTGCTTCAGCCATGTTCCTTCTTTATTTCTTGTTAAACTGATTCATTGTGATATTCAGGCCGGCCAGACAGAAGCTCTTGATGATTTCTCCTGCTGTTTCAATGCGTTCAGGCAACATTTTCATTGCTTCTTCATCGAAATGCCCCAGTACCCAGTCTATTTGACCGCCACGTGGAAAATCATTTCCAATGCCAAAGCGTAAGCGGGCATAATTCTGAGTGCCTAAAAGTTCTGCAATGTTTTTCAAACCGTTATGGCCTGCATCGCTACCTTTTCCTTTTAAGCGTAGGCTACCTAATGGAAGAGCCAGATCATCGACAATGATTAATACATTCTCTAAAGGGATTTTTTCTTGTTGCATCCAATAGCGTACCGCTTTTCCACTCAAGTTCATATAGGTAGAAGGTTTGAGCAGGAGGAGTTGGCGACCTTTTATGGAAAGGTTGGCGATATCTCCCAAACGGTCTGTGCTAAAAACAATATTGGACGCCTTAGCGAAGGCGTCCAATACCATAAATCCTATGTTGTGACGGGTATTCCGGTATTCTTCACCGATATTTCCCAGTCCTACAATCAAGTATTTCATTGAAAGGGATTTGTTGAGTTTACAGTTTGACTAGAAATTAGTTTCCGGCAGCTGCCTGAGCACCACGAGCTGCACGAGTCAATTTAACTGCACAAACTACAGCTTCTTTAGCGTTCAACAATTCAAGACCTTCGTAGTTCAATTCACCAACTTTGATAGTTTTGCCCAAGCCCAAGTTAGTAACGTTGATAACCAAACGTTCTGGGATTACATTGTACAAAGCTCTAACTTTCAATTTACGAACCTGAAGTGCCAATTTACCACCGGCTTTAACACCTTCTGCAAGACCTTCCAACTGAACAGGAACGTTCATTACGATAGGATTAGCTTCGTCGATTTCCAAGAAGTCTACGTGAAGGATAGTGTCTTTTACTGGGTGGAACTGGATATCTTTCATGATAGCAGTGTGAACTGTACCATCGATATTCAAGTCTACTACATAGATGTGCGGTGTGTATACCAAGTTACGAAGACCGTCTACAGTTACAGTGAAGTGTGTAGCTACAGTGTTACCGTTTTCATCTTTCTTGCTTCCGTACAATACGCAAGGTACGCTGTTGTTGTTACGCAAGTCACGAGTGGCTTTTTTGCCAGTTTCAGTTCTCAAAGAACCTTTAATTTCAATTGATTTCATTGTTTGAAAATTTTTTTGTGTTACTCTAAATTAAGTAGTTTTTTGTGCTTAATTCGCCATCACACGATGTGGTATATCACACGATGAGCTTAAAAAAGCGGTGCAAAGATAGCACTTAATTTTCAGTTGAACAAGTTTATATTCAACTTTTTGGAATGTATTGTCTGTAAATTAGGGAAATAAGCCTGAATAAGGGCTTTTACAAATTCTTTTGCTTCCTTAATCTGTCTTTTGCTTCCGCTTTTAGGGTGTACACCTAATAAATATAGCAGGAAGGCTTCCCTTATGAAAGTCTGGGAAATAGAGAAAATCACCTGATTGTCCTGCTGCGGTTAAGCCGATTCACCTGTACGCTGTCACGGTGGAAATGTGGATATTGCTTGTTGTGCAGACTGATTAGAAATCAATGTCAATCTTGATTTCATCAGAAGTGTCGAAGGTGTCTCTTTCAGAGAATAGATCGGTTGATGCTTCCTCTTTGTCTTCTTTGTGCGGATGCGTGAAAACACTTCCCTGTTCTTTCTCGACGAAATTCATGACATCTTTCAAACCGTGCATGAATTTTTCAAAATCTTCCTTATAGAGAAATATTTTATGCTTCTCAAAGCTTACCACCGGGGACTCGTTTTCGTCTGAAATAACCTTTTTACTTTCTGTTATAGCTAGAAACATTTCATCTTTTCTATTCTTCCTTACGTCTAAATAGTAAATACGCTTGCCGGCTTTCACGGCTTTGGAAAAAACAATTTCTTTGTCGTTTTCTAGTGTACCTTTCTTTCTAAAATCTTCCATAGCTCTCTTTGTTTGTTACATGTTAATTCACATCAAAGTTGGGTATTTTTTTTGAAATGCTCAAAGAAAGAAGATTAAAAAACACAAAGTATAAAAAAAATCAGAAAAAAAAGCAAGTAATGATGCGTATATAATATAAAATGTTTATTTTTGCAACTCGAAATTATATTGTTGTAAGTATGATTAATAGAGTTCTTATTCGTCTTAAAATAGTTCAGATAATCTACGCTTATTATCAGAACGGTAGTAAAAATTTGGATAACGCAGAAAAGGAGTTGTTCTTCAGTATGTCCAAAGCGTATGATTTGTATAACTATCTTTTGCTCTTGATGGTAGAGGTTACTCGTTATGCCGGTAAAAAAATTGACGCAGGCAAACATAAGTTGGCTCCTACAAAGGAAGATTTGTCTCCCAATATGAAATTTGTTGAAAACAGCTTTATTGCTCAGCTGGAGGTGAATGAACAATTGAACGCATTTGCTTCTGCTCAGAAAAAGACATGGGATAACGAACCTGACTTCATAAAGTCTCTTTTCGAAAGCATCGTTGACAGTGACGTTTACAAAGAGTATATGGCTTCTACTACTTCTTCTTTCGAGGAAGATCGTGAGTTCTGGAGAAAATTATACAAGAAGGTTATTTTGAAGAATGAACAGTTGGATGCCGTTATTGAAGAACAAAGCTTGTATTGGAATGATGATAAAGAAATCGTAGATACATTCGTTATCAAGACAATCAAACGCTTCGATCCGGCTAACGGTGCAAAACAGCCGCTTCTTCCTGAATTCAAGGATGACGAAGACAAGGACTATGCACGTCGCTTGTTCCGTAGAGCGATCTTGAATGCTGATTATTACAGACATTTGATCAGTGAAAACTCAAGAAACTGGGATTTGAACCGTGTGGCTTTGATGGATGTGATCATCATGCAGATTGCATTGGCTGAAATCTTGACATTCCCTAACATTCCAGTGAATGTGAGCTTGAACGAATTCGTTGACATTGCTAAATTGTACAGCACTCCTAGAAGTGGCGGCTTTATCAACGGTACGCTTGACGGAATCGTTAATCAGTTGAAGAAAGAAAATAAGTTGACAAAGAATTAATCTTTGCACTTTATATTAAATAAATCAAACAAAGAAAACTATGAATTTGTTGACAATTATGTTACAGGCACAAGGTGGAGCTGACTACTCTTTCCTTATTATGATGGTAGCAATCTTTGCTATTATGTACTTTTTTATGATTCGTCCTCAGAACAAGAAACAGAAGGAAATCGCTAATTTCCGTAAAAGTTTGACAGTAGGTCAGTCTGTAATCACTGCAGGAGGAATCTATGGTAAAGTAAAAGAAATTGAAGATAGCGCTGTTGTTGTGGAAATTGCATCAGGAGTGAAAATCAAGGTAGACAAGAATTCTATCTACGCAGATGCACAGGCTCAGGCTACAAAATAATAAAGGTACGGCTTATGTTGTTCGGAAAGAAGAACATGAAGAGATATAATGTACTTTTATCAAGAAAAATCAGAAATATCCTGCTTTCAGACAAGACCAGGGAATTTCTGATTTTTTTGTTTTTTGTACTAATCTCTTTTTCGTTTTGGATGTTGCAGATGTTGGATGATGCGTATCAGACCAATTTCTCAATGCAGGTTCGTTTGAAGAACGTACCGAAAGAAGTGGTGATGACGGCAGAGCTCCCTTCGGAAATAACGGTCCGTGTGGAGGATAGGGGAACTGTCCTGCTGAATTATATGTTGGGACGTTCATTTTATCCGTTGGCTTTTGACTTTGAAGATTATGATGGGGGGAGGTCTTCGGTTTCTATTCCTTTGGAGGAGGTGAAAAAGAAGATTTCTGCTCAACTGAATACTACGACGAAGTTGCTGGCTGTCCGCCCAGACTCTTTAGGCTTTATCTATGCCAAGGGAAGTGCTAAGAAGGTTCCCGTAGCTCTTGATGGGCAGGTAACTGCAGGAAGGGAGTTTTATGTGTCGGAAGTAAAGCTGGAACCGGATTCCGTTATGGTGTATGCTCCCGAGAATCTATTGAATACGATTCATACGGTTTATACAGAGCCGGTTTCTATAAAGGGAGTTACAGATACAATCACGAAGCAGGTGAAACTGCAGAAGATAAAGGGGGCTAAGTTTGTACCTGCCACTGAAAAGATTTCAGTTATGGTGGATATGTATTCTGAAAAGAAGGTTGAGGTTCCTATTGTGGGCTTGAATTTCCCGGCTGGCAAGGCCTTGCGTACTTTCCCTTCCAAGGCTCAGGTTTATTTCCAGGTAGGTGTCAAGAACTTTTCTTCTGTCACGTCTGATGAGTTCTTTATCGGCATATCTTACGATGAGTTGCTGCGGAATAAGGGAGATCAGGTGATTCTGAAATTGAAGAAATCCCCCGAGTATGTGGGACATTTGCGTATCGTGCCTCCGGCTGTAGATTACTTGATAGAGGAACGTTTTGTAAAATCGGATGAGGAGTGATTGTGATGAAAAAAATAGGAATCACAGGTGGAATAGGCTGCGGAAAGTCGTATGTCTCTCGGCTGTTGGCGGAGCAGGGCATACCGGTTTTCGATTGCGATTCGCAGGCGAAAGAGCTTACGCTGCATCATCCTCAGATACGGAAAGGTTTGATTGAACTTTTAGGTGAAGAGGTGTATCAAGGAGATGCTTTGAATAAGTCGTTGATGATCTCTTACTTGTTTGCATCGAAAGTGAATGCTGCTCGCATCAATGCGATTGTACACCCTTGTGTACGGGAAGCGTTTCGTGAGTGGACGAGCAGGTGTCAAGCACAAGGGCATGCTTGGGTAGCCATGGAAAGTGCTATCTTGTATGAATCCGGATTTGACGATGAAGTGGATTTCGTTGTTGCCGTACATGCTCCTTTAGATGTGCGCTGTCAACGTGTGGTCCTGCGTGATGGAATATCGGTAGATGCGGTAAAGAAACGTATTTCGGCTCAAATGTCGGATGATGAAAAATGCCAGAAAGCGGATTTCGTGATTGAAAATGATGGCAAACTTTCGCTTTCGGACCAATTGGCGAAATTGTTTTTGCTTTTAAAAAGTTAGAAAATGAGATGAATAGTTTGTGTATTTCATCTTTGAATTGTATTTTTGTCTGTCAAAATTAATAAATTAAGTGAATATGTTGAATTCTATTTTAGCAATCGCAGGTAAACCTGGATTGTATAAGTTGGTTTCTCAAGCAAAGAATATGTTGATTGTGGAAGCAGTCAGTGAATCAAAAAAACGTATGCCTATTTATGCAAGCGATAAAGTTATCTCTTTGGGTGATATCGCAATGTATACCGATGCAGAAGAAGTTTCTTTGGCAAGCGTATTGGATGCTTTGAAGAATAAAGAAAACGCGGCTGTATGCAGCTTGGATTATAAGAAAGCATCTGCAGAAGAGTTGCACCAGTTTATGGGTGAAGTTCTTCCTAATTATGATCGTGACCGCGTGCATACAAGTGATATCAAAAAGTTGATTCAGTGGTACAATTTGTTAATTTCTAATGGAATTAACGAGTTTGCGGAAGAAAAGACTGAAGCTCAGAGCGCTGAATAAGGAACTTTGAGTTGATATAGATGGCAGATCGGCTCTGTCGTTTCAGAAATGGAACGGCAGAGCCGATTTTGTTTGTTGTGGAATTTCTACGTGTGCGGGTACTTGGCGTGTGGTGGAATATATAATATGGAAGTGCAGTCCTTTCATTGACGCTTTACGGCGGATTAGAGGGGTTTTTCCCTGGAAAAGGTAATACGGTTCTGTCCTGTTTGGAAAAGGTCTTTAAAAGGCCTTTAAATCGGCGGCATGCGATGGAGTGAAGTAGAAGGGTGAGGTGGACGGATTGAGTCTGGATTGCGGAAAGGAGAGGAGAGAAGAAGGCATAAAAAAAGGACCTCTTAAAAAGAGGTCCTTTGAAGAGCGGAAGACGGGGCTCAAACCCGCGACCCTCAGCTTGGAAGGCTAATGCTCTATCAACTGAGCTACTTCCGCAATTTTAGTGGGCA
>RCNI01000116.1_pt1 | contig 52551 bp, 68 predicted proteins | sample 2041151 | NCBI WGS metagenome assembly RCNI01 (sample SAMN09708214, study PRJNA481090) | feces metagenome | isolation source: feces | place: Antarctica: Albino Rookery
TCTCTCCCATTGCAAGCGTTCATGGTTGCCCATCTTACGGCCGGATCAATGTCGTTCAATCCTTTTTCGAGCAGTTCAATAGGAACGTCTCTCCCATAGCAAGCATCATCAGTAAGACTCCGTAAAATTTCCTCATTGTTCATAGTGTTGGCGATCATAAGTTATTTCTCCTTTCAGAATTATAAAACAGTATCCAGGTGTTAGTCCTGTGCATCAACGCCGGTCGGCACCCGGCGCGCGGTGTTATCAAAAGCATTTACCGAAATGGTAACGCCTCCGTCATCAGCGCAGACGATTTTTGTCTGGACGCTAAAAGCGTATTTGCCGTCCACATAAAAATCCGCGACTTCGTTTTCGCATCCGCCCATGTGGTATACCGATGCGCGCACACGGTTAAGCTCGGACCACGGGTTAATTCCGCGGCGCTCAAGCTCCATGGCAATGCAATCATTGCGGACCGCGATCGCACCCGCGCATGCAGTTTTAATGTGATCTGCGATGCTGAAGTTAGTCATTTTTTAAACCCCCATTCGAAATAATAAAAGAGGGCCTAACATTTTCATTAGACCCTCTTTTTACCGTTAGATGAAAGTTGTTATATAGGTATCAACATGATGCTGCCATTTCGCACGGCGTACGGCGTATTCTGCGTCGCTAGCCACTCCCGCGTTAGATAAGCACCAGCTTAGGTAACGGTCCGCGAGTTTCCGATGCCACGCCCGTTTCGTGCGGCATGCCAATTTTCGAATAAGATCCATAATAACAGCTCCTTTCGTAAAAGGTTGTGTTATTTACGCGTAAGCGAATCGGTATCTCGGCACGCCGCGTCTTTTTGCTCGAACCTCACGGGCTTGCGTGAATAGCATCGTGCTGGTTCAGTCATACAGTCGTCGCAAGGGCTCTCGGATTCGGCGATTTTTTCGTATTTACACTGCCTGCAATAGATGTCGAAGCGGACCTCCTTTTGCGAATTAATCATTCTCGCTCGCCCCTTTGTATTGCTTTCGAACAAGAAAAACTCGGCCCCCCCGGATAACGGTCGCGATATGCGGGAATCCTGCGCGGCAGGCATGGGCGAACGTGCCACGACATATCGAGGCATTTTTATAGTCCACTCCGGCTACAAATTTGATTTCTGCGATACGTGCTCCGCTTTCGGCGAATGCCCACAGCACCTCAAACGGCTTATTGTTCCTAGGAATGTGCTCACTCTTTGGCAATTCCTTTACGGTATAGTCGAGTTTAATCATTGATCGGGTCCCCCTTAGATTGTATTTTTCCGATATATCTTGTGGCGTTAAAATTTCGTTTTTCGCGCAGGGCCCTACTAATAGCGCGGTCGATCGGGCTCGTTGATTTTAAATGGTAGTAATATAGCTCTTTGAACGGCGTGTTCATCCTGTCGATTCTTCCGGCGGCCTGAATCATGACTTTGTACGAATAGTTTTGTGAAAAGAATATGATGGTGTCGGTTGTAATGCAATTCCATCCTTCTGCGCCCGCGTTATATTGCACCAAATATGCCCATGCGTTTCCGGAAGGTATTTGCTGGTGTTGATGGCCGTTCCACTCGGAGACTTGCAGCCCTTTAATTTGAGAAAGCGTTGACTTTAGAAGCTGCAGTTCGTAATCAAAATTATAAAAGATTATGACTTTCGCGTGATCCTCGAGCAGCTCCAACACCGCCAGTTGCCTTGACAAGTCAGAGTTAACGATTTTTCGCCAAGCGTAACACAGTTCGGACGCGCTTTTTATAGGTTCCATTTTTTCAGGGTCAAAACGGGTTTTTGCGAGTTCTTTATACGCGTCTTGGTCATATTTTACCATCACGTCTTTGTGAAGTTGGGTGGTGTCTCGCTCGAAACTCATGTCGACCAATATACTTTCGCGAAGGCATAGCAGTCGTTTCGTGTCGATATATCTATCGATTTTTGGGTACTTACTAAACCTACTATATACACAGTGCCGCACTGTGAACTCTGTTTTGTTTTTGTAAAAGCCATTTGCGACGAATACTGGTATATAATCGCTCCAGGTGTCTCCGGGGGTCGCCGACAGTAAAATCCATTTATTTTTTCGCGCGATGTTCAAGAACGCTTTAACCCACGCCCCCGATCCAACAACCCGCTGTTCGTCGAATATGAAGAACGCCCCCGAAACGTCTTTATACTTTTTGATGTTGTTCCACGAGTCGATTACGACTTTATTGTTATAGGCGTTCGAATCCGGATTTTGTGATAGCATGAAATATGACAACTCGCCGTCCCATTCGAAGGTGTCTCTTTTGCGGGCGGTTGTTATAATATAAAGATCCCTTGGACTCGGCATTCGTGTCGTCGGGTTGGTAGACACGTCTCCGCCGTTCTCTTTGTAGTAATACGCCAGTGACGTAATTGATTTGCCGCTTCCGACTCCGCCGCATAGAATACAGCCGTTTTTCATTTTTTTCAAGGCTTCTGCCTGATGCGGCTTAAGAGTTACCCTGCCCATTGCCGCGCCTCACTGTTCGCGAAGATCGACGACCAGCGTTTCGAGGTCGGGATCACACAGCGACAAGCTCGTGAACGAGAAGCCTGAGACAAACGCCATGGTATTGCGCTCCCAGCAGGCAGACCGATAAAAGTCTTCATATCGGCCGGCGTACAGCACGTCACTGCCGCGACGAACGTACACGTAAGCTCTCGGAGACATGTGCTTAAGTGGGGTCATGAAGGCCCGCAAGGTAATCTTAGAGTGGCCGAGTGGCCGATAGTCTTCGCATGTTTGATACTTTGACGTCATAACCCCATGCTTTTCGCAAAACGTCGTATGATCGTCAATGGCTCGGTGCATCACGCACGTCAAGCAGCCCTTTTTCATAGCAGGTGACCCCCCCCCTTTGCAAACTCTTTTGAGCACGTGAGATACGGCTTTTCATTCATGATTAAGTCCCCCTTTCAAAAAATATAGATAGCGGGCCTTCTGGGACTCGAACCCATTACTGACTGCGCTAAAGGCCCATATGGCGGGAGCCGCCTAAGCATTATAGACGGCCCCCATTTTTTGTTTACTCCGCGTCAAAAGCGCGGGCGCACTTCTCGAGAGTCTCCATAAACTCGTCGCGGCTGCCGAGTCGCCAAGCCACCGTCAGCACGTCATAGTTATGGATGATGAATCGCATCAGGCTCCGCTCAGTCATGGGTTCGGGGATGGGATCGGTGACCTGCAGCTTGGCCAGTGCCAGATCCAGGCCATTGCTATTAGTGGCCTCGCTGGTCTCGAAGACCTTCCGTACATAGTTGATGTTGATGTTGTTGCTCATAGTATTTTCCTCCATTAAAAATAATATTTTTAAAAAGCTCGGATAAGCTTTTTAAATCAAAAAGGCATCTCGTCGTTAGCGTCGTCGGCATATTTGTCGGCGAACTCGTCTTCGACAATCGTAATGTACATGGTTTTCAGATATGCCTTAACGCCATCCTTTCCGTTGGCCTCCCAGACTCGGGGGCGAATGGTGAGATCGACATTCTGAATCTCAGCATAGTCCAGCTCGTTCACGGTTTCTTCGTCCAGAATGGTCTTTCTGCGGCTGGTGACCAGGACGACCTTGGGGGGGAAGGGGCCGTCGAAGCGCACAGCCACCTGAACGTAAGGCCGAGGCTCAAGGTCAGTATTGCGGAATTCACGCATCTTTACGTTCCATCCATCGGCCTTCATGGCTTCGGCGACATCGGGATCGTCGATATACACGCAGAACACGCGGTTTCCAAGGCGATTATATGTGGTCTCCTTGCCGGAGAAATTGCGGCCGAAAATGTTGGCGTTTTCGATGCTTACGTTCTTGATGTTCTTGCTAATCATGACATATTACTCCTTTTATTCATTTACAGCTGGTTTGATTTGAGCGATAAGAAAGCCTTGCTAATCAGATTGTTTTATGGCTGTCATCTCACGTCGTATGGCGTGGTTTCACTCCAGGGTGGTACGGTATCGTCCTGCGGCTCGCTTAAACCCGGCGTAAAGTCGTCGTTGGCGAACCATTCGAAGTCGCCGTAGTCGGAGATGCCCGAAGTATGCGCGCCCCCCGAGCCTTTCCCATACACCGCGGCGTCAACCATGGCGTCGTAGTAACTGCGATCGATATCGTCCATTTTTCCGATTGCGCTAACGGTCTCGGCTTCCAGCCAGTGGAAACCTCTAGCACCGGTCACGGAATCATATTTTTTCTGCCCGGTAAGGCGATCCACGGATTCACGTACAAGTACGCCTCCGCCACGGCCTTCTTTGATGGGGCAGAATCGACCGACTTTACCTATGAAATGGCGGCTATGCCCGGTCTCAATAAGTTCTTCGAGCTCGGCGACTCTATCGCGCAACTCGGCTTCGGAGCCTCTGGAAAAATCACCTTTGCGGATCCGCTTCTTTAGGGCCTCGCATTCGGATTCATATTGCAGCACGTCTGGAAGCGACTCGTTCATGTCCAGATATATGGCGGTGGTTACGGACTTCGTCTCGCACAGATCGTCGAATTCGATTTTTTCTTTGCTGAACAGCGTTTTGAATACGTACGGCACTTGGAACTGAGCGCCGGTTGCGGTCCATTCTCCTCCGTGTTTCTTGTTGTCTTTAAGGGTGTCCTTTGACAAGTCTGGGTACGCCTCGCCGTACAATTCTCGGCATCGGTCGACGGTCGCGTACTTGGCAATATATACGGCGTCGTTCATCAAGCACATGCGATCATACGTTGCTTCGTGAGCGAACGTATATCCGTATTTTTTCCCGAAGTCACAGACAAACTGGATGATTTCGGGGGTCGCGTTCGGGATCTTGATCGAGTCAGTCTTTATGTGCGCTACTTCGAATCCATGTTTACGAACTTCGTCTCTAAGCGTGGCCATAAACAGCGCACCTCGGAGCGCTACGATGTTATTGACGTTTCTCGGATCTCGGAACGGGTTCTCGAACGACGCCGAGGTAAGCCCGTAAACACTATTGATGGCAATTTTCAGAGCCTGAGCAAGTTCTGCGGCAGTTGATGCGTCATTGAGATACGGAGCCAACCTCCCGCCAAACATCTCCTTTGCGCTCTCAAGGTCACCATGCTTGATCGCCAATCGGGCATGCAGCAGATCTTCGAAGTTTTTAGTATATTCGCCGAATGCGCCGAGATTGCATGCCGAATTTGGGTGCATGGACTCAACGTCAAGCAGCGCCACATTAACATACATTCCGGGGACGCCCTTCGCGAGGCCGCCTTTTCCGAGGTCCTCTCCGCGATACATGTTTTTTCCGTCTTTGTACTCGTACCCGGGGAACGCGTTAATGATGCCCTTTTTTAAGTACTGCGGATCAGTGCATTCGCCGGTAGCCAAATCGGTATACACGAGATGCGGGTGCCGTTCTCTGCCGAAGATGATTCTGGTAGTCAGCGAGTTTGTGGTGTCGTTTTCAGACATCCCCGCGATGCTAGCCAGAATTTGGCGAGCGGTCCAGTCGCCCTTTAGATGATTAAACAATGCCTCGGTAGCGAGAACGTCATTGTCGCAGTACTCGGCCACCTGTTCCCACCGGTCTTCCGGAACCGGCTGATCCCACGGGAGACCGAGCTCTTGGTGATGAATTCCGAGTTCGATTTCCCACTTTTTGAGGCTTTGCTTTTTGGCGGCGAAATCATAAATATCCGTGTACGACAGATTGTACGCTTCTCGAAATTTTGCGTTCCGGTCGCCCCTCGCGATTATCCGCTGGGACAGATGGTACAGCTGCTCGTTTGTATACCCGAGCATTGCGCCATAAAGCATATGGTTATCGTAATCACGATTGTTAAAACCGATAAGCTTGTGTTTGACGAGCCCCTCGATTTCGCTCGGGCTCGGGTTGATCATCCGGATTACGGGTTTACCGGCGCCCGCATATTTCCAGTTGACCAAAAATAGGTTCGGGAATACCTCGCAATCGAAGAATACGAGTGCGTCGTTTTCGCTGTTCTGGTATTCGTGCCCGTCTTCCGATTTGAATTTCATTTTGCCGACGAGCTTGATGCACTGCTCTGCCTGATGCGTGCTACTCGCTGCAAATGCCAATATTGCGTTTCGCATATCGGTCACGTCATACTTCATGCCGCTAGCATATGCGTCTTCCAGTGTTTTATAAATATAGTCCACACTGGGCTTGGTGTTTGCGTGGTATTCTTTCCGTAAATTTCTGCGAATCACAGTGCGAACGGCTTTCTCATTTTTCAGGCCTTCGAAGCTGATCATCGCGGTCCCCCCTTTCAGCGGGAGACCCGAGTCGAGAGTTGCGATCGGAAGCGGAATGAACTTGGTGAGTTTTCTTCGAAGCGAGCTCTTTCCAGTAAACACCTTCACTTCAATACGATCGTCATACACTCGACTCAGCTTGGTCGGATCCCCCGTATAAATATAATGCAAATGGATTCCGTTTCCGCTCTTGCTGAGTTCCGCATATGTCGCGGGCCACTTCGAGGCTTCGCGAAGATTTCTTGCAAGATCTTTTTCCCCGTTCGGGCCGGGGATGTCAAAATCAATTACGATGTGGTTTTCTGGCACCTTTACGTAATGCAATTTTGATGTATCCAAATCACGAAGCCTGGTCACGACATTGCCCCATTTTGCTCTCGGAGTCTCGTCGATGGTTCCATACTGCGCCGGACAATCGGAGCAATACGAGTCGAATTCAGACTTTCCAGTCGTGAGCTCGATACCGAATAACGAGTTTGGCGGGGGCGTTTCATTTTTTTTCGGCGGCTCCTCGGCTTCCAGAAACACGTCTTTGAACTTATCGATGCGGAGACCCTCGTAGTAGCTCCGGACTCGGCTTCCGTCATCAAGGGTGAACCGTTCGTGATACTCTTGGAAATAGTTGCGAAGCTCTTCTTTGAATCCTCTTTGGGGCATCGGGTATGGCACTCGGGCTTCTTCACAATAGGTTTTATACATCTCCCATGCGGTCTTCATCGTCGTCCCATTTTGTTTTTTGAACACAAGATACGAGTCGACCATAAAATTGTAGAAGTCGTTCGATGCGCCCAGCATAGCGGTCGGAATATAATTGTCATAGTGGTGCGGGTCGCTTAAAAATATATCGCGACATTTGCAGGCGATCCCTCCTAATTCAAACGTAACTTGTTTTGTCGCAGCGCGGTATTCGTCGCTGGCGAGCTTATTGCCGGAAGGCGTAACGTCAATCAATCTGCGAATAAGACCAGACTTTGCATCTGTGATTTTAACGGGACGATTGGTGCCCATAAACAGGAAGCATTTAAAACTGTTGGAGTACGTTGACTTAAATTTTTCGTTCACGACCATCAGCTCGTGGGACACCAAACTGTTAAGACGGGTATTGTCTTCGATTCTTGACAGATCGCCATCATGCTGAATTGCCACCAGAGGATTCGACTTAAACGCTTCGAGCGCGAACGCACTTGAGGAAGACCCGAGCGCTTTTGCGTCGAACGTTGAATAGTACCCGTCAAAAAGCTGTTGGACGACGTTTAAGATCGTAGACTTTCCGGTGCCCATAGCCCCGTAAAACACAACAAATTTTTGGAGGCTCTTGGACGCACCGGAAACGATAGCACCGATTGACCATTCGATCTTGTGGCGCTCCGCGTCTGTGTACAATGTCGAAACCATCTTATCCCAAGCGGGCGTCGGGCAAGGTTTCAGCGGATATGGTAGCCGCTTGCTTGCATAGTCTTGCTTCGTTGTTTCGGTATCGGAGAATATAAGCTTCTCGTCCAGCATGCGAAACGAATCTCGCATCTGCTTTTGACAATATTTATGCCAGGCATCGATGATCCCGGTTTCGGCGTCCCACATGTGGAGAACTCGAACGCGGTCGTCGGTGTTGGGGTTAAACTCGCGCTCGAAGTTGGCGAGCTCGGCATCGATAAGCGCGATGGCATCTTGTTCGTCGGTAGACCAGAGCCCACGTCGCTCGTCCCATACTGCGTAAAAGTCTCCACCTCTAATCATCAGATCCGCAGACTTCTTAATGATGAATCTCGGGTATATTTCGACGACACCTTTTTTTGGCGATCTTGTTGAAATCATTAAAAAGTCGAGCATCTCTGTTACTTACCCCCGTCGGTGTTATTATTTTCCGTACCGCAAATTTTATATACCTCGCAGAGCTTATACCACGTGATCATCGCCACTGCGATCGCCGCTGTAACTCCGATTCGGAGCCTCTTGTTAACGGACTTAAGCTTACGAATATCTTTATACACGTTTGTGTCGTGCATAATCACGATTTTTTCAGGCATATCGCTAAACTCCTTTCACCATTCATGCGACGTTAGAAACGCGCACATTTGGTGCCAAATATCAATGTCTCGCATGTCCCCGCTATACCCGTCGACCTTAAATAAACCTCCGGTTCCGTCCGGGCAGTAGTCGTGATCAAGGAAATGCCGAATCGCAATTCTGACGTGGCGTTCGTCGAAATCATCATCGGTCTCGTCTGTGAGCCCCAAACTGTCGACCATATACCAGAACCAGTACGATGTTCTGTCCCCAGCGTCTTCGTCGATCATGATCGTCTCTTCGACGCGGAGCGCCAGAGCAGCCATCATTTCCAGAATGCTACAGGGTCTGTTATCGATGACAGCTGTGATCTCTACGGGCTCAACGCCGTGCTCGTATCCGTAACGATACCTTAGATTTGTCCCGTCTTCCTCGCGGTTCGCATCCATTGCCATTGTATAGGAGAAATCGATCTCGTGCAGAACAGCGAGCAGGCGCTCATATTTTTTGCAGGGGTCGCCGATTACATTTGCCCCGACGATGTCGCACAACCACCGAAAATATGCGCGCTCGAGCGTGCGTCGTCTCATAGATGCACCGCCTCATACGGATTGTCGGCAAGCTCTTCGGCATACGTAGACTCGATTTTCAGAATCTCGTAGTCACATTTACGCTGGTCGTTTCGAATATAGACGGCGTCTGCGCCGTGCTTTACGAATGGCTCGGCATAGTCTGCGCCGACATACTGCTCCCAGTCTTCCAAGGGGGTATTCATATCGTCCGTTAGCACGCCGTCCGCGAAATAGTTTAACTGGATTTCGTCGTAGCCATCGCCGGCCCCGAAATCTTCGAGGTCGATCTGATACGGTGTGTCGGAATATGTGTAGACCGGATGCTTGCCGTAAGACTCTCGTTCAATGATCTCGTCAGCCCGATCAATCTCGTCCTGGCGATCGTGATACTCGAACGGGAGATCTCGCAGCTCGGCGGCTTCCTCGCGTTCGACGTCGGACACGAGACAGCTCGGCTTATACGGTCTATAATATTCCTTAACGGAATCGATTTCCTCCTGGGCAATCGCAGCGTACTTTCGTTTGGCAGCACGCCATGCAACGGCCCCTCCTGTCGCGGCTCCGAGCGCGAATGCTAATACTGTTTTACGGTTCATCGAACCCCTCCTTTTTAATCATAGCTCGAAAAATAATGTCCTCCGACTTTATACAGCGGGACACCGTATGGCCCGTAGCTTCCGGCCCTGAAGAATACTACCGCAGAGTCGGTTCGGCGGTCAATTTCTTCAGCGATAAGTCGCCGAACATCCTCAGTTGCCTGGTAGCGATATATACGGCCGCTGGTATAAGTGCTAAACTGATTTTTTTGAGTGATAACGCCATGTACAGTACCCGGAAAATTCGGGTGATCGACTCGATTTAGCACCGTATCGATCACAAGGCGCTTACCGAGTTCACTCTGGTTTCCGGCCTCGGCGATTGTAAGCTTCGCGAGTTCCTCAATGTCGGATTCCGAATACTTCGATTCCGTCTGCGGTTTGCCGTTTTCGTCATTGGGGTTAGCATGTTCGGGCTCGAGGCCCGCCCCCTTGGTTGCACAAACCTCAAGCGTAACGCACGGCCTGATGACGACTGTGCTTTTTTGCGCACGCGTCTCTGGCGGATTGCACCACGCCATTAACAGCGCGGTGGTGCATAAATACAAAAAAACAATCGACTTAAGGCGGTCTCTATAATTATCATGCATGGCGTTATCCTCCCGAATATATTGGTAGCGGGGTGTGGCTTATACGTGCTGGCAATCGGCAAACTTATCCAGAATATCTCCGCTCACGTTAAAGTCGAGCAGAATTGCTCGCTCATACCCATTGACGAAGTCGCGCTTTTTGGAATTGCAGATATCGTAAATTCCGAAGTCGACATATCCGTCGTTATAGCTATCGGGGTCGTCCCTGTCGATATCGGGATTGTAATACCAGCCAACAGCGGCACCAGCCTTGGTTGCGGGGATGCCCAGTCGCTCGTACACCTCGTTGAGGAACAGGTAGCCCCTGCCCTTCAGAATTGTGTTTGCTCGATTCTGCTCGGAGATCAGAAAATACAGGTTGCTCTCAGGGTCCTTCTCGAAAAACTTGTTGCCCTCGTCGAAGAATCGAGCATAGGGGCTGGCCATGTGATCGCCGTCGCAGGTTTCGACTTCTTTCTTTGCCTTCTTCGTCTTGCCGGTCTCGGGGTCGTTGACCTCCTCCTTTACAACTTCCTTCTTGATGTCGTACTTAATTTCGCGGGCGGCGTCAGCGCCGTATCGATCGGCGACTCGATCCTGATAGACCCGGAAGCTCTGGTCGAGCATGGTGTATGCGGCTCCAAGTGCGACGTTACGCTTCCGCATCACGTTATGAGAAGACAGGATACAGCTGAGGGAGAGAACTCCGAGCCCGACAGCGGGGGCGTACAGACGAGCGACGCTGACTCCGGTGCGAACATACACGGCAGCGGTCTCCTGGTCGATGGTGGCTTCGTCATCATGCTCGCGCTCGATCGCGTGCAGATTATCGATTTCCTCCTTAGCGCCGGCCATCACGGAATCGACTTTTCTGCTCGCAGCGCATGCGCTAACAACGGTCCCGATAAAGCAGCCGATGCCAACAACCAACAGGATCTCGGGGCTCTTCCGCATGGTGGTGGTTTTTACGCTTCTCGCAAAATGCTGAGCTTTAGCAATAATTTTGTTCTTGTTCATGAATATTGTCCTCCTTTAGATACAATTAATTGTTATGCTGTTCGTTTCCGATACACCACAGAAAACGAATATAGTTGATTGAGTCTTGGCACTTCTCGAGGAAGTCTTCCCGATCAGAGAAGTCGTCACGCTGCACCATGTCCCTAAGCGCGACGAGATGCTTTGCCAGGTATCCCCAGCATGCGTCCGCGGGAGTGCATCCAATGATGTCGGCACCGGCTTTAAAGTTGTGCAACCGATCGCCTCCATTGGAATATCGGGCATTCTTCTTGGTAAGGGTTTCAACGCTGTTGCCGTCGAGTTCCTTTAGCAGCTTATTGAATTCAATGCAGTCCATACTTAGCCTCCATATATTCATAGTAGTCGAGCTCGGTCGCGAATAGCATCATGCGACCGTCAACGCATCCGCAATATCCGTATCGAGTATAATATCCCCACATTGGCTGGCACCTCACTTAAGCGATACGGGTCTCGGCAATTTAAGCGAATAACCGTCGGGGACTCGAACGGATCGACACCCAGCGATGTCCGTCCATCCGTAATTGTTAAGGGTGTAGTTATTATTCGATACCCCAGCCATGTCGTACAAGTCGCCAATGCTAACTTTGCCGAACCCGGAGATTATCTCGTTCATCGAGTCCAAAACTGCATCCGCGTCGCTCCGGGTCTCAAATGTCAAGTCCTCATAATCGACGGCATTGCGGTTTGCATTAGGCGTCGATCTGCGACGCTCGGAACCGCCGTAGCAACCGGCATATGAGACTCTTGCCACATTGCCACTTCGGCGGGTGCGGCCACTCTCACCGTACAGTAAAATATCAATGCCGTTTACGACCATGTCCGAAATCGCCTTCTTGATTGTCGGGACCAAAACGTCGAGGAGAATATGATCCTTTATTACGGCTGCGTCTTCGGTGATGAAAGTCTCGAGCAGCTTTTTAGTTCCGCTTCGTTTTGTCCTCTTGACTCCGCCCTGCACCACCCGGGCTACTTTTTTCGCTTCTGCTGCGTGGGCTTTGGCAGCGTGCGAGTTGGACGGATAATTTTCAACGATGGCCATCCTAATCACTCCTATCATAAAAATAAAATGAAAGGCACCCTGTTAAAGATGCCCCTCATTATGGGTTTACTTTACACAATGAAGTTTTGTGTCATCACCGATCTCAGTGTCATCGATAGTTTCGTCCAGAATGTCCAAAAGATCGTCCTCCTGCGGCTTGCTGGCCAATTTACGAGCGGCCCGCTTCTCCTTGAGCTCCTTCAGCTTAGGCGCCATTTTACTGCAGATTGCGTGAATACCATAACCGGCACCCACGCATACTGCGCCAAACAGTGCTTTGCCAAAGAACCCGTTAGAAGCGTCGGCTTCATAAATCTCCTCTTCGCAGGGGATGATCTCCTGATTATCTAGGTCCTCCACCTCAATAATATCCTGATCGTTCATAATGAATTCTCCTTTCAAAATATAAAGTTCGGATCTCTCCATAAAGGGACATGTAATTTTCGCGAAATCATCCGTCGTACCCCGGGCGAACGCTTTGAGCGAGCACTAAGCAGGGCGTGCCGTCGTCTGTGAGCATCGTCCGGAAATCAAAGTCGATAAGCCCCTTATCGGCAACCCACCCGAAATACCCGCCGCTTTCGATTGCGGGGAGTCCGATTTCGTCATACACATCGTTCAGGGAAATGTAGTCATCTCGGAGCAACGCATGATTCAGCGAATTTTGAGCCCTGCGCAGATGCTCGATATCACTCTTGAAATATCGGCCGCTCCAAGCGTCATAGCACAGCGTGTTACCGTTTCGGGTATCAAAAATACGGTCGTCTGTGCAAGGGTCAGCATCAATCCGATCCTGGGTGATGTGGTCGAGGATCTCGCTTTCTTTTTTGGCCCCGAGTTCTGCTGCGACCTTGTCCTTAAACTCTTTGAGGTTAGATTCAGACAAAGCGTACGCGGTGGCCAGGGCGGCATTGCGCTTAAAGCTCACTTTGTTTGCTCCGATCACGCAGGCGATGGAAGCCGCCTCCATTACTGCCAACGGGGCATAGTACTTCCAAGCGGCCTTCACGATTTCCTTTTTTGTGGCGGCATGTGGATCGCCGTCATGATTTTCCCGGCTGATGTCCTCGACCGCTTTTGCCGCCGCAGGGGTGACTTTTACAGCAAGAATCGGTGTGACGACCATGCCCATGACGATGCCCGCCCCGACTAAAATCTCAGGGGAATGCTTCCGAATCACGGAGGACGCGGTTTTCAAAACCGGTTTTAAATTAAGTTTCATATCAATATAACACTCCTTCACGATATGATGCTAATATGGACTCCGCCGTATCGGCGGCAAGCCAAAATGTCAAGCGTCGATTTTTCGATTTCGACTTCGCACAAAATGCGTTCATTTTGATCCAAAACCTTTCGACGATCACCTCGGGGTCATCAAAAGGGTGATCCATTATAGCGTTCAGCATCTCAGATACTGCCCACAGGCGGGGCGCTAAGCTGTCGAATGTGTCTGGCGATGCTGGCTTGTCCAGCGCAGCGGTAATGGCGTTGTCGGTGTCCAGCAATAGAGTTATCACGTCAATCATGGCGGCACCCATCTCGTTTCGCAAGCTCCTCCCGAACAATTTCCCGCATGTGGTCCTCTGCCACGCGATCGTCAACAACGCCGCTGATGTAATCATAGACGAAGCCAATCCCCATCAAGACCATGCTCGCAATTTTCCACTTATTGATTTTCATTTATATTGGCACCTCCAAGCCTCAGGACTTCGAATCGGTCGGAATAAATTTTTTGAACGTATCATAGTATTTGCCGTCGTTTCCAAGATGCCGCTTAGCGATAGCCATAGCAAGACCTTTTTCGGGATCGAATTCGTCTCCGCCCTGGCATTTGACGACAGTCTTGGTTCCGTCCCCCCAGAAAACAATCGTAGCCGGTGGGCTGAACTTGACTCCAGTAATCGCATCGCGGTTGATTTCTTGGCATGCTTTTTCTATTGGGGTATAATCACGGATGAGGTATTCGAGTTCTAAAACTTCAGCGTGGCAAAGATCCCGTAATGCTACGATATACACCATACCCCATCTGGACGGGTCCTTTTGATCGTCAATGCGAACATTGGCGCAGCTTGGCCGGCCGGGTTCAAACCCGATAATCGTTCCCAAATGCCCATTCAGAAAATAACTAGAAGCGCTAGTTGTGCGAATGATAACTTGGTCGCCGATTTTAAATTTAAACATTTTGAATTTCCCCTTTCAAAAATATAAAGAGAGCGTATTACCGTTCTATTCGCTATAGCCATAATTCGCTTTTACTTTTCCAGACGGCCGTAAATATAATCAGCCAGGGTCTTTGCATCCGCTTCCGATAGCGATGTCAGAACCCATCTTTCGTCGGGCGATTCCGTGTCCCGTATCGCAAATGCAAACGGCTTGGAATCGTCTTCTTGATCGTCGTACCACATATCAAAAAAGTCAAAAGTCGTGTCAGTCATGCTAATCTCTTCCTTTCAAATTTTACAAAAATAAGAAAGCAAATGACACCGGGAATTGAACCCGGATCTCTCCCACTCTCGTGGGGTGCTCTACCAATTAAGCTAGTCATTTGCTTTCCATAATATAGCTTGTTTTTTTCGCGAATCCGTTCAGTCAAGCGAAATGCTATAGACTTTCTGTGCTGTTACGAAATCGTTCTTTCGGTCGGCAAGCACGTCAAGCTCATTCGCAAGTTGGTGCAATGCGCTTTTTGTCTGAGCGTCGTCTGGCGTAGACATTAATTGCTGCTTTATGAACTCTAAGCGGTCTTTCTTATAATTGATCTTACGGGTTACCGTAGCGATAGCCTCTTCGAATAGACCTTCGCTTGCCGCAGCCATAAGTGTATCGCATTTTTGTTCGGTCGTGCTGAGCTTTTCTCTAAGAACGCGATTATAGGTGCGTGCTCTATAAATATAGACGCCTCCCATAACGCCGATTGCCATTAGGGCACCGCCCGTAATAATTTCCTTCTTATGTTTCTTAATCCAGTCCTTGCTACCTTTCATTTTGAATTTCCCCTTTCAAAAAAAATATAAAGAAAGTGCTTCTAATGCCGATACCCGAATCAACCTCATATTTCACTTGCGTCCATCCGCAACAAAGTCTGCACTAGCCGCGCCCGAATCAACCTCATATTTCACTTGCGTCCATCCGCAACAAAGCGCGTCTTCATATGCTGTTAAGCCCCTTCTTCCATTATACACTATGCTATTTTCGCGAATCAGTTCATGCCCGAAACCCCATACAATTGCTGCGCGTCTCTAAACTTGATAAGGCGTTCTTGTAGCACATTAATCTCATTCATAAGGGCCGTCGTTTTGGCGGCAGCATCTTCGTTTTGGGCTCCGCCCTTATGCCTGGCGTTTCTCAAGTACTTCAACTGATCCTTTCGGTAATTCAGTTTACGTGTGGTCGTAGCGATAGCTTCTTCGAATGGGCCTTCGCTTGCCGCAGCCATAAGAGTGTTTTTATCTCGAGCAACCCCCGTAAGTTCGCGCTCAAGAGTATCGATTGCGCAAGATTGCTGGCGAATATAATACGCCGCCGTGGCAACCAATACGCTTCCGGCAATGATTTCTCTCTTATGCGTCTTAACCCACTCTTTAACGTTTTTCATTTTGAATTTCCCCTTTCAAAAAATATAGTCCGTTCATAGCGCGGACGGTTCCACGGACATGCTGATTATATAGCATTCGAGACCGTCTGGCATGACCACGAGTTCATGCTCAAAGTCAATCCAAGAAATACGGTTTTCCGGCAACCAACCGACATCCGTTGCCCAGTCGCCACAGTCGATGCCCGCGTACTGGCAATAATCGGAGAGCCGAGCGATGCCGTCGACCGATAGCTTCCGATTTAACTGATACTCGGCATCGATAACCGACAGTATCGTGCTCTCGAAGTACTCGCCAGTAAAATAGTCATAGAACAGCAATTCCCCAGGCCCCGGTGCCAAGTCGCCCTTCGGGTACCGTTTTACCGCCACCATTTTTCGGATTGCTTCATCGTCGCCCCCTAAAAGCCTTCGCGATTGCTCTCGGTATTCGCGGTAGGACTTCTCGAGTGCCGCGTAAGCGCTGGCCAGGCTAGCTTGCGACCTCCGGCTCATATGGTTCGCCGCAAAAATACACGCGACAGTGCCACAGACGCAGCCAATAGCCAGTGCATACTCTGGCAGCACGGCTTTTACGATTTCGATTTTTTCGGTTTTGCTCGCTCCGATAAAGTCGCTTGGTGTTAGCCCGCAGCGTTCGACGGACCGCGCGTAGGCTTTCGGAGTAGCCATGGCGGCCGCAAACGCCGAAGCGATTACACCAACCCCGGCCAATGCGGACATCGCGATGGCAGATTTATTATTGCTCATGTTAACCCCTCCTGGATTAAAAATTTAAAGGGGGCGTGTTTCCCCCTTTAAATCTTTTACTTATTTTTGTGTTTGCTATAGAAGTGCTTCAGAATCCAATACAGAAGTACGCCGCATACGATCACGTCCGAAAATGCGATAATGAATGCGCCCCCTCCGATAGCGATCACGAGGGTCGTAATCATCGCCACAATAATCAGCGCGATAATGCTAACTGTAAACAGTACCATGTAAGGCACCTCCTTTCATAATGTGGCATGTATTTTTCGCGAAATAAAAAACGAAGAGATCATGTAAAATGACCCCTTCGCAAACTGCATTTTGAATTATCGAATTTTCAGTTTTGGGATAACGGACTTCAGAGTGTGAGACGTATAGATGCCTTCTTCTTCGCCCTCGTATTTGAGCCCCCTAAAGAAGCACAAAGCGTAAATCGCCGCCGGCACAATAATCCCGGCCAGATCTGCACCAAGTTTCCACCGCCTGGAGATGCGCTCCGACTGCAGCTGCTCCTTACGAATTTCGTAGTCACGCTCTCTGTCGAGCGTTTCGTCAGATTTCGCCATGAACGCCCTATCGGCCGCGATCTCCTCGGTTCGAATCTTGTACATTCTAGCGACGGTGTCAACCGCGTCCGAATACGCTTTTGTATCCTTTCGCAGGTACTTCAGCTCCTCTATCGCGGCGCGAAGCTCGTCGTCGAATAAATCTCGAATCTCGTTTTCCATTTTGAATTTCTCCTTTCAAAAATAGGTTTCCATAATACGGCGTGATATTCGCGCGGGCATGCTCATTGTCTATGCACCCGAAATTTGGCGCCCTTTCGGCGGGCCAATACGTCAATTGGTTCGTCTAGAGCCATGAATGCATACGGCCCATCCGGATCAGAGTAGTTTATAATTATTGTCCCTGAAGTTGCGCGACGGGTTTCAAGCCATTTATGGCCCACAAACCCGACAGCCGCGCCTATAATAAATGCGATAGCTGTAGCGGCCATGGGTATTACCCCCCCCCCCAAAAAAAAAAGGAAGAGGCCCAATTAAGGGTCTCCTCTTTCGGTTTCAGCGTGTGCCAAGCGTACGTTCAATGTTCGCGAGTTTGTTATTCATTTCATCGAGCGTCTGATTCTGCAGCTCCATGACGCGCATGGCAGAATCGATACAATTCGTCAGGCTCTGCATGAGCTTGAGGTCGTCCGGGGACATTTCCCGAATAGCATCAAGTCCCATCATTTGCCCGATACCGTAGTCGATTACCTCCTTGGTCGTCTTGATAAACTGCTGAGTTTCCTTTGTCAGTTCGTTCATAAATATTTTCTCCTTTCGAACTTACATAGTTGGTCACTGTGCTTTCCATAATATACGCTGTAATCTACGCGAAATGAAAAAAAAAGAAGACATGCTCCGTTTTAAGCATGCCTTCGAACGGTTAGCCCTTAATAATGGTCATCGGTGCTACAATAAGAATCATAAACGCCATAACCGTGGCATCTCCATCCAGTGCAATTGGAATTGCGCTTAGCGCGATCTCAAACGCCACCAGCAAGACGTTTGCCACGGTCAGGTCCATATGCTTGATAATGTTTTTCATATTAACCTCTCCTTTACAGTATTTGCTGTCCATAACATGGTATGAAATGCACGCGGCATAAAAAGAAGAGAGCGCATGCGGCGCGCGCCCCCTTCTAAAAATATATGCGGCTTTACTTGTTTTGGCTGGTCTTTTTGGTGTACTGCGCGGTGGACACGCCAAGCAGAGCGCCAAGAAACGCGTCGATCGCCGTTACTGTGCCGACAATTTCTTCGCCATAGGGAAACCCCCAGATGCCGGCAAGGGCAAAGTACAGGGTTCCAAATGCGGGCAGCACGATCATTGCAACCCACTTTAGAATGTCATAAAGCTTATCATTCATTTTCATAGATTCACCTTCAATTATTTCGTTTTGTTCAGACGTTTGATGCCGTTCAGAACCATGACCGCCATTTCTTCGCGAGTCCCGTAATCTCTCGGCCTTGTGCCGTCGCAAATACCACACTCTACTGCCTCTGCGAACAGATCCGGCATTAGCGGGGCGTCCTCTCCATTTTGAGCATTCGCGGTGCTGTCTGTGGGCGGCTGTGGCTTAGCACCCTTTACGGTTCGCGGGAATCGACAAGACGTGCAGATTCTTCGGTTGCCACCAGTAGAGATATCGATCACGTCGGAATGGACCTCCACACTACCGCCGCCGTCAAGCTTAATGACGTCAGTATAGCCGAGTCGGAGCAGTGTATTGGAAAGCTCCCCGCTTTCGATAAAGTTGCCCGTTTTTGTATTGGTAACCAGCATATGGATGCACCCATCGTTTTTGAGTCCGTAAAAAATATGTGTGGTAGGACGGCAGGAGGAACGGTCCCACCCCTGCGCGAATACCTCGTCTGCACGGAGCGCCCGGCCGTTTCTGATAACGGGAATCCCGGCGATCGCATAGTCTTGATGATGCACGCCCCACCGCTCGTCCATTCTAGCGGCACCATTATACACAGAAAGCGTCGTTACTGGGCTGGAACCCGTGCAAACGCTTTTATATACGATGCGGCCGTTCGCGATGTCTGCGCCGCCGCTTCTAAGCGCAGAAATCGTTCGACTGTCGGTGGCCTCCATCTTTCCGATAAAATGGCCGGCGGGGACGGTAACTCCGGTTTTGGAGTTGGCCCCAAAAAATCCGGCGTTCGCTTCGTTTCGCCCGATGCTTTTCTTTGGCTTGTCAACGAGGACCAGCTCAAAGCTCCCCACCGGTACGGCGAAATCATGGATCCCGTCGCGATTGGTATACACGGTCTCCGCGCCCTTGGTTTGGCGGCGTCGAATAGAAAATGCTTCAACTAGTCCGTGGCACAAGCCCGTAGCGGCGTTATCGGCGAACTCGTCGGTCAGGATGATTTTTGTGTCTTTTGCGGAATCCATATAGCCATGCTCGACCAAGACCGCGGGCATGTTAGTCTTTGCCAAAACGTAAAAATTGGCCTCGGCCAGACCGTTCGATCGATTCCCCCTCAACCCGGTTGCCTGAATCAAATTATCGTAGATCGCCTTTTGAACGGATTCGGTTTTCTTTTGGTGATTTGTGCCGATATACGCTACGATGCCGGACCAACTTCCTGGCTTAGGCTTGTCGGCCGGACCGGCGTTATGGTGAATCGAAACGTATACTCCCGCGCCGGCACGATTGGCTTTTTTAACGCGATCCGCCAGGGGAATATCCGCTTCGCCAGAGGGGTCGTCGACTCGCATAACGTCGCATTCGTACAGGGACAACCGGTCTTGCAGCTTATCGGCGATTCGGCTATTAAGTACCCACTCTCTTGTTTGCTTCGGGTCTACGGATTTATCGCAGCGCTTGCCGGGCGTATTTTTGCCATGCCCTGCGTCAATGCAAATAAGCATTAGGTTCATTCAGCTCCTTAACTATAGAAAAAATGAAGCCAGCAGCTTCAATACGGTTTTTAAAAATGATGTTTTTTTACTCGCAAAAGCAGCGCTCATAGCGGCATCGAAGCTCGTTGAAATGCTGTCGGGTTTCCTCCGGAATGCTCCCATGCCAGCAATCGATCATCTCGACGATGAATTCGGCATGCGTAAATTCGTCTTCCGCAACGCCGTATAACCCGGTTGAAAGCTCCTCGTTCATTTCGATACCGGCAAGCTTCTCAGCCGCTTCAGCCATATCGAGATATTCGTTGGCGTCATTGATCTCGGACTCGAGCCGTGCGGCCATATTGCTGATGATTTCAGAGTATGTCATTACGCGTTCCTCCTCATTTTACGATGCACTCACGAATTTTGTCGATGTCGTCTTTTGTAACCCCGATACTATACGTCCCGTGCTCATATTTAGCGCCAGATTCAGGAATGCGGGCTTTTAAACTCTCGGCGACCTCGTCGATATCCAAGTTTCCATCGGCGTCAAAGACCTCTAGAAATTGAGCCGCCTGGTTTTCTTGAAGCTTTCGGATCTTATTCCCGAGATGCCGTATGGCTATCGCCGCGCATGCCCCGAATGCTGCTTTCTGCAATGAGCCGTCCGGGTATTGATCGCAGAGCTGCGAATCGAGATACGCCGCAATGCCTTTTTCAATATCAGAAATACTTGTCATTGTTGCCATTTTGAATTCCCCCAGTCGTTCATGCGATTAAAAAAAGGGGGAGAGACCACCCCTCCCCCGTTTTGCGCGATCAGCCGCAGCAGCATCCACTGTCGCTGGGCAGCGGATCGTAGAGAATCTGCTGAACTTTCGGGTTGCCGGTTGTAACGGTCCCGACCTGCTTAGCATAAAACGTAGAGTTGACGTAGTTTACGATGGAGTTATCGCCGCATCTACGTTCCTTGCACTCGCAGCGAATCTTATCGTCCAGGGAGTCGAAGCAGCTCTTAACGCGCTCTCCAAGCATCCGGAAAGAGTCGGAAGTCGCCTGATTCTTTACCTCCTGCTTGCATAACTGCTGTTCGAGCTCGCGAATCCGTTCGTTAAACCCGGATACAACATCTGCAAGTTTCCCATTGGTGTATTCGTTGGCGTCTCGGAGCGCGACGTCAGCGCGCAGACGCTCATTGTCCTGAATAAGGCCAAGCGTATAGCGATCGACATAGCGGTCGCCTCCGCAACCTCCGCAGCCAGCGTCCCACGTACGAGGCGCGCTCGCGTTCATAAGATTGCCGATGGCGTTTGCACCATTGCCCAGAAGATTTACGGCGCCGAGCGAGGTTCCGATGATTCCGGTAGTCAGACCGGCTTTAGCAGTACCACTAGACTTATGATTGATAGTCATAAATAAATCCCCCTTCAATAAATTACAAGTGCTAATCCAGTTAACAAAAAACACGATCGCATACGCGATTGCCCCTATTAGCCCAACGGAACCACCCCCTTCACGCGCGCCTATTCATTTTTGCTGCGTGCTGGCCACAACTTGCTCGCGTTCGAACTGCTTAAAATCCTCAAGCGCAGATTCGTATTTAGCAATTAGCGGGTCCAGCGTTTCATGCGGCTCGCCGTTGCGTACCGCAATCGCTGAGGCATACCCAAGGTCCGCCGTCGCCATTAGAACTTCGAGCTGAACGATCTCACTTTTTGCGCGGATCCGATCGCGATCATCGTCGCGCTTTTGGCGTTTGCTTTGTTGCCGATTCCAATAAAACATTACGATGCCGACAAGAATCGACGGCGCGGTAGCCCAGAATAACTCCTCCCCCATCGGATCACCCCTTGATTACTAAAAGCTCTATCGCAGCCGCCGGTCACTGGCTATACACCAGAGTTGGCATTTCGGCGATGCGGTCGTCAACGAAATCGGACCGATCCGACTGCGCCTTGATTTTCGCGGACACTTCATTTAGCTCGCGATTAATGCTTCTCTCGAAAACCTGTTCATGAACACTTTCCCCGCCAATGCGGGTCTCTCTGTAGCCCGGAATGGGCGGAAAAACAGGAATCGTTACCATCGAGCACCTCCTATTAGTCGGTCACTTTAATATAGCGATACGTGTTAGCGGTTCTGTCTTCAAGCGGCAACGAATACAACGCCATGGCATGGCCTGTCGAGTTCTCGCTCGCAAAGAAAACGCGACCGTCTCTAAACTGCGGAGTAAAGACCCGGTCGTGCGTGCAGTCATAGCGCAATACCGGGGACAGCCGCGCATTGCCATCGGCACCTGTGCGCACCACTCGCATGCAGTATCCGCTATCGTCAGCATACAAAATATACATTGACTCTTTTTCTGCAAAATACAGCGCGTTCGACGGCAGCTTAAACGATTGCTCAGCACCGGAAATATCGGTTACGGTCCACTTTGGGGACGCCAGTGTGGGCGTAGCCGCGTACGCCAGCCGGTGTGGGTCGGCCATTGTAAACAAAATGATGTTGCGGTCCTTAGCCTTCACAAACGCAGAAGACATCAGCGTACCGGAACCGACCGAGATGCCCGTTGGAACATTTTTAGCGGCTGCCAAGTCGTTTATAGGTGCGTACGCAATCGGAAACTTCAGGACCCCGCTACTAATGACCGCATTTTGAGGACTCGTGCACACGGCTTCGGCGTTATCGTGAACGAACCCGCCGTAAGGGACCGTAAAGTCATAGGTCGTGCGAGCCGCCTCTTTGAAATCCGGGGACGTGCTGCATAAGACCTTGCCATTTCCGGTGCTCCATTCGCCGCGACATGCCAAACAGTATTTACCGTTCGCGTACCACATATCGGTAACCTCCGAAATTGCCAAGGAGTTACCGCCATTGTCCGGGCCCAAAACACTAGTAAACGCGTTCGCCCCTCTGGCCAGTCGCCATAGGCTCGGATGATCCGACTCAACGGCCGGGATATATACGTCACCGTTGAGTTTAAAAAGCGGTTGCACGGAGCCCTGGTATAACTCAATTTTTTGTGTTTTCCGGGTGCCAAACCCGTCCGTGGACCATGCAACAGTTACGGTGTTGTCACCGCTACTGGGGGAACTGTCGTATAATGCGACTTGGATTTCAGAATCGCCGTAATACTGCAGCAAGGGGAAGTTAACTCCGGACGGGATGTGGACAATCGCTCCGCCCACCACAAATGCGGTTTCGATCGGAGGAGAAACTTTTGCAAGCTCCGGGTATTCGACAGGGTCAAAAGCGTCGCCGTTGCAAAGTCTCCATTTATCTCCGAGCCCCCTCCGGCAGGTTTCGACAATGTCACCGACGCTATAAATACCGTCAAAACCGCTATCGCGGAGCCCCTTAGGAGTGACATACTTTCGGTCGGAAACACCCGCCTGCATGTCAGCAAGCGTAGCATTGTCCGAATACTGCACGCGGTTGTTGATTTGATTTTGCAAATTTGTAACAACATTTCCAGAAAGCTGGGCTTTCAGCGCGTCGAACCAAGAATTAAACTGACCGCTCCATTGCTGAAAAAGCTCGGAGATGTCCGCAGTCTCGATGATCCCTGTTACGAACGGCGTCGGCGCTCTACCGACTTGGATTTCGACGTCTTCGGCGGAGATGCTTGTCGCGCCAGCCTGAACGGTGACCCAAGCCAGCGGATATTCCCAATGCATGGCATTCGGATTATTGTTTAGCTCTGGCTTTTTAGGCGGGATCTGAGGGCCTCCCTGGCGAACTTCGATTCGGTTTTCCCGAACGGCGTCAGATTTATCAACAACCAGGACCACGGCATCCGTTCGAGGCCGAGTGGCATCCGCAGTTGGAATGGCCAGCGGGTACGGGGCGTCCAGAAGACTCCACGTTCGATTAAACCACGCCTTGCCCGTACCGACGATTACTTGCAGGCCAGTGCCGGGCTTTGTCTGAAATGTTTCGCCGATACTGTCAAATACGCCATCATTGATGATACCATCAAACAACGCTCCAAACTGCTCGGCATTATAGCGGCGGTCATGATTCTGGGCATTATAAAACCCAAAGGTAAACGCCATCTCGTATCCTCCTTAGTCCGATACCGTCGAGAACGTTGGGGTCATCATTTCTCCATTTTGATCCGCGCTCACGACGATCTCAGTAATTCTGCATTTTGCTCGTCTTTCGTACTCATTACCAACCTGCACCACGTCCCCGATAAAGAAGTCGATCCCGTACAAGTACTGCACTCTGTAATCGACTTCGCCCTCGAAAACTTCGGGGCTGCCGGTTTCGGACAAGCTTTGCGACCCAAGCTCACGGAGCTGGGACAGATAGTCGTTCAATGGTATTTTTCCGCCGTCCTCAGAATTTCGATTCGCTGACGAGCCGTCGACCGAAATTTCGCGCCTCTGCATTCCGGCCGCTTTATGCCGAGTAACCTCTGCCGTACGAACAACGGAGTTCCCCAAATCGTCGGTGTCCTCCCCTCCGATAACGAGAGCCGAATTTTTAGTTACGGTGCTCGTCTCGATATAATCGCTGCGCGCCAGATTTTCGAATTCGGCGGAAAATACGACCGGAAGAACGTCATTTTGATCATAGGATCGGTCCGTTCCAAAATACAACGTGAATACGAACCCGCCCGTGTCGTAGTCGGGTGCAACTTTAAACCCAACGCCCCGATCGTGGCACAACTCGCTTATAACGTCGTATAGGTTCTCCCCTCTATACTGAGCATCAACGGCCAAGCCCTGAAAACGAGGATCCGAAGATCTTTCGAATACGAAATTGTCGATCTTCCTAAGCTCGTCCGCGGGGCGTATCACGTTTTCGTTCAGCAATCGCTCGATTCCGTCTTGGAACGGCCCCTTTAACACGGTCCTCCCCCAAATAATTCTTCGGTCGAGAATCGATTCCAATGACCGCCCAGAAATGGTTGCGAAGTTCCCATTCTCGGCATCGGTCTTTATTTCGATCGTTTCGATAACCATTACGCCATCATGCCCGTCAAGAGCGATGTAGTTATCGCGTTTAACGCAATCGAACGGAACCAGCTCCACTGGCAAATATAGCTCGAAATCCCCTGCCGAATCGTATCGAATTGCCCATATGACGGATGCGTATACGTCGATCATGCCGACTACCGAATACGTCCGGTCCATTATCAGGCAGTGCATTTATATACCCCCATACGCATTTTGATAATCGAATGTGATCTCTACATTTTTTTGCCCGGTGGCAGCCGTGAACGTAAATTCGTTTATTCCGGGTGAGATTTGAAACCAATCGGCATCACGGTTCAGCGCGCCCAGCACATTCACGGTCTTACCGTTTCGTACAAGCTTGGCCGAGCGGTGCCCGATTTTTGTGTCAACCACAATTTCATCGCCCGCGTCGAACGCTCCGCCAGAGATCTTCTCGATTTTGTCAGTATCGATCGACATTTTGGTCTTCGTGCGGTTATTGATTATAGCGATGTTAGTCGCTTTTCCGACTGCGCGAATCGCAATCCGAACTCCCGTGTCGACATCACCGTTATACACCAGGTCGGCTCGCGTATCAGGCTGGATCGACCCGAATTCGAGCAATTGACCGGACGCCGGTTCACTCGCGAACGGGAATTCGAACATGGGCCTAACGCCCGTAAAAATTTGAGCTTCTCGGTGCGTTTCGTAGAACCAGGGATCGACGCAAACTACGGAAACCTGAATCGTTTCGAAATTGCTGAAGATATCAGCGTCACAGCTTTCGACGTAACCCTCGATTTGCGCCGTCCGATGATCGGTTTCGACTTTAAGTGTAATCTTCCGTTTTATGGGGAAGAATCTATACACAAGAAGCCGGTCATCTTCAATCGTGTGTTTGGCCATGGGCACGAGGCTCATGACGATATTACGGCTGTCTACTCTAGCCCCGCCGAACGTACCCCCATCGACGGACGCCAATGGGGATACGCTGAAGTTCACTGTCGGCGGGGTTAACCCAGAAATGGTTTTTACGGCAAGCCCGGACGCATACGGATTGAAAAGATCCAGCACTAAACTGTCGCCGACATGGTTGAATACAGTAATCGACTTTATCATTTCTTATCGGTAGCCTCCTTAAATGCCGAAAATTGATTTTTGGTTTGCCGATAAATTTCGCCTCGGGACAGCGGTTTCGGCGAGGTGTTATTTTGCGTAAAGTTATAGACATTTTGGACGTTGCTGGTTACGTTCTTTTCCGAAGACGCAGCGGTGACCTTTTGGTCGACGCCCCTAGCCATTCGTGTGGACGTCACCGGGTTAAGGTCGTAGCCAAATACTGTAGGAACGGGAGCGTTGTAAGGACGCGTTGCCGGCTCATAACCGCTCATTACTACGGACACGCCCGGGAGGCCCGCGTCAACAGTCGACAAGCGATTCGCGATTTCAGCACTCAGTTTGTTAAGCATGCCGTCGACTTCTTCGGAAATTCGGTCGAACGCCGTTACAAAGCCGTCTCGAACGCCGTTTGCGATTGACTCGCCAAGAGTGTATCCATTTTGATAATACGACTCGGCCTTTTCAGTCATCGACGTACCGAACAAACTGTCCAGCATATCAGAGATCACGGAAATCAGCTGCGCTTGCTTAGATCGGAGGCTCTCGACAACCTTCTCCATAAACGAGGGTATTCCGTCCTCATTTTCGTGCACTTTGCCATTCGCGAAGACACGAGCCATAGCGTCCGCCGCCAATTGGGCGTTGTCGCGTATGCCATTCGCAAGACCCATGACCAAGAACGTTCCAGATTTATACATTTCGACAGACGGCGAGTGTATTCCCGCTTCAGAGTTAAACCGTTCCTTCAGTTTATCGAACAGGCTCGCGCCAGCGTTCCCTGCGTCAGTTACTTTTCCCTTGATGCCTTCAACCAGCCCGTCAACTACGCCGGAAACACTCTTAGAAAAATCGGTGTGCGACACCTTTTCGGCGATCGAGTCGACCGTTTCAGAGGCCGCGGACAGAACCGTGCCGGCGTTACTGGAAAAACCGGCAGCCATCCCGGTCGCGATGCTCGTTCCGGCTTTTCGCCCTCCGGTTGAAGCCTTCCGAACGCTAGCCGTAACACTGTGGTCAACAACCACGTCGACATCCCGCATGTAGCTTTGGAATATGTCAAGCGCTGATTCGAACTCGGATTTAGTTTTTACCCGAAGTGTCTTTGGATCAAGGCCGGCCTCGGTAGCCGCATATTCTTGGGCTTGCTGTTCGGTCCAGCCGAGCATCTCCCTAAGGCCCATCATCTCTTTATAGATATCGCGATATTGGGTCAAGGCACTTTGTTGGTCGATTACCGTGGACTTCTGCAAATTGAACAGCTCGTTGGCCAGTTCGCTAAGATTTATTTGCTCTTGAAGGAATCTGTTATACGCCTCTTGCGCGGCTTTCGAGCTTTCGCCAAACTCTCTTGCTGTAGCTTTATACTCGGCGTTCGCGTACGCCACCTTTTCAGATTCCAGCTCGAGCTTTTTGCGGATGCTCTCCATCTGCCGGACGGGGTCCGGTTGCTGGCCCTCAGGCGTATGCAGACCCTCGAACAGTTTTTGTTCGAGATCGACTGTGGACATACGGATGTCTATACGCTCGACGGCCGATTTAAACGCCCCAACAATGTTGGAAACTTTTTTCTCCGCGGCCTGCTCGGCGCTCATATCCGAAGCGATCCCCTCGGCAATACCCATGACGATGTATCGGCCGACCTCGTCGCGCATTACTCGAGACGGCGAATGAATCCCCAGAAGCGTCTGTATAGACTGAAGCAGGTTCGACCCCATTTTGAGCATGCTGGTCGCAGCCATTTTCTCGTTATCGGAAATGCCATTGCGCAGCCCTTCCACGACGTATTCGCCAATTTGGTAGAACACCTTCGACGGAGAATGGATTTCAAACACGCTATTTGCAGCCCTAATTGCCGATTCGCAAGCCTTATTGACCGCCGCATTCAGCTTGTACGTGTTGCGTGTAATGCCGCCAACGATTCCGTCCACGACGTTCTTTCCGCAATCTTTATAACTCTCTTTCTTAGAGTTAATCGTATCGGCGAAGGCATCAGCAATATCTTTCGCCGCATTCTTAACAGCCTCAGTCTTTCCGGCGATTCCGTCCACAAGACCCGTTATAAAATCTGCGCTAGCAGTAATCGCGGCTATATCCAGCGAGCTTACATTATCGCTAAAGCTCTCCATGGCGTAGCCGAGGTTTTTTATATCGGTTGCGAGGACCGTAAGGCTTCTTTCGCCGGAAAACACTGACCCGATTCCGTTTGTTTTGGGGAGGCGCCGCAACAAATCTACCGCCAAGTTCGCGGCAGCGATTGTGTCGGCAAAAGCCAACGGGTCGAAATTCGAAGCCGATATCGAGCTGCCATACGCAGCCAACGCATCGGCGAGCCCCTTCAAATTCGACGAGAACCCGGACAAGTCTTTTTCGCCAAACCACTCTTGGTATTTTCCGCCGGTCGACGGCAGACTGTTGACCAGAGATGCTAGTGCTTGGGCGAGATTCGTAGATTTCTCGACGAGCTTGCTATTGATATTGCCGCCTTCGATAATACTGCCGTACGCGACCATCGCGGTGGCGAATTTGCTCAAGGGGCTATTCCCATTTTCGTCAGTTTTCGAGAAAATATCGAACGATTTATGGCCGAACCACTCTTGGAGCATTCCGCCTTCGGATGGCAATTCTTTAGCCAAATTCGATAGCGCTCGGGCCGCGTTAACGGACCCGTCCAAAGCACCCTGCTCGAACGAAACGCCCGAAACACTGGACATATAGCTTGCCAGACCATCGCCGAGAGCCTTAATGCCGGATGCGAAGTCGTCCGGGTTCTTCGACCCAAACACCGAATCTAAGAATCCGCCAGTTTTAGGCATCGCGTCGAACAACGTGGACACGGACTCCGTTGCCGCAGCGGCGGAATTAAGATTATCGGCACCGATGCTTGACAACTCGGACACGAACGCCTTTACTGCGGGGGTAAAGTCTTTGAGGCGCTTCGCGGTTTCGCCAATATCGCTGCTTAGCCATCCGGTAAGGCCGCCAACTACGCCGACTTTCCCCATAGCCAGCATGATTTTGGAAAGGTTTTTGGCTCCAGTTACCGCAGAGTCGTCGACGCGCTGAACATACTCGATAAACGGGGCGACCTTGTCGGTAAGCTCCACAAGGCCTTCCGCTGAAGATTGCAGATACCCGTTCTTCGCGCCGCCGGCGATTCCGCCGATAATATTACCGATAAAACTGCCAATCGCCTCGCCGATCTTAGCGAAGAGCCGAGCGCCATTGTTTGCGACATTTTGAACTGTTTCGGACGACCCTAGCACGCCTAGCGCTCCGACAATGGCCGTCACCGTTCCGATAACGCCAACAAATGCTTTTATTCCGCCAAGGCCAGCACCGCCTTTGATGCCACCCAGTATTCTAGCTGATATCGCTGCGGCTCCCATAACCTCGGACATCGCGGTGGCTTTCTCGAGCATATCGGTAGCGTCGAAAAACTGGAGTACGCCAAGAGCCAGAACCGCGCCGCCAAGCATTAGGCCGAGCGCTTTCACTTCGGATATGCCGACCGACCAGTCGGTTTTTGAAAGCATTTTTACGGAAACGCCGACAGCCGCGACAACCAGCCCTAATGACTCAGCAACGGTCAGTAGCTTGTCGGGCGCAAAAGTGCTTAGGAGCACAAGAGCGCCACTTAAAGCCCCGATCAGAGTCCCCATCACGAGTGCTGTCTGAAGGGGCTTTGCCAGCTTCATATTTCCGAGCATCTTTACGGACAATCCGAAAGATGCTAAGACCACGCTTAGTGCGGCGGTCGCGGACAGCAACTCTTTTGTCGGGACCAGCGAGAATAGCATAAGGGCACTCGATAGGATACCCACGGCGGCCGTGATCGAAATTATATATCCGATCGAAGCCTTAGCGCCAGACCCGATTTTGCCGATAAGTGCAAACATGCCGAGCAACGCACTAACCGATGCGGTGCCTTTCACAACGCTTCCAAGATCCAGTTTACCAATGTTTTTGATCGCGGCGCCCAGTAAAAGTATGGCGCCGGACATTATAAAAATCTCTTTTCCGAGCTTTGCGGGCTTCTGATCCGACGGGAACGCGGTCATCGATTTGCCAACGAGCGCGAATACGCCGAATAGCGCGGATACAATGATCGTTGCCTTGGCGCAATCACCGGGATCGACGTTTGCCAGCTGCTTGACCGCCTGCACCAGAATTAAAATTCCCGCGGACATCCCCAGCACGGCAGTACCCAATTTTGCGGACGAGCCGGTTGCGCTTCTGACCGCCAGCGAGATCGCACGTATCAGCACCAACAACGGCAGCATCGGGGCTATCGAATCCGCGATTCTTCGAACATCGACTTTGGCTAAAACTTTAAGCGCCTTTACGAAAATCAAAAGACCGATGGCCATCGCTCCGATTCCAGCCGCCGATCCGAACGACACTTTACTTGCCGCAACAGACATCGTCGCAAGAAGACCCATGATTATGGTCATCCCAACAAGCGCCGAGCTGATGCCCTTGAAGTCGGTGCCGGCCAGTTTGGATATTGAATTCATGACCAGCGTTATGGATGCCGCGAACGCAAGCAAGAATACCGCGTTTCGGCTCAAGGTCGGCGCATGCTTCCCCATCACAACACTGATCGCCGTAAGCTCGGCCATTACGATGGCGGCTCCAGCCAAGCCCTTACCCAGCTCTCCGATGCGCAAACGCCCCATAACAGAAACCGCGACGGAAAGCGCAGTAACAGCGCCAGCCATCATCAACATACCCTTCGAAAGCTTCTCCAGGCCGTTGTTAAATGCGTCAGTTTTGACGACGAACCGCTGTATGAGCGACAGAACGCCAACTGTCGTGGCCAGACCGCCCATCATGGCCAGCACCGCTTTTGTTGCCGACGCAAGCCCCTCGGGGTTAACAAGGCTCAAAACCACGAGCGACCCGGCAAGCGCTGCGATAATCGAAAGCAATTGCTGCATTTTGGACGGCATTATTTTTGTCTGTATCGCTTTCAGCACACCCGTAAAGCCGTTCAGTGTTCCAGAAACGCTGTCCAAAGCGCCAGCGGCGGATCCCGCAGCTCTAGACACGGACAGCGCCAAGACCGTCAATGATACGCCAAACGCAAATATCATTATTTTGACAGGGTCCAATTTGTTAGCCACGTACTCGAACACCTCAAGGAGCTTCTTGCCAGCTTCGCCGAGGTCGTGAAAGCCAGTCTTCAGCATTTCGAACGCCACGTCCGTGACATTGGCGATGCTGAAATTCGCGATCGCGTCGTTCAACTTTTTAATCGCTTTAGATATAACTTCAAACGGGCGCGGGTTTACAGAGACGTCAAAGCTGCCCCATAGCGACCGCACCGCGTTTGTCACGGGCGAAATAAAACGACTAAACTTTTGGATTTGGGCCTGAATCGCTTTAACCCCGGACTTCCAAACGGATACGACCGCGGAAAAATTAAAGTCCGCGATCTTCTCAAGCCCGGACACGATTCGGTCCAGAATCCGCCCGCCAATCGGCTCAAGCACCCGCGATAGGCTTTCGAATACCATTTTGAGTTTGGCAAATCCGTTCAGCGAAATGTTACTGACGCTCGACGCGATTCTGTCTCGTAAGGTTAAAAACGCGTTGTTTAACCGGTTCACGATTTTCGTGGCGGCGGCAACGACGCGCGTATACCTGGAACCGCCGAACACCTTTTTCAGAGCGCCGCTAACCGAGCCAATTTTTGACGGGATCGCCAAAAGGCTATCAATCAGGCGCCAGACCGAAACGGTTAAGAAGCCAAATGCGGATGCGCCCACTTTTACCACTTGTACGAGCGCGTGCAGGGGCAACAACAGTACTTTTAATGCGACCTTTAACGTATACGCGGTTTCTTCGCTGACTTTGAGCGACGCGGTCAGGCGCTCAAGCCCCTTCGTCATATTCGCAAGTTTCTCGCCGGTTGTTTTTGGGAACACTTCACGCATCGCATCCCGAACCGGGGTGATGACTGCCAGCAGCGATCGCCACGCGTTCCCAAAAGAAGCCATCATGGCGTCTCGCCCGCCCAACGCTCGCCAGTCGCGAAGCATTGCGTTTCGCTCGTCCGACATGGAATCGATCATGCCACCGATAGTATTACTCGCAGCAGTCCATAACGTTTTGGCCTCTTCGAAATTGCCGATCACAAGCTCCCATGTTGTGGCCCATCCAGATCCGGCGGCCTCTTTGAGGGTGTCAAGAAGCTGCGTAAACGTTTTTACATCTTGCGCCGCGGCAAAAGCTTTTTTTCCGATCTCGGTATTCGCATCTGCGTAACGGCCGAGCGTGCTGATCAGCACATCCGTGGTCAGCCATTGATCCTGTAGTGTATCGTTAAAGTTCTTCGTGGCGTTGAACGTGTTGCCTTTTAACGTCCTATACATGCCATCGGATGCTTTCGTCACCGTCCCGATCGATACGGCGGTGTCAAGCAATTCGTTTTTGAACTCCACGGTTGCCATGTTAGCAAGCTCAATTGATTTCCAATCGATAAGCTTAACGGAGCCCGCCGATAATGCTTGGGCAAAGTTATACATGGCGCGCGACGCCTCATTAGCATTGGCGCCGGAAACCGCGGCAACGTTACTAATACCCTGAATCGCCTTTACCGAGTCGCGTAACCCGACACCAGCATTCGTGAATTTACCGATGTTCTGCGTCATGTCGGCGAACGAATAAATCGTCTTATCGGCGTACGTATTAAGTTCGTCTAGATACCCGGTAACCGTCTGCAAGCTTTCCCCAGTGCTCGCCATAATTGTCTGTACGGACCCCATTTTGAGCTCATACTCTTTGAAACCGTCAGACACAGGTTTTACGGTTAGATCTTTAACGATGCGCGCGCCGGCATCGGCGGCCTTGTTCACGATCCGCTCGATCGACGCGATCGCAGCGATGCTCATTGCTGAGAACTTAACTTCAACCGCGTCCGCAGAACGGGTTAGCCCGGAAAGGGACACGCGGTCAGAGGCTCTGGTGAGTTCGTCTAGCCCTTTTGACGCCCCCTTGAAGTTAAGTTTCTCTTTTAATTTGTCTAAGGTTCGCATCGAATCCGCAGCAGCCGCTTCAAACTGTTTATTGCGGAACTGCATCGATACGACCCGTTCATCTATCGATCGACTCAATCTTAGTATCACCCCCAGATTTCTTTTTCGATTTGCTCAAATATCGGTTTCATTGCGGGGTTTATGTAATCGATTCCGGGGACATATCCGCCATTGCCCGTACCATGCCCGTATTGTATAATCACCGCGATCGGAACATCGGTTTCGATATGGCGATTGCACCATTCGATCACCGCGCCGCTCCGGTTCTCGGTTATCCGATAGTACCAGCTCGCAGCAGTTTCGCCTGTATCTTTTGGGGTCGCGGCGGACAGGGCGTCCACGCCCATCTCGCCAAAACGCTTTAAGCGCGTAAGCTGATTGCGCCGCACGCGTTTTAGAAACTGTTTGGTTTTTGAAAAATCGCCGTCGACTTTAACGCGGATCACCCTATCACCTCCAGCGCGCGGCCTACCCGGTGGTCTTCAAACTCGCTTTTCGTTGTGCGTTCAAAGCGCGCCGCTGATTAGCCATCTCAGAGCGAGACATGCTATTCTTCGGGGCGTTTTCGGCGTTGCACACCTCGATCAGCGTAAGTAGCCTACTCAGGTGCCATTTCCGATAGTCGGCAGGTATGTTATACGCGATCATCCAGTAGTAAATGAGCTCCGACGTAATAATTCGCCCGTGCGTTACGCCGCTCTTGCTTTGCGCCTTCGAGAACCACGTGGCTGTCTGTTTGTCATTAATGTATGTTTGTATTTCCGAAATATTTTTTCGGCTAAGCGCTCTATACGTATTCGGGTCGACCCCCGAGTTAACGGTCATACACCGCACATAGTCGATAAACTCCGGAAGTGTCCGGGGTGTGCGATCGTCGAGATACGGTTTTCGCCATTTTGATTCCCACTTGGAAAGTGAAATCAAAGAATGCTCCAAATGGAGCTTGCATGGTCGGACCGTTATAAATTCACTGGTCGACTCGTCAAACAGCTCACACCCGGCGACGTCAACGATAAGCATGCCCTGACTCAGGCGAGAGTATGATTTACAGACTCAGCCTGGGGATCCGCCATAGCCTCGGCCATCACATCCTGCGGAAGGACCGCCGCAATAAACTTGGCGGCCGCGTTTTCATCGGAAAGCAGCTCCATGATAAGCTCGGAGTATGCCTCGGTCTGCTCAAACTCGTCGCTGAGCTGTTCACTTTTAATAAATCTCCGGCCGTCGTCACTCTTTACGCCGTAAGACATTCTGACGATGTCGCGAAACACTTTCATGATCGCAGGGCCGTCCTGAGCCTGAATGATGCGGGTCATCTTCTTCTTGAAACCGCCGACCTCGGACATCTCGAGCATGGTAAGCTCGGCCTTGCTCAGGTTGAAGTGAAAGTCCTCGGTTCGAGAATTTCCGTTGTAGTCAGTGTAAGTAATAGGCTTTACCAGCATGGTTAATTGCTCCTTTCATATACAAAAAACGTATTATAGCGAATTGCGGGGGCTGGGCGCGCCATACCCCCGCGTTATATTACTGGTTTCCGGGGGTAACGAGAGCCTTAATCTCGTCAGGGGTCAGCAGCTTAGGAGCCGCAGAAACGGTTCCGTACAGGGCGTCTTCGATCTTGGTAAGCGCCTCACTGGATACGCGGGTGCTGTCGATAGTCAGCTGCGCGGTGGGCTTAAAGCCATCACCGGTAACAGACACGGGGGTCGCATTAACCTCCCAGCTGAAAGTGATCGCCTCGGGTGAGTCATTTACAGTCTGGAAGCTCTTCTCAGAAGGAGAAGCGGTGCAGCCGTAAATAATATGAATCTTATAGCCGAAGTCCTGGCCCTTTGCGTCATTGCCGATAAGAGTTCGATAAACCAGACCAAACGGCAGACGATTCTGCTGGCCAATCAGCACGCCTGCGGCGAGCTCCGCGGTGCCGTCGCACTGCTCAAACTCAGCGGGATAAGTGTATGCCTCGACGGTCGCGGAAAAGGTCTCGGCGGAACGGATGCTCAGATACTTGATGTTATCGGCGAACATGTCAGTAGGCTCAGCGCCACTGGGGCTTTCGCTAACGCTGATCAGGCCGTTCCAGGCCACACCGTCGCCATACGCACCGTCACTGCCGTTTCGGGGGTAAAGCACACCCCTGTCGATACCGGTTTCGTACAGTCGCTTGCCGTCAGCATCCCATACAAGTTTTGCCATAAGCTAAAGTCCTCCTTAATAAAAAAGTCTAAACACATCGTGGTTGAGATTGTTTGAATTATAGTGCCGTTCGAAAGAGCACATCGGAAACTTTATAAGTTTCTCGATACACGCATTTTCTGGATCAGCGTCCATAACGGTTATCAAATATTCAGTTGTACTGTTGTATTGGCGATTATTCGCGTGCTTCGCCCGAATCCCAGTGCGTTCGTACAGAATCGCGGGGTAACGCATTCTAACGGATGGGGGCGGTTGAAAATAGACGTTTCGACTCCCTAACGTATCTTCAAGTAACCCTTGCAGTTCGAGTCTAGTCCCCATTATACACACCCCCCAACGTCAGAATTAACCGTGGGTATTGAACGGTCACACTGGTAACCTTCCATTTTGATCCCATGAATTCCGCAAACCGGATTGCATGGAAGTTGTGGCTGGCGTAAGGATCGGCGACAATACTAATCTCGTTCGAGACTTCAATGTCGTCCAGCACCTGATCGGAAGACTTAAGCCGTCTATTGTTTCTGATTAAATCGCCCTTGTACCTGCGAACCTCGGAAATGGTCTCTTCCATTACACCAGGACGAATTTCATTCAACGAAGCAAACCCGATCATTCCCGAATACCGTGACATAGTATCGCCTCCTCTCACACCGACAAGTTACACGTGGCTGTCCGACTTCACGGTGATCGCAGTTACGGTTCCGCCTGTAACGGCAGTGATGACCGTAACCTCGACTTCTCCGGAGTTCTCCTTGAATGCCACGGGAGCGCAGAAAGTGTTGTCCTTCATAACAGTAAGCAGGCCCTTTGCGCAGATGTTCATCAGATCGGCCTTGTTAACCTTCTGAGTATGGGCCTTATCGTAATACAGCTTATTGTCGGTGTGTGCGTACAGAGTCACGCTTCGCAGGAACTTCTCTTCGGAAGTGGAATAGGTCTTAGTTGCCATTTTGATTCCTCCTTAATGCGTTAAACGCTGACGTGCTCTTCCAGAGCGATCGCAGAATAAGGCTTGGTCAGGGCACCAGAAATGCGGGTTTCGATCAGATACTTCTGCTGGTTGTAGTCGATGTCGAAATCCTCGAACATGTTGATCGCGCCGCCCTTGTCTGCGCCGATGGCGTAATCGGCCAGGTTAACGATAATGCCGAGCAGAGCGCCGCCGCCCTTACCCTTAGCGTTATCCATAACGGGCACCGTGACAATGGACTTCACGCGCAGCTTCCGAGCCAGAGCGCCTTCGTCGGCGTACAGAGCGTGGCCAATGGAGTCCTCGAGAAGCAGCATGTCGGTGAGCATGTCCTCGGTGGTGTAAAGAACGGGGGTGCCAGAGCCCTTATAGTCCTTGCGAGCCTTGATGGCGGAACGAATAAACGCCTTCGCCTTATCGTCGGGGGTGCCGCCGCTCTTGGTCTCGACCTTGGTCTGAATGGTGTAAAGGTCGGCATCCTTCGCAACGGGCCGAATGTTGTCTTCATTGATCTTATCGTCGCTGGATGCAAGTCGGCCGTCGCCAATCAGAACTGCCCGGGCGATCTCCTCATCGAGCATCTGACGCATCTCGCCCTTGATCCATGCGATGACGTCGAAATCGGTGATGTCCACGACGTCGTCGCGATCCATCTTCTGCTTCTTATAAATGGTGGTGGGGGTAGTAGCTCGCTTCAGAAGGGAGAAAACTTCTTCCTTCTTGAGGTTGCCCTTCATATAACCCTTTGCCCGGGCGTCGTCTTCGGTAATGTCAGCAAAAATGGATTTGATTCTGGAGAACGGGGTGCGGTGAATTGCACCCATAACCTGGGTCACCCAGCCGGTGTCACGCTTGATAAACTCGGGGACAGGGGCGGCGGTCTTTGCCTCAGGGATCAGGTAATCGATCTGCTCGATGCCATATTCCTGAGCATGCTGAATCACGCTCTCCTTCATGGAGCCGTAGCGCTTAGCGTCACCGATGATGGTGCTAATAGCGGACTGGCTCAGGACATCATCCTCGACGGAATCGCGCTGGTTCTCAAATGCGTTATGCTTCATATTTTCGGTATCCTCCTCATTGTTTTTACCATCGGCATCGTCAATAATCTTGCCGATAAGGCCATAGAAAACTTTTCGCTGTTTCTCAGTGAACGTGTCAATGACGTCCATGATGGATTCAGCGTCGTCGGCGTCGTCAGCGTCGTCGGGCTCATTGGCGCCATGAGCGATAGCCACGTCATACTCGGTAGATCCGCCGTCGCCATCGATATCACACGGATTTACGACAATCGCCCCGGACGGGCTATCTTCGCCGTGGGCGACGACCTCTTCAATAAACGCCTTCGGATTTGCGCCGGCAATAACGAGGCTCAGCTCACGAATAACGCCGTGCACAACGTCGGTTCCGACGCGCTTGATGTTATTCGCAAAGATAGACAGGGCATCGATGTCACCGTGTTTTACAAGTTCTTTGCAGTTGCGGCCCATTGCGGTGTCGTTGAATGCGCCATATGCATACACGCCGCCATCGCGGCTCACCAAAAGAGCGTGCCCCAGGACGTTGTCGGGGGAATTGTGCTGGTGCATCCAGACCATGGGTACGACGACGCCATCGCAATCGGAAAACGCGCCCTGCTTAATGGTGACGCCGTCCGCGCATTCCACGTCAGGGCGGGTTGCCCATCCGCAGAAATCATAGTCAAACGGCTTCTTCAGTTTCTTCATTTTGATTATTGTCCTCCTTATTAATCGCGGAATGATCTGCACCCTCGTCCGGGTGATTCAGATTGCTATTTCGAAGCTGATCCGCCTTGGGGTCGAGGGACGGCTTAAGCCCCACGATCTGGCGGATCTCGTTGGACGACATTATCTCGTTCCTAGTAAACTTATCCCCGATCTCAGCGATCTGGCCGACAGGAACCAGCCTGAACGGATCTCTATAATACTCTATAGATTGGCCTTGCGTAATCGCGGTCTGAGTGAGAAAACATCGTTTCATCCCATCAGCCAATGCAGCAACGATTGGTTCGATAGATCGGTTATAATAGTTAAGCATCGTTTGCTCGTCAGCAGTACCATCAAGAATCGTTGTCGTAATGCCGATTTGGCTAAAGGCCAGATCCGTAAGATATTTGATTTGCGCCATGAGATTATTTTCGACGGGTCTGTTCAGCTGGGTCACGTGCTCCGTGCCGTCGATATATGCGACGCCGTATCTAGATCCGGTGAGCTGGCGCTCCAAGTCGGCTCTGCGGTCTTCGGCCTGTTTTTTCCGAAGCTCGGACTTTGCGCTGTACGGGAGCTGAATAATGAGGTCTAGTTTACCAGAACTCGAATACTCATCCACCGCGTCCAAAAGCGACAGCTTGCGGATCAATCGTTGAACCGTGGAATTCGGCTGGTTGATCACCGAATACAGCGGGTTCTCGATAATCGCCACACTGCGCTTGTCCATTACGATTTCCTCGCGATGACCGGTTCGGTCATTATACACGAGCAACTTAACTTTTCTTGGATACCACTCGACGACCTTTCCGACTCGCATACTATATATTTCTGTAGGAACACGCGAGCCTGGATCAACATTGGTATCGATTGGAACGATGGCTATAACCCCTTCGTCGAACAGCGACAGCACGCAATCTTGCACAAACGCTCGGCCGGTCTGATCAATGTTGGCAGAAAGGGACAGGCATCGATTTAGCCCAGAGTCGCGGAGCGATTCGAACCTTCCGTCCGCATCGAGATTCACATGTCGAATGTCAATGGATGCGACGTCCAGGGCAATTCGATTGTACACGGACGCGATTATTGTCCGCTCGCTTCCGTAACGAAATCGCGTGCGATCGGGCCTGTATGAAAACGATTCGCCATGGTATTGCGCATTTTGATTTTTTTCAGAAAAAGCGTTCCATGCGCTTTTGAACCTTTCTCTTAACGACTCCGCCAATTAGCATCACCTCTTTGTTGCGTTTCGTGGTCAAGTGCCCTGCTTTTTGGTCAGTTCGTATAGATATTTCTTTCCGGATTTCATCTCGGCATTGCTTAGGGACCGAACGTCGTAATCTCTGAAAGTTTTCTCCATAGACCGAGCCCATCGCATGCCCTTTTTTCGGTATTTGGCGGCTCGGATGGCATAACTATTGGCCTTGAACTCAAGTTTGTGTGCCCTCCGCAGCCCTCTCTCGGTGCGGGCGTACAGCTCGCGACCAAGGGCTCGTTGTCGCGTTCTGGTCGACTGCAGCTCATATTTGCTTGCACGATCGTCGAGATAGTTCTTATGCTTCGCGCTTCGATTGTATGCTTTTGTCGGATTTCGTCGGACGCCCCATTTCATCCCGATAACACCGTAGTGTGCGATAGCGTCGGGGCTTCCGGCCGACTGAATGTTATATCCGTGTTCCATGAAGCGATCACCCCCTTTTTTTACATGAAATCGTCGTGATACAATTTGAATGCCACGTATGCGTCCATCATTGCGGATACAGCATCGATTTTTGCCTCGTACCGCTTTTTAAGCAGCTTGCGATTGCCGTTCGTGTCCTCCTGAACGATGCAGTTCCCCATGGCGAATGTCATGAGTTCTTCGTCGAATAACAGCAGCCCTTCTTCGGAAAGGCGCTTTAGCTCGCCGAGGGGGACGGTCTCTGTTTTAGAACCCTGAATCACTTTAACGACCCCATATTCGCCATTGTCGGAGCTCCATCGCTCGACAAAATCTTTGGCGTTATACGGATCATAGCCCATGCATCTGACGTCATATCGCGATTCGGCGATAAACGCGTCAAGATCGTCGTAGACCTCGGTCATATCCAGTGTCACGGATTCCATGACGATAAGGGTCCCCTCTTTTATGAATTCGTCATACTTATTTCGCATAGCAGCCGGGAGCCGCCGGTATGTAAGCCTCGTTATGTAGTCACGGGTCTTTACGCCGAAAGCTCCATTCTGCAACGGGAACATGAACGTAAACGCGCAAAAGTCATCGCCCTGCGAAAGATCGATGCCTAAAGAACACGGCATCTCCCAGTAGTCACGCTTTTGGTGGGGGAGCGTCTCCTCGTACGAGAAGAAGTACGTGTATCCTTCCATCGGCAGTCCGAATCGCTTAGCCAGAATGTCGTTTCTAGCAGCAGGGGCTTTCTCAGCACGCTCCACATCAAGCTGATACGTTTCATAAGAAACGGTCTTCCCGATGTTTGGATTTGCTTTTGGCCACATCTCGGGGGTCCCAACTTCGTCAACAGAATCCAGTTTATACCACCAAATGGATACGTGCGGGTTATAGTACTCGCCTTTAAGAATACTCATGAGCTCCATTTTGATCGTGTCGCCGCTACCGTTACGGACAGTGCCCTCGGAGCTGGTGGCGATGATCAGATAGTCGTCGACTTTCGACGCGCCTTGTTCTATTGCGCCAATGGGGTCTTCTCGGATATCACCAGACAGCCATTCGTCAACCGTGGCCACTTTACACCTTAAGCCTTGAAGTTTATCAATGCTCATAGGGCGAACCTCAATCAGCGAATTTGTCATGAAATTTTCGATGCCTTTTTTGGTACCCGCCAGTTTTACTCGGTTCGCGCGGTTGCCCGTTGTGTTCTGCAACGAGCCTTCGGTTAAAAACTGAAACAGTGGGCCCCTAGCCCTGGCAATAGCGGTTTTAATTGGAGTTATGACCTCCTCGGCCTGGCGCATTGTCGGAGCTGTCGTTATTTGATTCGTGGTGGATAGATCGACAACATGGAAATACGACTGCATACACGAATCATACAGCGATTTTGATGCGCCTCGGCCGACGATCAAATACTGTTTATTGATCAGCCGCTTTTTTACAAACCGCCGTTCGTAATGGCCACGACCGTCTCCTTCTGGTACATATACGTTTCGTTCGACGAAATAGTACCAACCCAGCACCTGTTCGCCCCACAGCTTGAATGTATCAAGAAGCACCAAATCGGATCCGTCGGTAAGCGTTAGTTCGCCTTCGCAATATCGGATCCATCCTTCTACGGCGCTCTCGTCATAGAAGACTCCAGGGTCATCGATCAGCCTGTCGATGCGGTTCATTTCCATTTCGATTTCGCGGCAGACCGGGATCTCTCCACGCAAAACCGAGTCACGAAACGCGCCGTAGTACTTGGGGACAGCAGTGTTCGATAAAGACATGCCGGAACCTCACTTCCCCTTCTTCTTCATGGAATCGGCATCGGTAAGGCCTATGGCGCGTCGAAGCTGTTTATTGGCGTAATCCATTGCTGCGTCGAGAACCATATTTTCGACAGCGGGCTTAACTTTTTTATTGAAAAAGTCATTACCCTTTTTAACTTGGCTTACAGAAAGCTCTCGGTACTGTTTTTCGAGCTGTAGCCGGCCGACAAGCCGTCTAAGATCGTCATCGCTAAACTCAGACAGCGGATTCGCGGCAGGCTGTTTTTGTCGTTTGTTTCGCCCCTTGGCGGCCTTGCTAATGCGTTTTAGTTCTTTCTTTTTTGACGTTTTTTTTACGCGATTACTAGGTCTATGCCCGAGCTGCACCGGTGTCCGGCGCACCCCCCAGCGTTGTCCTTTAACCCCGTAATGGATTAGGTTTTCGCCGTGCACGTACTGGCACCTCCTTTGCGTTTGGTGTTTATTAGCGGTTTGTGATCCGCCACCCAAGCTCGCCAAGCTCCTTATCCATGGCCTGAAGCAGCGCCGAAGACGCGGGCGGATCAAACGCTAGCCGAACCTTCAAGTAAATATAGGCTTTTGCCATGGATCGTACGTTAGCGTCTCGGGTGAGGTCGTCCCAAGTAGCGCCCTGCTCAAATGCGTGCAGAGGGGCTTCCGGGGACACTCCGAGCTGGTCAAGCATGTTTATTGCAGAACCAATATGGACGATTATGTCTGCGTCGAATGAATGATCATCAGCGTCAACACCGAGCATGCTTTTTATTGTTGTCAGTATACTATTGTCGGGAATATAGGCCACTGACTCAGCCCCCTTTCATAAAAGCTAAACTAAATGCTTGCGCACACTTATTGCGCCGTCGTTAATTCGTTTTCCAGGGGCAGGTGTCGTTGGGGGCCCGTGGATGATACGCGAGCTCATACAAATTATCGGCGCCGTAATGGATCGCATTATGGGTGGCATGCGACACGACAACCAGATACTCTGGGTCCATCAGAAAATCAGTTGAGTCTCGTATGTCGTCAATAGTTATTGGGTTCATATGGTGAATTATGATGCGATCGGCGATATCGAATCCCGGTACAGCTAGATCACAGGCGTTGTCACGAACAATGAGGTAGTTGCGGAGATCGCGCCACGATCTTGAAGTGTAGAACTTCTGATTGAATATTCGGTCATAACCGAACGTCTCGTATCCGACCTTCCCAAATAATCGGAGGTATTTATATCTCTCCTCAAACGTAGGAATCGATACGAGTTCGCTATACGTCCGAATCATCGCCAAGTTCCTCTTTCCCGCTGTAACTTCGCATAGCCTGAATGGCTTTCTCGTACAACTCGCCACTCTGCTTGGCGTCGTTAATGTTCTTGGTCTTAGCTTCAAGCAGTTCGACTTGCTTACGAAGGACCTCCAACTCGGCACGTTCTTTTGACGACCCCATTTTTAAATAGTGTGTAATAACCTGCGACGACGCCGTCCCCTCTCGCAATTGCTTCTCCGCCAAATTGGTCGCCAGAACGATCAATTGGTTTTCTCGAGCTTCGGGCGAAAGGGCCGGGCGAAGTCCAGTTTCTTTTTCGGCACTATCGGCCTGACTACGGGCCTTACGCATTAAGTTATCAACCCTTTCTGTCGAGTTTAGTGAGTACATATTTGGGGGCATCTAGGAGCAGACCCGGGCCGGAGACCGGCTTGAAAGGAGAGAAAAAGCGCAGGAAGCCAAGCCTGTCTGCTCGTAGATGACCCCAAATATGAAAGACTCTAATATCGCCCAATATTTTGTTTTCCCAAAAATATCCCCCGGAGTTTTTTCAAAGAGGGCGGCGATGCAGGCGGGGGCGGTTATTTTTGATACCCCCCCTACCCATATTTATATTATATTTAGGGTGCCTTATATTTGTTTTTATTTTCACCAAGGCATGAAGCGAAAAACGCATGCATTTTCGTCATGATTGGGCGATTGCCCCAAAGGTTTCGAAGCATAAGCGACTTGCAGGTTGACGTTTGCGGTCGCCGATAGCGCATGAGTAATTGGTTACTCGTTTTTCGTCACCTTAATGTACAATCCGCTCATGTCGTATTTAACGATCTCGTCGATCGCGCGGTTGACCTCTCGCTCATTCTCAGCGTCAGTCAGCTGGTCAGACGTACGAGCGACACGCGCCAAATACGAGCATGTGCTATAGCCATGATCCATATCAAACTTATACCAATTGTCGAAGTCATCAACTGGATCATACGGATTGTCAAGCGTTGTGAGCGAAGCTCGCATCATTATTGTCATTCACGTCCTTTCGGTTACTTGATGTATTCAGACACAGAAGACGGCGAAATTCCAAGCGCATTTGCGATCTGTGAAATCGTGTAACGGCCGGAGTTGGACATCGCATGAATCTTAGATACCTGAGCAGGAGACAGCTGTGTTGCGGATCTTGGCAACGCGCGCGCTCGAATAGCGTCAGGATCCGTATACCGTAGAATCTTAGACAGCATGTTATCACTAACAGCGCCGGCTTGGATCGCCTCCCACTGCTTATCGGTGATGTTAATCCTAGTGCCCTTACCGCTAGCACCGACGGAATTGCGGGCGTCATACAGGGCGGTCTGCTTTATCTTATTTAACTCCTTGCGATTGGCCTTGTCGTTAAGCTCTGGATACGCCTGAGTCTTAGCCTTGACTACAGAATCCGCGATCACCCGGGCTTGGCGCTCCCGGGGGGCGTTCATCTCGGCGATACCCAGGAGGGCCTTCAGGGACTCGACCTCCTCCTTATAAGACTTGTTCGCACTACTGGAGTACTCGAGCTTCGGGGTATTCACGTATTCTTTTCGAGCCTTGGCAGACAACGACCGCATCCGGTTTATATAGTCCGCGTATGCGTCCTCCTGGGCGGTACCGGACGAAAACGCGTGTGCGTCGTCAACGGTGTCAAATATGCTTACTTTGGTTTTTGCGAGCACCCAGTTGCCGTCGGCGTCTTTATACTTCCGGCCGGTCTGTTTATAAGATACTTTTCCGGTCTCCGGATCGATCCGGCCACTGCCACGGCGCTCCGGGACTTCGGCGGTTTGCTTGCGGCGGGATAGCAGGGTTGTTGCGCCACCACCGCCAATAACATTCCCAACGTCGTCGTACTTCGGCTGATACCGGGTTTTCAGCGTGGCAATGTCGTTGTCGATCTCGCTCTTCTTATAGTCAAGCTTGTGCTTGGCGGCATCAATCACGACCATGCTGTGCCGAACAGCTTTCGTTATCTCGCTGTCAGAGGCGCCCTGCAGCGTCATGTCCGTAATCAGATTGGAAATCATTCCCATCTCTCGCTGAGTCTGAGCCTTGGTCATGATACGCACTCCGGTTTTGCCTTCGGTTGAGTACTCAACTTTCGGATCAAAGTCCTTCAGCCCCTCCAAGGGCTTCCGAGCCGTGATCTTGGTGCCGTTAGTCATCGGGATCACAACCGCCGTATCACCGTCAAAATCGGCTCCGGACAGCTGGTTGGCGGCGTCAGAGTGAATGCCAACAGCATCCTTGACGTTGCCCAGCAAGCTCCGAGCCGCTTTGTTTTTGTTGTTAACTGTGAGGACCGGGATCTCAAATGTTCCACCGTGCGGGAAGCGAACCAACGCGACCTTCTCCCCGTTCTCAAGATAAGGGGCGTAAATTTCGTTAGGCTTGATCGTAGTCAAAGGAAGAATGACCCGAGTTTCCTGCCGCGGAAGAGCTGCGGCCTTCAGCTGAATGGACGCGGAATCGCAGTTATCCGCAAACTCCAGCAAAAGCTTACGCTTTACAGTCGGGTTCGTGAGCGACGCGATCTCTGCATACGTGTCTTCATAACCCTTATAGGTTTCCGCCAGCTGCTTATTGATAAGTTTCATCGGCTGCTTGGACAGGAACTGGGACGACAGTGTCTTGCTCATTTTATCCCAGTCGCCTTCTTCTTTAAGTTTGTTGATGGCGGACAACGACCGGCGCTCTCCAGTAACCGGATCAACATACTTTCCCTTTGGGTCGGGATAGTAGCTCTGGCCGTCGGCCTTTATGTAAGCGCCGAACGGGTTGTCAGGGTCGGGTTTAATCTCTTTGAGCACCTTAAGCTTTGGGGTGTCACTTGTCTTGTTGGTATTAAACACGACGTCAACCCCGTCGGGCATGTCGTCTGAGTACATGGCCATACCCTTTAAATAATGCGTGCCGTCGACCATAATTCGAACCTGTGCGTAATGCGACGGCCCAAGATCCAAATCGGCAACGCCACGCCGAAGCTCGATGACGCCGTCTTTAGCCAAGCCGCCCTGATCGCCATATCGAATCTGAACTCTGTTCGAATCAATACTTGCTGGATACTCGCGCTTATCGAACGTTTGGCCACCATCGGTCGAGTGATACTCACCGACGGGTTTAATCATCGAGCGGTCGCTGTAAATAGCGCCAACTTCGATGTCGGGCTTACGGATCACCATGACGTTTGTCTGCTTATGCGGACCAGTAGGGACGCCAATGCCGTCTCGAATACCCGTGCCTTCAGCTTCCATCATGAATAGAGCTTCTTCAAGCTTTTGGCGAGACACCCCGAGTTCTCGTTCAACGCCCGCGCCAACATCGAGAACACCCTTTGTCGCGAGCTCTTTTTCCAGTACGCCTTTAATATGCTCCGCCTGATTCATTCGGCTCGCAGCTTCGTCGCTCAGCAAAGAACGAACCGAAGACTCGTTAAGGTTCATCTTTACGCCGATTTGTGTCGGCGTAAAACCGTCTTCGGACATCGACTTTGCGGTGGCAACCATCAGCTTTCGGCGTTCGTTTTTAGCAACCGTATACGCCACTCTAAGCTGAGTAGACGAATCCAGTCCAAGCGCGGAGACGATCTCGGGCTCGCTCATGCCGGATTTCTTAAGCTCCTGAACGCGGCTTAAGAAATCGCCGCTGCGCTGAAAATTTTTATCGCCGGAGCCCCACGGGTAACGGCCCGAACGACGTTTGATGCCATAGTGCACCAGCACGCTGTCATCGATAACGATACTCATACATCAACCCCCCGATTTTATTTCCCGAATTAGCTGATCGCTCATGGCGATTTGATCCATGAACGCGATAAGCTCGTCAGCCGTCGGATTGTGATACAAAATTGTGTTACTCTGGTAAATGCGAAGCTCGCTATCGATATCGCGAGGGTTCACGCCGTACTCAGAACAGAAATATGCGGCGTAGATCATTAACTGCTCAATGTGGGCAGGCGCGACACCGCTTTTATAGTCATGGATTCGTAAGAATCGATTTTTTTCGTCGAAGCTTATCGCGTCAGCGGTGCCCCACAAATTTTCGCTGTATACAAGAACGACTTCGGGCGTCATCTTAAACCCGATGCAATCGTTCGTGTATGCCATAAGATTGTCGAACATGGCATCGAAATTCAATTGCCCGATTACCATGTTAGGCACGCCGTTTGTCAAGAGCGCTAGCAGGGCATTCCGCTTGTCGCTCTTCTGCATCTTGATCGAGTACTTAATATGCTGGCAAGCATAATCATGCAAGATGGTCCCGATTGTTGTAGCGTACTGCTGCGATGCCAATCGTTTAAGAAGACCGTCTCGGTCGTCGTTAACCCATCGCCAAGTGCTTGCGCTAAGTGCAGCATGCGTTCCGACTTTATCGTAGTGCTTGGCAAAGTTCATTCAACACTTCCTCCTTATTTTCGGGGTAAACGAATCTCGAAAATGACATATCGTTCATCTTCGAAACGTAGTAGTCTTGATTCGGACGGTGCGAAGCGTTACGCTGTTTCTTGCATTCCAGCGAAGCCCATCGGTTTTTGTTAAGAACTAAGAGATCTGGTATTCCCTGAATCTGGTCCATTTTAAAGACCATGCATTCCGGGAGACGTTCGTGAATGTCTTTAATGAGTTTGTCTTGAAACCCGCTTTCCAATCTGGAACTGCGCGCCATGGTGATCTCCTTTCTACAAAAAAAACAAAACGAAAGGGTGCGTTAATATAACGCAATATTTTCTTTTTCCCTTCATAAAAGAGCATGTTTTTTACGCGTGAGAATATCGAGGGTTATTTTTTACTGGCACTTGAAATCGCACAAGCAACCGACCATAAGCTAGAAGCAACTGCAAACAACCCTGAAGCGATCAACAACTCGGTGTTGGCGGACATAAGCCCCATCACAAGCAGCACAATACTAATCAACGCAGTAATCATAAATACCTCCATTTTTCGCTCGTGGCCAATTGGCCATTTATTTTTCATTATTTATATATATTATATATTTTTTTTTTCGCAACTAAATAGAAAAAAAAGTGGGCATTTGGCCAATCTTTTGAATTTAGCGCAAAAATACCACAAAAAACACCGATTTTGGCCTTTTTTTGGCCTTTTTTGCCCTTTTTTAGTCATTTTCTCTGGCCACTTTTAAAAAAATAAATGGCCAATTGGCCACTTTTTTTGGCCAATTATGTGCGGATTTCTCGTTTTTTAGGCTGCTGACTCCGGGAAAAGTGACCAAAAGTGACCAAATGGCCATTTATTTTTTTAAAAGTGGCCAAAAAATAAAAGGGGCTGCAGCCTATGGCAACCCCTTTTATCACTGATTTGCAAGGTTACCCCATGCGAATCGAACATGTCATGGTGTTATAATAGCGATCGTATGCCAGCATGACACCGTGACCGAGCGCGTCGGTTCCGCTGATGAAATCGCGGTCAGTGGGCATGAACCCAAAGACGTCATTGCCATACCCGGTCATTTCGCACTGCTTGATATAGTCAACATAGAATGCCCGGTCGATGCCATAAACGGAAAACTTAAATGCTTCCTCATTGTCCTGGACCACGCGGATTACTTCTGCATCGGGCTCGGGAACAGCTTTGGCAAATTCGGAGTCGCTCCAGCTTCGAGCCTTAATCGGGCTGTTGGAATCTTCGCTGCAGGCGCCGTTCGTGTAGTTCATATACACCAGCCTGATATTCTCGCCATCGATGTAGCCCACGGCCATGTATTCGGGTTCAAGGCCTGCGCACTTATCAGGATCAATATAGTCCCATCCGTCGTTAACCGCGGCCGGTGCGCTGCTCTCGCCGGGATTGACGATCTTGTTGCCAGAGCAGGTGAATCCGTTTTTGAATTCGACTGTAACCTGGACCACCTTAAACGGGGTTCCGTTCTCGTAGGTCATACCCATGCAACGTTCGCCGTCCACGATGCTCTCGTTAAGCTCCCACTGGATGGACTGGCATACGTCCTCGGGGGTGAGCTCTTTCTTTCCACAGCTGCAAAGAGCGAACACGAACATCGCGCACATGACTACAAACAACTTCTTTTTCATAATAAGTCCTCCTCATTTTTAAACCGAATTTGGTTACTTACCCATGCTATTGATTCGCGGCAAATACCATTGCACAGCATGCCGCATTAGCACCGCTCTGGTGACCGGCCCCACACCGCCGATATAGGGAACGAGATTGGGGCACTCCATGTCGTCGCCGTGTTCAAATTCACCTCCGATATCGATCACGGTAGCGCCCGATCTGAATACGGGACTTGACTCGGTGAAGAGCCGTTGATCGCCGGTGCATGATATAACGATATCACAGCTGGCAATGATGTCACAAATTTCATCACCATTATCCCGGGTGCATACGGTGACGAACCCGCCGAGCTTTGAAAGCTCAGTTGCAATTGGCGCACCAACACGTATGGATTTCCCGATAATACACACGTCTTTCCCCTTAATCGGGATGCCGTGCCAGTTAAGCAACTCTGTGACGGCTTCGGCAGTGCACGGCGTAAATTGTCCGCCGTCTAAGTTATAGGCGTCCGAAACGTCGATACTTTTATTAAGACTGATTCGGCCGGCCGGGTAAACGAGTGTTTCTTCGATCCCTGCGTTGATGCCACATCGTTTTGCGTCCGATAAAATCCCCCGAAAATATGGGGACTCGCGAAGCGATATATCTTCGCCGATTTCGATCCCAAGGGCTACGTCGCACTGCGCGGCTATGTTTTTTACGTGGTCCAGAATATAATTCGCACAGGCATACCCGAATAGCGTTTGATTTGTGGCGTGAATCATTCCTAAATCCTCCTTTTTAAAAAGGAAAAGGGCTTGAATAGCCCTTAACCTTTTAGATTTGATACTTTCGATTAATCATTTTTAGGAAACGTGCTCCCATGCGGCACTAATCAGTGTTCCCATCGCCACGCCCATCTTATATGCAATTGTGTATACCCCGGCCACGCCAATGATTCCACCGACGATAACGCCAGCCTTTTCACGGTTTTCGAAAAATGTATTAATTTTGTTGAACATATCAACATCTCCTTTCATAAAGGAACATGTAATTTTCGCGAAATAAAAAAGAAGATAGCATTAGCTATCCCCTGGCGTTTCAGCTCGCGCCATTATCCGACGAACGCCGCAAGCATCGCAAGCTCTTCGAGTTCTTCATCGGTGTAACCGAGGTCCCCGTGCTCCTCAGTAAATGCGGGCAAGTAATTTTCATAAAATTCTTCATTAAAATCACAAACCTCATTAATGAGTTCGCTCGTGGACTCCTCAAAGTCATCAACAATGATGGTCTCTTCAGAAGCCGCGACATTTTCGACATCGTCGGTATTCGTGTCGTGAAACATGAAACTACCAATGATAACTAATGCCATCAGTCCAACAACAGCAGCAATCTTCTTCATAATAAAATCTCCTTTATATAAGCATTTTGTGTGCATATTGTTTCCATAAAGGAGTGTGTATTTTTCGCGTACGGCACGGCGCACTGAGTGCTGAAAGAAGAGAGAGAGCCCGTTAAGGCTCCCCCTTCCACAGGATCACTCCGAATTTTTTTGTAAGATCCAGTAGCTCGTACGTTTCGGCTAATGTCGCGGTGAGTGAAATGTCGTATCGATTACGTTCAGTAATGTACGAAATTTTCTTGATTTCGAAATTCCGCTCGCGGAGCTCGTCGACCGCCTGTTTCATCGTAGCGTAGCTGTTGGCGCTTACGCAAAGCTTATTTTTTTTCATGGTAAAATCCCCTTTCATAAATCGCAATATTACCTGCGCGCCGCAAACGATGCGATCACAGTATCGATTCCAGCATTCTGGAGCATCCGCCTGCATATATCGCAAGGCTTTGCATCAATGGCATGCCCATTTTCGGACCCGTACAAATATAGCGTTGCCCCAATAGTCTCATCCCGAGGCGCGGAAATAAGGGCGTTCTGCTCCGCATGAACCGCAACACACTTTTCGTATTGCTCTCCATGCGGAACTCCGTGAGCTTCTCGCCAGCACGCGCCGACGTCGCAGCAGTTTTCCTCGCCTCGAGCAGAGCCGTTATAGCCGGTGGCAATGATTTCGTCATTTTTTACAATGACCGCTCCGTACTGGCGCCGCAAGCAGGTCGACCGTTTTGAGACAGCTTTTGCAATATCCATGTAATATTGGGTCTTTGTAATTCTTGTCGTTAATACTTGACTCATCATTTACCTCCTTGGAGTCGGGCCTGCAAGCTTATAAAACTTGCAAGAGATACTGATATCACGAATAAACTCGTAGTTTTCAAGCGGTACCATAACAGTTTTATTATCTCGATAGTCGTTCACCGTTGTGTTAGAAATTGCATTGACGACCGTTTCAAAACCCTTTTTGTGACTGCAAACTTCTTTGTGAACACAGGAATCGCAGTTCACTTTGATTTTTTCTAGCATTTTTTCTCCTTTCTAGTGATGATACTCATGTAGTAGTTGGTCTTTGTAATTCTTGCCATTAATACTCGACCGCCTTATTGTCGACAAGTTTGCGAATCGCCGAGGAGGACCCAAGTGCTTTCTTTGCCAATGCCGCGCAGAAGCCTGCGTATCGATCATAGTCATCGATTTCGGCGCAACTTACGATCGTTTTAGTGCCGTCTGACCACAGCACGATGGTCTTCGGGCCATTGTAAATAATTTTTCTTACGATTCGCGAATACAGCTCCTCGCGCACAATGTTCATAATATCAGTCATGGCATTTTCCCCTTTCTAATTCAGATCTTTTGCTGGCACGTTTTAAGCCTGTCCGGTGATCAGTTCGCTATGGGGCAGCCCCTCAATCCATTCACAAAACGCGTGCCATTCATCCAGCTTGTGATTTTTTCGAGAACGATAGATGTTCGCCAGGACTTCGTAATTTAGCATGACCGTTCGCTTCTGGTTATAGGAGCTCGGGAGGAGCTGAATCATCTGCCACCAGGCGCGCTTACGATCCGCGGTTCTCATCTTCTTGGCATCCGGAGAGAATTCGTAGGTTTTCAGATCGAAGTCGTATTCGAGGAACTTGCCTCGCCAGTAGTTCAGAGATTCGATCGTCAAGTCGAGAATATACGTCGAATCCTGAGGATCACGATCCGGAACAATGCCATCGCCTACAAGATGCTCGCAACTGAAGTCTTCCCGCGTGAACTCTTTGTCCTGGATCTTGTGCATGGTGCTGCAGGAGTTGGCAACTGTGCCGACTTTGTATGTGTCAAATTCCTTCCACCAGTAAAGCGGGGCGACGATGTCGGCATACACAACGAGCTGCCTCATAAACTTGCGATGATCTGTTCCGGCAGCGCTAAGTTTCATCATAAGATCGTGATCGTTTTTTCCAACATGGTAGCCAGGGGGATTGCAGTCACATCCGGGAATTTTGGTGCATTTTTCATTGCCGCAGTAATGCACGCTGTCGCTTTTTGCCCAAGAGTTCATGGGGTTGCGCATTCCGCGGATGGCGTGCTCCCACCCTACAGTTTCTTCGTTTTCAAAGGTGATCATAAGTTATTTCTCCTTTCAGAATTAAGTCATGCTCTGCAATTTTTGAAGTATTTCAATAGGAACGCCTCGTCGACCGCAAGCGCCAATGGCGGAAATTCGTACGGCGTAATTATCGTCGTTCAATCCTTTTTCGAGCATTTCAATAGGAACGTCTCGCCCCTTGCAAGCGTCTATGGCTGCCAATCTTACGGCCGGCTCATCGTCATTTAAGCCTTTTTCGAGCATTTCAATAGGAATATCTCTCCCGCTGCAAGCGATCATAGCTATCCATCTTACGTCGCGATAACTGTCGTTCAGTCCTTTTTCGAGCATTTCAATAGGAATGTCTCTCCCCCTGCAAGCGATCATAGCTGCCAATCTTACGGCCGGCTCATCGTCATTTAAGCCTTTTTCGAGCAGTTCAATAGGAACGTCTCTCCCGCTGCAAGCGTCCATGGTTGCCCATCTTACGTCGCAATCACTGTCGTTCATCCCTTTTTCGAGCAGTTCAATAGGAACGTCTCTCCCATAGCAAGC
>RCNI01000117.1_pt1 | contig 52340 bp, 69 predicted proteins | sample 2041151 | NCBI WGS metagenome assembly RCNI01 (sample SAMN09708214, study PRJNA481090) | feces metagenome | isolation source: feces | place: Antarctica: Albino Rookery
CAGCCAGTCCGCCGTGCCGCTGGGCTTTGGCAAGGAGGACCCGGAGGACTATGCCCGTCAGGTGGATCGGGCGCTGCGAAACACCTTCCGCCCGGAATTTCTCAACCGTCTGGACGAAATCATCTGCTTCACCCCTCTCTCCTCCGACGAGGTATCGGAAATTGCAAAGCGGATGGTGCATCAGTTCTCCGACCGCCTGTCCCACATGGGCATTTCCCTCTCCGTGGACGAGGCCGCCTATCCCCTGATGGCCCAGCAGGGCTATGACCGGCAGTATGGCGCAAGACCGCTGCGCCGCTATCTCCGCCGTCAGGTGGAAAATCCTGCCGCCCAGCTGCTGCTGGACGGCACCCTCAAGGCCGGTCAGACCCTGAAGGTGGGCTGTGACCAAAACGGCATCCATCTGGATGTGGTGTGACCAAATCAGATACTTTTCCACACTCAAACCGGAAAAAAGCAGCTGTCACGGCAGTGACCGCTGCTTTTTCCCTCTTCTGGGGTTGTATTTTCGGTGCAATGTGCTATCATTTCCACAACATCACATCAGAAAGGAGAACCAAGGATGAACAGCTTAGTTTTGCTGGCCGGCTGCGGTCTGGGCGATGGCTCCTGCATCGAAGAAGTGATTTTGACTTATCTCGCTCTGGAAAAACACCATTGCCCCTATCAGCCCGTGGCTCAGCCCATGTCTGTCCCGTCAATTGACCACGCTTCGGAGGAAGTGGGCGAAATGCGGGATGTGTTCACCGAGTCCGCCCGCATCGGTCGGGGCCGCCTGATGCCGCTGGGCCGTGTGCGTCCGGAGGACTTTGACGCACTGATTCTCCCCGGCGGCATGGGCCTGATTGCCAATTACAGCGAGGAAGCCGCCGTCAAGACGCTGATGGAAGCCTTCCTCCGGCAGGGCAAGCCCATCGCCACTATGTGCGCCGGTATCGATTTTCTGCGTGGACTGTTGGGCAAAGACCTCCTGCAAACCGAGTGCCGTTCCCTTGCCCCCACTTCCTTCTGTCATGACGCAGAGCGAAACATCTACTACACCCCGGCATTCCGCTGCCCTGCAAACCTCTGTGAGGTGCAGGAGGGCATTGAGCGGATGGTTGCAGCGATGGCTGCCAGTGTAGCACAGGCATAACGCAAATCAAACCCACGGCATGGAGGTACTGCAATGGACCACATTGAATTTGTCCCGGTAAAGGAATCCGAAGTCGGTCTGATTGGCCAGCTTCGTCAAAAAGCGTGGTCAGTCACTTATCGCGGCATTTACCCCGATGAAATGTTGGAGAAATTCGACTATGACTGGCACAGAGAACGGGATCTCATACGCATCCGAAATCCCCAGTTCCATCACTATTTCATCCAGAGAAACGGCCGATCGGTCGGCTATCTGACACTGAAAGAGGACACTATTCTGCTCATTTACTCCCTCTATCTGCTGCCGGAGGCGCAAAAGCAGGGCATCGGCAAACGGGCCTTCTCCTTTGTGGCTGATTTTTGCGCCCAGCGCAATCTGCAGGAGTTTTCCTGCCACTGTCAGCCGGACAACACCAACGCCATGGACTTTTATCGTCACATGGGCGGAGCGATCGTTGACCGTGACGAAGGCAATGAGGAACGCTGGCAGGACACGGTGGTATTCCGGTTCAATGTGTAACAGAAACCCCGGTGTGCGGATGCACACCGGGGTTTTCGGTTTCTTTTCGTTCAGTTCTGCATCGCTTTCACCGCATCAAACTCGTCGGTGATCTCCTTGCCGGGAGCCGGGGTGAGCAGACTCACCACCACGATGAGCAGCAGGCTCACCAGGAAGGCAGGCAGCAGCTCATAGATGTCCCACATGCCGCCCAGAGGACGGACGACGAACTTCCACAGGAACACCATGCATCCGCCGCCGAGCATGCCAGCCAGTGCGCCCCAGCGGTTGGCACGGCGCCAGAACAGGGCACAGAGCACCACCGCACCGAAGGTACCGCCAAAGCCGGCCCATGCAAAGGACACGATGGAAAACACCGAGGAGGCAGGGTCTCTTGCCAAAACCACGCCGATGGCAGAGATGACCACCAAGGTCACACGAGCCACCACCATGCTCCTTTTCTTGCTCATCTTCAGGCCCAGCACACCGTGGAGGATGTTTTCGGACACGGAGGAGGAGGCTGCCAGAAGCTGGCTGTCGCAGGTGGACATGGTGCAGGCCAGAATACCTGCCATGACCACGCCTGCCAGCAGGGCCGGCAGGAAACCAAAGGAGGACAGCCGTCCGGCGATGGCGATGAGGATACGCTCGGAGTCTGCCACCCCGTCAATGGCGCCGGCATTTACCATGCCAAGGCCCAGCACGCCCAGCAGCACCGCCACAGCCATGGCGACTACCACCCAGATGGTGCCCACACGGCGGCTGACCTTCAGCTTAGAGGGGTCTTCAATGCCCATGAAGCGGAGCATGATATGGGGCATACCGAAGTAGCCCAGACCCCACGCCAGCGTAGAAACAATGGACAGGAAGCCGTAGGGCTGAGCGCCTGCCGCCTGATGGGTCTGAGTCAGGGAAAGAAAGCCCTCCAGACCGGACACATAGTCCACCACCGGGGAAATGCCGCCGGCCTGCATCAGGCTGAACACCATCACCACGAGGAGTGCCACGCTCATCACGATGGACTGGACAAAGTCGGTGGTAGAGGCCGCCAAAAAGCCGCCCATGGCGGTATATGCCACGATCACCACAGCAGACACGATCATCGCCGTCAGATAATCCACCCCGAAGAGGCTGGAGAACAGCTTGCCGCAGGCGGCAAAGCCGGAGGCGGTGTAGGGGATGAAGAAAATCACGATCACCAAGGCGGAAATGCCCATCAGCAGGTGGCTGTGGTCATGGAATCGGTTTTCAAAGAAGTCGGGGACGGTGACGCTGTCCTTGGCTACGGCGGAGTAGTGGCGCAGCCGCTTTGCCACCAGCAGCCAGTTCAGGTAGGTGCCCAGTGCCAGACCGGCTGCCGTCCAGAAGGCGCTGCAAATGCCGCTGGCGTAAGCCAGACCGGGCAGTCCCATCAGCAGCCAGGAGGACATATCACTGGCCTCAGCACTCATAGCGGTCACATACGGGCCAAGAGACCGACCGCCCAGATAGAACTCGTCGGCACTGTTGCTGGCCTTGGTATAACGAAATCCCAGCAGCAGCATACCACCGAGATAAACGGTAATTGCAATGATATTTCCCAGCATCGAAAGGGACATTTCACTCACTTCTTTCTCGTAATGTGGGTTCACTATACCAGAGCAACTACTAGAACGCAACACAGAATAAACTCCGTACATTTTTAGCAAATATACGGAGTTTCCTTTTATTTTCAATTGTTACAGACTGTACACGATTAAGAATACTTTGAAGAAAATTTTTTATACTTTCAAATATCCCAGATAGAGGGGCATCATCCGCTCCCCATAATCCCGGAGGGAGTACTCGCCGCCGGAAATGCACCAGTCATAGAGCAGACCCCGTTCGCACAGGGCATAGGACTTGACGATTTCCCCGGTGGGGAGGTCCGTTCTCAACTCGCCCCGCTCCTGTCCCCGCTTGGCAATGCCCCGGAGGATACGGTAATAGAGCCGGTTGCGGTCCAACAGGTGCTTTTCCCCCTTGGTGACCAGCTGGGCGGCGTACATCTGGCTCAGCAGGTCCACCGACACCGTGCTGTCGATCATGGCGAACAGTTCCCGGTTCAGATACATCAGCGTCTCGAAGGCGTTCTGCTCCGGGTCCAGCCCTTCCATCAGCTCCTCGTACTTGTCGTCAAACAGGTAGCTGAGGGAGGACAAAAGCGCATCCTTGCCGCTGAAATAGTGATAAAACGAACCCCGGGAGGTGCCGGAGCTTTCAATGATCTCCTCCACCGTGGTGTCCTCGTAGCCCTGCCGGTAAAACAGCTCCCAAGCCGCCGCTACGATCTTGCCCCGGGTGTTGCGTGTCTTTTTCTTTGCCATGGTGCATCCTCCCCCATTTTCTTATCTCTATTATAAAAGCTGCGCTCCGTTCCCGCAATCAATAAAGCACTTTTTACATGGTTTTCGGCAGTTCCTCGCATTCACTTTGCATTGTGGACTGATATAATAGAATTGTTATGAATTGTTGATGGGAGGGTTCCTGTTATGAAGTTTACCAAAATGCACGGCTGCGGCAATGACTATGTGTACATTGACTGCACGAAAACCCCTCTGCCCGACCCGGAACACACCGCCATCGCCCTCAGCGATCGCCACTTCGGCATCGGCGGTGACGGCATCATCCTGATCTGCCCTTCCCAGGTGGGAGATTTCCGCATGGCGATGTACAACGCCGACGGCAGCGAAGGCAATATGTGCGGCAACGGCATCCGCTGTGTGGGCAAATTTGTCTACGACAAGGGGCTGACCGACAAGACCGACCTGACCATTGAAACCAAGAGCGGCTTGAAGCACCTGAAGCTGGATGTGGAGCACGGTCTGGTGGCCCGAGTCCGGGTGGACATGGGCAAGGCCGACTGGTCCGCTGCCGCCATCCCCGTGGTGGGCATGGGCGACAGTGTGGTGGGCCGTCCGGTGGACATCGCCGGTCAGCACTGGGAAATGACCTGCGTCAGCATGGGCAATCCCCACGCCATTGTCTGGGTGGACGATGTGGACTCCCTTCCTCTGGAGGAGCTTGGCCCTCACTTTGAGCATCACCCCATGTTCCCGGAGCGAATCAACACGGAATTTGTCCATGTGATCGACGAGAACACGCTGGAACTGCGTGTCTGGGAGCGAGGCAGCGGCGAAACGCTGGCCTGCGGCACCGGCGCCTGCGCCAGCACGGTGGCGGCTTACCTCAATCACCGCACCGGCGCCAAGGTAAAGGTGCTGCTTCGGGGCGGTACGCTGGAAATTGAACTGGCGGAGGATGGTCATGTGTATATGACCGGCCCTGCCTGCACTGTATTTGAAGGAGAATTGACACTATGAGAACTTTGCTGGACTTGGTCCCCAAAATGAGCTATACCCTGATTCAGGGCAATCTGGATCGGGAGATCACCGAACTGGTCTACGATTCCCGTAAGGTCACCCCCGGCTGCATCTTTGTCTGCATCGTGGGTGCCATTTCCGACGGTCATGACTACTTGCAGGATGTCATCGACCGGGGCGCAGTCTGCGTCGTGGTGGAGCGTGAGGTGGAAGTCCCCTCCGACATCACCGTGCTGCGGGTCAACAGCAGCCGCACCGCTCTGGCCGAGCTGTCCGCCGCTTGGTTCGGCCATCCTGCCGAGCAGCTGACCACCATCGGCATCACCGGCACCAAGGGCAAGACCACCACCACCTACATGATCCGGGACATGATGGAGCATGCCGGCCTCAAGACCGGCCTCGTCGGCACCATCGAGGTCATCATCGGTGACGACCACATCCCCGCCGTCAACACCACCCCCGAATCCTTCCTGCTCCAGCAGTACTTCCGCCGCATGGTGGATGCCGGCATCACTCATGTGGTGATGGAGGTGTCCTCTCAGGCCCTGAAGATGGACCGTGTGGGCGGTTTCCTCTTTGACTACGGCATCTTCACCAATCTGGAAGAGGACCACATCGGCGGTGCGGAGCATCCCGACATGGCTGACTACATCTACTGCAAGAGCCTGCTCTTCCGCAAGTGCAAGCTGGGTCTCATCAACGCCGACGCCGACTATCTGGAAGGCGTGCTGGACCGCCACACCTGCGAAATCGAGACCTTCGGCATCGAAAATCCCGCCGACCTGCGGGCCTCCGACATTCAGCGCATCAACGAGCCGGGCTATCTGGGCGTGAAGTATCAGCTCAGCGGCCTTGCCAATTACCCCGTCCGGGTGGATATTCCCGGCGACTTCACCGTCTACAACTCTCTGGCCGCCATCGCCCTGTGCCGTCATCTGGGCGTGGACACTCAGAACATCCTCTCCGCTCTGGATCAGGTGCAGGTCAAGGGCCGTCTGGAAGTGGTTCCCACTCCCGGTGACTACACCCTCATGATCGACTACGCCCACAACGCCATGAGTCTGGAGGCTCTGCTGAAGAACATCCGCAAGTACGGCCCCAACCGCATGATCTGCATGTTCGGCTGCGGCGGCAACCGCTCCAAGGTGCGCCGCTATGAGATGGGCGAGGTTTCCTCCCGTCTGGCAGACCTGACGGTGGTCACCAGCGATAACCCCCGCAACGAGGAGCCTATGGACATCATCAACGACATTCTGATTGGCGTCAAAAAGGCCGACGGCGCCTATGTCACCATCCCCGACCGGAAGGAAGCCATCCGCTACTGCATGGAGCACGCCCAGAGCGGCGACATCATCCTGCTGGCCGGCAAGGGACATGAGGACTATCAGGAGATCAAGGGCAAAAAGCACCACATGGATGAGCGTGAGCTGATCGCTGACATTCTGGCAGACCGCTGATTGTCCCCGTTTTTTCCGCATTGACATCATACAGGGCAGGCTGTCCCAAGGGGACAGCCTGCCCTTTGTTCGATTCAAAATCGCTGTGTAAAAACGGCGTCCGCCGCTTTAGTTGCAGTCCCCGACCAGTTATGTTAAGATACAGCTAAATCATCTTATCTCGTATTTCGGTTTCTTTAATATTTGCAGGAAAGTTCAGAAAATGGGAGGTATATTGTGCCATGATTGTACTGGAATTGGGATACAACTTACTTTTATCCTTCATGTTTGCATTTCTTGCCGCCTCCTTTCTGATCTTGTACCGGAAAGCAAAAAAACCGCTGCATCTTTGGCTTTCGGTGACTTTTTTCCTATTTCTTCTGGATGATACCTTCCTCTACATTTCCCAGATTCTGTTCTATCTGGCGGAGCGCCCTCCGCACTTTTTGATTTCTGGCGGTCCCGTTGAGCGGATTATTTCCTTTGCCACGCTGTTTGCCTACCTCATGGTGGTGGACACCGAAACCGGACACAAAACCAGCCGGAGAAAACAAGTTATCACGCTGGTTCTTTGTACGCTCCTGATTGGCTATTCCTTCTACAGGCTTTCCGATCGAACCACCCAGATTGTCACCTGTCTGGCTCTGGAGTTGTGGTGTGCGTTGATTTTTGCACAGGGTGCATGGCGGCTGCACACGCATCCGGAGCTGTCTGACGAGCCTCAATACATCGCCGTCTGGAAATGGTCCTTTGTGGCGCTGAGCCTTCTCTCCCTGCTAGCCGGTTTGGAGTTTACCGTTGCCGCACTTTATCCCCAGCACAGCGTTCAGCTCATCTTACAACTTCCCACCCGGCGGCTCGTCTTCATTGAGGTGCTCAGCATCCTTTCCTCTGTGTTGTGTGCGTGCTACCTCAACCGGGAGTCCACCGATCTCTTTCTTTCCAGCAAACAGCCGGACTCCGCTGCCCAACGGATGGAAAAACTGTTTCCCATTTTGGTGATGCGGTACGGTCTGACCCGACGGGAGTTGGATGTGCTGGCGGACATCCTTGCCGGCAAGACCGGGCGGGAAATCGGCGAACATCTGTCCATCTCGCCGGGTACGGTAAAGGCACACAAGCACAACATTTTCCAAAAAACCGACAGCGGCAACATTCAGGAGCTGCTTGCTCTCATCTCCTGCATCGAACAGTCCGAGATCAGCACCTCGGACACCGCTGAGCAGATCCGATGAGTGCAAGAAAAGCACTCCGGGCAAGGACGGATCACGCATAAGGAACAATCAAAGACTCCGCAAGCCATCGAACAAAGAAGGCTTGCGGAGTCTTTTTTCTATCTGTTTCGTCGTTCCTCTTTTCTTGTTCTCTGTACGCCTTTTTCCTGCGCTTGTACTTCGATTCCGATTCCGCAGGCCACCGGGCGCTTATGATAAACCGTCTAAACCGTCATTTTAACCAAATTCAGTTCCATTTTCTTCCTAAAATCAGCATTTTCCAGCGATTGACTTCTCAAAACTCGGTGCTAAAATGTATACAATTCGCCCGGGTTACAACACTTGTAAGCGGACGGATCGTGTGAGAGAAAAAAGAAAAAGAAAGGTGGTCACTATGAAAAAAACTTCCTTAGCAAAGCGGTTGCTGGCAGTTTGTCTGGCAATTGCGATGTTCGCAACCTTAGTTGGCTGCGGACCGAAGAATCCCCCTGCGGATTCCGGTACAGCGGAAACGGGAAGCACATTCCTGAACACGACCGGCGATGATGGTGCAAACTACATTAGTTTGACCGACGCCCGTAGTTTCAAGGCTGTGATTCCCATTGACAAGACGGAAGACGAAGCCAAAGCCCTTGCAGACAAAGTTGTCTGGTCTTTGGATCGCGATCCCAACCTTGTCTACTCCGATGAAACGCTTTACCCCTATCAGAACCAAGGCGGTGAACTGGATCGATGGCTTTGCTCCGATGGCGAAACTCCGCTGTTCTCCAATGTGGCCACTGCGGTGGAAACGGTGGACGGCAAGGTTTGTCTGGTTGTCACCTTTGACAACACCGTTTACTTCTACGATCAGGATTGGGAAACCGAAGAGTGGTTTGAGGACCCCAGCGTTCCTCACTACAACGGCGGCGCATTCATTGATGACTGCGGTTACTTCAATCTGACCGCCACTCTGGACGGCACCGCTCTTGGCGCCGCTCCGGTGAAAATCGTCCCCTACGATGATTACAACACCATGCCCGAGATCTACGAAGAGCTGGACGAGATGGTAACCTACGCCGCAGACAAGACCGACCTCTATGTGGAAAAGTTCTCCATGGGCAAGAGCGCCGGCGACTACGGTCTGGAAGCCTTGGATATGCCTTACCTCATCGTTGCAAGAGATAAGGAAGCAGTCGAACACTGGAAGGCCATCCGTGAGGAGGCTACCACGGACCCCGAAGCTCTGCTGGCAAAGCTGGAAAACGGCGAGCTGGGCGACTATCAGGTTCCTGTTATGTACTCCAATGTCCACGCAAACGAAGTGGCTGCTGCCGACGGCATCATGAAGTTCGCATGGATGCTGCTGGAGTCCGCCGCCGGCGATAAGACCATCGACTACGACAAGCTGACCGGCTTCACCGAGGAAGGCGAGGCTCAGCTGAAGGAGCAGATGGGCGAGCAGGGCGTGGAAGGCAGCGTTGCCGTTCCCGATCTGGTGAAGGACACCGCCACCTATCTGGGCTGGCTGCGTGAGGACGGCGTGTCTGTTTCCGACAAGGTCGATCTGGAGAAGTATTACACCTCCGAAACCGACACGGTCAAGCTGGACGAACTGCTGGACAACATCTTCTTCATTCTGGTTCCCGAGGAAAATGTGGAAGGCCGTACCTATCTTTGCCGTACCTCTTCCGGCGGCATGGACCTGAACCGTGATAACTCCTTCCAGACTCAGGCTGAGACTCAGAATATGGCTCACCTGATTGCAGACTGGAACCCCGTCAGCTTGGTGGAATTCCACGGCCGTATCGAACAGTTCCAGTGCGAGCCCTGCGATCCCCCTCATGAGCCCAACTTTGAATACGATCTGCTGGCAAAGCATCTGATGCCCGGCGGCGAAGCTTTGGGCATTGCTGCTATCACGAACAACGACAGCTTCAACAGCTATGTGATCCCCCAGCGTGATTATCTGAGCTACAACGGCAACAAGACCGAGGACGGCAAGGATCAGACCCAGTGGTTCAACCCTTGGGACGACATGTCCACCAGCTACACTCCCCAGTACTCCATGCTTCAGGGCACTGTGGCTTACACTTGCGAGCTCCCTGCCTACAACGATGATACGGTCCGTGCCGCTGCCTACGGCATCGTGGGCCAGAGCGATTACATCGCTGACAACAAGGACGGTTACCTCGCCGCTCAGGCCGAGATCTTCAAGCGCGGCGTGAACAACGAAAACTCCGACGAATATGATAAGGTCGGCCAGTGGCTGTGCGACCAGTACGATGAGGAAGGCGCCGAAATCAATCTGTTCCGTCCTGAGTACGATGGCGAAGGCCAGAACGGCAACTTCTACCCCGAGTGCTATGTCATTCCCTTGGATGGTGAGCATCAGAAGAACCTGCCTGCCGCCAAGGAGATGCTGGATTATCTGGCCCGCAACGATGTCAAGGTCATGAGCGCAAAGGAAGCCTTTACCTATGACGGTGTGGAGTATCCTGCCGGCACCGCAGTGGTTTCCATGTATCAGGCAAAGCGTTCCGTGGCAAACGGCATGCTGTACAAGGGCACCTACATCACCAGCTGGCCCATCCTGTACTCGGAAGGCATTACCGCATTCAACAAGACCCGTGGCTTTGATATGGCTACCTGCGCAGAGCCTGCTGCTTACGAGACGATTGCCGCCGTCTGCGAAGTGACCGACCAGTGGGATGTGAAGTCCTACTTCACCGGCACCGAGGGCGACAAGGTGATCCTGAGCAATGCTTCCGAGGATTCTACCGCCGCCGTGAACGAGCTGCTGAAGGCCGGCAAGTCGGTCGGCATGATTCTGGGCGGCGAAACCAAGGGTTCCTTCCTCCTCGACTTTGCCGATTGGAAGACCGTTTCCGAGAAGTATATCCTTTCCGGTGAGGGTGTGACCGCAGAAGAGGCTCCTCTGACTGTGGCTATCACCAAATCTCCTGTCCTGTACATCTGCGGCAAGCCTGAGCCCAACGAGGAAGGCTTTGTCCTGACGACCATGATCGACTGGAACTCCCACGAGTACAACTACGACCGTCAGGCCATGCGTATGCTGGGCTTTGATGTGACCGATAATGCTGCTGAGGCAGACCTGATTATCGGTAACTGCCCTCTGGACGACGCCGCTGTGGAAGCCATTCAGGCCGGCACTCCTTACATGGGTTATGGCCCCTACGCTTCTACCTCCGCTCAGGAGCATCTCTTTGATGTCGACCAGCTGTCTTGGAACAGCGCAAGCGAAATGGCAATGGACGCTCTGGGCTTCGTCACCTATCCGGAGCACTCTATGGTCACTGCCAGCTACGCCGCTGAGGGCGATGACATTCTGTACGGCTTTGGCGCCGGCTACTTCGAGACCATTCCCGAGGGCGCCAAGGTTCTGGTTCAGATGGATCCCACCAAGGCTCCTCTGGAAGGCTTCATGCCTGCCGGCGACGAGAACAACAACGAGGAATTCCTGAAGTCCGTTCAGGCCTTTGCGTACAAGGGCAAGGGCGCAGACGGAGTCGATCTGGATGTGGTTCTCTTCGGCAACACTCTGACCAACAAAGTCCACCAGCGTGATGAGTTCAACTTCATCTCCAACACCGCCTTCTCCCATGTGACGGGCGATGTGGTTGCCGGTGCAGCAACGACGGCGGAAGAAACCGAGCTGCTGAACTCTTTGGGTAAGTAAGTTTCCCGCTGTAACTCATAACGCATAAAACGGCGCCTCGCCAAATCCTCTTTCGAGAGGGTTCGGCGGGGCGTTTTTGGGTTCAGCGAAGCGTCGGGCTCTGTTTTCACGGGAATTTACCGATCGACCCGCTCAATTTCCTTCTGTGGCGCCGTTTCTACGGGTTCTACGGGTTCTGCACCCAAGTGGAACCGATCTGCGTGCTTGGCAGACACCGGCCCGTGGGTACAGTCCGGAGTCAGCTCCCCGGCGAACTCCTCTCGCTGGGTGTGGAATTTCGGCGCTGTGTCCATCTTTTTTCGTTTCATGCCATCACCTTCCTGCTTCTATTCTGTCCCTTTTTCCCTTGGAAATACACGCCACCCTCTTGCATTCCTGCGATTCCATGTTATAATATCCCCGAGGAAATAGCCCCCAGGTCACTGGGGAGATTTATGGAGGTACGAATATGGCTTACAAGATTTCTGATTCCTGCATCATGTGCGGCGCTTGCGAGAGCGTTTGCCCCGTTGGCGCTATCAGCGCTGGCGACACCCAGTATGTGATCGACGCTGACGCTTGCATCGAGTGCGGCGCTTGCGCCGGCACCTGCCCCGTGGGTGCTCCCGATCAGGAGTAATTCCAATCAATAAAAGCAGAGCGGTAAAAAAACCGCTCTGCTTTTATTTTTGCCCGGTTTTCCACACCCCATACAGGGAAAACCGGTGCTTCTCCGCTCCCTAGGTTTCCCGTTGATTGATACCGGGCCATATTCTCCACAAGCCGACGCAAAAACCCCGTCCGAAGGCCGCATTTACGGCATCGGACGGGGTTTCTTTTGATTTTATTCCACAGGAAGGCCGGTGAGGTACCGCCGCACCATGTCAAAGCCGGTGAGAGCGGCAAAATTGCGGTTCTGGTCCCGATTTTGACCCAGATGCAGCTCCCGCACCCAAGTATGAGTGCCGTCGCTGAGCCCCACAAAGATAAGGCCCACCGGGTTGCCCCGGTCATCGCTGTCCGGGCCTGCCACACCGGTGACGCTGAGTCCCAGCTGCGCCCCCAGCTTGATGCGGATATTCTCCGCCAAAGCACGGCACACCGGCTCAGACACAGCGCCGTATTCCGTCAGCAAAGCCTCGGGAACGCCCACAATGTCCCGTTTCACCTCATTGGTGTAACACACCACTCCGCCTTTGAAAACAGCGGATACGCCGGACAAATCAGTAATGCGCTGAGCAATCATGCCGCCGGTGCAGCTCTCCGCTGTGGCAAGGGTCACCTTCTGCTCCAGAAGCAGACGGCAGCTCACCTCAGTCAAGTCCTTCACATCTGCACCGTAGATCAGCGCTCCGAAGCGTTTTCGCAGCGCCTGCTCCACCGGAGCGATGAGCGCTTCGCATTCTTCCCGGCTGCTGCCCTTGGCGGTGATTCGCAGCTCGGCAGAGCCTTCCTTGGCGTAGGGTGCAAGGGTGGGATTGGTCATCCGCTCCATCTCCGACCGGAGCTGAGCCTCGATGGCCGACTCACCCATGCCGAACAGGCACAGCGTCCGGGAGAGAATCTCGCCCTCTCCCTTTTCCCGGAGGTAAGGCAGCACCCGATGCTCCAGCATGGCCCGGCACTCTCTGGGCGGCCCGGGCAGCATCACCACAGTGATGCCGTCCTGCTCCCATGCACAGCCCGGAGCCGTGCCCCAATCGTTGGACAGCACGGTGCAGCCCTCCGGCAGCATGGCCTGCTGCAAATTGTTCTCCGTCATGGAACGCCCCCGGTGGGCAAAGTAGCTGCGGATGCGCTGGGCGCTCTCCTCGTGGAACACCAGCTTCCGCCCAAAGGCCGCCGCCACCACCTGCTTGGTCAGGTCATCGCAGGTCGGCCCAAGGCCGCCGGTGGTGATAATCAGGTCGGCCCGACCCTTGGCCTGCTCCAGCACCTGTGCCAGCCGCTGGGGGTTGTCCCCCACCACTGTGTGGTAGTAGACATTGATGCCCAGTCCGGCCAGTGCCTGAGAAAGCATCTGAGCGTCGGTATTGACGATGCTGCCCAGCAGCAGCTCCGTGCCGACGGCAATCAGTTCCGCATGATGTGCCATGGTCTGTTCTCCTCTCCGGGGGTTATATCGAATTCAGCGGCGCTTAGGCGCACAGACGGGCGATCACAGCCGCATAAATCTGAGCGGTCATCAGCAGACGGCTGATACGGGCACGCTCGTTGGCGCCGTGGAGGTGAGAGTCGAAGCCGAACTCACCGGCACCGAAGGCGACGCCGCCGGGAATGTCATGGACATAGGTGCCGCCGCCGATGGCGACACAGTAGCCCTTCTCGCCGCTGAACTCGGTGTAGCAGTCCAGCAGGGCATGGATGAACTCGGAGTCGGGGTCCACCACATGGGCGTCGTCCAGCTCACCCTTGCAGCTCCAGCCGAAGCCGGCGAAGGTGTTCTCGGTCACCTTGACCAGATTTTCCTCGTTGGCGCAGACAGACGCACGAATATCAAACTGACCGTTGAAACCGGTCTCGTTCAGGTTCAGCACGGAGAAGGTCAGGGTCAGAGCGCCGGAGATTTCATCCTCCTGAGCCACGCCCAGCGCCTTGCCGGAGTTGTCCCCGAAGGGGAACACCTGATGCAGCTTCTTCACGGTGTCAAAGGCAGGGGTATCGCCCAGCGGCAGCTGGCACAGCACCTCCACCAGAGCGGTGATGGCGTTCTTGCCCTCATCGGGGGTGGAAGCATGAGCCTCGGCGCCGTTGGCCTGAATGGTCAGGTTCTGAGCGTCGCCGCTCACCACGAACTCCACGCCGGTTTTCTCCGTCACAGAGGCACAGGCGGCCTTGACAGCCTCTGCGTCCAGACCTGCCACCTCAGCGGTGCAGTGACCGGGCGCCACATTGGCACGGATACCGCCCTTGACGCTCACCAGTCGGGGCAGCACATCCACCTTCTCCCATGTTGCGGCAAACTCAGGGGCGTAGCGTGCCTTTTCCACATTGATAACCGGGAACTCGGCATCCGGGGTGACGGAGTTGGGGGCATAGGGAGCGTGAGCGTAGTAATGCTCGATGTCACGGGAGCCGGTCTCCTCATCGGTACCCAGCACCAGCTTGACATTCTTGGTCAGGGGCAGACCCAGCTCCTTCACGCAGCGCATAGCCATCATGGCGGCCACAGCAGGGCCCTTGTCGTCATCGGTGCCACGGCCGTAGATCATGTCGCCGTCCCGCACCAGAGTGAAGGGGTCGGTTTCCCAGCCGTCGCCGATGCCCACCACATCCAGATGGGCCAGCACATGGAGCTGATCCTCGTGGTCGTTCAGGTCCACCAGACCCACATAGCCGTCATCCTCGGAGGTCTTGAGCCCCCAAGACTGAGCCAACTCCAGAGCGGCCTTGAGCGCCTTAGCCGGGCCCTCACCGAAGGGAGCGCCGGGAGCCGGAGTGCCGGTGGTGGAGTCAATGGCAACCAGAGGTGCCAGAGCGTCAACAAATTCGTCCTCTTTGCCTGCAAACCAGGCCTTAATCATTTCATTCATGTTCAGCTTCCTCTCTGCGTTGTGCATTTTCATTCAGATATTTGTAAACCGTATAGCGGGAAACTCCCAGCCGCTGGGAGACATAGGGGACACTTTTGCGGAAGGAGAAGGCGGACTTCTGATCCAGCAGAGCGATCACCTTCAGCCGGTCGGTTTTGGAAAGGGCGTCCACCGGCTTGCCCACCGTAGCCATGCATTCGTCGAACATCTCCGACAGGCGATCCTCGCCGCCCCGGGACATGGCGGACCGCAGATCCGCCTCGGCGTTCATCATCTCCACCAGAATCCGGTTGGCATAGGCCAAAGAGGTGAAGTCATAGTTAATGCCCAGCGCCAGATTGAAGTCCTCCCCAATCAGGTGGAAGGTAGAGGATTTGATCTGCTTTCCGCCGGGGGTGGTGGCAAACAGGTTGACAAAGTCCGTCCGACGGCCGACCTCGTCCAACTCCTGATTCTCCCCCATCACATCCAGAGTGGAGCCTACGCCTCGCCCGGACACATGACCGTTATAGATGGACAGGATGGGATGGGACGGCAGACTCATGTCGTGCACCAGCGTCTCGCAGGACGCACCGAAGGTCTCTGCAATGCCCTGGGCCGTGCGATCCAGAAATTCAAATGCTTCCTCCCGTGTCATCGCTGTTCCTCCTTTCCGTTTCGGTTATGATATCTACCGAAATCTTACCACACCGCAACAGAATGTCAAGCATTTACCCTCGGCGCGTTCCCAGTTGCTTGCCATCTGTCATGACATATGCTATACTGGAAAAATAGAATTAGGAGGGTTGCTTCATGACTGCAAGCCAGCGTCGGCAGGAGATCCTGTCTCGTCTGAAAACGGAACATGCACCGGTCAGTGCCACGGTCCTTGCCCAGTCCTTCGGCGTCAGCCGTCAGGTCGTGGTGGGGGACATCGCCCTGCTTCGTGCCGGAGGGGCTCCCATTGCCGCCACTCCTAGAGGGTATGTGCTGGAAACCCCCACCGAGGGTATTCTGCACACCGTTGCCGTCCGTCATACCGACGCCCAGATGGAGCGTGAGCTGCAAATCTGCGTCGATAACGGTTGCACTGTGCTGGATGTGCTGGTGGAGCACCCGGTCTACGGTCAGCTGGTAGGGCAGTTGCAGCTGTCCAGCCGCTACGATGTGGAGCAGTTCCTTCAGCGGGTTCGCACCGGAAGTGCCCATTCCCTGTCCACCCTCACCGATGGCATCCATCTCCACACCCTCCGCTGCTCCAGCGAGGAGGCCTTTGAGCGGGTCTGCCGTCAGCTGGAAGAGGAAGGGTTCCTTTTGCGGGACTAATCTTACAGATTCGTGCTGAAACGCCGAGGATCGCTTTCGATCCCCGGCGTTTTTTAGAAACCGGTTTTCTTTGACGGCGGATCATGCTATACTGGGCATGACATTATGAAACCGAAAAAAGGAGATGTGGCTTGTGGCTTGTCATGAGGACTATGTGCAGTACATTGCGGAGCAATGCTCCGGTGCAGGCGAAATTACGGTGCGGAAGATGTTCGGTGAATACGGCATTTACTGCGACGGCAAGATTTTCGGACTCATCTGCGATGACCAGTTTTTTGTGAAAATCACAGCGGCAGGAACGGCGCAGATGCCCGGTCTGGAAACCGCTTCCCCCTACAAGGGGGCAAAGCCGCATTTTGTGGTGACCGACATCGATGATCGGGAGGCGATTTCCGCCTTTGTCGCTGCCACCTGCGGAGAACTTCCCGCTCCAAAGCCCAAAAAGAAACAGGGGAAGTAATGCGCCATTTGTCTGCAAACCAGAAACGATAAACACGGAGTGTATCGACCATTCGATACACTCCGTGTTTTATATGTCGTATTTACCGCGTTTACTTCGACTGATACCGCTCCGTCAAAAACTCAATGACGCTTTCAATACAGCCGTGGTCCACATCCCGGACCACCTGCACCCCGGGCAGGCCCTTCCCTGCCACCACACTGCCTGCCGGTGCAAAGCCCAGCGCCGCCGTGGTGAGCATAGGCACATCGTTATCATTATCGCCGGCGCAATAGATATGCTCCGGTGCGATGCCCAGCTTCTCTGCCGCTCTCAGGACGCCTGTGCCCTTATGCACGCCTTTTGCGGTTAGCTCCATCAAGTTCTCATTGGAGAAAATGCACTCATAATGCTCGCTCCAGTGGCTCAGAACCCACTCCCGCACCTGAGTCAGCTCCGCCTTCTCACCTTCCAGCAGCACTTTGAGCCAAGGAGTAGGCATTTTTTCCGGCTCGCACTCGGTATAGGTCGACTTCACCAGCTCCATATGCCACTGAGTGAAGGCATTGGGGTGCCAGCAGTAGATTTCCTCGCCGTAGTAGGTTTCAAAGGCCACCCCGGGGAACCGATCGCCCAGCTCCCGGACATCGCCTACCGCCCGGAGGGGCAAATCGTAGTGGAACAGCTCCTTTCCCGTATCCATATCACAGAATGTGGCTCCGTTGGAAAGCAGCGTAGGGGCATGGAGGGGCAGTTCCCGTGCCTGCTGGTAGAAAGTGGAATAGCATCGGCCGGTGCACATCAGGAAGGTGCCTCCCTCCTGCTGGAAGGCTCGAATGGCCTCGATATCCCGCTGCAGCACCACCCGGGCGCTGCCACGCAGAGTTCCGTCATAGTCGCTGACCAGCATCACGCCGTCAAAGATTCCCATAGTATTTACTCCTCTGTAAAATTTAAAAAATGGGGGACAAAGTTACCTTTGTCCCCCATTATAACAAGTTCGGATTCTGATTTCAATCAGGCCGCCAGATCCGCACCGGTGAGGTAACGGTTCATGGGCTTCCAGAGCAGAGCCTCCACCAGCAGGCACAGGGCGATGCTGAGCACCATGTAGGATGCGTTGTACAGCAGAGAGTAGAACCAAGGCGTGGTCATGGTCATGCCAAAGAAGGTCTCGGGCATGTACTCTCCCCACACAGTGGCGCCCACCACATAGTGGACCAGGAAACGGGCAAAGCCGCCCACCAGAGAGCCGACAAACAGGCCGTTCTTCTTGCCGTGGCACACACCGGACAGGCCCAGCACGCCGAAGGCCACCAGGTAGTCGCCCAGCATGGACACCCAGCTGATAGCGATGCCGTTATCGCCGATGTACTGCAGCAGGCCAAAGACCAGACCGGCCAGCAGGCCGTTCTTGACGCCCCAGCGATGGGCATAGATCATAATGGGCAGCATGGACAGGCACACGGAGCCGCCCCAAGGCAGGCGGTAGAGTACCAGATAGCCCAGAATCTGAGCGGCAGCCACCATGATGGCACCCTCGGTGAGGGCGCGAACATTGTTTTTCTTCACAGGAATCTCTCCTCTAACAAAAAGTACCGCATCGCCAGCTGGCGTATGCGGTACAAGACAAGCAAAAATCCTGTTCGACTTCCTACGCCGGCATTACCCGGATCAGGTTCAAGGCGGCACGGGATCGCTCTCAGATCCCGATCTCAGCCGGAGTTGGCCTCCAGCACCCCTGTCTATCAAGTTGACGACTTACGGTCTACTGGCTATTATACCAGTTCCGCAGAATTTGTCAAATTCCGTTCTCCGCATCCTCTTCGTCGTCCGCCTTGGGCTCCAAGGCTTTCATAGCAAAGTACTCCTGCTCCAGCCAGTCGATGACCTGCTCCCGGCCCTCTGCTGTCAGGGGGAATTCCGCCTCATGCACCACTTCGCTCTCCTCCAGACAGTACTCCCCGTACCAGTCCAGACAGGCAAAAATATCCTCGGTCCCGTTCTCCGTTTCCTTCTGGGTGGGCTTGATCCGATAGCGCAGCCCCAAAAAGCTGCCCAGATGGGTGTTGCCGTTGGTGAAGGTCAGCAGGTTAGGCAAAAAGAAGCGATGATGTTCCCGAAGCATGGTGGTTTCCCCTCTCAATCAATGTATCAGACAGTTTATCACACTTCCCCCGGCGGAACAAGTCCAGACAAAAAGTAAAAAAAGTGCGTACTGCCAAGGCAGTACGCACTTCACTCGTTACGACATAAAGGGTTTTGCGATTTATTACCAGTTATAAAATACCAGTTAAATTACACCAGCTCGATGATAGCCATCTCAGCGGCATCACCGCGGCGGGGCCCGATGCGGACGATACGGGTGTAACCACCGTTGCGGTCAGCATACTTGGCACCAATCTGGTCAAACAGCTTCTTGGCCACATCCTCCTGAGGCAGGAAGGCCAGAGCCTGGCGATAAGCAGCCAGATCGTTCTTCTTTGCCAGGGTGATCATCTTCTCAGCCAGAGGCTGGATTTCCTTGGCGCGGGTAACAGTAGTCTTGATCTGACCATAATTCAGCAGGTCGGCCACCTGATTGCGCAGCATAGCCATGCGCTGGTCGGTGGGCTTACCAAGCTTCCGATTGCTAGGCATTTGATTCACTCCTTCGAAGGGACCCGTCCGAGACAGGTCCAAACTTTATATAGACATTTCGTGCGACTTAGGCGTTGTCTTCGCTGGCCAGGGACAGACCCATCATTGCCAGCTTATTGATGACCTCTTCCAGGGACTTGCGGCCCAGATTACGGACCTTCATCATGTCCTCCTCGGTCTTGGAAATCAGATCCGCCACAGTGTTGATGTTGGCACGCTTGAGGCAGTTGAAGCTGCGGACGCTCAGGTCCAGCTCTTCAATGGTCATCTCCAGCACCTTATCCTGTGCCTTATCCTCGGGCTCCACCACCGTGGGACGAGTGCCCATGGTCTCAGAGAGATCGGTGAAGAGCATGAAGTGGTCGCAAAGGATCTTAGCGCCCAGAGAAACTGCGTCACGAGCGGAAATAGTTCCGTCGGTCCACACCTCAAGGGTCAGCTTATCAAAATCGGTCATGTTGCCCACACGAGTGTTTTCCACCGTGTAGTTGACCTTTTTCACCGGGGTATAGATCGAATCCACGGGAATGACACCGATCACACTCTGCTCATTCTTGTTACGGTCAGCGGACACATAGCCACGGCCGTGGCTCAGGGTCAGCTCCATGTTCAGAGTGGCATCGGGACCCAAGGTGGCGATGTGCAGATCGGGGTTCAGAACCTCGACCTCACCGTCGGCCTTGATGTCACCGGCAGTGACCTCGCAGTCACCGCTGCACTCAATGTACACGGTCTTGGGACCGGTGCAGTGCAGCTTGGTGATGATCTTCTTCACATTCAGCACAATGTCGGTGACATCTTCCTTCACACCGGGAATGGTGGTGAATTCGTGCTGGACACCGGAGATCTTAATGCTGGTCACGGCAGTTCCGGGAAGAGAGGAGAGGAGAATGCGGCGCAGGGCATTGCCCAGGGTAGTGCCATAACCGCGCTCCAGAGGCTCCACGACATACTTGCCGTAGGAAACGTCGCCGGGGTTTTCGATGCAATTAATGCGGGGTTTTTCGATTTCTACCATACAGTTTACCCTCCTCGTGTCGGGGGCGGTCGGGGGAGTTGACCGCCCCGATGGTGTTAGCTCATCATTATACTCTGAGGGTCACTTATTACTTGGAGTACAACTCGACGATGAGGTGCTCCTCCACAGGGAAGTCGATATCCTCGCGCACAGGAAGCTTGGTAACAGTAGCCTTCAGTTCGTTCTTCTCGCGCTCGATCCACTGGGGAGCGGCGGCGACGGTGACAGCATCTTCACCCAGGAAGCGCTTGAACACCTCGGAAGAACGGCTGGAGTCACGAACGGCGATCACATCGCCGGCCTTCACCTGGTAAGAAGGAATGTTGCACTTCTTGCCATTGACGGTGAAGTGAGCGTGGTTCACCAGCTGACGAGCCTGATGGCGGGTCATGGCGAAACCAGCGCGGAACACAACGTTGTCCAGACGGCGCTCGCAGAGAACCAGCAGGTTCTCGCCGGCCTTACCGGGCATGCGCTCAGCGCGCTCGTAGTAGGAACGGAACTGCTTTTCCAGCATGCCGTAAACGAACTTGACCTTCTGCTTCTCATTGAGCTGCATGGCGTATTCGCTCTTCTTCTTGCGCTGCTGGTCCTTGGAACCACGCTCGGTGGTCTTCTTGCCATAGCCAAGCACAGCGGGAGACAGGCCCAGAGCCTTGCAACGCTTGGCGATCGGCTGCGTATTCTTTGCCATAATACTTTTCCTCCTTTAATAAATCAGACGCGTCTTCTTTTGGGAGGACGGCAGCCGTTATGAGGGATGGGGGTAACATCCTTGATCATGGTAACTTCCAGACCCACAGCCTGCAGGGCACGGATAGCAGCCTCACGGCCGGCACCGGGGCCCTTAACGAAAACTTCCACAGTCTTCAGGCCATGCTCCATAGCAGCCTTGGCAGCGGTCTCAGCGGCCATCTGGGCGGCATAGGGGGTGGACTTACGGGAACCACGGAAGCCCAGCTCACCGGAGGAAGCCCAGGACAGAGCATTGCCCTGAGGATCGGTCACGGTGACCATGGTGTTGTTGAAAGAAGAGCGGATATGCACGGCACCCTTCTCGACGACTTTACGATCGCGACGCTTCTTGGTCACGACTTTCTTCTTAGCGTTAGCCATTGCTTATCCCTCCTTACTTCTTCTTATTTGCGATGGTCTTCTTGGGACCCTTACGGGTACGGGCGTTCGTCTTGGAGCGCTGACCACGGACGGGCAGGCTCTTACGATGACGAGCACCGCGATAGGAACCAATCTCAATGAGGCGCTTGATATCCATAGCCACATTGCGGCGCAGGTCACCTTCCACGATATAGCTCTTATCGATCTCATCGCGGAGCAGCTGCTCCTGCTCCTCGGTCAGGTCCCGAACGCGAGTGTCGGGATCAATACCGGTTGCGGCCAGAATCTTGGTCGCACTGGTGCGGCCGATACCAAAAATGTAGGTCAGGCCGATTTCAATTCGCTTGTCCTTCGGCAAGTCAATACCAGCAATACGTGCCATAAATCAATACACCTCCTTAACCCTGTCTCTGCTTATGCTTGGGATTCTCACAAATCACCATAACTTTGCCCTTGCGCTTAATGACTTTGCACTTTTCGCACATAGGCTTAACGGACGGTCTTACTTTCATCGTTATACCTCCTGTTTTGCTGCACGGCGCCGTTCCCTTGTCCAGAGGGCGTATGCCATGCTTCCCGGTAGTGTAAAATTTTGTTCCGGGGTGCGGACATTCCGCCGTTTTTTCAACGGTACGGGATGACCTTATTTGCTTCTCCAGGTGATCCGGCCGCGGGTCAGATCATAAGGGGACATCTGGACCGTCACCTTATCGCCCTGGAGGATTCGGATATAGTTCATGCGAAGCTTACCGGAGATTCCGGCCTGGATCACATGACCGTTACCGATATCCACTTTGAAAGTGGTGTTGGGCAGGGTCTCGACAACGACACCCTCAAGCTCGATCATATCACTCTTAGACAAACTGGGTTACCTCCATACTGGTCTGTTCTGAATCGCGGAAGGCTGCGAGCGCACACCGGAGTGCCCGGTCAGACACGCTCTCACCTCTTTGCAATCCTAAGATTGCCGGATGTGCGCTGGTTCCTACACTCTTGAGATGACTCTCACGCTTGCGCTTCGGTGTAGCCAGCTTTCTCCCCTTGCCGTCTGCAACGACAGCGAATCCATCCTGCGCATCGAGTACGCAGAACAAACCGCCGGCGTCGTGTCCTTTCAGGGAGAGAACGATTTCGCCTTTGGTAAACGCCATACTCAATCCTCGCAGCGGGTCAGGATCTCCGGCCCGTTCTCGGTAATGAGAATAGTGTTTTCATAATGCGCCGCGAGAGCATGGTCGGCGGTGACAGGCACGCACCAGCCGTCCGGCATCCACTTATTGCGGATCTTCTCGGAACCGGCATTGACCATCGGCTCAACGCAGATAATCATATTGGGTTCCAAGCGGACATTCTTGCCGCTCTCAGGCACATAGTTCGGGACTTCAGGCTCCTCGTGGACCGTATGGCCGATGCCGTGGCCGGTATATTCCCGGACCAAGCCGTAGCCGTTGCTTTCCACATGAGTCTGAACCGCACGAGAGATGTCAAAGACTCGATTGCCTACCTTGGCCTGATCGAAGCCCTTCCAGAAGCTCTGTTCCGTCACTTCAATCAGCCGCTTTGCTTCCGGAGAGATTTCTCCGCAGGCAAAGGTGGCGCAGCAGTCGCCGTGATAGCCGCCGGAGGCGCACTTGTCACGGTCCAGATGATAGTCGCCAATGCAGGCGCCCACATCCACAGAAACGATGTCTCCCTCTTTCAGCTTGTAGTTGCCGGGCACGCCGTGAATGATCTCATCATTGATGGAGATGCAGGCAGCGCCCTTAAAGCCGTACAGGTGATAGAAAGAAGGATAACCACCATGTTTCTTAATGAATCGTTCGACCTCGTGGTCAATTTCCCGAGTTGTGATACCGGGCTGAATCAGCGTTCCCGCATAGGCTCTCGCCATTGCGGTCAGTCTTCCCGCTTTACGCATCAAATCAATCTGATGCGGCGTGAAGGACATGCAATTGCCCGTAATCACTTCAAAACCTCCATGATGACATCATTGGTCGCTTCAATGGTAGGCTGGTTTTCGATGCTCTTCAGCACACCGCGCTCGGCATAGAATGCCTTCAGGGGCTCGGTCTCCTTGTGATAGGTCGCAAGGCGAGCGCGCACCGTCTCAGGCTTATCGTCCTTACGCTGCTGCAGAGGCTCTCCGCACTTGTCGCAGATGCCCTCCACCTTGGGGGGAGCGGCCACCACATGGTAGGTTGCTCCGCACTTCAGGCAGGTGCGGCGTCCGGTCATGCGCTTCTCAATCTCCTCATCGGAGATCTCGATGGAGACAACGGCATCGAAGGTGACTCCGGCTGCTTCCAGAGCTTCGGCCTGAGCGATCGTGCGGGGCACGCCGTCCAGAATGAAGCCGTTGCTGCAGTCGGGTTCAGCCAGCCGCTCGGTAATCACGCCGATAATGACATCATCGGGGACCAGCTTGCCGGCATCCATATATTCCTTAGCCCGCAATCCCACGGGGGTGCCGTTCGCGACGGCAGCCCGCAGGATGTTGCCAGTGGAAATGGTTGGGATGTTCAGCTTGTTGCAGATGATTTCGGCCTGCGTACCCTTGCCGGCACCAGGCGCGCCCAAAAGGATGAGCTTCATCAGATCACAACTCCTTACTCTAAAAATCCCTTGTAGTGTCTCATCATCATCTGGGCCTCCAGAGCCTTTTCAGTCTCCAGAGCAACAGACACGACGATCAGAACACTGGTACCGCCGATTGCCAGATAGCTGGCGCCGATAATAGCGCCGGTAGCAATGGGCAGCAGAGCCACGATAGACAGGTAGAGAGCACCGAACATGGTGACCTTGTTGAGCACCTTGCCGATGAACTCAGCCGTAGGACGGCCGGGACGGAAGCCCGGGATAAAGCCGCCCTGCTTCTTCAGGTTGTTGGCCACTTCCACGGGGTTGAACTGAATCGTAGCGTAGAAGTAGCTGAAACCGATGATCAGCAGGAAGTACACGAGGCAGTACACCACGCTGGTGGTGTCAAACAAACGCATAAACAGGCTGTCCTGCCATTTCGGCACAAAAGCTGCAATCGTAGCAGGAATGGAAGCGATGGTCTGGGCGAAAATGATGGGCATAACGCCGGACATATTCACCTTCATGGGGATGTTGGTAGAAGTACCACCCATCATCTTGCGTCCCACAACACGCTTTGCGTACTGCACAGGCAGACGGCGCTCAGCGTCATTGATAAAGACGACAAAGAGGATCATCGCAAATGCGCCAACCAGGATGGCCACAGCACCCACGGGGTGAATCCGCAGAGCATTGGGAGTGGTCACGCCGGTGACATAGTTGTAGATACCGGTGTACAGAGCGTACACAGCGGTGGGCACGCGGGAGATGATACCCGCAAACAGGATGACGGAGATGCCGTTGCCGATGCCGAACTCAGTGATCTGCTCGCCCAGCCACATCGTGAAGGCGGAGCCAGCGGTGAACACCAGAATGACGACGATAGCAGCCCAAACACCAGTGTTCTCACCCAGGAAGCCCTGGTTGCGGCACAGCATGTAGTAGCCGAAGGCCTGCAGCAGGCCGATGCCGACCGTGGTGTAACGGGTGATAGCGGCGATCTTCTTCTTACCTTCCTCGCCGCCTTCCTTTGCCAGACGCTCCAGAGCGGGGATGGCAATGGTCAGCAGCTGGATGATAATGGAGCTGTTGATGTAGGGCTGGATGCCCAGAGCCAAGAGCGTTGCTCTGCCGAAGGCACCGCCGCTCATGACATTCATCATGCCCAAAATCGTTGCGCTGGCGCTGTCGAAATAGGCGCGCAGCATCGTGGTATCAATGAAAGGAACAGGGATACTGTTGCCGAGGCGGAAGATCAGGATGATGAACGCAGTCATCATCAGCTTCTTCCGCAGCTCAGGGATCTTCCATGCGTTGCGGATCGTCTCCAGCATTTTAGATCACCTCAGCCTTTCCTCCTGCGGCTTCAATCTTTTCCTTTGCGGAAGCGGAAAAGGCGGAGGCCTGGACAGTGAGCTTCTTGGTGATCTCACCATTGCCGAGGACCTTCACACCATACTCGCACTTGGACAGCACACCGGCAGCCAGCAGAGCCTGGGCGTCCACAGTGGCGCCGTCCTCAAACTTATTGAGGTCAGCCACATTGACCGCGGTCAGGGGCTTGGCGAAAATATTGTGGAAACCACGCTTGGGCAGGCGGCGAGCCAGAGGCATCTGGCCACCTTCAAAGCCGATACGGGTACGGCCGCTGCGGGCGCGCTGGCCCTTATGGCCCTTACCTGCGGTCTTGCCGTTGCCGGAACCGTGGCCACGGCCCTTACGCTTGACGCTGAAGGTGGAGCCAGCGGCGGGAGTCAGTTCAGAAAGATTCATTCCGTGCACCTCCTTACTGCTGCTCGGTCACCTGAAGCAGGTAACCGATCTGGGCAATCTTGCCCTTGGTCTGAGCGTTGTCGGGCTGAACGGTGGTGTCACCGATCTTGCGCAGGCCCAGAGAGGCTGCCGTGGCAATGTGCTTGTCATGGCGGCCGTTCAGGCTCTTCACGAGCTTAATGTTCAGATTAGCCATTTCGTGAACCCTCCTTACAGAATCTCGTCCACGCTCTTGCCGCGGGTCTGTGCGACCTGCTCAGGAGTGCGGAGCGCCTTCAGGCCCTCGAAAGTGGCGCGAATGACGTTCTGGGGGTTATTGGTACGCAGGCACTTGGTACGGATGTCGGAAATGCCGGCTGCTTCCATGACAGCACGGACAGGACCGCCGGCGATAACGCCGGTACCGGAGGGAGCGGGCTTCAGCAGCACGCGGCCAGCGGAGAAAGCACCGGTAACCTCATGAGGAATCGTGGTACCGACCAAAGAGACGGTAATCATGTTCTTCTTGGCATCCTCGATGCCCTTGCGGATGGCCTCAGGCACCTCAGCAGCCTTGCCCATGCCAAAGCCAACCTTGCCCTTGCCGTCACCGACGACCATCAGTGCAGAGAACTTCATGACGCGGCCGCCCTTAACGGTCTTGCTGACGCGGTTCAGGTAAACGACCTTCTCGATCATTTCGTCTCTCTTCTGGTCTCTATCAAATCTAGCCATTGTGTTTCCTCCTCCCCTTAAAAGTTCAGGCCGCCCTCGCGGGCACCTTCAGCCAGAGCCTGGACACGGCCATGGTACACATAACCGCCGCGGTCAAACACGACAGTCTCAATGCCCTTAGCCTTGGCACGCTCGGCGACCAGCTGGCCGACCTTGCGAGCAGCTTCGACGTTGCCGCCAAAGCCTTCAATGCTCTTATCCAGGGAGGAAGCAGCAACCAGAGTCACGCCGTTCACATCATCGATGATCTGAGCGTAGATGTTGGTCTCGCTGCGGAACACATTCAGGCGGGGTCTCTCGGGGGTGCCGGAGATCTTACCGCGGACACGCTTATGACGCTTCAGGCGCTGAGCGTTGGTATTGGGTCTGTTAATCATTTAGGCACACCTCCTCTTATTTCTTCTTAGCGCCGGTCTTGCCTTCCTTGCGGCGGACAACCTCATCGGCGTACTTAATACCCTTGCCCTTATAAGGCTCAGGCTTACGGATGGAGCGGATCTCAGCAGCAACCTGGCCGACCTTCTGCTTATCGCAGCCGGAAACGACGATCTGGTTGGGGCCGGGGCACTCCAGAGTGATTCCCTCGGGCTCTTCCACAGTGATCTGGTGAGAGAAACCGACGTTCAGCACGATGGCCTTGCCCTGCTTTGCCACACGGAAGCCGATGCCGTTGACATCCAGAGTCTTCTGGAAGCCTTCGCTGACACCAACGACCATGTTATGCAGCAGGCTGCGAGTCAGACCGTGCAGAGCACGATTTTCCTTCAGATCGTTCGGACGAGTGACAGTCAGAACGTCACCCTCCTGAGCGATGGTCATAGCGGGGTTGAAAGTCTGGGTCAGGGTGCCCTTGGGGCCCTTGACGGTGACCACATTGCCCTCGGCGATGGTAATAGTCACGCCGGCGGGGATGGCCACGGGAGTTCTACCAATTCTAGACATAACTCAGTACCCTCCCTTACCAAACGAAAGCCAGGACTTCGCCGCCGATGTGCTGCGCACGAGCAGACTTATCGGTCATGACGCCCTTGGAGGTGGACACGATGGCGATACCCAGGCCGCGCAGCACGCGAGGCAGCTCGTCAGCACCGGCGTAGACACGCAGGCCGGGCTTGGAGACACGACGCAGGCCGGAGATGACCTTCTCATTGCCATTGTACTTCAGAGTAATGCGGATGACACCCTGGGTGCCGTCCTCGACCAGCTGGAAGCTCTTGATGTAGCCCTCATCCAGCAGGATCTGAGCGATGGCCTTCTTCATGTTGGAAGCAGGCACATCCACAGTGGGATGCTTGGCCGTGTTCGCATTGCGAATACGGGTCAGCATATCGGCGATAGGATCAGTGATATGCATGGATTTTGACCTCCTTGTAAAGGTTACAGGCATTGCCTGTTTGAGATACCAGGGTATCATAGGAATGCAAACTGAAAGCTTTTAATGACTGTCCGCTCATGGCGGCAATTTTGAAACCCCAGTTCCGTGTTCCTATGACTTCTGGCATCAAATAAACGGTTCTAAAAGGGGGGAAAAAGGCCCTGGATTACCAGGAGGCCTTCTTCACACCGGGGATCTGGCCCTTGTAGGCCAGCTCACGGAAGCAGACACGGCAGACACCGTAGTTACGCAGGTAAGCGTGAGGACGGCCGCAGATCTTGCAGCGGTTGTACTCACGGGTGGAGTACTTGTTGCCGTTCTGCTGCTTGATGATCATAGACTTCTTAGCCATTGTTGTTCGTCCTCCTTACTTGGCAAAGGGAGCGCCAAGCTGGCTCAGCAGCTCGCGGCCCTCTTCGTCGCTCTTGGCGGTGGTGACGATGATGATATCCATACCACGGATCTTGTCGATCTGGTCGAACTCGATCTCGGGGAAGATGATCTGCTCCTTCAGGCCCATGGCATAGTTGCCACGACCGTCGAAGCTGTCAGCGGAGATACCGCGGAAGTCACGCACACGGGGGAGGGAGATGTTGAACAGGCGATCCATGAACTCCCACATCTTGTCCTGACGCAGGGTCACCTTAGCGCCGATGGGCATGCCCTCACGGACCTTGAAGTTAGCAACGCTCTTCTTGGCCTTGGTGACGACAGCCTTCTGGCCGGTGATCTTGCCCAGATCGGACACGACAGCGTCCAGAACCTTGGGATTCTCACGGGCTTCGCTGCAGCCCACATTGATGATGATCTTCTCAATGCGGGGAATCTGCATGACGGACTTGTAGCCGAACTTGCTCATCAGAGCAGGAGCGACTTCTTCCATATACTTCGTTTTCAGAGTAGGCATTGTAAGTTACGCTCCTTTCTCTCAGATCTCAGCGCCGCACTTCTTGCACACGCAGACCTTCTTGCCATCGGCAAGCAGCTTGTGGGCAGGACGAGTGGGCTTATTGCACTTGGGGCAGACGCGCTGCACCTTGCATGCGTAAATGGGGGCTTCCATCTTGATGATGCCGCCCTCTTCGGTCTGGGTGCGGGGCTTCTTGTGCTTGGACACAACATTAACGCCCTCGACAATGACCTTGCGCTCGGAAGGCATGACAGACAGGACCTTGCCCTGCTTGCCCTTATCCTTACCGGACAGAACGACAACCAGGTCGTCCTTCTTGATGCTCATAGTTTTCATTCCTCGGCACCCTCCTTAAATCACTTCGGGAGCCAGAGACAGGATCTTCATGTAATCCTTGTCGCGCAGCTCGCGGGCCACAGGCCCAAAGATACGGGTACCGCGGGGGGTCTTATCTTCCTTGATCAGAACAGCAGCGTTCTCATCAAAGCGGACATAGGAACCGTCTGCACGACGGACGCCCCGCACGGTGCGGACGATAACAGCCTTAACGACATCGCCCTTCTTGACCTGACCGCCGGGAGCAGCCTTACGCACGGATGCCACGATGACATCACCGATGTTGGCATACTTACGCTTGGAGCCGCCGAGCACGCGGATGGTCTTGATTTCCTTGGCGCCGGTATTGTCAGCGACCTTCAGATAGCTCTCTTCCTGAATCATGCTACGGGCACCTCCTTACTTGGCCTTCTCGACGATCTCGACCAGTCTCCAACGCTTATCCTTGGAGAGAGGACGAGTCTCCATGACGCGAACACGGTCGCCAATGCGGCACTCGTTGTTCTCATCATGAGCTTTCAGCTTATAGGTTCTCTTGACGATCTTCTTGTACAGAGGATGGGCCACACGGTCGGCGATGGCCACAACGATCGTCTTATCCATCTTGTCGGAAACGACCATGCCGACTCTGGTCTTACGGGAAGAAGTTCTGTTTTCCATTGTCAATTTCCTCCTTCAATTAGTCGGCGGAAGAAGCGGACAGCTTCTCACGGATAATGGTCTTGACACGGGCGATGTCCTTCTTGACATCATTGATTTTGCTGGGGTTATCCAGCTGATTGGTGGCGTTCTGAAGGCGCAGGTTAAACAGGTCCTTCTTCAGCTCCACCAGCTTCTTGTCCAGTTCCTCGACGGACAGAGCGCGGATCTCAGTTGCCTTCATTACGCTTCACCTTCTTCCTTAGTCACGATCTTGCACTTGACAGGCAGCTTGTGCATAGCCAGACGCAGAGCCTCACGAGCAACTTCCTCGGAGACGCCGGCGATCTCGAACATCACGCGGCCGGGCTTGACCACGGACACCCAGTACTCAGGGGAGCCCTTACCTTTACCCATTCGGGTCTCGGCAGGCTTCTCAGTGATGGGCTTGTCGGGGAAGATCTTGATCCAGACCTTACCACCACGCTTGGTGTAACGAGTCATGGCGATACGGGCGGCCTCGATCTGGCGGCTGGTGATCCAAGCGGGCTCCAGAGCCTGCAGACCGAACTCACCGTAGGTGACGGTATTGCCACGGGTGGCCTTACCGGTCATACGACCACGCATCTGCTTGCGGTACTTAACTCTCTTAGGCAGCAGCATTATCGATGACCTCCTTCCTCAGTCTTGCGGGGACCGCGATTGTTGCGGTTGTAGGGGCGGCGCTCACCATCGGGGCGAGGGCCACGGTTGTTGCGGCGGGGACGGTCGCTGCGCTCGCGGTAAGGCTTGCTCAGGTCCAGGGTGCGGGGAGTGGTGCGCAGAGACTGGCTCAGGATCTCTCCCTTGTAAACCCAGATCTTAATGCCGATCCGGCCGTAGGTGGTGTTGGCCTCAGCGAAGCCGTAGTCAATGTCAGCGCGCAGGGTCTGCAGAGGAATGGTACCCTCATGATACTGCTCGACGCGGGCGATCTCAGCGCCAGCCAGACGGCCGGACAGCTTGACCTTGATGCCCTTTGCGCCGGCGCGCATGGCACGGGAAATGGCGTTCTTCATAGCACGACGGAAAGAAGCACGCTTCTCCAGCTGCTGGGCGATGTTCTCGGCCACCAGCTGAGCAGTCATGTCGATCTCGCTGCGCTTGACCTCGACGATGGAGAGCTTGACGTTCTTGCCAGTCATCTTAGCCAGAGCGGCCTCCAGGCCCTCGATCTGGCTCTTGGTCTTATCGGTGCCCACGATCATGCCGGGGCGTGCGCAGTGGACGAACACCTGGACCTTCTCATTGCTGCGCTCGATCTCAATCTTGGGAACACCGGCAGAATAGAGGGTCTTCTTCAGGAACTCACGGATCTTCATATCCTCAACGATCAGATCACCGACCTGATTGTCACGAGCATACCAGCGAGAGTCCCAGTCTTTGATGACACCCACACGGAAACCGTGGGGATTGACTTTCTGTCCCATAAACTAAACCTCCTCGCTTATTCTTTCTCGCTCACCACGACGGTGATGTGAGAGGTACGCTTGTTGATCCGGTAGCCACGGCCCTGAGCGCGGGGCTGCATGCGCTTCAGGATGGGGCCGGGAGTTGCGTAAGTGGCAGAGATATACAGCTTGCTAGCATCCATGCTGAAGTTGTTCTCTGCGTTGGCGGCAGCGCTCTTGACCAGCTTGCTCAGCAGGGGAGAAGCGGCCTTGGGAGTTGCCATCAGGATGGCCTGAGCCTGAGCCACGGACTTGCCGCGGATCAGATCACAGACGATGCCAACCTTGCGAGGGGAGATACGAGCATAGCTCAGAGTTGCTTTAGCTTCCATGTTCTGATCTCCTCCTTATTTACCCTTAGATCCGACGTGACCGCGGAAAGTACGGGTGGGAGCGAACTCACCCAGCTTGTGGCCGACCATATCCTCAGTGACATAGACGGGCACATGCTTGCGGCCATCGTGGACTGCGATGGTGTGACCCACGAAGGAAGGGAAGATGGTGGAGCTGCGGCTCCAGGTCTTCAGGACCTTCTTTTCGCCGGTCTGGTTCATATCATCAACCCGCTTCAGCAGCTCGGGGGCGCAGAAGGGGCCTTTCTTAACAGATCTGCTCATTCAACTTGCCTCCTTATCTGCCGTTACGATGACGGACGATGAACTTCTCGGTACGAGCATTGACCTTACGAGTCTTGTAGCCCAGAGCAGGCTTGCCCCAGGGAGTAACAGGACCGCTGCGGCCGATGGGAGCGCGGCCTTCGCCGCCGCCATGGGGATGGTCATTGGGGTTCATGACGGAGCCACGGACGGTGGGACGCCAGCCCATGTGACGCTTACGGCCGGCCTTACCAATGTGGATATTGGCGTGGTCACCGTTGCCGATGCTGCCGATGGTAGCCAGGCAGTTCAGCTTGATCAGGCGATACTCACCGCTGGGCAGACGAATCTGAGCGGAGTCGCCTTCCTTAGCCATCAGCTGAGCGGACTCGCCAGCAGCGCGGACCAGCTGGCCGCCCTTGCCGGGGTGAAGCTCGATGTTGGAGATGATGGTGCCAACGGGAATGTTGGCCAGAGGCAGGCAGTTGCCGGGCTTGATGTCGGCAGTGGCGGAAGACTCCACCTTGTCGCCGGCCTTCAGGCCCACAGGAGCCAGAATATAGGCCTTCTCGCCGTCCTCATACTGGATGAGAGCGATGTTAGCGGAACGGTTAGGATCGTACTCCAGACGGATGACCTCGGCAACGCCGGCCTTCTGGCGCTTGAAGTCAATGATACGATACTTGCGCTTTGCGCCGCCGCCGCGATGGCGAACGGTGATGTGGCCGTAGCTGTTACGGCCGGCGTTCTTCTGCAGAACCTCAGTCAGGCTGCGCTCAGGCTTAGCCTGCTTGTCGATGCCCTCGAACGCAGACACCGTCATGTGGCGGCGGGACGGAGTCGTGGGCTTGTAAGTCTTAATAGCCATTCTTCGTTACCCTCCTTACACCATGCCTTCGAAGAGCTCGATGGTCTTGGAGCCCTCGGTCAGCGTGACGGTAGCTTTCTTGAAGGAAGCGCGGCGGCCAGCACGGCCGTAGCCCTGACGCTTCATCTTGCCGTCGTAGTTGACGGTATTGACCTTAGCGACCTCAACGCCGAAGATTTCCTCAACGGCCTTGGCGATCTCGATCTTGTTGGCGCGGGTGTCAACAAAGAAGGTGTACTTCTTGTCGGCGGTGCCGGCCATGGAACGCTCGGTGATAACGGGCTTGATGATGATATCGTAAGCGGTCATTATGCGTACACCTCCTCGATAACAGCCAGGGCAGCCTTGTCGATGACCAGAGCCTTGGCATTGATGATGTCATAGACGCTCAGGGTGGTGGCGGGGGTGGTGATCACGCCGGGGATGTTGCGGGCGGACTTCACCACATTGGCCTTGACGCCCTCAGTGATGACAACGGCCTTGCCAGCCACACCAGCGGTGGACAGGAAGCCGGCGAAGGTGCTGGTCTTGGGCTCGGCCATTTCCAGACCGTCCACGACCACGACGGCGCCGTTGAGAGCCTTGTCAGACAGGACGCTCTTCAGAGCCAGACGCTTGACCTTCTTGTTGATGGTGTAATTGTAGGAGCGGGGCTTGGGAGCGAAGACAACGCCACCGTGGGTCCACTGGGGAGAACGGGTGGAACCCTGACGGGCACGGCCGGTGCCCTTCTGACGCCAGGGCTTGATGCCGCCGCCGGAAACCTCGCCACGAGTCAGAGAGCTCTGAGTACCCTGACGGCAGTTGGCCAGGTGATTCTTGACCACCTCATGGACGACAGCAGGATTGGGCTCGATACCGAAGATGGACTCAGCCAGTTCGATTTCGCCGACCTTGGCGCCTTCCATGTTAACAACGTTAGCAATAGGCATTTAAGATACTCTCCTTTCCTTAGCGATTTCTTGCAGAAGCCTTCTGGGGGTTGACACGAGCAGAAGCCTTCTGGGGGTTGTTGCTGATACCAGCAGCTGCGCCCTTCTGGGGCAGAGCCTTAGCGGTGTCACGCAGGAACACGATGCCGCCGTTGGGGCCGGGGATGGCGCCCTTAACAGCGATCAGGTTGATCTCGGAATCGATCTTTGCGACCACCAGGTTCTGAACGGTGATCTGGTCGCCACCCATCTGACCGGCGCCGATCTTACCCTTGCGGATACGGCTGGGGGTAGAGGTGGAGCCCATAGAACCAGCATGACGATGGACAGGGCCGCCGCCGTGGGTCATGGGAGTACGGCCTGCGCCATAGCGCTTAACAACGCCGGCGTAGCCCTTACCCTTGCTGATGCCGGTGCAGTCGACATGATCGCCCTCAGCGAAGATGTCAGCGCGGACGACATCGCCCACATTCAGGGAAGCGCAGTCCTTCAGGCGGAACTCCTTCAGCACCTTCAGTGCCTCAGCGTCTGCCTTTGCCAGGTGGCCCAGCTCGGGCTTGGTGAGCTTGCGCTCAGCGACGGGCAGGTAGCCCATCTGCACGGCCTCGTAGCCGTCGTTCTCGATGGTCTTCTTCTGCACGACGGTGCAGGGGCCGGCCTCGATGACGGTCACAGGGATGACCTTGCCGTCGGTGTCAAAGATCTGGGTCATGCCGATCTTCTTACCGATGATTGCCTTTTCCATTTGGTTTTTTCCTCCTTGTAAAGGTTATTGGTCAGGAGAGGTGGCACATTGGGCGGCCATTGCTCTGCTGACGTGACCCCCCTGCTCTCAGTGACTCGAGCAGGAAGCGGGTACAACGGAAGTAATTAAGGTGTCGGTTTGGAATCAGAGCTTGATCTCGATTTCCACACCGGCGGGGAGCTGCAGGCTCATCAGAGCTTCGACAGTCTTGGGAGAGGGGTTCTGAATGTCGATCAGACGCTTGTGGGTGCGACGCTCGAACTGCTCTCTGGCATCCTTGTACTTGTGAGTAGCACGCAGGATGGTGACGATCTCACGCTTGGTGGGCAGAGGGATGGGGCCGGAGACAGCGGCGCCGGTGCGCTTTGCGGTCTCGACGATCTTCTCTGCGCTCTGGTCGATGAGCTGATGGTCATAAGCCTTCAGCCGAATGCGAATGCTTTCGTTAGCCATGTTGGGGTTTCCTCCTTAATATTTCGTACTGTTGTACATGGGCCGAATCGGGCCTCGGCTGGCCTCCGGATTTATACGCTTTGCCGGGTGTATCACTCCAGGACACAAGGAAAGCCGGCACAATGAGCCGGCTGCTCCACTTATCTTGGCGATATACATCGCTTTGACATAAGTGAAAAATCCTCAGCCGCCCGAATCCGGTTCGGACATACTCCGCGGAAGTTACCGGTTTTTAGCCGCAATCTCCCGCATCATCGCAGTGCGCCCATTCAGGCGCTAGATAATAATACATCATAGCAAGGGGTAAAGTCAACACTTATCTCACTTTTTTTGATGCAAATGTTCCACTATTTTGCCGAAAACGACGGACTTTGTTTTGTGTAAATTGACATTGTGCCAAAATTGCAAAAATCCGCCCATTTTTGGGGTGTGGGAAGCATTTTTTCACTTTTTTGCACTCGACTCTCTTTCTATATGTATACAGCACATCAGGGCACAGAGCGCTCCCGCAAGAGAACGCTCTGCGCCCTGAATTTCAGTCATGGTTCAGGTAAGGCGGATCACAAAATACATTCCAATGGACAACAGGACGACAAATGCGCCCGCCAGCAGGAACACAATCATTTCCAAGGACATTTTCTTCGGTTTCTGCTCCGCATAGGCCTGCTTGGGGTTGTTCGGATTATAATACACGGTCATGTCACTTCCGATGGGCCACAGCGCCTGCGCCATGTCCCTCAGATTGGTGACGGCGCTGGTAGGAACATGCAGATAGCCCCGGTCACTGACATAAGCGCCGCTGCCGGAGTAAAGATGGGTCGGCGACACCTTCTGCTTGGTGACAATGCCGGCAAATTTTCGCTTTACCTTGTATTCCCTGCCGTCCACGGTGTAGCGGACCACTGGAAACATTCTGCCCCCACCGGGAAAGCTGTGCTTGATGACCTGCCCCACCACGGTTTCCCTGCAAAGGGCGCATTTTTTCTTCTGGTGGAGGTGCATCAGCAGAGCAGCCAGCATCAGCAGCACGCCCATTCCGCCCACAGTCACCAGTTCCAGCAAAGCAATCATTTCATGACTCATATGTGTTCCCCTCTCTTAAAAACCCGGTTCCATTTCGGCTGCTGTGTTTTTGCGGCGTCTCGGCAGCGACCGAAGCCCCACAATGGACAGCCCCAGCACCACTGCCTGAGGCAGCATGACAACGAGGCCAAACTGCCACTGTTCCGAAAGCAGCAGGAAGAACGCAGGGATCATCACCAGCACCGAGAGTACACACTTCAAAATGAAGGTGACTTTAGGCCCCTTGCCGACGCTGCCGTCGGTCCGATGTTTGAGTCTGGAATACACCACATAGCCGCTGATGTTCTCCCCCAAAAACAGGACCCAGTAAATGACCACGACGGCAAGTACAAAATACAGTACAAGCAGGAAAATCGACACTGTTCCGGCGCCCATCAAATTGCCCACCAGCTGGTAGCCGCCCATGTAGCTTTCCGCATCGGCCTGACCGGCCTGATCCATCATGGTGCCCACCGCCTGTTCTCCCATCTGGATCACAGACCATGCACTCACGCCAACAAGGGTCAAAAGGGCCAGATAGACGCTGTTAATGATATTAGAGATCATCATTGGCTTTCTGATTGCAGTATTCATACGGCACTCCATTCTCTGCGCCGGTTCACCGGCGGTCGGTCGTGTGGTTTTCGTCCCTGCCTTTTTCTGGTTAAGCAGATTATGCCATACCGAAATTCAGAAATCAATCTCGTTTTTCTCCCTCTCCCCCGCTTTTTCCTTTAAGAACACAAAAAGAGCCGGACAGCTGATCGCTCAGCGGTCCGACTCTGCATAAATTATCGGTTTTGGAAGTAGGCTCGGGTCTGTTCGCCGTTGAAGTAGACCATTTTGGTCAGTTCCGACAGTTCCTTGAACTTGCGCTCCTCCCGGAGCCGGGTGTAAAACTCCACCCGGATGGTCTGTCCGTACAGATCCCCGTCAAAATCCAGCAGCCACGACTCCACCGTGACAGCGTTTCCATCGTCCACACTGGGGCGAACGCCCACATTGGTCACCGCCATCCGCTCTTGACCGTCGGGCAGGAACACCTTGGTGGCATACACCCCATGGGCCGGGACCACAAGATCCGGCGGCAGGATGAGGTTTGCCGTAGGGAAACCAATGGTGCGGCCCAGCGCTTTTCCGTGAACCACCACCCCGGAAAACACATGGGGGTGTCCCAGAAATTCCATGGCTCGCTCCATCTCGCCCTGCGCCACCAGATTCCGGATATAGGTGGAGGAAATGGTGATTCCGTCCAACTCCACCTTCGGGATAATGTCACAGCCGATGCCGATTTCCCGGCACAGCTCCTGCAAGCGCTGGGGATTGCCCTCACCCCGGTAGCCGAAGTGGAAGTCATGCCCGGCCACCACCCGGACAGCGCCCAGCTCCCCCACCAGATAGTCGGTGACAAAGCTGCGCCAAGGCATCCGCATCATCTCGTGGAAGCAGCCCACCTCCACCCGTTCGATGCCGCAGCACCGGTACATGAGGCCTTCTCGATCCTCCGGGGTGGAAATCTGAGGGATTTGCCGCCCCAGAATCTGGGACGCCGGGTGGACATCAAAGGTAAAGGCCGCCGGAACGGCGTTTTCCTCCTTTGCCCGCTGCACCGCACGGTTCAGCAGAGCCTGATGCCCCAGATGCACGCCGTCAAAGTAGCCCAGAGCAATGACTGTTTCTCGCTTTGCCATGATTCAGGACCTCTTTTGCTCCGCCGGGGCGAAAAAACTCTTAATGGTGGTCATTTCCCCGTTTTTCCGCTCACCCAGCATAAGAAACTCGCCGGTTTCGCCGTACACCCGGTAGGTTCCGTCCGCACCGTCGGAGCGGAAGCTATTTCCGTTGCGGCAGCGCCGTTCCGCCTCGCCGGAGATGCGGCAGTCCGGATAGTGGGCAAAGTAGGCGTCCACCGACAGCAGCAGCTCCTGTTCCCGGCCCTGCTCCTTGGCTTCCAGCACTTCCTCCAGCGTCACGGACTGTGCCAGCGCAAAACCTGCCGCTTCCGTTCGCCGCAGCTGAGCCATGGTGCCTCCGCAGCCCAGCGCCTCACCGATGTCGTGGCACAGGGTGCGGATATAGGTTCCCTTGGAGCAGCGCACCCGCATACGGTAGTCCGTATCGTTCAGCTGCTCCAGCACATTCAACTCAAAAATGGTGATGGGACGCGCCGGGCGCTCCACCGTCTTGCCCTTTCGAGCCAGATTGCAGAGCTTCTGTCCGTTGATCTTCAGTGCCGAATACATGGGCGGAACCTGCAAAATATCGCCGGTGAACTGGGGGAGCACCTCCTCCAGTTCCTTCCGACCCACTGTCACGGGCCGCTCTTCCAGCACCGTGCCGGTGACATCCTGCGTGTCCGTCACCTGACCCAGATGCAGCACCGTCTCGTAGACCTTGCTGCCCCGTTCGGCAAACTCCACCGCCCGGGTGGCTCTGCCTACGAACACCGGCAGCACGCCGGTGGCCATGGGGTCCAGCGTTCCGGCATGGCCCACTCTGCGCTCTCCAAAGACACGGCGCAGCTTGCCGCACACATCCATGCTGGTCCATTCCTGAGGTTTATCAATAATAATGATTCCGTTGGGCATCCATTACCCCTCCGCCTGTACCGTGCGGATAGCCGCCAGCACCTTGGCTCTGGCCTCCGCTTCATTCACATTACGCAGCGTCGCACCTGCGGCCGCCGCATGACCGCCGCCGCCCAGCAGTCCGCAGACTCGGGTGGCATTCACGGTGCAGTCGGTGCGGAGAGAAACCTTCCACACCCGTTCCTCCAGCTGTTTCAGCGTTGCCGCCGTTTTGACGCCCTCGATTTTGATGGCGTAGCTGGAAATTTCCTCTGTATCCTCCGGTGTGGCCTTCAATTCCGCCACATCGGCAAGGGAGATGGCGCTGATGACCAGCTGTCCCTCATCATAGATTTCCATTCGATCCATCAGCCGGTTTTGCAGCCGAATCTCCGTCAGAGAAAGGGTCTGGAACATCCGCTTGTTGATGCTCTTCCAGAAATCGCCCCAACCCATCAGCTCCGCCGCAATGCGGTGGGTCTCCGGGGTGGTGTTGGAATAGACGAAGCAGCCGCAATCGGTGGTGATTGCCAGATAGAGCCGTGCGGCGATTTCCTCATCCATCACACCCAGCTCCGTGCAGATGCGGTAGATGATCTCACCGGTGGCAGCAGCGGTGCTGTCCAGACAGGTTTCCTTGGCGTAGCCCTCATTGGAGGGGTGGTGGTCGATGCAAAGCTCCACCTGCTCCTCCCACTGCTTCATCTCCTGCGGAATCAGCTGACGGGCAGCCAGATCAATGGAAACGATGTGCTCCGGCACGAAATCCGCCGGGGCAAACATTCCGTCCAGATCGCCGTCAAAGGTGGCAGTCACACCCAGATTGGGTGCCAGATAGGCCTGCTTTCCCAGCAGGCGCAGCGCCTTCGCCAGCGCTGACGCACTGCCCAGCGTGTCTCCGTCGGGGCGCATATGGGTCAGCAGCAGGTAGTTGTCCCCTGCCTTCAGCCACTGAGCCGCCTGCTGCTCGGTCATCGCTCCTCATCCTCCTCCAGGATGCGGTCGATGGTGCTGACCATGCGGACGCCACGCTCGATGGAGTCGTCTGCCACAAAGATGAGCTGAGGGGTGTAGCGCAGGGTGAGCACATGACCCAGCTCATGGCGCAGATAGCCGGAGGCAGACTTCAGTCCGGCCACGACCGCCTTCACATCGCTGTTATCCAGCACGCTCACATACACCTTGCAGTAGCGGAGATCGGTGGTGGTGTCCACCCGAGTGATGGAAATGAGGCCCTGCACACGGGGGTCCTTCACCGTACGCATCAGAGAAGCCAGCTCGCGCTGGATATCCTCGTTGATTCGATTGATTCGATTGGTAGCCATGAATCTTCTCCTCCTAAAAAACCGACGGCGCAGAATGCAGAACGGTTCTCTGCATTCTGCGCCGTAAAAACTGTGATACGGGATCAGCGTTCAATTTCCTGCATTTCGAAGCACTCCAGAATGTCGCCGACCTTCAGGTCAGAGAACTTCTCCAGAGTAATGCCGCACTCGTAGCCGGCAGACACTTCCTTCACGCTGTCCTTGAAGCGCTGCAGAGAGGCGATCTCGCCCTCGTGAATGACGATGCCGTCACGGACCAGACGCAGCTGGGCGTTACGGGTGACCTTGCCCTCCAGCACATAGGAACCGGCGACGATGCCCACATTGGTGATCTTGTAGACCTCACGGACCTCCACGCGGCCCAACTCCACTTCCTTGAACTTGGGAGCCAGCAGGCCCTTCATAGCGGACTCGATTTCCTCGATGCACTCATAAATGACACGGTACATCCGCATATCCACCTTATCACGGGCGGCAGCGGTCTTGGCCTGGGTGTCGGGGCGGACATTGAAGCCCACGATGATGGCGTTGGAGGTAGAGGCCAGCATGACATCGCTCTCGTTGATGGCGCCCACGCCGCAATGGATGCAGCGGACATTGACTTCCTCGTTGGAGAGCTTCTCCAGAGAGATTTTCACTGCCTCGGCAGAGCCCTGAACATCGGCCTTGACGATGATGTTCAGCGTCTTCATCTCGCCTTCCTTGATCTGGCTGAACAGATCGTCCAGACTGACCTTGGAAATGGGACGGTTCATGGCGTCCTTCTTCTCCTGCTTGCGCTCCTCAGCCAGCTGACGAGCCATACGCTCATCGGCGACCACATAGAAGTCGTCACCGGCCTCAGGCACTTCGCTCATGCCGATGATTTCCACAGGGACGGAGGGGCCGGCGCTCTTCAGCTTGTTGCCGCGGAAGTCGGTCATGGCACGGACACGGCCCACGGCGGTGCCGGCAATGAGGATGTCGCCCTGATGCAGGGTGCCGTTCTGCACCAGCAGAGTGGCCACGGGGCCACGGCCCTTCTCCAGACGAGCCTCGATAACAGCGCCCTTTGCGGCACGGTTGGGGTTCGCCTTCAGCTCACGCATCTCTGCGGTCAGGACCATCATCTCCAGCAGGTTATCAATGCCCTCGCCGGTCTTAGCGGAGATGGGGCAGATAATGGTGTCGCCGCCCCATGCCTCGGGCACCAGCTCATACTCGGTGAGCTGCTGCATGATGCGGTCGGGGTTGGCGCCGGGCTTATCCATCTTGTTGATGGCAACAATGATCGGAATTTCGGCGGCCTTGGCATGGTTGATGGCCTCGACGGTCTGGGGCATGATGCCGTCATCGGCGGCAACCACCAGAATGGCCAGATCGGTAATCATGGCGCCACGGGCACGCATGGCGGTAAAGGCCTCGTGACCGGGGGTGTCCAGGAAGGTAATAATGTTGCCGTTCACATCGGCCTGATAGGCGCCGATGGCCTGCGTGATGCCGCCGGCTTCGCCGGAGGCCACATTGGCGGAACGGATATAGTCCAGCAGGCTGGTCTTGCCGTGGTCGACATGGCCCATGACCACGACGACGGGGGCACGATCCTCCAGATCCTCTGCCTTATCCTCATGGTCGTCGATGAGGCGTTCCTCGATGGTGACGATGACCTCATGCTCCACCACGCAGCCCAGCTCCTCTGCAATGAGGGCGGCGGTATCGTAGTCGATGGTGTCGGAGAGGGAGGCCATAAAGCCGTTCTTCATCAGGGTCTTGACCACCTCAGCGCCGGTCTTTTTCATGCGGCTTGCCAGCTCGCCCACGGAGATCTCGTCGGGGATTTCCACCTTGACGGGAGCCTTCTTCGCCACCTCCAGCTGGAGCTTGCGCATCTGACGAGCCTGCTCCTCCTGACGGCGCTTGGGGCTCTGACGCTGCTGCTGCTGGCGGTTGCGGCTCTGCTGCTTGATCTTCTGTTTGCCGTGCTCCATATGCTCGGCACGCTCGGGAGCCAGATCCTCCAGATGCTGGTCATAGCGGTCCAGATTCACATCCGCAGCCTTACGGGTGTCCACAACCTTCTTCTGGGGGACACGGGCCTGGGGCTTTTCTACCTCGGCCTTAGGCTCAGCCGCAGCAGCCTTAGCCTTGGCGGGCGCTGCTGCCTTGGGGGCAGGCGCTGCCTTCTTCTCGCCGGGCTGTGCGCCCTCAGCGAAAATCTCAGCCAGACTCTCCACCTGACGGTGCTGAGTCACATACTCAAAGATGACGCTCAGCTCCTCATCGGTCAGAACCTGCATATGGTTCTTGGGCGTCTCGGAATAGGTCGTCAGGATCTCGGTGATCTCCTTGGTGGACAGGCCCAAATCCTTGGCCACCTCATGCACGCGATACTTCTGTTCAATACTCAATGTCAGCCACCTCCTGAAATTCAGGGCTCGTGCCAATGAAAAAACCTGTGGGAACCCATAGGCTTTCCCATTGGCACAAACGGTTATCAAATACAATCACTTTTCATTACTTGCGCCGCTTGGACTTCTTGCCAAACTTAGCCGTTTCCGCTTTGCGGCGCTGCGCTTTCTTCTGTCGCTGAGCCAATCCCTCGCTGACGGTTTTCGCCCGGGGATTTTCCTCGCCCAGCTTCGCCGCAATAGCGGCGGCAAAGCCCAGATCACAGACGCCCACGGCGGCCACCTTGGCAAAGCCAACGGCGGCGCCCAGAGTCTGTTTCTCTTCCAACAACGGGATCACCGGCAGCTTGTCGCTTTCCAGCCGATTGATCCGCTCGCTCGTGGTCTCTCCGGCGTCGGAGGCCACCAAAACCAGCCGAACCTTGTGATCCAGCACAGCTTCGGTCACCGCATCCTCACCGATGACCACTGCTCCGGCCTTTCGAGCCATACCCAGAAGGGACATTCCGGCATTCATGCGTCCACCTCCGGTGCAGGAGCCTCCGCCATTTCCTGCTCCAGCGTTTCCCAGACTTCGTCCGGGATCTGGGCAGAGAAGGCACGCTCCAGCGCTCTTGTCTTCCGGGCCTTGGCAAGACAGGCGGCATTGGGGCACACATAGGCCCCTCTGCCGCTCTTGCGGCCCTTAAAATCCAAGGAAATCTCACCCTCGGGGGAACGAACCACCCGGATGAGCTCCCGTTTCGGCTTCATTTCTCTGCAGCCAAGGCACTGGCGCAGGGGAATCTTCTTGGGCATCGAGAATCACTCCTCGTCTTCGATAGTCTCCTCTTCCGGCAGCTCCTCGTCCTCGGAAACATCCTCTTCTCCGGACTCGGCGGCGGAAACGGACTTAATGTCGATCTTGTAGCCGGTCAGCTTGGCAGCCAGACGGGCATTCTGACCCTCCTTGCCGATGGCAAGGCTCAGCTGGTCATCGGGAACCACCACACGGCAGCTCTTGGTGTCATCCTCCAGCACTTCCACGCTCACCACATCGGCGGGAGCCAGTGCGGCAGCCACATACTCGGCAGGGTCCTCGCTGTACTTGATGATGTCCACCTTTTCGCCGCCCAGCTCTTCCACCACCAGATTCACACGCTGGCCACGGGGACCGACGCAGGCGCCGATGGGGTCGACCGCAGGATCGGCAGACCAGACAGCCATCTTGGTGCGGCTGCCGGCCTCACGGGAGATGGAGCGGATCTCCACCACGCCGTCAAAGATTTCGGGCACTTCCTGCTCGAACAGGCGGCGCACCAGACCGATGTGGGTCCGGGAAATCACCACATGCACACCACGGGTGGTGCTGCGGACATCCACCACATAGACATTGATGCGGTCGCCCTCGTGGTACTCCTGACCCTTGACCTGCTCGCTGGCAGACAGCAGAGCCTCGGTGATCTCACCGTTGGCACGGAGCTTCACATACAGAGCGCCGGTGCGCTCATCCACACGGCTGACATAGCCGCTCATCATCTCGGAGGTCTTTTCGGTGAAGGCGTCCAGCACCTTGCTGCGCTCAGCCTCACGGATGCCCTGAATGATGACCTGACGGGCGGTCTGAGCGGCGATACGGCCGAAGTTCTTGGGGCGCACCTCGCTGCTCACCACATCGCCCAGCTGCACATTGGGCAGGCTGCGGCGGGCTTCCTCCAGAGAGATCTCACTGTAAGGATTATCCACCTCTTCCACCACATCACGGCGGACGATCACACGGACGATGTTGCGCTCCTGATCGGCCACAACCACCACATTGTCGCCCACGCCATCGTGGTCACGCTTGTAAGCGCTGGCCAGAGCCTGGGTGATCTTCTCCAGCATAAACTCTTTCTTGATGCCGCGCTCGGCTTCCAGCATATCCAGTGCTGCAAAGAACTCGCGATTGTCCTGTTCCTGAGTATTTTCAGTCTTTTTGCTTCTCTTAGCCATTTTGGATTTACACTCCTTATTTCCGCTGTGCAACAAATAGTATATGGATCAAAAATCAATATGCAGCCGCACCTGAGCCAGTTCCTTCTTGGTGAAGGAAACCGGGGTGTCGGCCACGGTAATGGTCACATCGCCGTCCTGATAGCCGGTCAGGGTTCCGGTGAACTCCTTCTGACCGTCCCGGGGGCGGTAGAGCTTCACATCCACCGGGCTGCCCAGAAATGCCTCGAAATGGGCGGGCTTTTTCAGTGCCCGGTCCGCGCCGGCGGAACCAACCTCCAGCACATAGCTGCCCTCGATGGGGTCTGCCTCATCCAGAGCATCGCTCAGGGGACGGGACACCGCCTCGCACTGGTCGATATTCACTCCGTCAGGAGCGTCAATATAAACTCGCAGGAACCATGTGCCGGCTTCCCGGACATACTCCACATCCCACAGCGTACAGCCGGCCTGCTCCACAAAAGGCTTTGCCAGTTCTGCACACACATCCGTGACTTTCTTCATGCGATACCGCCTTTCCCGCCCAATCACTCCGGGCGAAATGCTCAAGAAAAAGAGCGGAGCCGGGGGCTCCACTCTACAACAACACTTCTATACATCTGAAGAATACCACAACTTTTCCCGGATTGCAAGGCTTTTTTCCTTTCTCGTGGGCGATTTTTCGCTGTTTTTCTCCCATCCTCGGAAAATTTCTCAAAAAAATGTTTCTGCATCGACGATTTTTCCTTCCGCCTTTGTCAAATTGCCCACACGCCCCTGTCCCGCTCCGGTTCTTGTCGGCATAGAATGGGGCAAAGGAGGAATCAAGCATGGATCGAAGGCTCACAGACCCGGAGTATGTCCGCATCTGGCGGCGGACCCATTCTCCCGGGGATTTTTCCGCCGTGCCCCGGTATGACTGGAGCGAGTTCGTGGTCAATCGGCTGGCCTGTGAGGTGGAAAAGCAGAAGGAATACCGCCGCTCCCCCTTTGTCTGCCCGGGACAGCTCTGCGCTCAGCGAATCCGCCTGCTGCGGACTGCGCTCTTCTTTTTGGAGGTCACTCCTCCCTGTCCACTGGACAGCCAGCCCCTCAGCACCACCCCGGTGCAGGCTCTCCGGCAGCTTTACCGCAGTGAGTGCGGCGCGGAGCAGGACTACGCTCAGGCGGCAGAGTCCTGCCCGGACCCGGCGCTGCAGCGGGTCTTTTCCCAGTGCGCCCGGCTGTCCCATCGGGGCGCGGAGCTGCTGTGGCAGGCGGTGCGGCTCTGATACCGCACCGCCCAACCGCTGCGGCCGCAGATTCTTTCCACAAGACACGCTTCCTGCCCTCTCTGACCAACGCTGAAACGCCCCGCAGTCGTGCTGCGGGGCGTTTTACTCATAGTTTGATTTGGTTCAGTCCGCCCGTTCAAACAGCAGTCCGCTCTGGCGGTCGGTCATCAGCAGGATCTGGTCCTCGTCCGGGAAATAGGTCATTTTCGCCTGTCGGCCATCTCGATAGTGGACTGTATACAACCCACGGCCCTTCTCCATCTTGTGGTATTCCCAAGTGAAGCTCAGTGCCCGGGCTTCCTGACTCAACTCCACCCAGCCACTCTGGTCTGCGAACAGTTCTGCCTGCACTCGGTCGGTATCCACCGGGAATGCCTCGTCACCCACTTGGATGTCGACGGCCTCCCAAGCACCGACCAGCGGTTCGATTTTCATATAGGGATCACCGGTACCGGCTTTGGCGCCCAGCGTACTGCCTACGACGCCGCTCACGACTCCCAGCACGATAAACGCAATCACCAGCAGGGCAAACCGTCTGGGGGCATGTTCGCTTTTTGCCTGCACCGAAACGGAATATTCCGTCTCCTTCTGCGGGCGTTGCGGTATCTCATTCATAAGGTCGGTTCCTTTCTATTTGTTCGCTTAAGTTTCACTATTATATCGGAATTTCCTCAATTTATCAAGAAAGTTACACAAACTGTTATTTTTGTCATTTTTTGAAAGGAACATCGCAAAAAAATACCGGGCATCCCGCAGGATGCCCGGCTGAACCGTGTTTTTACAGCACTTTGGACAGAAAACTCTGAGTACGCTCCTCCTTGGGATGGGAGAAAATCTCCTCCGGAGTGCCCTGTTCCACGATATTTCCGCCGTCCATGAACAGCACTCGGGTGGCGACCTCTCGGGCAAAGCCCATCTCGTGCGTGACCACTACCATGGTCATGCCCTCCTTGGCCAGCTCCTTCATGATCTGCAGCACCTCGCCCACCATTTCCGGGTCCAGTGCCGAGGTGGGCTCGTCAAAGAGCATCACCTTGGGCTTCATCATCAGGGCACGGGCGATGGCAATACGCTGCTTCTGACCGCCGGACAGCTGTCCGGGATAGGCGTCCGCCTTGTCGGGCAGTCCCACCCGCTCCAGCAGCTGCTTGGCCTCCTTGACGGCCTCTTCCTTGGTCATGAGCTTCAGCTCCACCGGAGCCAAAATCATGTTGTCCATCACCGACAGGTTTCGGAACAGATTGAAGTGCTGGAACACCATGCCCATCTGCTCGCGCACCTTGTTGATGTCGCACTTGGGGGCGGTGATGTCCTGATTTTCAAAGAACACCTGACCGGAGGTCGGCTCCTCCAGCAGGTTCAGGCAGCGGAGAAAGGTGGATTTGCCGGAGCCGGAAGGCCCGATGATGACCACCTTTTCGCCGGGTTGAATCGTTTCATTGATGTCGTTCAAAACGACATGCTTCCCATATGCTTTGGTGAGATGTTTAACGGAGATCACTTGCTCTCAGTCTCCTTTCCATAATACCCAGCAGCCAAGTGAGGATCAGCACCAGTGCCAGATAGAAGGCAGCCAGTGCGAAGTAGGGCACCAGAGCCTGATATGTCTTGCCCTGAATAATCATTGCGCCCTTAGTGAGGTCCTTCAGACCGATGACATTGACGATGGAGGTTTCCTTCACCAGTGCAATGAACTCGTTGCCCAGTGCAGGCAGGATGTTCTTGAATGCCTGAGGGATGATTACCTTCCGCATGGTGGTGCCGTAGCCCAGACCCAGACTGCGGCCGGCTTCCATCTGACCGGGATCAATGGACATGATACCGGAACGGACGATCTCCGACACATAGGCGCCGGAGTTGATGCCGAAGGTGATGATGGCACAGAGGACCATATTCTGGTCGCTCTGGCGCATGGATGCCAGCACAACAAACCACATAATCAGCAGCTGAACCATCACAGGCGTGCCGCGAATCACCGTAACATAGATCTTCGCCAGTCCGTTGAGCAGCTTCATGAGAACGCTCTTCTTGCCCCGCTTCAAATCATAGTTGGAGCGGATCACCGCCACCAGAACGCCCAGCACAATACCAATCAGCAGGGCTGCTGCGGTGACGATCAGGGTGATCTTCAATCCTCGGACAAAGTAGAGGTAGTTATCGTCCAGCACAAAGGTCTGGTACAAGCCTTGTTTTAGATACTCGATCACATCTAACATTTTATACGGGTCGACCCCTTTCCTTTTCTTCTGTTACAGGGTAAGGAAACCGATTTTCCTCCGGGCAAATCCCTTTCCTTACCTTATAGCAAGATGCCGCAAAGCGGGGCGGCAACTTTGCCGTCCCGCTTTGATTCAATTTTTAGTCTGCCTTGATGTACTGATCCAGAATATTCTGGACGGTGCCATCTTCAATCAGCTCAGCAAGTGCGTTGTTGACTGCATCCTGCAGTGCTGCGTTGTCCTTGGGCAGAGCGATTGCATAATCCTCGGACACATACTCGGTGTCCAGCAGCTTCAGGCCCTCGTTGGCTTCCACAAATGCCTTAGCAGGCTCAATGTCGATGATGACGCAGTCCACCTTGCCCTGCTGCAGTGCCTGCACAGCGGCAGCACCGGCGGAGAAGGCAATGACATGTTCCTCACCGAAACCGCCGTCTTCCGGAGCGCTGGAAGAGTAGATGTAACCGGTGGTGGATTCCTGCGTACCGATGAGGAAGTCCTCGCCGGCTTCCAGCTTGGCGTTGAGATCGTCCACGCTGGTGATGTCGCTGCCCTCAGCCACGATGACCGCCTGAATGCCGGTGGCGTAGCTGTCGGAGAAGTCCACATTCTTAGCACGCTCGGGGTCCACGGTCATGCCGGCCAGGCACATATCAACCTTACCGGACTGAACTGCACCGATCAGAGCGCCGAACTCCATGTCAACCACTTTCAGCTCCAGACCCAGCTTCTCTGCGATAGCAGCGGACAGGTCAGTGTCGATACCCACGATCTTGTCGCCCTCATAGAACTCATAGGGGGGGAAGGTTGCGTTGGTACCCATGGTCAGGACACCGGGCTCAGCCAGCTTCAGCGTACCGTCGTCCGCAGAACCGGCACCGGAGGAGGTGGCGGAGTTACCGCCGCAGGAAACCAGAGCAAAGCTCATGGTCAGGGCCAAAATCATTGCAAAAATTTTCTTCATAATCAATTCTCTCCTAACAAAAGCTGTTTTGTTTTGATTCATGAATCCTGTTTCGCTTTTGATGCATTATAGAGTATATTCATGCATAGTTCAAGTGTATTTTTGCATTTTTATGCATATTCACGCATTTTGGTTTATTCCGCTCCTTATTCCGGTTTCCAATCCATTTTATTTGTTAATTTCTCACAATAAGATTCTTAATTTCCCTGTTTTTCCATTTTTAGTAAATTGCAAATCAGCCTTTTGTATAGAATATATATTCATTTTATACAAACCAAGATAAATCAGGGACACATTGACCAAAGCCCCTTGCAAAAAAGCAAAAGCCGCAGCCCGAAGCGCATGCTCCGGGCTGCGTAACCCTTGCGCCGGAGGCAAAGAGGCTCCCGGCAATGTTCTGTTTAGAAGCGGGCGCCGCCGAACTCGGTCAGCTTGAGGCCCTTATCCTTATTCTTATCCAGCACCCAGTTGATGCTCCACTGTGCTCCGAAGAGCAGCAGCTTGTTGCCCTTGTAGTCCTCGACCATCTTCACATCGTTGCCCTTGATGATGTCCTCGGGATCGCCGTCATAGCTCTCGATCCAGCGGAGGTATTCATAGGGCAGACGCTCCATGACCAGATCCACATTGTACTCGTTCTTCAGACGGTACTCAAACACATCGAACTGCAGGGTACCCACCACGCCGACGATGACTTCTTCCATGCCGGCATAGGGAATCTTGAAGATCTGGATGGCACCCTCCTGAGCGATCTGCTCTGCACCCTTGATGAACTGCTTGCGCTTGAGGGTGTCCTTGGGGCGGACACGGCAGAAATGTTCCGGGGCAAAGGTGGGGATGGGGTCGAAGCAGAACTTCTTGCCCGGAGCGCAGATGGTGTCACCGATGGAGAACATACCGGGGTCGAACACGCCGATGATGTCGCCGGCGTAGGCCTCCTCGATGATTTCACGCTCGGCAGCCATCAGCTGCTGGGGACGGGACAGCTTCACCTTGCGGTTCTGCTGCACCAGATACACTTCCTTCTCCGCATCAAACCGACCGGAGCAGACACGCATAAAGGCGATTCGGTCCCGGTGCGCCTTGTTCATGTTGGCCTGAATCTTAAAGACAAAGCCGGAGAAGTCGTCGTCAAAGCTGTCCACCAGCGTATCCCCAGCCATACGAGGCAGGGGTGCGGTGGTCATCTGAAGGAAGGACTCCAGGAAGGGCTCCACGCCGAAGTTGGTCAGAGCAGAGCCGAAGAACACAGGAGACAGCTTGCCGTGGCGGACAGCGTCCATGTCGAACTCCGCACCGGCGCCTTCCAGCAGCTCGGCCTCTTCCACCAGCCGATCCCGCTTGTCCTCGCCGATCAGCTCTGCCAGCAGCGGATCGTCCAGCGCCACCTCAGTGGCGGTGGCGGCACGGGCGTTGGTGTTGGAAGTGAAGTGGATGATCTTGTGTTCCCGCAGATCGTACACACCCTTGAACTCCTTGCCGCAGCCGATGGGCCAGTTGATGGGGCAGGTGGCGATGCCCAGCTCATTCTCCAGCTCCTCGCACAGCTCGAAGGGGTCCCGGGCTTCTCGGTCCATCTTGTTGATGAAGGTGAAGATGGGAATGTCACGCATGGCGCAGACCTTGAACAGCTTGCGGGTCTGAGGCTCCACGCCCTTGGCGGCGTCAATCACCATCACGGCGCTGTCGGCAGCCATCAGGGTGCGGTAGGTATCCTCCGAGAAGTCCTGGTGACCGGGGGTGTCCAGAATGTTGATGCAGAAGCCGTCATACTGGAACTGCATCACGGAAGAGGTGACAGAAATACCACGCTGCTTCTCAATTTCCATCCAGTCGGATGTGGCGGCACGGGCGTTCTTCTTGCCCTTGACCACGCCGGCCTGATTGATGGCGCCTCCGTACAGCAAGAACTTTTCCGTCAAAGTGGTTTTACCTGCGTCAGGGTGGGAAATGATGGCGAAGGTTCGCCGACGCTTGATTTCTTCGGTATATTTACCCATGGAGTTCCTCCTATCTCAAATACAATCACAAATGGGCCGTATCAGACAAAAACCGCCTGAATCAAAACCATGTAAAGCAAGGTGGCCCCGAAAATACTCAGCATATTGTTGCGCTTCCAAAGGTGGAGCAGGACACAGACCGCCACACTCAAAAGCTCCGGGATCCCCCGGCTTCCGGAAAGCGGCTGGATGTTCCGCAGGCAGTACACCACCAGCAGGGCAATCACCGCAGGCGGCAGCACGCTGCCCAAATAGGTGATCCACCGGGGTGGTTCCCCGTTTTCTCCCCTGCCGAACACCAGAAAGGGCAGGGCTCGGGTGGCAAAGGTGACCAGTGCCGCTACGGCAATCACCATCAGCGCATGAAGTGCCTGTTCGCTCATGGGGGTGTCCCCTCCTCTCTCCGCTCCAGCCGATTCCGCATCAGCAGCAGCACTGCCGCCACGGAAATCAGCGCCGGGATGAGAAACAGCTCCGGCCCAAACACCAGCAGGCTCACCACGCCGCAGCACAGTCCGCACAGGGCCGACGCATGCTGCTTGCTGCTCTTCCACTGCTCCACCGCCAGCACCACAAAGAGGGCGGTCATGGCAAAGTCCACACCGGCAGTGTTGAAGTGGATGAGACTGCCCGCCGTCGCGCCCAGCAGGCCGCCCACGATCCAATAGCTGTGGTTCAGCAGGGTGGTAGCCAGATAGTAGTCCTCCGGCCTGACGCCGGGAGGGGGATTGCCGGTGGACAGCAGGGCGTAGGTTTCATCGGTGAGTCCAAACATCAGGTACCACCGCCGCAGTCCCTGCTTGGGGTAGCGGGAAATCATGCTCAAGCCGTAAAAGAAATGGCGGAAATTCAGCAGCAGGGTCAGCAGAGCCACCTCGATGGCGGCAGCCCCCTGTTCCATCAGGGCGACGCACAGAAACTGACCGGAGCCGGCATAAATCAGCCCGCTCATCAGCACCGCCCACTGAGGACCAAAGCCCAGCGCACTCAGCATCAGGCCGAAGGCAATGCCCATGACCAGATAACCGGCCATGACCGGAATGGTGCGTGGAAACGCAGCACGGAATGCGTGGGGCGACATCCTTTTCCCTCCCTTTTACGAAAATATGCACAGTTATCGTAATTATAATTCTATTTTTCCCAAATTGCAACAATTCCGCTCCAGTTTACCCCATGAAAAAAGCGTCCGACCTCAAGTCGGACGCCTGTCCCTCCGGTTGCGCCGAACGCCTTGGCTCAACTCGGCTTATCCTGATGCTCCCTCAGGTGCTTTTCCCGGGTAGCCATGCCGCCCCGGATGTGCCGTTCCTCCTTGTTGAGGTCCAGAATCTGCCGCACCTGAACATAAAGCTGAGGCTGGATTTTTTCCAGCCGCTCGGACAAATCCTTATGCACCGTGCTTTTCGACACGCCGAATTTCTTTGCCACACCACGCACCGTGGTGCGCTGCTCGATGAGATACTGTGCCAGCATGACCGCCCGCTCTTCAATGCTTTCTCTCACACTTCCCCACTCCCCCGACTTCTGTTGCTCCAGTCTATGAGGAGGAAACCGATTTTAGAAGGCGAAGAAGCCGGTCCTTCCGGGTTCCTCGGAGCGGCGCTTTTCCCGACTCCGTCGGAGAACGCAAAAAAGCGGCTGACTCGTGTGAGTCAGCCGTTTTTTGTGTTTATGCGTCCGTTTCGACGCCGCCGTGACCGGAAGCTTCCAGTCGGCGCATCCCGCGGAACTCATGGGCCGCCATCAACAGCGCCACAAGGCAGCTGGCTCCGTCCGCCACCGGGCTGGCCCACAGCAGGCCGTCAAAGCCCCAGATCAGGGGCAAAATCACCATCAGCGGCACCAAAAACA
>RCNI01000118.1_pt1 | contig 52190 bp, 44 predicted proteins | sample 2041151 | NCBI WGS metagenome assembly RCNI01 (sample SAMN09708214, study PRJNA481090) | feces metagenome | isolation source: feces | place: Antarctica: Albino Rookery
ATCCCGGGTGTAACCCTGGAAATCGCAGCAGTTATCGGTGCATTGATCTGCGTATTGACCGGCTGCTTGACTGAAAAACAAGCATATGCTTCCATCGACTGGGTAACCATCTTCCTGTTCGCAGGTATGATGCCTGTATCCAAAGCTATGGATAAAACCGGTGCTGGTGCTTTGATCGCTGAATGGACTGTAAACCTGATGGGTGGTTCTCCTTCTCCGTTGGTTGTAACTGCAATCCTGTTCTTACTCTCCTGCGGCTTGACCCAATTCATGTCCAACACTGCATCCGCTGCTCTGTTGTGCCCGATTGGTATCGCAATTTCTCAAAACTTAGGTGCTGACCCGAAAGCAGTATTGATGGCAATTGCAGTTGCTGCATCTTGCGCATTTGCTTCCCCGGTAGGTACTCCTCCGAATACCTTGGTACTTGGCCCTGGTAACTACAAGTTCATGGACTATGTAAAAGCTGGTACTGGCTTGATCGTAGTTTGCTTCGTAGTATCCCTGGTTGTAATCCCCATGGTATGGCCTTTCTTCCCCGGCAAATAATTTTTGACGGTAACAGTTCTTCACAAAATCAAACCTGTCACGTAAGTGACAGGTTTTTTGCTTTTATAGGCATAGCTTACGTACATCTTTTCTGTTTAAAAGTAAATTCACAGAAGGGATGTATTTTTTTCGCCTTGGACACTATATAGTATGAAGAGAAAGGTGGTGGCAGGATGGAAAGCTTTAGCTTTAAAGGGCCCTGGAGTGAACTGGAATGCCTGGTACATCCATGTAAGCAGAGTAGTGCTGTATTAATAATGTCCCATGGCTTTCGCGGTAGTCGTGAGGCTGGAGGACGGGCTGCTCCACTGGCAGAAGCCCTGTCAGCTTTGCTCACGGTAGTGCGGTTTAATTTTGAAGGTAGTCAAATTTTGAGTCATCAGGTAGCTGAGCTGCAGACCGTGCTGCATCAGGTTTGTCAGCGTTACCATCCTCAGCAGGTTTTTCTTTTAGGACGGAGTCTAGGAGGTGCGACCTCCATCATTGTTGCAGATCAGGGGCCTTTGGAGGGACTGATTCTTCTGTCCACACCTCATGCTCTGCGGGCGACCTTTCGTCAGCTTTTGGGAGAAAATCAGTACTGTCTGTTGGATAAAGGACGGGTGTTGACCCTGGAGGATGAAAGAGGAGCCTTGGCTCTGGAGCCAGCCTTTTTAACTGATTTTGACCATTACGACTTAGGGCAAATGTTCGGCCGAAGCAGCTGCCCGCTGCTGCTCCATGGAGAGGCAGATGAGGTAGTTAGGGTCGAACAGGCCTGGAGGAATTTTGTATCTGCCTCCGGTCCAAAAGAATTACATATTTTTCCAGGTGCGGACCATAGCCTGAGCAGCTGTACCTTGGAGGTACAGGAAATTATCTGTCGGTGGATTAGGAACAATTTTTCCAGTGGTAAATAAGGGCAAGAGGTTGTATAATGTAAGAGAATATTTTTAGATGGAGGTATATTGTGAAAAAAATACTAATTATCTGTTTAATGCTTGTTTGTGCCCTTTCCCTTACCGCCTGTGGTAAGGAAAAAACTCAGCCCGTATCTATGGGACCTGCAACAGCAGTCTTTACTACTAATATGGGTACCTTTGAGGTTAAGCTGGCTACTGATTTAGCACCCAATACCTGTGCTAATTTTATTTCTTTAGCTGAAAAGGGCTTTTATAATAATTTGACTTTTCATAGGGTAATTTCTGACTTTATGATTCAGGGTGGTGACCCCAACGGTGATGGTACCGGTGGTCCCGGCTATACTATTAAGGATGAATTTAATAAGGAACTGCGCCATGATACTGCAGGTGTACTCTCCATGGCCAATAGGGGCCCTGACACAGGTGGTAGCCAGTTCTTTATTACGGTGCGTTCCACTCCCTGGCTGGATGGTCACCATTCTGTCTTTGGCAAGGTAACTAAGGGCATGGACGTGGTTTATAAAATTGCTTTAGTACCGACAAATCTTCAGGATAAACCGATTCATCCTGTAATTATTGAAAAGATTACGATTGAAAAGCGTTAAGCTGAAGGAGGAAATTTGTCTTTACAGGATGCTGAATTTATATTGTCCGCCGTTGATCAGCAAGAGATGGTGGGTATTTGTGGCAGGAACGAAGAGTTCCTGCGCATTATTAGGGAGGCTTTTAAGGCGCAGATAGTTGCACGTGGCAATCAGATTACCATTACAGGGGAGGAAATGGTGCTGCGCCAGCTGCGTCAGCTTTTGCAGGAGTTACTTTTCCTGTATCGGCAGGGGCTGCCTCTGACTGTTCATGATGTACGCTATGCCATGTATATGGTCAGGGAAGAGCGGACAGAAAGCCTGCACCGCATGTATGCTGATACCATCATTACTACTAACCGTGGCCGGCAGGTAAAGGCGAAAACCTTGGGTCAGTGGGATTATGTGGAGGCTATCCGTCGCAATTATATTACCCTGGGCATAGGTCCTGCGGGCACTGGTAAAACCTACTTGGCCGTAGCCCTGGCTGTGGCGGCCCTAAAGAAAAAAGATGTAGAGCGTATTATTTTGACACGTCCTGCCGTAGAGGCTGGAGAAAAGCTGGGCTTCCTGCCCGGTGATTTGCAGGATAAGGTTGATCCCTATCTGCGTCCACTGTACGATGGTCTGTATGACATGCTGGGGAATGATACCTTTCAGAAGCTGGTCACCAAGGGGACGATTGAGGTAGCACCTCTAGCTTATATGCGTGGCCGTACGCTGAATGATGCTTTCATTATTTTAGATGAGGCCCAGAATACTACGCCAGAGCAGATGAAGATGTTTCTGACCCGCTTCGGCTTTGGGAGTAGGATGGTTATTACCGGTGATATTACCCAAATTGATTTGCCCAGTGGCAAGCAGAGTGGTCTGAAGGAGGCTGCCTATGTTTTGCAGAACGTACCGGGGATTGGTGTTGTAAAGTTTAAGGAACAGGACGTTGTACGTCATGAGATAGTGGGTTCCATTATCAGAGCTTACGAAAAATTTGGCAAGCAGCGTAAGATGGAGGCAGAAAAATGATTATTATGATGGAAAATGACCAGGATAAAGTCGTTTTAAATGAAGAGTTAGAGAAAAAATTACAGGACGGATTAAATGTTGTTGCCCGTCTACATAATCTAGACGAGCAGACCGAAGTGGATATTACTATTGTAGATGATGAGGAAATACACACTCTGAACCGTGATTATCGTAATGTGGATCGTCCCACCGATGTTTTGAGCTTTGCCCTGGATGAGGGGGAAGAGGAGGAGCCGGAAATTATTGATGGCCCTGACCTGCATCTATTGGGTGATATTATTATTTCTGCTGAAACAGCACAACGTCAGGGTGAGGAATTTGGTCATGGTCTGGAAAGGGAGATTGTGTATCTAGCGGTTCATGGTCTGCTTCATCTGTTGGGCTATGATCATATGGTGGAAGAGGATAAGGTAATTATGCGTGCTAAGGAAGAGGAAGCACTGCGGGAAATTCAATTATCCGAAGAATATTTTAAATAAGCAGGAGGCTGAGGTCATGGAGGAAAAACTTTTACAGGCTGCTTTGGCGGCCAGGGAAAAGGCCTATGCGCCCTATTCCCATTTTCAGGTAGGGGCCGCGGTATTAGTTGGTGATGGTAAGCTTTATACCGGCTGTAATGTGGAAAATGCTTCCTATGGCCTGACCTGCTGTGCTGAAAGAAATGCTATTTTTAATGCTGTAGGAGCTGGTAATCGTCAGCTGGAGGCACTTTGCGTAGTAGGGGATACGGCAGAGCCCATATCTCCTTGTGGTGCTTGTCGTCAGGTGATGGCAGAATTCAAAATTCCGGTAATTTATCTGGCCAATGTGCAGGGCCGGATAAAAAAGCTTACTCTGGCAGAGCTGCTACCCTATAGCTTTACTTTAGAAGAATGAATGGAGTTGTTTATGATAGAAGCTAAGAAACATTTGTCCGGCTTTGCAGCCATCGTCGGTCGTCCTAATGTGGGTAAATCTACCTTGACTAATAGTCTGATTGGAGAAAAGATTGCTATTATGTCCAATCGTCCCCAGACTACCAGAAATAAAATTATGTGTATTCTTAATACGGATAATGCCCAGATTATGTTTCTGGATACACCGGGTATTCATAAGCCCCACCATAAATTAGGGGAATACATGGTAAAAACTGCGGAAAGTACGCTTACAGAGGTGGATGTGGTCCTTTTTGTGGTGGACGTAACTGAAAAGCGTGGTAGCGGTGAGGATTATATTTTAGAACTGTTGAGAAAAATAAAGACACCGGTTATTCTTGTAGCGAATAAGATTGATAAGCTGACTGATAAGGGCAAGCTTTTCAATATTATTGGTGATTATACCGCTCTCTACAATTTTGCAGCAGTCGTGCCGGTTTCTGCTTTGGAGGATAAGGAGTTCTCCGGACTGCTTGCGGAAATTACCAAGCATTTACCGGAGGGACCTGATTATTTCCCCGATGATATTTTAACCGATCAGCCGGAACGTGTTATTGCCGGGGAAATGATTCGTGAAAAGGTGCTCTTAAACACTCGTGATGAGGTACCTCATTCCGTAGCCGTTGAGGTGGAGGAATTTAAGGTACGCGAAAATGATGATATTTATATTCGTGCTACAATTTTCGTAGAAAGGGATTCTCAAAAGGGTATCGTTATTGGTGCTAAGGGCAGCCTGTTGAAAAAAATTGGTCAGGAAGCCCGTAAGGATATCCAGGCGCTGTTGGGCGACAAGGTATTCTTAGATTTATGGGTAAAGGTTAAGGCCGACTGGCGAAATAAGGATAAGGCCTTAAAGCAGTTCGGCTATCAGGAAAGATAAGAATCAGGTTGGGATGAGCTATGGCTGAGGTAATTCAGGATGAAGGGATTATTCTAAAAGTTAATAATTGGCAGACGGCGGACAAATATGTGATTTGCTTCACTCGAGGACATGGCAAGCTACGCTTTATTTCCTATGGTGCCCGCTATGCCCGCAGTGTGGCCGGCAGATTATTACAGCCCTTTGCCAGACTGCAGCTGGAGCTGAGCCTGGGGCAGAAGGTGGAGCGTTTGAAGAATGCAGAACTGCTGGTACCGCCACAGAAGCTGGATTTTAAGCAGATGGCCTATGCTGCCGTGGCTACGGAATTGACGGCAGTTTTTACTGAGGATCATCAGTCCCAGGAGGAAATTTATGAGCTTTTGGATGCAGCCCTGCTGCTGATGGGCCAGCGGAATCCCCGTCTGGTAGTTTTAGCGTATGCTCTGCAGCTGTTAGCCTATACAGGCTTTCAGCCCCAGGTTATGGCCTGTGTAAACTGTGGTACCCTGCAGCCGGTAGAGGCAGAATGCTATTTTGACCCTTTACAGGGTGGCTTGGTCTGTCAAAACTGTCATCAGGGGACGGGTATGGAAAGCTTTAGCAGTGGCACACGCCAGCTATGGGCAACTCTGGAGCAGCTGGATTTACGGCAGCCCCAGCCCTTTACAGTTAAGGGTGGGGATATGATGGAGCTGGAGCGTATTCTTTATAAATTCATTCTCTGCCAGACGGATAAGCCCCTTCACAGCATCAACTTTCTGGCGCAGCTGGGTTTATAGGTCTTGGAGCTGCTTAAAGTAACAATTATCCAGATAATTTTCCTCTCTGTAGGGTGTACTGTTACTTTTAGTTGACAAGGTATTTTTCCTGATGTATACTAAAATTCAGCTATGAAGAAGAGGAGTAGTCCACAGCCTCAGCGAGCCGGGATAGTGTAAGCCGGTAGGGTGGATGAAGGCACTTTGGAGCGCAATTACACAAGATTGAGGCGGGCTATGCTAGCATAGTCAAGCAGGGTGGAACCGCGGAGTTATGCTCCGTCCCTGTAACTAATTAGTTACGGGGACGGAGCTTTTTTTGTCTTGTGCGGCTCCCCATAGATTTTCCCGGTAACAAAGATTTTATAGGAGGCAGACAATGAATTTTCAAACGATTATTTTGAAACTGCAGAAATTCTGGGCTAGCCAAAAATGCATTATGGCACAGCCCTATGACGTTGAAAAAGGTGCAGGTACTATGAATCCCTCCACCTTCCTTCGTGTATTGGGTCCTGAACCCTGGCGTGTGGCTTATGTAGAGCCCTCCCGTCGTCCGGCAGACGGTCGTTATGGTGATAACCCTAACCGTTTATTTCAGCATCATCAATTCCAGGTTATCGTAAAACCCTCTCCGGAAAATATCCAGGAATTGTATTTGCAAAGCTTGGCAGAGCTGGGGATTCATCAGGAAGAGCATGATATCCGCTTTGTAGAGGATAACTGGGAATCTCCTACTTTGGGTGCCTGGGGTCTAGGCTGGGAAGTATGGCTGGATGGTATGGAAATTACCCAATTTACCTATTTCCAACAGGTTGGCAGTATTGACGTTCATCCTGTAACCGTAGAAATTACCTATGGTCTGGAACGTCTGGCTATGTATATCCAGGGTGTAGAAAATGTTTATGATATTGAATGGGTTGATGGTATCACCTATGGTGACGTTTTCCACACTAATGAAGTAGAGCAATCCTACTACAATTTCCAAATAGCAGATACCGACCTGCTTTTTGATCTCTTTAATAAATATGAAGCAGAAGCAAAACGCATTATTGAATTGGGTTATATCCGTCCGGCTTATGATTACGTTTTAAAATGCTCCCATACCTTCAACCTTCTGGATTCTCGCGGAGCAATCAGCGTAAGTGAAAGAACTGCTTATATTGGACGTGTACGTGCTATGGCTCGTCTTTGTGCAGCCGCATATGTAAAACAACGTGAAGAAATGGGCTTCCCGCTCTTGAAAAAGGGGGAAAATAAATAATGGAAAAATTACTGTTTGAAATTGGTACCGAAGAAATTCCGGCAAACTTTATGCCGGGTATTTTAGCACAATTAAAAGAATTGACCTCTAAAAAGATGACTGAGCTGCGCATTCCCTTTGAAGATATCAAGGTATATGGCACTCCTCGTCGTATGACCTTTATTGCTTCCGGTGTAGCTGAAAATCAGGCTGATACTGTTGTAGAAGCTAAGGGTCCTGCTGCTAAGATTGCTTTTGTTGATGGCGAACCCTCTAGGGCTGCTCAGGGATTTGCCCGTGGTCAGGGTGTGGCAGTAGAAGATTTGGAAATTCGTGATAACTATGTTTACGCTGTTAAGCATATGGCTGGTCAACCGGTAGAAGCAATGCTGCCCGACCTGTTGAGCGATATCCTCAATTCTTTGAACTTCCCCAAGAATATGCGTTGGGCTGATCATGAATTCCGTTTTGTACGTCCTATTCGTTGGCTGGTTGCTTTGTTTGGTGACCGTGTCATTCCCGTAGAAATTACCGGTGTAAAATCTGGCAAGTATTCTCGTGGTCATCGTTTCCTGCGTCCTGCTCTGGTAGAAAATGCTAAAAAGGTAGAAAACCTGGATGACGCTAAGGGCTTCCTCAACAAGGTAGCTGTTGCTGTGAAAAATACTGTGGTTTCCGCAGTAAAATCCACTCCCGGCGCTGTAGAAATTCCCAATGCAGATGCTTATGAAGAAGTAATGATGGAAAACTTTGTTATGGTTGACCAGGATGCTCGTCGTGAGCTGATTCGCCAACAGGTAACTGACCTGGCGATTGCCGAAGGTGGTCATGCAGAAATCAGAGAGGATTTGCTGGAGGAAGTAAATTATCTGGTTGAGTGGCCGACTGCTTTGTGCGGTAAATTTGAAGAAAGCTTCCTTTCCTTACCTAAGGAATGCATTATTACACCTATGCGTGAGCATCAACGTTATTTCCCCGTACTGAACGAGGATGGTAGCCTGATGAATAAATTTATCACTGTCCGTAATGGTGGTAAGGAGCATCTGGAGGTAGTTACTCATGGTAACGAACGCGTACTCCGTGCCCGTCTGAGTGATGCGGAATTCTTCTTTAATGAAGACCGTAAGCAGACTCTGGAGGATCGTCTGGAGAAGTTGAAAACCGTTTCCTTCCAAGAAGGCCTGGGCAATATGTTTGATAAGAGCCAACGCTTGGTTAAGGCTGCTAATATGATTGCCTTTAGTCTGAATGTTAAGGTTGACCGTGAAAAATTAGAGCGTGCCGCACTTTTGGCTAAGACTGACCTGGTAACCGGTATGGTAATCGAATTTACTGAATTACAGGGTGTTATGGGCCGTGAATATGCTAAATTGGACGGTGAAGCTCCGGAAGTAGCTACCGGTATTTTTGAACATTATCTGCCACGCTTTGCTGGTGATGCTCTGCCCTCCGCCCATATCGGACGCATTGTAGGCATTGCTGATAAATTGGATAATATCGTAGCAACCTTCAGCCGTGGTTTGGCTCCTACCGGTTCCCAGGATCCCTACGCTCTGCGCCGTCAGGCTTTGGGTATTATCAACATTATGATTGATGCTAATTACCATGTTTCCATGCTCAAATTACTGGGTGGTATGCTCTATCAATTGGACGTACCCTCTGAAAAGGCTGGTAAGCTGGTACCGCAAATTATGGACTTCATCAGACAACGTCTGAAAAATATGCTGCTGGACCAGGGTATCCGTTACGATGTAGTGGATGCTGTTTTGGCAGAACACCGCAATGACGATATTGCTGACCTTTATGCACGTGCACGGGCTCTGAATTCCTTTGTAGCCAAGGAGGAAGCTGCTGAGCTGGTACAGGCAGCTACCCGTGTGGCTAACCTTTGCAAGAAGATTGAAGAGGAAACTGCTATTAATACTAATCTCTTCACTAATCCGGCCGAAGGCGAATTGCACAGAGCTATGCTGGAACTGAACGAAAAAATGCTGCCTGCTGCTATCAAATATGATTATGCAGAGGTATTGCAAATTGCTACCCAGCTGGTTGCACCTATTAACAAATTCTTTGAAGATGTTATGGTTATGGATAAGGACGAAAAGGTTAAGAACAACCGCTTGGCCCTCTTGGCAGCAGCTAAGGATATTACCCATGCTGTAGGTGATTTGAGCTTTATCGTACAATAAGCTTTCTAAATACTTTCGAACACCGTTCTCCTAGGAGAGCGGTGTTTTTTTTCTTGGCTTTTTAAAGGAGTTTTTTTAAAAATTCTCGAATTATAACTAGATAAGTAGATGGAGGAGAAGTCATGTTCTGTGTTGATGTTGCGATAAATTTGCCAGTAAAAAATATTTTCCAACAATTTACCTATAGTATACCTTCGGAGCTGGAATTTCTAGAGAGCGGTTGGCGGGTGGTAGTACCCTTTGGCGCCCAGAAGGTGGAGGGGTTCATTGTGGGGAAACGACCGCTCAGCAGTCTGGCGCCGGAGGTGTGCTCTAAGCTGAGGGCTGTGGAGGCGGCTTTAGGGGAGAGACCCTGGTTTGATCAGGAGATGCTGGCTACGGCGCAATGGTTAGCACAATATTATATGTGCTCCCTGGCGGAGGCCATGCGTCTTTTTGTACCGGGGAAAACCAGTATCCGCCGTCGGGCCGTGAAGGATGACCAGGGCAGGCTTATCCGTTACGAATATGAAGAACGGCTACGGGAAAAGACGTTGCAGGCTCTGCAGATTACAGAGGCTGGTCGTCAGGTCCTGGCTCTAGGTGGGGGCCCACGTCTTCAGCCCCAGCTGAAGGCATTGGAGCTGTTAGCTGTCAGTAGGGAGTCCTTAACCCTACAGGAATTGGCCGAAAACTATATTAGTCCCAGTACGGCCAAGACCTTGGCTAAGAAGGGCTGGGCCTTAATTGTACCTAAAAGAATTTTACGTAATAGCTATGTTAACCCTCAGCAGAAGGCGGCTGTCTTTCAGCTGACGGAGGAGCAGGAGGTGGCAGTAAAAGCCATTACTAATGCCGTCCAGGAGGGGAAGCAGGAGACGTTTCTGCTGCAGGGGATTACAGGTAGTGGTAAGACAGAGGTGTATTTGCGGGCGGCGGCCCAAGCGGTGGGGCAGGGAAAGCAGGTACTGATGCTGGTGCCGGAAATTGCCCTTACTGCACAGCTGGTGGAACGCTTTCGGGCCTGGTTTGGTGATGAGGTTGCCGTAGCGCATAGTAAGCTGTCCCAAAACGAACGGGGTGATGTCTGGTACAAAATGTATATGCATCAGGCAAACATCCTTATCGGTGTCCGTAGTGCAGTTTTTGCACCATTTGCTGATTTGGGGCTGGTAATTATAGATGAAGAGCACGAAAGCAGCTATAAGCAGGAGGAAAGACCTAATTATCATGCCCGTGAGGTGGCTTTGATCAGATGCAGACATACCCAGGCTCCTTTGATTTTAGGCAGTGCTACTCCCTCCATGGAAAGCTATTATCGGGCTCAGCAGGGCGAGTATGTCCATCTGCGCCTGAAAAATCGTGCTAATGGCAGCAGCCTGCCCGTGGTGGAGATTGTAGATATGCGGGAGGAATTAAAGGCACGTAATTTCAGTGTCCTTTCCCGCAAGCTGAGGCAGGCGCTGGTAGAAACGGCGGCGGCAGGAGAGCAGGCCATTATCCTGCTCAACCGTCGCGGCTACTCTACCTTTGTGATGTGTCGGGATTGTGGCTCTACCATTACCTGCCCCCATTGTGCCGTGGCTCTGGTTTATCATAGCGCCGCCGAGGATATGCGCTGCCATTATTGTGGTAATACGGCGCCCGTGCCTAGGGAATGTCCTAAATGCCATAGCAGGAGAATTAAATTCTTTGGTACTGGTACCCAGAAGGCGGAGGAGGAGCTGATGGCCCTTCCAGAGGTAAGGGTGCTGCGGCTGGATCAGGATTCTACAATAAAGAAATTTGCCCATATGGAGATTTTGCAAAGCTTTGCCCGTGGTGAGAGGAATGTGCTGATTGGCACCCAGATGGTAGCCAAGGGGCACGATATCCCCAATGTCACCCTAGTAGGTGTACTGGCGGCGGACAGCTCTCTGAATTTACCTGATTTTCGTGCCTCGGAGAGAGCCTTTTCCCTGCTACTGCAGGCTGCAGGCCGTGCAGGACGTGGTGATAGGCCGGGACATGTTATTTTTCAGGCCTATGATGTAGAAAATAGGGTATTACAGCTGGCGGCACAGCAGGATTATGATACCTTTGCCCAGGGCGAGCTACAGGCACGGGAGGCTTTCTTTTATCCGCCCTTTGCCGAAATGCTGAAGCTGACCCTGTGGGATAAGGATGAGGGTATGGGACTGGCTACAGCTACTCGTCTAGTCAGCTATCTACAGCAGCTGCAGCTGGAGGATAAGCTAGGCGAGGTGATGATTTTAGGACCATTTCCCGCACTGGTGCCTAAGGTAAGGGATTTGTACCGTTTCCATGTGGTTGTCAAGGCGAAAAAGCTGGAGCTGGTGAAAAAAGCCCTGTGGGAAAGTGAGTTTAAGAATTTAAAAAATCTCTACTTTGATGTGGACCCGGCTAGTGTAGTTTGATAAATAAACATTTTTTATGTTATAATACAGGTTACGGAAAATAACTTTTTGTAGGAGGTATATTGTGGCTAAATTAAAGATTCTCACAGCTGGCAATCCTGTATTACGTCAGGTTGCCACGGAAGTAACAAAAATAGATAAAAAAATTATTAAACTTTTGAAGGATATGGCTGAAACAATGTATGCTGCAGACGGCGTAGGCCTGGCTGCACCGCAGATAGGTGTTTCTAAACGTATTGTCGTTATTGACGTAGGTGATGGCCTTTTGGAGCTCATCAATCCGGTAATCACTAAAAGAGAGGGCTCCGTTGTTGGCGGCGAGGGTTGCCTTTCTGTACCTGATTACGAGGGGGAGGTAGAGCGTGCCGAATATGTGGAATGTGAATTTACTGACCGGAAGGGACAGAGAATGCTGATTCAGACCGACGGCCTGTTGGCTATCTGCTGTCAGCATGAAATTGACCATCTGGACGGAATTCTCTTTATTGATAAGGCCAAATCCATTTCAATGAAACAAAAAGAAAGATTTGAATAGGTGAAGATATGCGTATAGTATTTATGGGAACTCCCGACTTTGCCGTAGGCAGCCTTAAGGCTTTGACCGAGGCAAGTAGGGATGAAATAGTAGCAGTTGTTACCCAGCCGGACCGTCCCAAAGGACGTGGACATCAGCTGCTGATGACACCGGTAAAGGAATATGCTCTTAGTCAAGGTTATGATGTGTATCAGCCTCAAAAGGTAAAAACTCCGGAATTTGTAGAAATTTTGCGTGGCCTGCGCCCGGATTTGATTGTTGTAGCAGCCTTTGGTCAGTTTCTGTCCAAGGAAATCCTGGACCTGCCTAAATTTGGCTGTATTAATGTCCATGCCTCCCTGTTACCTAGGTACAGGGGAGCTGCACCCATTCACTACGCTATTTTAAAGGGGGAAAAGGAATCCGGCGTTACGATTATGCAGATGGATATCGGCATGGATACAGGTGCTATGCTCCAGAAGGTTGTAGTACCCATCGGAGAAAATATGACCATGGGCGAGCTTCACGATGAATTATGCGCCAAGGGTGCGGAGCTTCTGGTAGAGGTGATACCGCAGCTTGAGGCCGGTACTCTTCAGGCTGTTCCGCAGTCGGAGGCTGAGGCAACCTATGCAACCCTGCTGCAGAGAAGCATGGAAAAAATTAACTGGTGTAAATCTGCTCAGGAAATACATGATCTGGTACGTGGCTTTAATCCTGCGCCCGGTGCTTTTACGACCCTGCCCGATGGTAAGACCATGAAGATCTGGTCCACTTTGGTCAGCACTAAGGTAAGTAGTGCTGCGCCAGGTACGGTTTTTGCTGTTACCAAGCATAGCTTTTGGGTAGCTTGTGGTGAAGGTACCTTGGAGATTACCGAGGTACAGCCGGCTTCTAAGAAGAAAATGCCGGCACAGGTATTCTTAAATGGACGTGGCCTACAGCTTAACGATGTGTTGGGTAAGGAGTAGAAATAGATAAGATGGGTGAAATGACCTTTAAACCTAAAAAAAGGATTTTTATGGCCTTGACCTTGATTAGTGCCATCTTTGGTTCCTTGATGGTATATATAGTGTGGAAGGTAACGGTTCCAGGCTTGGCACAGATTCATGCCTGGCTGCCCTACATTGTAGGTGCGGTAGGGGTTTGTATTATTTTAGGTTTATTAATTGGTTTCCTGGGAATTTTAATGGCTTTATTGGGTGTACCCCTGTTAAAGCTTTTGTATTTTTGGGCCTGGAAGGCTATTAATATACTTTTTCCCCTAGCCACCATGTTTGGTCGCCTTTTCAATATACCTAAGTCTAAGATTGAGCAATCCTTTATTGAAGTAAATAATAATCTGGTTTTACAGCATCGTGTGCGGGTGCCTGCGGATAGAATCCTCATTCTGACGCCTCACTGCATCCAGCTGGATACCTGTGTTTATAAAATTACCCGTAATGTAGAAAATTGCCATCAATGTGGCCGTTGTAGCGTAGGTACGATGCTGGGACTGGCGCATAAGTATGGCTGTAAAATGGTAGTGGCAACTGGTGGTACCCTGGCCCGGCAGATGGTAGTGCAGGCTAGACCGAAGGCTATTGTGGCCGTGGCCTGCGAGCGCGATTTGACCAGTGGCATCCAGGATGTATTTCCCCTGCCGGTTTTGGGTGTCTTTAACGAAAGACCCTTTGGCCCTTGTTTTAATACTCGTGTTGATATACATAAATTGGAAGCTGCTATTTTAGCCTTCCTAGATAAAAAAGAGGAAACTAATGGTAAAGACGAATAAAGAGGTAGTTACTGCCCGCTATGGCGCAGTGGAGGTAGTAGTGCAGGTTCTGGAGGATGGTGCCTACGCTAATATCGCTGTGAATAAATATTTGCGTGCTCATAATTTGAATGATATGGAGCGTCGCCTGTTAACAGAATTTGTTTATGGGACGATAAAGGCTGTGGGTACTCTGGACTGGTATTTGGCTCAGTGTGTGACACGCCCCCTGGCTAAGATTGATGCCTTTGTGCTTAACATTTTGCGCATTAGTCTCTACCAGTTGCTCTATATGGATAAGATACCGGCTTCCGCGGCCTGCAATGAGGCAGTTAAACTGGCTCGTCAGTTTAGCCACGAGGGTACGGCTAAATTTGTAAATGGGGTTTTGCGCGGCTTCCTGCGTAAGCGGGACCAGCTCTGCTTTCCTGATGCTGAGCAGGCAACAGCTGATTATTTGTCCTTGGCCTATTACCATCCCCGCTGGTTGGTAAAAAAATGGTTAAAAAATTATGGTAGAGAAGCTACGGAGGCCCTATGTGACTTTAATAATCGTCCCGCAGCGGTCTGTCTGAGAACTAATACCCTGGTTATTACGAGGGAAGAGCTTTTACAGCAGCTGGTAGCTTTAGGTGCTGAGGCCGGCTATTCCCGTTGGAGTGAGGATGGTATTGTCTGTAGACATTTACCTGGCATGGGTCAGATGTTTAGTAAATTACAGAATAAATTTTACGTGCAGGATGAAAGCTCCATGCTGGTGGCCTCTGTTTTGGCGCCCCAGCCCGGAGAAACAGTGATTGATATGTGTAGTGCTCCCGGTGGTAAAACTACCCATTTGGCCCAGAAGATGGGAAATCGGGGAATAATCTATGCGGGGGACGTGCATGAGCATAAGCTGAAGCTGATTGAGGAAAATGCTCAGCGCTTGGGAATTTCCATTATTAAGACATATCTGCAGGATGCTACTCAGTTTGTAGAAAAATGGGAGGGCCTGGCAGACCGGGTCCTGGTGGATGCGCCCTGCTCCGGCCTGGGAGTGTTGCGGCGTCGTGCTGAAACCCGTTGGCGTAGGCAGCGTCAGGATTTAAAAATTTTCCCACTCCTGCAGCTGTCGATTCTGGAAAATGCGGCCCGCTATGTAAAACAGGACGGTACACTTGTATATAGTACCTGTACCATTGAACAGGCTGAAAATCATTATGTAGTAGCAGAATTTTTAGCACGTCATCCTGAATGGGAGTATGTCGGCTTTGAGCATCCTCTGACTGGAGATAGAGTGGAGGAGCTGCAGCTCTTACCTCAGGTAGATGGTATTGACGGCTTTTATATTTGTAAATTACAACGTAGAAAATAGATAGGGATAACTTATGAAGGAAGATATTTTTGGATTAACTCTGGCCGAGCTGGAGGATAAATTTGTCAGCCTGGGCTTGAAGAAGTTCCGTGCCAAGCAGGTTTTTCAATGGCTCTATCAAAAATCAGTATTTGACTTTGCAGGTATGCATAATTTAAGTAAGGCTGATATTGCCCTCCTGGAGGAGCATTTTGCCCTGTTACCCCGTGAGGTAAAAATTTTGCGGGAGCAGAATTCCCAGGATGGGGTCACCAGCAAGCTGTTGCTTGCCTTCCCGGATGGTAATTCTGTGGAAACAGTGCTTATGCACCACGATTATGGTTATAGCGTATGCGTGTCCAGCCAGGTAGGCTGTGCCATGGGATGTGCCTTCTGTGCCAGTGGTCTTAATGGCTGTATCCGTAATTTAACTAGAGCAGAAATCCTGGTACAGGTATACCTTTTTAATGAACGCCTGCGTGGTGAGAATGCTATGGTCAGCCGTGTGGTAGTTATGGGCAGTGGTGAGCCCATGCTTAACTTCCGTCCTGTTATGGATGCTTTGGATTTCCTTCATCTGGAAAGCACCAGTTTTATGAGCTATCGTAATATGACTATTTCTACCTGTGGAATTATTCCTGGTATAAAAAAATTACAGGCAGATGGTAAGCCGGTTAATTTAGCTATTTCCCTCCATGCGGTACGGCAGGAGCTGCGTACGGAGCTGATGCCTGTGAATAAAAGCTTTAATTTCGTAGATGTTATCCAGGCGGCAGAGGGCTATAGCGAGGCCGGTGGTCGTCAGGTCACCTACGAATATATTCTGTTGCGGGATAAGAATGACAGCGTACAGGATGCGGAGCTGCTCAGTAATTATCTGCGCTTTAAGCACGCTACGGTTAATCTCATTCCTGCTAATCCGGTGCCGGAAAAGGGCTTTGAGCGTCCTAGTAAGGCAGCGGTGGAGCGCTTTGTTAAGATTTTGCAGAAAAATAAAATTAACGCGACTGTCCGTAAGGAAATGGGTAAGGATATAGACGCCGCCTGTGGTCAGCTGCGTGCTAAGTTTGTCCGTGAGCAAGAAAGCAAGTGATAAAATGAAAGTTATCAGCAGGACCCACATGGGTTTAGTAAGAGAGAATAATGAGGATGCTCTGCTCATACATCAGCCACAGCTCTTTGCTGTGGCTGATGGTATGGGAGGCTGTGTAGCAGGTGAGGTAGCCAGCAGAGGAGCAATTAAAGCCTTTGAGGTGGCTGTTTTTGAACTCCTGCAGGAGCAGAGACGGGACATGGAACAGATTCTGCGAGAGGCCATGCTTAGGGCTAATGAGCATATTTGTAGGATGGCTCAGCAGAACAGGGACTTTTCCGGGATGGGGACGACGCTGACGGCTGTCTTTTTGGCTTCAGACCGGACGGCCTATGTCTGTCATATGGGAGACAGTCGTCTGTATCTTTTCCGTAATCAGGTTTTGAGCCAGGTTACCCATGACCATTCCTATGTAGCAGGCCTAGTGGAGCAGGGTAAGATTACGGACCAGGAGGCCTTTAATCATCCGCAAAGACATATGCTCCTTCAGGCTGTAGGTATGGAGGAGGCCGGAGAGGCAGAAATCATTCACTTTGCTTTGGAGGCTGATGATATTTTATTACTTTGTAGTGACGGGTTGACTGACATGATTAAGCATCAGGAAATAGAAGCAATTCTCAAGGCTGCTGCTCCTGAGCAGGCAGCTGACAATTTATTGGAGCAGGCCCTGGCCAACGGTGGTCTGGATAATATTTCCCTAATACTACTAGCTAAAGATACGGAGAAGGAGGAAAGTTATAGTGGACAAGAAAATATTAAATAACCGCTATGAGATCATCCGTCCCATTGGCTTTGGCGGTATGGCTGAGGTGTATTTGGCACAGGATAAGCTTTTAGATCGCAGTGTAGCCATCAAGCGGTTAAGGGAGCAGTTTGTTTCTGACCAGGCTCTTTTGGAACAATTCCGAAGGGAAGCAAAATCTGCTGCCAGACTGATTCATCCCAATATAATAAATATTTATGATGTTGTGTCAGAGGATGATGAACAATATATTGTTATGGAATATGTGGATGGGGTAACCTTAAAGGAGATTTTGAAAAAATGTCGCCTGCCGCTTAAGACTGTTCTGGAGATAGCTGTGCAGTTGGCAGATGGTCTTCAGCATGCCCATAGCCATAATATTGTCCATTGTGATATCAAACCCCAGAATATCCTGATTGATAAACAGATGCATCCTAAGATTGCTGATTTCGGCATTGCTAAAATGGTCAGCAATCAGACGATGGTATATACTTCGGCTGTTATGGGTTCAGTCCATTATATTTCACCGGAACAGGCCAGTGGCGAAAAAATTACAGCCAGCAGTGATGTCTATTCTCTGGGCATAGTACTTTTTGAAATGTTGACTGGTCAGGTTCCATTTGAGGGGGACACGCCTGTGGCTGTGGCAATTATGCATACGGAAAAACAGGTGCCGCCCCTGAGCCAGTACATGGAAACAGTACCGGAGGGACTGCAGGCTATTTTGGACAAGGCTTTAGCTAAGAAGACCAGTGAGCGCTATGAGGATGCGGGTGCTTTGTTAAAGGACCTGGTAGCGTTGAAGGCGAATCTTTTCGGCTTTAGCGGAGAACGGTATCCCCAGAAGAGAGCGACGACTGCCGTACAGCCGGTTAGTCCCTGTGGGGATGATGAGATGACGGTGATTATGAAGCCCGTGCGTAGTAATGGTGCTAAAGCAGAAGTTGAGGAGCAGGAGGAAGCTGTTCAGGGAGAGTCTATGATGGAGAGATCAAAGAAAAAACATTATAATTTTAACAAGATAATTATTATCGTAACTGCCGTAGTGGTAGTCGTTTCCGCTTTGGCTAATTTTGTTTTTGGCGGCACTACTAATGAAGTAGAGGTACCCAATGTTTTAAAAATGACTGTGGTCGAGGCACAAAAGATTTTAGCTGACCGTAATTTTGAGGTTCAGCTGGAAGAGCGCTATGCAGACAAGGAAAAACCGGGTACTGTAATGGCGCAGGAGCCGGAGCCCCAGTCTAAGCGTAGAGAGGGCAGCAAGGTTGTATTAATTATCAGCAAGGGAGCCGAACTGGTGGAGGTACCTGATTTCAAGGCCATGTCCATGGTAAAATTGGAGCAGCAGCTGCAAGCTGCCGGCTTTACTCTGGGTAAGGTTAGCAAAAAATATGATAAAGAAGCTAATATCGGTACTGTTTTAACGCAAAATCCCCAGGCAGGTAGTAAGGCACCTAAGGGTAGCAGCATTGATGTTGTTATCAATGAGGGCGATAAGGAAGTTCCGGAGCTGATTGGTAAAAAAGTACAGTATGCGGACAAGCTTTTGCGTAAGGAAGGCTTCGAGGTGGAAATCCGCTACGTGCGTTCTGCCAGCATGAAGGATGTGGTTATGGCTACCAATCCCAACGCCAATACCAAAATTGGTGAGGGCGACAAGGTGGTACTGACTGTTTCCGATGGCAGCGGCTATGTAAAACAGGCTAAATATGTGGATTATGTGGTACCGGGTAAGGACGGCCGCCAGCGTGTACAGATTTATGTAATAGATGATAAGGGTAGAAGTATTGTTTACAGCGGCTACGAAAAGGTAGGTACCCGTATTCATCAGGAGCTTGAGCCTGCTGGTAATGCCACCCTGCAGATTTATTGTGATGGTAAATTAGTAGAGGAGAAAGCTTTGTGAGTGAATTACAGGGTCGTGTACTAAAAAACTATAATGGCTATTATTATGTCCAGGTGGGTGAGGTTATTTATACCTGTAAGGTAAAGGGCAAGATGAAGCAGAATCGTTTTTCCCTGGCTACAGGTGATCTGGTCAGCTTAGAGATGGGGGCTAAGGAAGAGGGCATGATTAAAAAGGTTCTGCCTAGAAAGAACTTTCTGCTGCGTCCCACCATGGCTAATGTGGACCTGCTGGTAGTAACCTTTGCCAGTGTTTCACCGGATTTCAGCTTTCTGCTGGCTGATAAGCTGCTAGCCTTGGCGGAGCTGGCCAGGATACCGGCGCTTTTAGTGATTAATAAAAGTGATTTGGCACCTGCCGGTCTGGTGGAACGGATTAAAAATGTCTATGAGCCCATCGGCTACGAGGTGCATGCCATTTCTGCCTTGAAAAATGAGGGCATTGAGGAGCTGCGGGAGCGTCTTAGAAAGAAAATCTGCGTTTTTGGTGGACCCTCAGGCGTGGGTAAATCTTCCACTATTAATGCTATTGATTCCCAGGTAGCCTTGCGTACCGGTGAGGTTAGTGAAAAAATTGGTCGTGGTAAGCATACGACCCGTTATGCCCAGCTGCTTCCCTTTGACGAGGGCTATATAGCAGATACCCCCGGCTTTGGTAATCTGCTGCTGGAGGGAATGGAGGAAAAGAATTTATTACAATGCTTTAGGGAATTTGCTGCCTACGAGCAGAGTTGTAAATTTAGCCCCTGTACCCACACCCATGAGCCGATTTGTGGCGTTAAGGAGGCAGTGGCCGCAGGTAGGATTGCGGAAAGTCGTTATGAGAGCTATCTGGCAATCAAACAGGAATTAAAAGAATTGAAAGAGAAAGAGGGAAGAAAATTATGGTAAAAATTGCTCCTTCCATTTTGTCTGCTGACTTTGCTTATTTAGCTGACGAAATAAAAAAAATTGAAGTAGCAGGTGCTGACTGGGTACATATTGATGTAATGGATGGCTTTTTTGTGCCTAATTTAACCTTTGGCGCACCGGTTGTAAAAAAAATCCGTAAGGTAACCGATTTATTCTTCGATTGCCATCTGATGGTAGAAAACCCGGAAAAATATATCAGCGATTTTAAGGCCGCAGGTGCGGATCAGATAGTGGTACATGTTGAGGCGACCAAGCATTTGCACCGCTGCATTCAGCAGATTAAAGCCGAGGGCATGAAGGCCGGTGTAGCTTTGAACCCTGCTACCTCCCTGACCATTGTCGAGGAAATTTTACCCTATGTGGATATGGTGCTGCTGATGACTGTCAATCCGGGCTTTGGAGGACAATCCTTTATTGAATCCATGGTGCCTAAGGTTGCCCGCCTACATCAGATGATTGAAGAAAGAGGCTTGCAGGTTGATATCCAGGTAGATGGCGGCATTAACGCCCAGACCGCTCCTCTGGTAAAGGCAGCTGGTGCCACCGTTTTAGTAGCTGGTTCCTATGTTTATGGTGCTCAGGACGTGGCTCAGGCAATTGCTAGTCTCAAGGACTAGATTTTCGCAATAAAAAACTCCGTATCTCAGGATGAAGCTTACATCCTTGATACGGAGTTTTTTTATTGGCTTAGGGACGGTTATTTGTCGAAAAGGGCACCCTTTTTAATAGCGGTGCCGAATTGGGTATAGGTTAAATCTGCGTAACGCAGGTCGGCGTGATTGATATCAGCACCGTCTAGATAGGCATTATTTAATTTGGCATGACGTAGGTTGACCTTGCCCATTTTTGCTTTTTCAAGATGAGCTTCTGTCAGGTCTGCTCTTTGCAGGTTAGCCTTATAAAAATTGGTACCTGTAAAATAAGCATGCTTTAAAGAAGCGTTATAAAGCCAGCTGTAAGGCAAATTAGCCTGGGAAAAATCGGCATAGTCAGCCTTAATGCTGTCTAAGGAGGCCTCCTGTGCTCTTAAACCCTGTAAATTAGCATGGAGCAGGTTGGCGGCACGCATCTGTATCCGGTAGAAGTTGGCTCCGCTGACATCGGCAAAGGCCAGGTTAGCATTATTAGCAGTAGCAAAGGAAAAATCGGCATCCTGAAGCTGTGCCTTACGGAGGCTGGCTTCATTGAGCTGGGCGTGGGCGAAATTAGCTCCTACCAGGTTGGCTTCATCCAGCCTGGTCTGGAATAAACGGGCTTCACGAAAGCTGGTGCCGGTAAAATCCCGCCCGCTTAGGTCTAGATGGGAAAGGTCTGCACCCGAAAGGTCGCCGTGGATACAATCCTGACCTGCCTGGACTGCTGCCAGGTCGACATCATTGTAGGCTAGGGCGGTTGAAGAAAGGGCCAGCAGGCAAAGGGATAAAAGTAATTTTTTCATATTTTACTCCTTATAAACGGTCTAAGAGTCCCTGGAAATCCTGGGGATTTTCAGGAAGATGGTCAATAATGGTTTCAGGCTTAAGCTCAGTAAAGGCGGAACGGTCGTAGCTGGAGCCATTGAGAATGACAATGCTTTTGGCACCAATGGCCTGTGCACAGAGAACATCATTGGGGGTATCGCCGATAAAGATGAACTCATGAGCATCAATCTGGGGATTTTGGATGTAGAAGCGCTGCCAGAGAATTTTGGCCAGCTCTGTACGTTTTTCACTCAGCTCGCCGAAGGCACTGTGGTCAAAATCAAAATACTGGTCAATACCATAGTGGGCTAATTTCAGCTTGGCACCCAGCTTGGTATTACCGGTCAAAAGGCAGTTTGTATAGCCTGACTGGGGATTATGAAGAAACTCCAGGGTAGGCTGTACATTGTAGAGCAGGCTGCCTGGGAAAAGCTTCAGCTGTTTGGGCAGCTCCTGATGATAACGAATCAGGAGATTGGCGGTATCGGCAGCATGAAAGTGGCCCTTAATCTGAAGGACGGCTTCTTTGATGATTTCTGAATCCGTCCGACCAGCCAGGGACTTTTGAAATTTAAAATCCTTGAGAAAATAATGTTCCTTAATTACTTTGGTTAAAGAGGCGATTCCTGCACCACCAGTTAGGAGCAGTGTACCATCAATATCCCAAAAAATATATTTCATAGTATCAATACCTCCTGGATATTACAAAAAAAGCTGCCTTGAGGCAGCTTCTGGTTTAAATAGAACGAGGCTTTAACATAATTTTTTTCAGCTTGCCGCCAAGGTTCTGTGTACGACGAATAAGCCTGGTGTTATTGCGGTGGTGGGGTTTCATGTCATTTTCACTACCAAAATCACCACGGTCCAAAAGTGTAATTTTAGCTTTATCCGCATCAAAATAATCTCTTACACAGCGGGACATACCTGCGGGGTCTGCTTCGGGATAGCAGCTGAAGATATCAGTAGCAACAAAGCCGATTTCAGGATAGATATGTAGGGTAACATGACCCTGTTTACAGATTGCGAAGAGACAATATTCTTCCTGGTCCTCTTCTTTATGATGAACTACCTCACAAAGCTGCATGCCGTATTTCGCACAGCCATCCACGAGCGCTTTTTCAGTAGCAGCGATATCAGCAATGGTTACAGCATAGCAGTTATACATATCAATGGCAATTAATTTGCCGGTGTATTTTTTCTTATTCACAATGACACTCCCATTTCTAAAGTACATTTAATTATAGCTAAATTCTTGCTTTTTGTCAAAGTAGGAAAGTTTCTTTTTAAGGTCTTTCATGTTATAATAACAGAGAACATTTGTTTAATGAAGGGAGTGGCACTATGGAGGAGCTGCAGGGAATAATCGAGGATATCGTTTTCCAAAGTGACGATGGTATGTTCTGTGTTATGAGAGTGAATAGTAAGCAGGAAGGCTGTGTGGCCGTTGTTTACCATGCCCAGGCGCCCTATTTAGGCGAAAGTGTGGTCCTAGAGGGACGCTGGCTGGAGCATCCTCGCTTTGGCAGACAGTTTGATGCGGCAGTCTGCAGGGTGGTGCCTCCTACGTCAACTGCTGGTATTGAGCGTTTTCTGGCTTCAGGTGCTGTTAAGGGTATCGGTCCGGTCTTGGCTGGAAGAATCGTCGAATGCTTTGGTGAGGATACCCTGGAGGTGTTAGGAAAGCAGCCGGAGCGTTTGGTCAAGGTAAAGGGAATTAGCTTGAAGAAGGCGGCGGAAATGGGAGAGGCCTATGCCCAGCTTTCCGAGATGCGGGAGCTGATGCTCTTTTTGGAATCCTATGGGGTTAGTGGCGGATATGCTACTAAGCTGCAAGCCACCTATGGCAGTACGGCTATTACCAGAATTAAGGAGAATCCCTACAGCCTGGCTAACGAAATTAGTGGCATCGGTTTTAAGACGGCGGACAGAATTGCTTTAGCTATGGGCATGGAACGGGATTGCGAACAGCGTTTAAAGGCAGGTCTAGCCTATGCTCTGACACAAGCTTCCCTGGCAGGACATACCTGTGTACCGGAGGAGCTTTTAGTTAAGGAGGCTGGGCGTGCGCTAGTGGTGGATAGCAGTCTGATCCAGGAGGCTTTCAATAAGCTGCTGGAGGCGGATTTACTACGGACGGAAGAGATTAGCAGCATGCGCCTGATTTATCCCGAATATCTGTACCGGGCAGAGGTGGGAACCTGTAAAAGCCTGCTTGCTCTTAGAGATCAGGCTAAGCCTATTACCAGGGTTAATGCAGATCGGGTTATCCGCCAATGGGAGGACCAGGCGGGAATCACGCTGGCGAAGGAACAGAAAGAGGCGGTCTACGCTTCTCTTGAATATGGTATTTTTGTGTTAACCGGTGGCCCTGGTACAGGTAAGACCACTGTTGTTAAGGGGATTTTGAACGTGTTGGAAAAAGCAGGCTGCCGTATTCTTTTGGCAGCACCTACTGGACGTGCGGCAAGGCGTTTGGCAGAATCTGCTGGTCATCCTGCCTCTACCGTCCATCGTCTTTTAGAGTACCAGCCTCAGACCGGCGGTTTTAATTTTGGCAAGAACGCCAGTGAGCCTCTGGATGCAGAAGCGATTATTATTGATGAAGCCTCCATGCTGGATATTACCCTGATGTATCATTTATTGCAGGCCGTACCTGGCGGCTGTCGTCTGATTCTAGTAGGAGACGTGGACCAACTGCCTTCGGTGGGGGCAGGCTCCGTGCTGAAGGATATTATCCGTAGCCAGAAGATGCCCGTTGTCCGTCTGGAAAATGTTTTCCGCCAGGCAGAGGTTAGCCCCATTGTCCGTAATGCTCATAAAATTAATCATGGGCAGATGCCGGAATTTACTGAGGATAATGAGTTTAAGCTGGTAGAATTTACCAATGAAAATGCTGCTGCTGATTATGTGGCACAAACCTATGCGGCTTTAAGCCAGGCAAGTGATTGGCGCAGTGTACAGGTTTTGACACCCATGCATAAAAGCCCCTGTGGCGTACAGAATTTAAATAAGCTGCTACAGCAGTATCTTAATCCACCTGCACCGGGTAAGCTGGAGGTAAATATTCCCGGCAATGTCCTCAGAGTGGGTGATAAGGTTATGCAGATTCGTAATAATTATGAAAAAGAGGTCTTTAATGGTGATATCGGGCGCGTCGTCCGGCTTGAAGGTAAGACGGCAGTGGTTGCCTATCCGGAGCGGATGGAGGGCGACCTGGTCAGCTATACTCAGGGGGAGTTAGAGGAGCTGCAGTTAGCCTACGCCATGAGCGTGCATAAATCCCAGGGGAGTGAGTATCCCATCGTCATCCTGCTCATGGTGCCTAGCCATTATATAATGCTTCAGCGGAATTTGCTTTATACGGCCGTTACCAGAGCTAAGCAGCAGGTTTTGGTGGTAGGTACCAAGGCTTCCGTTTATACAGCGGTAACCAATGATAAAACTCGTCGTCGTTACTCCCTGCTGGCTGAGCGTTTACAGGAAAGTAGTGATGTTTTGTGAGGATATCGGCTAAGCTGCAGCAGTTACGCCTAGCTCTAGGGTATGAGGCCAGGCTGTTGGGGGAGATTTTCTTCCCCAGACGTTGTGCCGTCTGTAGGCGGATAATTGAAGAGGGGTGCTTTTGCGCCAGCTGTCGCCAAAGCTTTTTATTAGCTAGGAAGCTGCCGGAGAAGGAGTCCGTGGATGGAATTATTCTTTTATATAAATATCAGAATCAGTTGCAACGGCTGTTGCAGGAAATAAAATTTGCCAAGCAGGCTGGTCTCCTACCGATTTTACGAGAGGAGGTAATCTGGGCCTGGCAGGAATATTTTGCCGGTCAGGAACGGCACTATGATTATGTCAGCTGTATTCCCACCTCACCGGAGCGGCGTAGGCAGCGTGGCTTTGATATTCCCCAGGAAATATTTGTGGCTCTGGCTCCCGCACAATGGCGGCCGGAGCTTTTAACGAGAGTGCGCAGAACATTGCCGCTTTTTGAACTGGACCCCCAACTGCGGCGGGAGGAGGTGGCCGGCTGCTTTCGGGTGCAGGCGGACGTTGTCGGTAGAAAAATTCTTCTTTGTGATGATATTTATACCAGCGGCAGTACCATGGAGGAGGCTGCACAAACCCTGAAGGCAGCAGGAGCTGACCGGGTAGTAGCACTAGGCTTTACAGCCAGCAAGGATAACTGGTAGGGGAGTGGAAGGATTATAATGAAAATTGCACAGATAAAGGCCTTCCTGGCAAGGGAGGCTGTATTATGCGTAGCTCTTTTTCTAGGCTGCGCATCATCTTTTTTCCGACTGCCCAGCTGGAAGGATATAGATTGGGGTGTGTTGAGTGTTTTACTCTCACTCATGCTGGTGGTGGCAGGTCTAAAAAGTATTAAATTTTTGGATTATATAGCGTTGCAGCTGGTAAATAGCTGTACCAGCCAAAAGCAGCTGGTGCTGGCTCTGGTGGTACTTACCTTTGGCGCTTCCATGTTAGTGACAAATGATGTGGCTTTACTGACCTTTGTTCCTCTAACCCTGATTATTGGTAAAAAGCTAAGGATGGATATGCCCCAGGTAGTTATTATCCAAACTCTAGCCGCTAATTTAGGTAGTATGTTTACTCCCATGGGTAATCCTCAAAATTTATTTCTCTACGCTCATTATGGCTATACCCCGGAGCATTTCTTCCATCTGCTTTCCGTTCCTACGCTTTTGGCAGCCATATATCTTCTAGTGCTTATCGACCAGCGGAGAAACAAGTCTCTACGTCTGGCACTGCCTAGCTTGGCAAAGCCACGGCGGCAGCAGGTCTTGGTCTATGGTGGGCTTTTGATGTTGAATATCGGAGCGGTACTCCATCTGGTGGATAAATACTTGGCCCTGGCCCTTACCTGTGGCGTAATTCTGTGCCTACAGCGTAAGCTTTTCCGGCAGGTGGATTATTCGCTGCTGGTGACTTTTATGGGCTTCTTTGTTTTTATTGCCAATATTAGTCATACCAGTTGGGTAAGAATGCTACAGGAATCAATTTTGGGTACGGCTACGGGAGCTTATGTGGCGGCACTTATTAGCAGCCAATTTATCAGCAATGTTCCAGCAGCCATGCTGTTAGCCGGTCTGACTGAAGAAGGGGATGCCCTTCTCCTGGGTGTGAATATTGGTGGACTGGGGACCTTAATCGCTTCCATGGCCAGTGTTATTTCCTATAAGCTGTTTGTGGGAGAGCATCCGGCACAGAATAAGGCTTATCTGAAAATGTTTGCCTTTTATAATTTTTTAGGCTTACTGCTCTTGGGTGTGGCTACCTATGTACTTGTTTTGTAAAAGATTATGTTAACTTATAAACAAAATTAAGTTGACTAAAACTGGCTTTATGTTCTATAATAAATACAAAAGTTTTGAGTAAAGCTGGTGTAAAGATGAAGCAACGTCCTGTTAGTAAAGCCACAGAAATGACTAAGGTAGCGCTTTTGGTCGCTATGAACTGTATTTCTGCTTATATAATTATTCCACTACCTTTTTCCCTGTCACCCATTGCCATGCAGCCCTTTATCGTTAACCTGATCGGTTATCTGTTAACACCCAAGCAGGCCTTTATGTCCATGCTGGTATATATTTTGTTGGGTATGGCCGGTGTACCGGTTTTTACAGGCGGTACTAGTGGACCGGGCAAAATTTTAGGACCTACCGGTGGTTACATTATTGGTTTTATGGTGGCTGTAACAGTTATGGCTTACCTGAGAGGCAGTGGTTATAATTTTAAGCGCTATGTGCTGGTAGGACTTTTGACCGGCGTACCCATTATTTATGTGATGGGTATGGCGCAGCTGATGCTCTTGACCGGTATGGATGCCCAAAAGGCCTTTTTGACTGGCGTACTGCCCTTTATTCCTCTGGATATTGTGAAATGTGTGGGTGCGGCGGCTATTGCAGGTCCCATTCATAAAATTTTTAATCGTTAATATTGCTATGTATAAGAAAAGCAGGATACCTGGTGGGTAGCCTGCTTTTTTGTGCTTGAACATTCGTTATGACGGGTGGAAATGAGATTGAATACATTTAGGTCATATTCTTATTTTTTATCAGATGAATATTGGGGAGGATAATAGCTGCCTCTTTATCTTTTTCTTTGTCGTACCAGGCGAGAATGAAAGCAATCTCTGCACTAGCCAAGGTATAGCCATAGTGGGACTGCTTTTGTAATTCTTGTTGGAAGCTTTGGGAAAGCAAACCTAAACATTGGTGAGATCTTCCAGCCTTTGGATAAATCCTGCCATTAACGATATTGAGAGCATCCCCACTACGAAGACTACAAATGAGCTTTTTGGCAGGGAGAAAGGAGCTAAGAAAAATATCACGATGGGAAAGCTGTAGAGCTAGCTCCTGAGGAGGCTGGTAGCTCTGCAGATCTACCAGCTTGTCCACGTGTGGTAAAACAAGCTCTTTGAACAGGTCATTATTATAGTGGATATAGAGCTCTTTTTTAGCACGGGTCATTCCCACATAAAGCTTACGTCTAGCTGCAGGTGTAGCCAACTGCTCATTATCCAGAAACATATGGACAACATCAAATTCGCGGCCCTTAGATTTATGGATGGTAGAGATGTAAATGGTATCTCGGGTGTGGGTATAAAAATCCTCCAGCTTGGATTCTCGAATAAATTCAATTAAATCTGTAAGATAATGTCGAGAATAGACAAGTTTAAATTCCCGTAAAAGATTTTGGCAAATTTCCAGACATGGACTGGTGGAGTAGGCTGCCTGTAATTTTTCTTGAGCAAAAGTTAATTGCTCCTCTGTTAGAGTAGGACCCTTACTGGTACTTTTTAAAAGTCCGACTAGATAACGAATTTCCAATAAATCATATAAATTAAAGCCGTTCAGAGATTGGATTAATTTGGCAGGAAGCTGATGCTTGAGCAAGAGACCCAAAAGACGCATAGCTTCCTGGTTGGTATTGGTAAGAATACAGGTAGAGGTCTTGACCTGCTGGTTTTGTAGCTCGCGGAGAATGGCAGCTTCAAAATTTGTGCCCTGATGCTTAATCAACTGGACCTTACCGTTCCGTTTTTGGGTGGCTACAATGGGATTAGTTTTCAGACGTCCAGGTAGGGGCTTGATAAAGGAATTAGCAAGCGCTACGATATTTTCTAAACTGCGATAGTTATCGTTCAATTCATAGACAGAAGCGCTATAGTCGGTGGACAGGGAACGGAGATAAGCAGAGTCAGAGCCACGAAACTCGTAGATATTTTGGTCATCATCACCTACGGCAATAATACGCATTTCATCATTGGCTTTAATTAAAGCTTGGAGCAGATGATACTCATGGATGTCCATATCCTGTGCTTCATCAATAACAAGGACGCTTTTGGCGATTTTACTGGGTTCAACTTCACCGTTTGCAATCATTTCTGCGGCATCCTGGACTACGTTTTTGGCTCCTTCTAAATTGCCAACTTTTCCTAAAAGGTCAAAGCAGTAGGAGTGGAAGGTTTTTATATCTACGAAATGGGCCGCATTACCAATTAAGGCAATTAGACGTTTCTTAAATTCTGTAGCGGCAGCGCGGGAGAAGGTAAGCATAAGCAGTTGTTCGTGTTTCACATCCTCCAATAGTAACAAGGCGGCCAGCTTATGGACTAAAACTCTAGTTTTTCCACTACCAGGACCCGCTACAACAACAATATATTGGGATTCGTGGTCATTAATAATTTTAGCTTGATTAAGGGACAGCTGTCCAAAAAGCTGGTCATACTTTTTTGAGGTAATATTACGATTGATTTCTTCACGACGTTCATCCTTAAAATACTGGCGGATGAATTTTTTATAGTCCATGTGGAAATAGTCATTCACAAAACGCAGAGCTGCCTGATAATTGCGGACCATCATGTTGGCGAATTCACCAATAATATGGATTTGTTGAATTTTCTGCTGATAGAAATCATTTAGACTTTTATAATCTTCATTTTTATAGCTTATGTGATTATCTAAAATAAGGCGTTTGATTTCCATACCATTGTAGATTACCAAAAAACCGCCTTCCAACTTCATAGCCTGAATTTTATCCAGGTAAAGGAGAGCATCCTTTACATCCTGCAGGACAATGGAAGCCTGGGGATTGGCTTTTAGATAATCACGGTAGAGGCCGACCAGTGAGAATTTGACAATCTTAAGATCGTCATGTTTGTTTTCTACCTGCTTAAGACTATCAGCATACAGCTTTTGGACAATAAAGTCACAGACAGCAATGTGGGTAGTAAATTTTTTCAACATGGCCTCCTTGTCCATGAGAGGAGTAATATGTACAGAGGAGGTTGCTAAGTGATTCTGCTTCTTGATGTAGTTTTTGATGGTAAGGAAGAAGAGTAGAGTACTAATGTTTTTTACGGAGGACTGGGGGTTGCCATCGGCAATAGCAGCTTCATTAATTTCTTTTAGCGCCCAGTCAAATTCTTCCTTTTGGAAGTGGTGGAGTAGATATTCTTCCAGCTTACTAAAGCGTTTCAGCGCCCTGGTAGTACGATTTTCCGTGTCACTGGTAGAAATATAGGCATACATGTCCTGGTCATTTTTTAGAATATTTTCTTGTCTTAGGGTATTAATAACATCAATAACGTCTACTTTAGGTAGGCCTAGGATATCAGCTAAATAGTCCACGCGACTTTCAGAATCATTATGTACATTTTTAGCGGTAGTTTTACTGGAAATAAGAGTACTGATAATTCTTTTGGCAGTCAGTCTTTGGGCTTCGTCAAAATATTGGGAGTTATTAATACGGCGACTAGCCTCTTCCATATTTTTGACCTGGATACTAGTGGCGTAAATACGGGGAACATTTTGTCCTCGTTTGATATAACCTGCCTGCTCTAGGGCGGCTATTGCTGTACGTACTCTAGTTTCAATATCCCTGACACTATCATCCCAACCAGCAGTTCGTGCAATTTCCAGGGCAGAGCAGCACACCTGGGGTCTTTCCCTGGTGAGGGTTTTAATGCCACGCCAAATTTGTTGGATTTCGCTAATGCTCAGCTTGGTCTGATTCTGGAGGAGAAAGTGTTTATCTAGGTCCTGGTCGTTATAGAGGATATAACAGTCGGCTTCTAAGGAGGGGTCACGACCGGCACGGCCTGATTCCTGAACATAGTTTTCCAAGGAGTCAGAAATATCATAATGGATAACTAGACGAATATCTTTTTTATCCACTCCCATGCCAAAGGCTGAGGTAGCAACAATAATCTTTACCTGGCCGCTCATAAAGGCTTCCTGGTTGCTGATTTTATTATTGGATTCCATTTTTCCGTTGAAGGGAAGAGCAGGAAAGCCGTCACTGGTCAGCTGCTCAGCTAGCTCATGGGTTCTTTTGGTACGAGAAACATAGACAATGGTGGGACAATTATGTTGTTCGATTAAGGAACGTAAGGTTATATATTTATCCTTATCACTGTCCTGATAAAGTACTTTATAATGTAAATTTTCACGGGTAGCTTTGGCGGCGAAAAGCTCTAAATGAAGGTCCAGCTTCTCTTTAAAATAATCACAAATATCGCTGATGACCTTTTGTTTGGCAGTTGCCGTAAAGCAGGATACGGGAATGGTAGTATGTTTTTCCTCCTGTAAGCGTTTAATAAAATCCGCAATGTATAAATAATCTACGCGAAAATCCTGTCCCCAGGCGGAAAAACAGTGAGCCTCATCAATGACAAAACGGATGACATTGCGGCCTATTAAAAGTCTTTCCAGGGTTTTTGAACGAAGGGTTTCAGGGGAAATGTAGAGAATATTGGCTGAACCATCCATAACTCGATGAATAGCATCGGCTCTTTCCAATGGATTGAGTAGACCATTGATTGTAACAGCGTCTGTAATATTAATATTACAAAGATTGTCTACCTGATCCTTCATTAAGGATTGTAGGGGAGAAATAACTACTGTCAGTCCGTGGGCATTACTACCTGCCATGAGAGCAGGGAGCTGAAAGGTAAGGGATTTTCCACCGCCGGTAGGAAAGACCGCTAAAAGAGATTTACCATTCACTGCCGCAAAAGCAGCGTTCTCTTGCAGGGGTTCGTTATTATAAGTGCGAAATTTATCGTAGCCGAAATAGTTTTTTAAAGCCTTATGAATGTCTAGTTTTTCACGGCAATAGGGACAGCCCTGTTGACAAGGGTTGTTGCAGAGAGCTTTAATAATATTTTCGATGTTGGGAAAAGTATGAATTAACCAGAGGGGCGTAGTGGAATGGCTGGGACCAGTACTGATTAAGGCTAATGCATAGGCTAATTCTCGTGGTTGTTCCTGAATAAAAGTGGTCAGATCTACATTAGTGCAGATAGAGTTTTGAAAGCTTGCCTTGATTTGTTCTTCAAGCTGGTGGTAGGAATAATCTCTACCGCGGCGGAAAAAATGCAAAAAGCCCTTTTTTTCTTCTTTGGCAACAGAGTAGTCAAGGTAATGAAAAAAACCACTGAATTCTGCCTGTTGGGCTAGAAGCCTGTAATAGATTTCTTGTAGTTGGGGGCTGAGCTGGTTAAAGGCCGTTACCTCGTCGGCGAATAAGGCTTTAGCCTTAACTGAGTCATTAACCGGATTGTTCAGCTCCTCTACCTGGAGCTTATCGTCCTTTAATAAATGATGGTAGGGACGCTTAGGAAAAAGAAGGGGAGAAAGATAGAGAGTATCGATTACCTGGAGGGAAAGCCTACTGTTCCAGGCTTTTTCCAGATATACCAGATCATGATGTATTAAATTATGACCACAGACATAGTCTACATCTGCTAAAAAGTCCTTCAAAGCGTGGATATCTGCAGCATGGAAAATAGTATTATCACCTTTTACACCACCAATATCATGTATTTTTTGGTCTGCTATACCAACCTCTGTATCAATAAAAGCAATCTTTTTCATCTTTTCATCCCCAAAATAGTTTTATGGCGTCTTCTCATAATTATATCTATAAAAAAGATATTTACTTGGACTGAATAGAATATAATCAAGTAAAAAGAATAGAAGTATATTTACTGTAAATATAATTTTCTTTTTATTATAATTTTAGCATAATGTAGATAGGAACTCAATATAATCTTCTTTTATAGTAGTTTAAGGACATAAAAATAAGGACTATCCTCCTCATGAGTACATAGGGGATAGTCCTTGTGGGTGGATGAATATTTATTTTCTGCCCGTAAAGGCCAGGCTTAGCCAGCTACATTTTTGGAATAGCCGATTTAAGAACATACTAAAAAGTAGGGAGCCTATCAGCAGAATAAAGTAGGAAAGACTGACCTTTTTGACAGTCATAACGATACCAAATTTCACATAGAAGGAGGTCATCCATTCCAATAGCAGGGGATGAACGAAGTAGATGAGCATGGAGTAGCTGGAAAGGAGGACAATGGCTTTATTAAGATAGCTGCTTTCCTTTAGCCTGGGCAGAGCAGCACAGAAGAAGAGGATGCTGCCCAGGGTGTAGCATAAGCCCTGGGGGCTGAGCTGATGGTAGGTATTGGCCAAGTCCAACAGGCTGTAGCTCCGATAATGAAAGGCGTAGTAGGCACTGCCTAAAATATAGATGGTGGAGGCTACGTAAAAAATACTGATGCCGGTAAAATACTTTTTCAGGAAGCTGAGCCATTGCTCGTGGCGTACTGCCGCCACAGCGCCCAGCATGAAAATAAAGATATAGTGAAAGGGCAGATAATTAAGTCTATAGTTGAAGAAATTTTGCCAGAGGGGGGACCAGCTGCTGATATTTACGCCGGGATGGGTGGTCCAGTAATTAAAGGCCAGCTGAAAGAGGAAAAGGGCTACCAGTCCCACGCCTAAGCCTACTCCTTCCAGCATCTGCAATAGCCGACGCCATAGGGGAAAGAAGAGATAGAACCATAGCAGAATGACCATAAAATACAGATGGTAGCAGGCTAGACCAAAGAAGAGTACGTAGGCCACGTGGAGGGGCTCCCAGCTAATATAGCCAGGTGGTAGAATACACCAGAAATACAATAGGTAGAACAGGGACCAGCTGACATAGGGAAGGCCTGCGCTTTGCAGGCGTTTCTTCAAAAAGCTGGTATAGCTGGTATATTTACCCAGACCGCAAAAGAGTCCGTAGCCGGAGATAAAGAAAAAGCTGGGGACGCTATAGCGGGAAAGAATTTCTAATAATGCATATAAAACGAAATTATTGGGCTCTAGAGCTAGGGAGCCGACGTGAATGGCCACCACGCCTAAAAGGCAGAGACCTCTTAAATTATCTACAATCTGATTGCGCATAGTCTACCTCGTGTACATGTCGTTAATATCCAAATTATACTATATTTCTGAGGAGATTTCTAATTAGTTTTCGTCGCCGCTGGTACTGCTATATAATTAGGGAGAGATTTGTACACTGGTCTTTCTGTGTCTGGGGGACTTGTAAAAAAAATCAAAATAGGCGGAGAAAGCTCTTGTTTTTTGCGAGATTTATTTGACGTAGGCTACAAACAGGTGTTAAAATATATATATAAAATTTGTACCTTTAAATTAGTCCCGTGAGACTTCAAGGTAGACTTTTAGCGTAACTAAGGCCTTCTTGTACCCTCATGGGGGTGGAGAAGGCTTTTTATTTTATTATTTGTAATATATTTAGGAGGTAGAGTAGATGGCTAATGCAAACGTATCCCTGCTTGGCAGAGATATCCTCGACATTGAAAGCCTTAGCGTAGAAGAGATTGAACTCGTTCTGAAAACTGCTAAGCAAATGAAAAAAATTATGAAGAGTGGTATGAAAAAGGTGGATTTTTTAAAGGGTAAATCCATTATCAACCTTTTCTATGAACCCAGTACTCGTACCCGTACTTCTTTTGAGCTGGCAGGCAAATATCTGGGTGCAGATGTAGTTAATATTACTACCAGCAATTCCAGTGTAGTAAAGGGCGAATGCCTTCGTGATACTATTTTGACTGTTCAATCCATGGCTTGTGACGCCATCGTTATGCGCCATCCTATTGAAGGTGCTGCTGTATATGCCGCACAGGTTGCTGACCCCGTTATCATCAACGCAGGTGATGGTGCCCATGCGCATCCTTCCCAAGGCTTCTTGGATATGTTTACTCTGCGTGAGCAGGGCAAGGATTTGAAAGGCTTGAAAATGGCTATCTTAGGTGATATCCTGTACAGCCGTGTTGCCCGCACCAATATTGCTGCCTGGACTAAAATGGGTGCAGAGGTTCATCTTGCTGGTCCGATGACTCTCATTCCTCATGACATTGAAGCATTGGGTGTTAAGGTACATAAACGTATTGAAGACGCTATTGAAGGTGCCGATGTTATCGACGTATTGCGTATTCAGCTGGAACGTCAAAAGAGCGGCCTGTTCCCCTCTCCTCGTGAATATGCAAGAATTTTCGGCTTGAACGAAGATCGCTTGAAATTAGCTAAACCTGATGTAACCGTACTCCATCCCGGTCCGATGAACCGTGGCTTAGAAATTTCCTGGGAAGTTGGTTACTGCGATAATGCTGCAATTCGTACCGAAGTACAAAATGGTGTAGCTTGCCGTATGGCACTTTTACTTTTGACCTTGACTGGAGGTAAATACGTTGAAAACATTGATTAAAAACGGTAGGGTAGTGGACCCGAGCCAAAAATTAGACGCTGTAATGGACATCCTGGTAGAGGATGGTAAAATAAAAGCTTTGGCTGCACATATCGATGAAGCAGCTGACGAAGTATATGATGCTACCGGTCTGGTAGTAACTCCCGGTCTGATTGACGTACATACTCATTTACGTGAACCCGGTCTGGAAGCTAAGGAAGACCTGGTTAGCGGTACCATGGCTGCTGTTCATGGTGGTGTAACTACTATTGCCTGCATGCCTAATACCAAACCGGTAATTGATACCTCCATCGTAGTATCCGGTATCAAAAAACGTGCTGCTGAGGAAGGCTATGCTCACGTAGAAGTAATTGGTGCAATTACCAAGGGTGAAAATGGTCATGAATTGTCTGAAATGGGTGATATGGCTGCTAGAGGTGCTATGGCATTCTCCGATGACGGCTTCTTCGTAGAAAATCCCCGCGTTTTTGTTCTGGCAGCTAAATATGTAACTGCTTTCGACAAAGCCTTGATTTGCCATGCTATTGACCCCTCCATCGGTTCTGACGGCTATATGCATGAAGGGGCAGTTTCCGCACGTATCGGTGTACCAGGTATCCCTGCTATTTCTGAGGATATCGCAGTTGCTCGTGACTGCATTATTTCTGAATATACCGGCGCTCATGTACATATTGCTCACGTAGCAAGTAAGGGTGCTGTAGATATTATCCGTCAAGCTAAAAAGAGAGGTGCTAACGTTACCTGCGAAGTAACTGTACACCATTTAACCTTGACTGATGAAGCATGTGCTAGCTACAATCCTGCAACCCGTGTATCTCCTCCACTCCGCAGCTGGGACCACGTTCAGGCAATGCGTGAAGCTGTTCTGGACGGTACCGTTGATGCAATTGTTACCGACCATGCTCCCCACGCTCCTGAAGAAAAGGATGTGGAATTCAGAAAAGCTCCCTGTGGCTTCTGCGGCCTGGAAACTTCCTTGGGTGTAATGCTGACCGAGCTGTATCATAAGCATGTATTCGACCTGAATACCATTATCAGCAAAATGAGCTGCGAACCGGCAAAACTCTTCAACCTGAAGGGTGGTACCTTGAAGGAAGGTTCCGTAGCAGATATCACTATTATGGATTTGAATAAAGAATGGACTGTTGACAGCTCCGCTTTCTATACCCGCGGTAAGGTAACTCCTTTCGAAGGTAAGGATTTGAAGGGTCAAGCAGTTGCAACTATTGTAGACGGTAAATTTATGATGAGAGATGGTGTAGTATGCACAAGATAAATTATACTGGTAAATTAGTTTTGGCAGACGGCAGCGTTTATGAGGGCGAATTGCTTGGCAGACGTGATGCTGTAGGCGAGGTTGTCTTCACTACTGGTGTTGTCGGTTATCAGGAAGCTTTAACCGACCCCACCTTCTGCGGTCAGGTTGTAGTTATGACCTATCCTCTGATTGGTAACTACGGCGTTAACGAAATGTTCAACCAAGGTGCTAAATCCTATGTACAGGGTCTGGTAGTTGGCGAATTATGCGAGGTTCCTAGTAACTGGCGTTCTGAAAAGACCGTAGCTGAATTTTTGAATGAACAAAATGTTCCCACCCTGGTTGGTGTAGATACTCGTGCTATTACCAGAAAGCTGCGTAAACAAGGCGTTATGCGTGGCGTGATTGTACCTACTGGCACAGCTCAGGCAGAAATTGATGCGCTTTTGGCTGCTCCGGAGGCACATGACCAGGTTGCTCAGGTAACTACTCAGGAAATCTTTACCGTAGGTCAAGGTAAGAATCATGTAGCTGTTTTGGACATGGGCAATAAAAACTACCTCCTGGAGCATCTGGCAGGCTTGAATTGCCGTTGCACAGTGTTCCCTGCAACTGCTACCGCTGAAGAAATCCTGGCCTGCAATACTGCAGGTGTCTTCTTGACTGATGGCCCCGGCAATCCTAAGGATGCTGTTGAACAAATCGCTACTGTTAGAGAATTGTTGGGCAAGAAGCCTATTTTTGCAATTGGCTTAGGCCATCAGGTACTGGCTTTGGCAGCTGGTGCAGACACCTATAAATTGAAATTTGGTCACCGTGGCAGCAATCAGCCTGTAAAACGTCTGGCTAATGGTAGAATTGATATTACTAGCCAAAACCATGGCTATGCGGTGGACGAAAGATCCTTGGAGGGTAAAGACGCAGTCATCACCCATCTGTCCATGAACGATGGTTGTGTAGAAGGCGTGGAATATCCTGAACAAAAGGCATTCTCCGTACAATATATTCCTGATCTGGTAGCTGGTGAAGCTGGTCAAGAATATCTCTTTAAGCATTTTGTTGAATTGATGGAGGAGTGCTAATCATGCCGAAACTTACAGATGTAAAAAAGGTTCTCGTTATCGGTTCTGGCCCGATTATTATCGGCCAGGCAGCTGAGTTTGACTACGCTGGTACCCAGGCTTGCCGTGCTTTGAAGGAAGAGGGCTATGAGGTAGTACTGGTAAATAGTAACCCGGCAACCATTATGACCGATGTTAATATTGCAGACCGTGTTTATGTAGAGCCTGTTAACGTACAATTTTTAGAGAGCATTATTAAACGTGAAAAACCCGATTCCCTTTTGGCAACCCTGGGTGGTCAGGTGGGCTTGAACCTGGCTATGGCTTTGGATGAAAAGGGTATTTTGGCAGCAAATAATATTAGGCTTCTGGGTACTCCCATCAGCGCCATCAAACGTGGCGAAGACCGTGAGCTCTTTAAAGAGGCTATGGAAAAAATCCATCAACCCGTGCCCCAAAGCACCATCGTAGAAACTGTGGAAGCAGCCTGCGATTTTGCTAAGGAAATAGGCTATCCCTTAATCGTACGCCCTGCATATACCCTGGGCGGTACCGGTGGCGGTATTGCTGAGGACGATGAAACCCTGACTGACATTGTACAAAAGGGCTTGGGCTACAGCCCCATCGGCCAATGCCTGATTGAACGTAGCATTGCCGGCTGGAAAGAAATTGAATTTGAGGTTATCCGTGATGCTGCAGACAACTGTATTACCGTTTGCTCTATGGAAAACGTAGACCCTGTAGGTGTACATACCGGTGACTCCGTTGTAGTAGCACCTGCACAAACCTTGAATGTACGAGAGATGAACATGCTTCGTCAGGCATCCATTGATATCGTTCGTGAATTAGGCGTTTGCGGCGGTTGTAACGTACAATTGGCTTTGGACCCATTCTCCGAAAACTACTGCGTTATCGAGGTTAACCCCCGTGTCAGCCGTAGCTCCGCTTTGGCTTCCAAGGCTACCGGCTATCCCATTGCTAAGGTAACCAGTAAAATTGCTATCGGCTATACTCTGGATGAAATTGAAAACGCTGTTACTAAGACTACCAAGGCCTGCTTCGAGCCTACTATTGACTACATCGTTTTGAAATTCCCCCGTTGGCCCTTTGATAAATTTGTTACCGCAGACCGTACTCTGGGTACCCAGATGAAGGCAACCGGTGAGGTTATGGCTATCGAACGCAGTTTTGAGGCTTCCCTCCTGAAAGCCATCCGTTCCTTGGAAATTGGTCTGATCCATCTGGAAATGCCCGAGCTGAAGGAATTGAGTGATGCAGAAATTAAAGAGCGTATTGCCCGCACTGATGACGAACGTCTTTTTGTACTGACTGAAGCTCTCCGTCGTGGTATTTCCATCGACTACATTTATTCCATTACCAAAATGGATAAATGGTTCTTAGAAAAATTGCAGAATATCGTAGACATGGAAAATGCTCTGAAAACTGAAGAGCTGACTCCTGCTTTACTGCTGCAGGCTAAACGCATGGGCTTTGCTGATAGCGTTGTTGGCGGCTATGTTGGCAAGACCATGTTTGAAGTACGCAACCTGCGTAAAGCTAACAGCATTCTGCCTACTTATAAAATGGTAGATACCTGTGCTGCTGAATTTGAAGCAGTAACTCCTTACTACTATTCCACCTATGCTACTGAGGATGAGGTTGTCCGTAGTGAGCGTAAGAAGGTTGTTGTTTTGGGTTCCGGTCCTATCCGTATCGGCCAGGGCGTAGAATTTGACTACTGCTCCGTACATTCCGTATGGGCTCTGCGTGAGTTGGGTTACGAAACCATTATTATCAACAATAACCCGGAAACCGTTTCCACCGACTTTGATATTTCCGACAAGCTGTACTTTGAACCTCTGACCTTGGAGGACGTTCTGAACGTTATCGACAAGGAACAACCGGAGGGCGTTATCGTCCAATTTGGTGGTCAGACCGCTATTAACCTGGCAGGCCCCTTGGCTGAAGCCGGCGTTAAGATTTTGGGCAGCAGTGTGGACAGCATTGACCGTGCTGAAGACCGTGAACGCTTTGAACAGCTGTTGACCGATTGCAATATTCCCCGTCCTCAAGGTCACACCGTATTTGATACCGAGGGTGCCCTGAAAGCTGCCGCTAGTGTCAGCTATCCGGTAATGGTACGTCCCTCCTATGTTTTAGGCGGCCGTGCTATGGAAATTGTATATAATGACGACGAATTGAAGAATTACATGACCTATGCGGTTAAGGCTTCCCACGAGCATCCTGTTCTGGTTGACCATTATCTGCAGGGTACCGAGGTTGAGGTTGATGCTATCTGTGATGGTAAGGACGTCTTAATCCCCGGTATTATGGAGCACGTAGAAAGAGCCGGTGTCCATTCCGGTGACTCCATCGCTGTTTATCCGCCGCGTAGCTTGAGTGAATTCGTAATTCAGACTATTATCGACTATACTAATAAGATGGCTCTGGGCCTGGAAGTACATGGTATGATTAACATTCAGTACATCGTTCGCGGTGAAGAGGTGTACGTAATTGAGGTTAACCCCCGTTCCTCCAGAACAGTACCTTTCTTGAGCAAGACCACCGGTGTACCCATGGTAAATGTAGCTACTAAGGCTGCTATGGGTCATAGCATTGTAGAGCAGGGCTTCAAACCGGGTCTGCGCCTCTTCCCTGACTACTATGCAGTTAAGGCACCTGTATTCTCCTTTAACAAAATGAGTAATGTTGATATTACCTTAGGGCCTGAAATGAAGTCCACCGGTGAGGTTATGGCTGCTGACTACAAGTTCAGCCGTGCTCTCTACAAGGCCTGCATTGCTTCCGGTATTAATGTACCGAAGGAAGGCTCCATTTTAATGACTGTAGCAGACTTGGATAAGCCGGAGGCTATTGAAGTAGCTCGTGGCTTTGAAGAATTGGGCTACCGCGTTATTGCAACCGAAGGTACCGCTAGGTATCTGGAAGAGCATGGCGTACATGTAGAGGTTGCTACTAAGGTTAGTCAAGGCTCTCCTAACATCCTGGATGATATTAAGGCCGGCCGCATCGGCATGGTTATCAATACCACTAACCAGGGTAGGGACGCTGAACGTGACGGCTTCAAGATTAGACGCTCCACTGTTGAGCATGCCATTGCCTGCCTGACCTCCATGGATACCGCACGTGCTTTGCTGCGCACCATGAATGCAATGCGTCGCCGTCGTGTTATCTCCGTAATTGCTCTGCAGGATCTTGCTTGGGAGGATTGATTTAGGAATGCCAAAAACCATTGCTACTGCAAAAGTTATTGGACAAAAGGTACTGAACAGTACCACGAATTTGATAGAAGTTTATGCACCTGAGATTGCACAACAGGCAGGCCCCGGACAGTTTGTTAATGTACAGGTGTGCAAAAATACCGCTCCTCTGCTGCGTCGTCCCTTCGGCGTAGCGGGAGTGAATAAAGCTAAAGGCTCCTTTACCATGATTTATCGTATCATTGGTGAGGGTACCCATATCCTGGCTAATGTACGGCCTGAGGATGAATTAAGTATTGTTGGTCCCCTGGGACATGGCTTTGACATGGGTGCGCAAAAGCCTATTCTGGTCGGAGGTGGCCTAGGTCTAGCACCCCTGCTGTATTTGGCAGAGGGCTTTGGTCAGGGCAGGACTGATATCTTGATGGGTGGTCGTTGTCAGGAGGATTTGTTCTGGACAGAAATGTATGCTCCGCTGAGCCAACAGGTTTATACCACTACTGATGACGGCAGCATGGGTACCAAGGGTACCGTTATGGCGCTTTTTCCTCAGCTTTTGGCCGAGGGTGGCTATGACTGCGTTTACGTGTGTGGTCCTGTACCCATGATGAAGGCTGTAGCTGCTGCCTGCCAGGAGGCAGGTGTGAAATGCCAGGTTTCCTTGGAAAAATATATGGCCTGCGGTCTGGGTGCCTGCTTGTCCTGCTCCTGTCAGGGAATTGGCAAGCGCTTAAAGGTGTGCACTGATGGTCCTGTATTTTGGGCTGAGGAGGTAGGAGAATGGTAAAAGGTTTATATGATGGCCGTTTAGCTGTAGATATTGCCGGTCTGAAAATGCAGACCCCCGTTACCACCGGCTCCGGTACCTTTGGCTTTGGCTTAGAATTTCGTGATTTCTTAGATTTGGAAAAGGTGGGTGCTGTTACCGTCAAGGGTACCTCCTTATTACCTGCCTATGGTAATAAGGGCCAACGTGCCATTGAAACTCCCTCCGGTATGCTGAACTGCATTGGTCTGGAAAATCCTGGTAGTGATTACTTCCTGGAGCATACCCTGCCGGAGCTGCGTAAGTATGATGTACCCGTTATTGTTAATATTTATGGCCATTCTCCGGAGGAATACGGTGAGGTAGCTAAAAAGGTGGACGTGGAAGGCGTAGATGCAGTGGAAATTAATATTTCCTGCCCCAATGTCAAGGAGGGCGGAATCGTTTTTGGTACCTGTCCTGAGGCTGCCGCTTCCGTAGTAGAGGCTGTTAAGGCTAATACCTCTAAAATGGTTATTACCAAGCTGTCTCCTAACGTTACCGATATCGTAAGCATGGCTAAGGCTGTTGAGGCAGCTGGCACCGATGCTATTTCCATGATTAATACCCTTTTGGGTACCGTCATCGATATCGAGCGTCAAAGACCGGTACTGGGTAATATTACCGGTGGTCTGAGTGGTCCTGCCGTACGTCCCGTTGCTGTTCGTCTGGTATACCAGGTAGCACAGGCTGTCAACGTGCCCATTATCGGTCAGGGTGGTATTATGTGTGCTGAGGATGCTATTGAATTTATGCTGGCTGGTGCTAGTGCAATATCCGTAGGTACTGCTAATTTCATCCATCCTGATATTGCTGAAACCATTGCTCATGGTATGTTGGTATATCTGGAGCGTCACAACGTACAAAATATTTCAGAAATCGTGGGCCTGGCTTTACCCAACGGCAGAGCCAGCATGCCCTACTTAAATAAATAATTTGAGTAAGTTAGTGAGGAGGTAGATTCCAATGGAACATGATGATCGTTTAATAGTAGCATTGGATTTCCCTACTTTGGCACAGGCCAAGGCTTGCGTACTGGAATTAGGGGACGCAGTAAGCTACTACAAGGTAGGTATGGAGCTGTACTATGCAGTAGGCAGTGAAATTATCAGCTTTTTGAAAGAGCGTAACAAGCATGTCTTCTTAGATTTGAAGCTGCAGGATATTCCAAATACTGTAGCTCATGCTCTGACCGTACTCAGTGATTTGGGCGCGGATATGATGAACGTGCATGCAGTAGGCGGCAAAAAGATGATGTCCGAGGCTGTGAAGGCAGTACATGAAGCAGCAGCGAAGGCTGGTAAGCCGGCTCCGAAACTGATTGCAGTAACTATTCTGACCAGCATGGATGATGAACAGTTTGCCGGTCTGAACTATAAGAATACTATTGCAGAGCAGGTTATTGCTTTGGCTAAATTGGCTAAGGAAGCAGGTATGGATGGCGTTGTTGCTTCTCCTCGTGAGGCAGCCGGCATTCGTGAAGCCTGTGGTCCGGATTTCTTAATCGTTACTCCCGGTGTCCGTCCGGCAGGTGCATCCCTGGATGACCAGAGTCGCGTAGCAACTCCGGCAGGTGCTTTTAAGAATGGCTCCAGCCATATTGTAGTTGGTCGTCCTATTACTAAAGCAGAAGATAGAAAAGCAGCTGCGGCTGCCATTGTAGCAGAAATTAAAGGAGTGTAAGCTAATGTTGGAAGAAAAAGACGTCTTAAAAATGTTGGAAGAAACCCAAGCTGTGCTGCATGGTCACTTTTTGTTGACTAGCGGTTTGCATAGCCCCATGTATGTTGAAAAATTCAATGTACTGCAACATCCCAAATATACTGAAAAGCTGTGCCAGGAAATTGCTCGTCGTTATAAGGATGACAATGTAGAAATCGTTGTTGGTCCTGTAACCGGTGGTATTCTGTTGGCTCATGAAGTAGGTAAGGCTTTGGGCACCCGTGCTATCTTCACTGAACGTGAAAATGGTAAAATGACCTTTAGACGTGGCTTCCATGTTGAACCCGGTATGCGTGTTCTGGTAGTAGAAGATATTGTTACTACCGGTGGTAGCGTTAAGGAAGTAATGGAAGTTGTTAAAGAACAAGGCGCTGAAATCGTTGGTGTAGGCTTATTGGTAGACCGTAGCGGTGGCAAGGTTGACTTTGGCGTTCGTACCGAAGCTTTGCTCCATTTGAACGTTGAAACCTATGAACCTAATTCCTGCCCTCTGTGCGCTAAGGGTATTGAATTTACCAAACGCGGCAGAACTGGTAAATAATTGGTTCGTACAATTGCATAAAGAAAATGCACCCCTAATGGGGTGCATTTTTTATGTCTAGAAATAGTTAAGAAATCTTAAGTCCGTCATTCTGAACAAGGTGAAGAATCTCCATGCCATCTGTAGTTAGATATATTAGTATGTAAATAGCGAAGCTCTACAGCCACCTTGGGGGAGTTGGCAGTGCAGAGTATTGACTGAAGGGAGTACGATAACCGACCTTTTTTAACTTTTCTTTGGTGGGAGTTCCTGACGTAGGAGGGCGAGTGGGTGATGAGCATACCGACTGAAAAATCATAGTCAAACAAAAAAACAGCGGAACACGCCCCACTGACTACCATACATATAAATAAAAAGGTAGCAAGCTGATGCTTACTACCTGTATTTACTGGGGTATTATAAAAACTGGTCGGAGCGGCGGGATTCGAACCCACGACCTCTTCCACCCCAAGGAAGCGCTCTACCAAGCTGAGCCACGCCCCGATAGAGATTATTATATTACAAAGACCTAAAAAGTGCAAGGGATTTTATAAAATTTTTTATAAAATTTTATAATAAATTATATTGCTTTTTATTTTAGGCTGAGAAAAGGAAGAGTGGAGAAGAATTTGGTGGAATAAGTTATTATAAATAGATAATCATTTTTGAAATTCCTATGAACAATTAATGATTTTCTTGACTGTCCGTCCATTTGTGTTATACTGAAAGAGTAAGTTTATAGATAACCTTTGGGGCAGGGTGGAACTCCCTACCGGCAGTATAGTCTGCGAGCCTTTGGGCACGAACCGGTGTAATTCCGGTACCGACAGTATAGTCTGGATGAGAGAAGGAAACGCTGGGAATAGTTGCGCACAGGCCTCAAGGGTTTGTGCGTTTTTTATTTTCAGTAAAAATTGAGGTTTTGCTATGTGTACAGATGAAGAATATATGCAGCGTGCCCTGGAGCTGGCAGTCCTGGCTGAGGGTAATACGAGTCCTAATCCCATGGTGGGCTGCGTAATTGTTAATGACGAGGGTGTTGTCGTCGGTGAGGGCTACCACCATAAGGCTGGTGAAGCCCATGCAGAGGTTAATGCTCTGCAGGTTGCTGGTAGTGAGGCTAAGGGTGCTACTGCCTATGTAACCTTGGAGCCCTGCGCCCATTACGGCCGTACCGGTCCCTGCTGCGTGGCTCTGGCTAAGGCAGGTATCAGAAAGGTGGTTGTGGCCTGCACGGACCCCAATCCCCAGGTAGCAGGCGAGGGTATTAAATATCTGCGCCTACAGGGAATCGAGGTAGTAGTTGGCGTCTGTGAACGGGAGGCGTTGCGCTTAAACGAGAAGTTCTTTTGCTGGATTAGTAAGCAGCGGCCCTTTATCAGTCTGAAATACGCAATGACCCTGGATGGTAAGCTTGCCGCCCGTACTGGCGACAGTAAGTGGATTACCGGTGAACTGGCCCGTACCTATGCTCACCGCCTGCGCAAGCAGCATGATGCTATTTTAGTAGGAATTGGTACTGTCCTGGAGGATGATCCGGAGCTGACCACCCGTATGGTGCAGGGAAAGAACCCCATCCGGATTATTTTGGATAGCCGTCTGCGTATTTCCTTGATGGCCAATGTGCTGAATCCAGCGGCCCGGACTATTATTTTTACTGGTCTGGAGGCGGATGCCTTTAAGGTGGAGGCTCTTAATGCCTTCCCCAACGTGGAGGTTATTCGTCTGCCCCTGGCAGAAGGACATATACCCTTGGATTTAATGCTTATCCAGCTACAGCAGCGGGAAATTACTAGCCTGCTGGTGGAGGGTGGTAGCCAGATTCATGGTGCCTTTAAGGATGCTGGTCTGGCTGACCGTGTCTATGCCTTTATTGCTCCTAAAATAGTAGGTGGCGCTCAGGGCTATACGCCCATTGGCGGTGAGGGCAGCTCCATTATTGAGGAGGGCTGGCAGCTGACAGCGGTAGAAACAAAGCTTTTAGGCCAGGATCTTTTAGTGACTGGTAAGATAAAGGAGGATTGTGCATGTTTACAGGCCTAGTAGCAGAGCTGGGAACGGTGCAGAATTTGGCCCGTCAGGGTGCATCCTACCATTTAACAGTGTCTGCTAAGAAAGTAATGCATAATTTAAAGATTGGTGACAGCGTGGCAGTAAATGGTGCCTGCTTAACCGTAGTGAGATTGACGGAGGACAGCTTTACTGCCGATGTGATGCCGGAAACAGTGCGTCTGACCAATATTGGTCTCCTGTCCCAGGGCTCCCGTGTAAATCTGGAGCGTACCCTGCGCCTGTGTGATGGCCTGGACGGACATATCGTCAGCGGTCACGTGGAGGGCTTGGGCACCATCAGTGGACAGCGGCCGGAGGGGATTGCTATGGTAGTAACTATTACTACGGAGCCCCGTCTGCTCAGATACATTATACCCAAGGGCAGTATTGCCATTGATGGTATCAGCCTGACGGTTACTCAGGTAACGGACAGCAGCTTTTCTGTTTCCTTAATTCCTCATACAGCCAAGGAAACTACCCTGGGCTTTAAAAAGATGGGGGACAAGGTTAATTTGGAAACGGATATTATTGGCAAGTATGTGGAGCGGATGCTGACGACACAGCCCCAGGCTGGTGACGCAGCACCCCTGGATAAAAATATATTATTTGAAAATGGTTTTATTTGAGGAGGAACGAGATGAAGGAAGATTTCCAGTATAATACAGTAGAGGAAGCCATTGCCGCTATTAAGGCAGGTAAGATGGTTTTAGTAACCGATGATGAGGACCGTGAAAACGAAGGCGACTTGATTATGTCCGCTGAGCTTTGTACCCCCGAGACTATTAATTTTATGGCCAAAGAAGCTCGCGGCTTAATCTGCATGCCTGCTGCCGGTGAGATTATGGATAAGCTGCAGTTTGGCGCCATGGTTTCCAAAAATACGGATAATCATGAAACTGCTTTTTCCGTATCCATCGACCATGTGGATACTACTACCGGTATTTCCGCCTATGAGCGTGCTTACACTATGAAAAAATGTACGGAGGAAGGGGCACAGCCCAATGATTTCCGCCGGCCAGGTCATGTTTTCCCCCTGCGTGCTCGCGAGGGTGGTGTTCTAGTGCGCATCGGTCATACCGAGGCAACTGTTGATTTATGTAAATTAGCAGGCTTAAAGCCCGTGGGCATCTGCTGCGAGATTATGAAGGACGATGGCCATATGGCCCGTACTCCTGATTTAATTGAATTTGCCCGTCAGCATGACCTGGTATTTATTACCGTGGCCAGCCTGGTTGCCTATCGTAAGAAGACTGAAAAGATGGTGCATCGCGTAGCGGAGGCTGCTCTGCCCACTAAATACGGCAATTTCCGCATTATCGCCTATGAAAACGATCTGGATAAGCTCTGCCATGTTGCCATTGTTAAGGGCGAGGTTGCCGGTAAGGAAAACGTTCTGGTACGCGTTCATTCCGAATGCCTGACCGGTGATGCCCTGGGCAGCCTGCGGTGTGACTGTGGTGACCAGTTGGCCGGTGCTCTGCGCATGATTGAAAAGGAAGGCTGTGGTGCCGTTATTTATATGCGTCAGGAGGGCCGTGGTATTGGTCTAGCAAATAAAATCAGAGCCTATGCCCTACAGGACCAGGGCTTGGACACCGTTGAGGCCAATGTCCGCCTGGGCTTTGCTCCCGACCTGCGCGATTATGGCATGGGCGCCCAGATTCTCAGTGATCTAGGCCTGTCCAGCATTCGTCTTATTACTAATAATCCGGCTAAGCGTACAGGCCTGTCCGGCTACGGCATTACAATTACCGAGCGTGTGCCCCTGATTATTGAAGCTAACCAGTACAATGAATTTTATTTAGACATCAAGGAAGAAAAAATGGGTCATGAGCTGCACCACCAGCATCACTGCGGTTGTGGCTGCCATAAAGCATAAGGAGGATTTAACAATGCACGTATTAGAAGGTAAATTAACTGCTAAAGGAATGAAGGTGGCTATTGTTGTAGCCCGTTTTAACGAATTTATTACCAGCAAATTATTAAGTGGCGCGGTGGACTGCCTGGTACGCCATGAAGCTGATGAGGATAATCTGACCACTGTTTGGGTTCCCGGTGCCTTTGAGGTTCCTCTGGCTGCTAAAAAATTGGCAGCAACCGGTAAATATGATGCGATTATCTGCCTGGGTGCCGTTATCCGTGGTGCTACTCCCCACTTTGATTATGTGTGTGCAGAGGCTTCCAAGGGTATTGCCCACGTAAGCCTGGAATATGGTCTGCCTGTTGCCTTCGGCATCCTGACCACTGAAAATATACAGCAGGCTGTAGAGCGTGCTGGCACTAAGGCTGGTAATAAGGGCGTGGATGCAGCCATGACCGCTATGGAAATGGTTAACCTGTTCAAAGAAATTAACTAAGAGATTTAAGGTGAAATAATGGAAAAGGAAGAAGATATTTTAACGAAAGCCACTATTGAAGGCGTGCGTATTTTTGCCTTGCGTACTACCAATTTAGTACGTGAGGCAGCTGAACAGCATAATTGCTCCCATCTGGCCAGTGCAGCCTTGGGCAGAGCTATGAACGGTGCCCTGCTTTTGGCGGCTACCATGAAGGATAATGAACGGATTACCCTGCGTTTAAAGGGTGACGGACCCATAGGCGAGGTTGTTGCTGATGCAGAAGGCAACCATGTACGTGGTTATGTGGAAAATCCTGATGTTTTCCTGCCTCTGAAGGATGGCAAGCTGGATGTAGGTGGTGCCATCGGTCAGGGCAATATTATTGTAACCCGCTATTTACAGAACGCAGAGCCCTTTACCGGCTACTGTGAGCTGGAAAATGGTGAAATTGCTACGGATATTACCCGTTATCTGTATGAGTCCGAGCAGACTCCCTCCAGTGTAGCTCTGGGCGTCCTGGTTAATAAGGAGGGTGAGGTAACTGCTTCCGGCGGCTACTTTATCCAGGCGATGCCCGGTTGTACTGACGAGGTGCTGGCTCAGCTGGAGCATAATGTTAACTATACTCCCTATGTAAGCGACCTGCTGGATATGGGTTATTCCCCTCAGCGTATCATTGAAGCTTTGGGCAAGGGCTTGGAGGTTAAGTTTATGGGCGCTACTCCTGTGGACTTTAAATGCCGTTGCAGCAGGGAAAGAATTGCTGATGCCATCGCCGGTCTGGATAAGAAGGCCTTGGAGGAGATAAGCCAGGACGAGATTACGGAGGCTCATTGCCAATATTGTAATACCACCTATCAATTTACCGCTGATGAAATTAAAGCTATGTTAAAAAACAAATAGTTGCTTGACAAAGCGAACTACTGTTTGTATAATTAGAATAGAAAATTTATTTGAAGTGATGTAAAGGTTAGGAGGAGTGGCAATGGATGCAGATAAAACTAAAGCTTTAGATGCAGCATTAAGACAGATTGAAAAGGATTTTGGCAAGGGCTCCATCATGCGTTTGGGTGAAGCAAGTGCTAAAATGAATATTGAAGTAATTCCTACCGGTGCTTTGTCCTTGGATATTGCTCTTGGTGTAGGTGGTATTCCCCGCGGCCGTGTAATCGAAATCTATGGTCCGGAATCTTCCGGTAAGACTACCGTAGCCCTGCATATGATTGCAGAAGCACAAAAAATGGGCGGTTTTGCAGCCTTCATTGATGCGGAGCACGCTCTGGACCCTGAATATGCTAGAAAATTAGGCGTTAACATTGATGACCTTTTGATTTCTCAACCGGATAATGGTGAACAGGCTTTGGAAATTGCTGATGCCCTGGTACGTAGTGGTGCTATTGATATTATCGTTATCGACTCCGTAGCGGCTCTGGTTCCCCGTGCTGAAATTGAAGGCGAGATGGGCGATTCCCATGTGGGTCTGCAGGCACGTCTGATGAGTCAGGCCTTACGTAAATTGACCGGTTTGATTGCTAAGTCCAAATGTGCAACTGTTTTCATTAACCAGATTCGTGAAAAGGTTGGCGTGATGTTTGGTAATCCGGAAACCACTACCGGTGGTCGTGCACTGAAATTCTACTCTACCATCCGTCTGGATGTGCGTCGTGTGGATACCCTGAAGAATGGTAACGAGATGATCGGCAGTCGTACCCGCGTCAAGGTTGTTAAAAATAAGGTTGCACCTCCCTTTAAGCAGGCTGAATTTGATATCATGTATGGTGAAGGCATTTCCCATGAGGGCTGCCTGGTGGATCTGGGCTCCGATCTGGATATTGTAAGTAAGAGTGGTGCCTGGTACTCCTATGGTGATATCCGCTTGGGCCAGGGTAAGGAAAAGGTTAAGGAATACCTTCGTGATAACCCTGAGGTGGCTAAAGAAATCGAAGCAAAGATTCGCAGCATAACCATCGCTAAGGTAAACGAAGCCGAAGTACCGGAAGAAGCTGTAGATGGCGAAAGCATTTTCAAAGAATAAGCTCGAAACAGAGATGCAGGTTTATGACTATGCTCTAAACTTGCTTACTTTTCGTGATTACAGTGCTAGTGATATGCTTTTGAAGCTGGAGCGGAAGGGTGCAGATAAGCTTGCAGCAGAAAAGGCAGTAGCTAAGCTGAAGGAATACGATTTTATAAATGAAGAACGCTATGCCCAGCGGGTCTATGAGGCCTGGCTGAGTAAAAGATACTATGGACGTCAGCATTTGGAGGCTGAGCTCCATAAAAAGCATGTCCTTGCGGAATATATTCCCCTGATTATGGAGGGCTTTACAGAAGAGGAAGAAGCGGCACGGGCTGAGCTGGCCTGTCAGCAGTTCCTACAGAAGAATGCCCGTAAGCTCCAGCAGGTGGACCAGAAGCTCCAGGCGGCAGCGGTACGTTTTATGGCTGCAAGGGGCTTTTCTGGCAGGCAGGCCTATATAATTTTAGATAAATTGCGAATTAGTAACGAGGGATAGAGAACTAAGACTAACTTGACTTTTTAGTTAAGTTTATTTAAAATATATATATCCAATCGTGTTAAAATTCTCAAGTCATTCTGAGGCAACACATTGTGTTGCCTCATTTTTTGCCCTTTTTCAGAATTTAATAATACGTATCGTTTTAATATAGATTAATTATTAGAGAATTCAATGGAATAAGGACATGAAGCAGGCGCAGATATTGAGCCTGCTGTTTGCGTGCAACAAAATTTAAAGAAAAATCATGAAAGAATCTAAAAAATTGGGAGGTGAAGATCATTTTAGAAATAATTGGTACCGCAGTTGTTGTCGGTTTAGCTGGCGGCGCAGTAGGCTATCTGGTTCGTAAAAATGTAGCAGAAAATAAAATTGCTACCGCAGAGGAAACTGCTATTAGAATAGTACAGGAAGCCGAACAGGCTGGTGAAGCTAAACGTAAAGAAGCAATGGTGGAAGCTAAAGAAGAAATCCATCGTATGCGTTCTGAATTTGAACGTGAAAATAAAGAAAGACGTAATGACCTCCAACGTCAGGAACGTCGTTTACTGCAAAAGGAAGAGAATCTGGACAAGAAAATGGACTCCTTTGAACGTAAGGAAGAGAAGTTGACTTCTAAGGAAGCTCGTCTGAATGCAGAAAAGGAAAAGATTGATGCCCTTTATCACAAGCAGCTGGAGGAATTGGAAAGACTTTCCGGTTTGACCAGTGAGGAGGCTAAGCAGGAGCTGCTCAACTCCCTCAGTGATCAGGTAAAGCATGAATCTGCAATGATGATTAAGGATCTGGAGCAGCAGGCTAAGGATACTGCCGATAGAAAGGCTAGGGAAATCATTTCCATGGCTATTCAACGCTGTGCAGCAGACCATGTAGCCGAAACTACCGTGTCCGTTGTTGGTCTGCCCAATGATGAAATGAAGGGCCGTATCATCGGTCGTGAGGGTAGAAATATCCGTACTCTGGAAACCTTGACCGGTATTGATCTCATTATTGATGATACTCCGGAGGCTGTAATTATTTCCGGCTTCGATCCGGTACGCCGTGAGGTTGCCCGTATCGCTCTGGAAAAACTGATTAACGATGGTCGTATCCATCCGTCCCGTATTGAAGAGATGGTGGAGAAGGCTCAAAAAGAGGTTGAACAGAAGATTAAAGAAGCAGGTGAGCAGGCAACCTTCGCTGTTGGCGTGCATGGCCTGCATCCTGAATGCATCAAGCTCCTGGGCCGTTTAAAATATCGTACCAGCTATGGTCAGAACGTGTTGAACCATTCTGTAGAGGTTGCTAACCTGGCAGGCATTATGGCATCTGAATTGGGTGTGGACGTTATGCTGGCTAAGCGTGCAGGTCTGTTGCATGATATCGGTAAAGCAATCGACCATGAAATGGAAGGTTCCCACGTAGAAATTGGTGGCGAAATTGCTAAAAAGTATCGTGAATCTGACCTGGTCATCAATGCTATTTTAGCCCATCATGGTGATGTAGAGCCGAAGAGTGTTGAAGCAGTCCTGGTTGCTGCTGCTGACGCTGTTTCCGCAGCTCGTCCTGGTGCTAGACGTGAAACTCTGGAAAGCTATCTGAAGCGCTTAACTCGATTGGAAGAGATTTCTGAGTCCTTCGATGGTGTTGAAAAATGTTACGCCGTACAGGCTGGCCGTGAAATTCGCATCATGGTTAAACCTGATGTTATTGACGATGATAGTGCCGTACTGCTGGCTAGAGATATTTCTAAGAAGATTGAAGCTGAAATGGAATATCCTGGTCAAATCAAGGTTGTTATTATTCGTGAAACCCGCGCAGTAGATTACGCTAAATAAAATTGAACTCAAAAGGATGTTGGTGGGCCTGTCCTGCTGACATCCTTTTTTTATACCCTGCCTGGACCGAGCCTTGACAGTAAATTAGCTTAGTGCTAAGATACAAATATATATTATTTAATAATAAGCGAGAAATAAATGCTTTAAATAAAATTATTTTATATATTTT
>RCNI01000119.1_pt1 | contig 52100 bp, 41 predicted proteins | sample 2041151 | NCBI WGS metagenome assembly RCNI01 (sample SAMN09708214, study PRJNA481090) | feces metagenome | isolation source: feces | place: Antarctica: Albino Rookery
GAACGATAATTATTATATATAATCAATAATCTCTTGAAAAATTTGAAAAATAGATATACAATGAAGAATGTTAGCTTATTGTATATTATGAGCTATGTGGAGAATAAAGAAATTAGGTTGTTTGAGAGGTGTATTGAATGAGATATTTATTATTGCCACTGTTTTTGCTTGCCCTAGATATTATCAGTATTGTGACGGCAGCACTGCTATCTGTGTATTTGCGTTTTGAATTTGAACCAACTGCACAATATGTGGATTTAATTGTTGCGAATTTGCCGGTATTAGTTCTTATTGGCTGCGTATGTATTTACAGCTATCGCTTATATAATCGCATTTGGAAATATGCAGGTGCCAGTGAACTTTTAGCCGTGATAGGCAGTTGTTTTACGACAGTAACTTTGTGGTATGTGTATTTTGATATGCGAAAAATATACATTAATAATAGTTTATTCATTATTTCCAGTATAATCTTATTACTCTTAATTGGCAGTAGCCGTTTAGCTTTGCGTATGTATACTTTGATAGCTTCTATTCCAAGCTTACGTAAACATTTTTCTAATCATGATAATCTGCGTAATGTGTTGGTTATTGGTGCTGGTGATGCAGGTGCGGTTATTGCCAGAGAAATACAAAGGTACCATAATGATGGCCGTAAGGTAGTAGGCTTTATTGATGATGATCCTGCTAAGCAGCACCAGGAAATGTTTGGTGTCAGGGTTTTGGGCAACCGCTTTATGATTAAAGAAGTAGTTATGGCTCACAATATTGAAGAAATTATTATTGCTCTACCTTCTGTAAAAGGTGAAGAGGTACGAAAAATTGTAGAGATTTGCAAACGTACTGATTGTAAGTTACAAATTTTACCAGGTATTTATGAAATCCTTAATGGTAAAGCTTCTATTAGTAAGTTGCGTGACGTACAGATTGAGGACTTATTAGGTCGTGAGCCCATTGAACTAGATAATACAGCGGTGAAATCATATATTGCAGATAAGATTGTACTGGTTACTGGTGGCGGTGGTTCTATTGGTAGTGAAATTTGTCGTCAGGTAGCTAAGATGGGACCTAAAAAATTATTGATTATGGGTAAGGGCGAAAATAGTATTTATGGGATCCATCAGGAGATGTTAAATACTGATCCAGAACTTCGAGTAGTACCGATTATTGCTGACGTACGTGATCGTCAGCGTGTTGAGGATATCATGTCCTATTTCCATCCTCAGGTAGTTTTCCATGCCGCCGCCCATAAACATGTGCCATTGATGGAATGGCAACCGATTGAGGCTGTAAAGAATAATGTTTGGGGTACAAAGGTAGTTGCGGAAACAGCGGATAAGTTTAATGTGGAAACTTTTGTCATGATTTCTACTGATAAGGCTGTTAATCCAACCTCTGTTATGGGTTGCACTAAACGTGTGGCAGAGATGTTTGTGCAGAGTATGAATGCTATTAGCAAGACTCGTTTTGTAGCTGTACGCTTTGGTAATGTGTTAGGTAGTCGTGGCAGTGTTATTCCTTTGTTTAAAAAGCAGATTGCCAAGGGTGGACCTGTGACCGTTACGCATCCAGACATGAAGCGTTATTTTATGACCATTCCAGAAGCAAGTCAGCTGGTTTTACAGGCTGGTGCTATGGCTAAGGGTGGAGAAGTATTTGTCCTGGATATGGGTCAACCAGTTAAGATTTGTGACCTGGCGAAGGATTTAATTCGTTTATCCGGTTTAACCCCTGACGTAGATATTAAGATTAAATACACCGGTCTGCGTCCGGGTGAGAAGCTGTTTGAGGAATTACTTAGTGCTGAAGATGGTACTGAAAGTACTAATCATAAGAAAATCTTTACGGCTAGGATTAAAGAAGTGCCTAAAGCGCAAATGGATGTCTATGTAGAGGAGTTGCTATCCCATACTAATGAGGATGAGGTTGTAGCTGCTTTGCAGAAGGTAGTACCGACATATAAACCTAATAGAATAAAAAATAGATAAAAAATAAGAGCATCTTAATGGTGCTCTTTATTTTTATCCGCAGAGTCTTTTTATTACTGGCATACTTTTCTATAGATACTAAATTTTAGCAGATGGTATTTTTATAATATATAGATTGGTGTCTAAATAATGAAGTAGTAGGCAATAATTTTTTATAGAGAAAAATGCCTTTAGGGATATTTTAGACGTTAAAGCTGGCAGTAGCTTAAGAAAATTTTTTACTTGACAACTACCTTGAGTTAGGGTGTAACATAAACTTAGTAAGTATTTGGTAAGGGGAGGTTTGTTCCATGCAGAAAAAGTTGCTATTGTTTTTAATGCTTTTATGTGTGTCTAGTTTTATCCTAGGAGGTTGTAGCGATAAGGCAGATATGGAACAGACGAAAAAGGGGCAATATGCGGTAACGGATAGCCGTGGTAGGGCTATTGACTTTGTTAAACCACCCACTCGTGTTGTTTCTATGCATCCAGGAACCGATGAATTTTTGGTTAATTTGATTTCTACCGACCGTATTTTAGCATTTAGCCATTGGATGGAGGATGCAGAACTGGCCAATGCCGTAGAATATGCGGATAAAGTAAAACTACGCAGTGGCTATAGCGTGGAGGATATTTTAAAATTACAACCAGATGTAGTTTTTATGACTGAGATGGGACCTGCTGACTTTGTAGATGCTTTGGAAAGCGTGGGGGTGAAAGTTTTTGTATATGAAAAGCCTCATTCTATTCAGGAGTCCATGGAAATGCAGGAGCTTTTGGCTAAAGCTCTGAAGGCGGAAGAGCGGTCTAGACAGGTGAATGCTAAGGTACAAAAGGCCTTGGACAAGCTACAGGCAGTGGGCCAGGAAAATCAGGGGATACGGGCAGTGGTATTTGATTATACGGGCAGGGCTCGTTCTACTGAGGGGACACTTTTTGGAGAAATGTTGGCTCTTGCTAATGTGAGAGATGTAGCCAATACGATGAATTTGCCTAAAAGGGCTTATCTGACAAAGGAGCAGGTCGTGCAGGCTAATCCAGATCTACTTATCATTATCAGCTGGAGGGGCGATGGTCGGTTTTATTCTGGAGAAAAAGTGCTGGAGAGTATTTACCTGGACCCTGCCTACCATAATATGCGGGCAGTAAAGGAAAAGAATGTGGTGATACTACCGATTAGATATACTACCTGTAATTCTGCTTATTTGATACCTTGTTGTGAAGAACTAGTGCAGCTTATTAAAATCCAGGAAACGGTGCACCAGAAGGCCATAGCTGATGAGCTGGCTAAGGGAAGGGCCATGCTGGATAATATAAGGCGTGGTGTCCAGCCGGGGACGGCGGGCAGTAGCCTGAAGCTATTACAGACTGCTGTTAAAACCTATCAATGGGCTACTACTACCTACTTAACTGTAGCAGAGGTCAAACAAATGGTGACTGGTTACAAGACTAAGCTCCCAGCAGCTGATGCTCAGCTTTTTAGCAATCAGTTGAGAGATATAGCCTATGAATATGGTAATTTCCTTGACCCAGCTCAATCTAAGAATAATGGGGAAAGGCTTTATGATATTAATTTGACTGAGCAGGATATTAGTTTTCCTGTAGCTAAAGACCCTATCATGGATGCATTAGTGGAAAATATTGACGAATAATGATCAATAGTAAACCCTGTAAGCGTAGTAATTATGTTTACAGGGTATTTTTAGTAAGAAATTCCCCTAAGCTTATGTCTTGAAATTAGTTTTAGTTAAGTGCTGTTTGTAGTATAATTAGCTTAGCAATTAATGTTAGGAGGGATGACCAGATGAAGAAGCTTGTAGCAGTTCTAGTCTTAGGCTATGCTTTGGTTAGCTATATCGGTACAGCGGAAGCAGCTATGACCTATGAGGAGGCTATAGCCTACCAGAAGGCTCATGCCGAAGATATTGTTTTGCGTACGGAAAAGATTAGGAATCCTTACGGAGAAAAGAGCAAATGCCATTACTTTTCTTTTTTGGGAAAGCATGGAGTAACTCATTCCTGGGGTTCCTTGGGTGACCATAATACCTTGATTAATTTTGTCGTTAGTTATGGTGATGCTAATATGAAAGAAAAACCTTGTGCTTATTTTCGTTGGCAGGCGAATTTATCAGGTAATTCCAAGGACAGCTTTGCACCTGATTATCTGAGTGTCTCTTTTAAAGATGGCTATATCCAAAACATACCCCTACAGGATTGGGAATACAACGAGCAGGAGGTCTATGTGCCAGGTGCATACTATGGTAATGGAAATTATGGCTATTATATACCTGGTACAAGCTATAGCTATAATCGTTATGAGGGAAGTGTAAAGGTTGGCGCTTTAGAGCTTTATGAAATGGGGCAGCATGGCGAGCTGGCTTCTATTTTTATCGACCGTGGGGAGAACGATGATCAGGGCAATAATAATATCAGGCATTTCTTCTATACAGGTGATAAGGATAGGGATAAAAAGGCTCAGCTGGTACGAGGTTTTCAGCATGCTATTACCATGCTGGAGATTGATGCGGCCCACTTGCAGCAGCTGCGAGAGGAAGCTGAGCAGAAAAGAGTGGCCAAGCTGAAAAAAGAGATTGAAGCAGAGCTGGAAAAAGAAGCTCTGAAGCAGCAGATTCTACAAGAAAGAGAAGCTGCTGGAAAATAAAAAGTTTCCTGTAATCTAGGGGAATACAGGAAATTTAGGCTGATTTATGATAGAAATTATATGGGTGTTACTGATATTTAACCGCTTCTCTCTTAGCATTCGTGAAGGGATTAGATGTATGCTGTAGCTTAGAATAAGAAAATATTTGCTAATAGGAGTGCTGATATTTGGATTTTTTAAAGCAATGTATGTCTAGTAGGTCCTGTTTCAAGTGGTAGGCTATGTAGAATTTACACAGATGAGAAAGCTTAGAGAAATTGTCTGGCTGATGCTATAAGGCTTGTATTTGCTGGAAGTCGGTAAATTTATTAGGAAAGAAGCGTATGAGGATTTTAGAATTACCAAAAACCTTCTCGTAATGACTTATTTAGCGTACTAGGTAGTAGCTTGCTTACGCTTTATTTTTGGATGCTGCTGAATTTTTGCAATATGATTATTACTACTTAAAATAAAAAGCTTGTAACTATTATTGTTACAAGCTTTTGTTGCTTTTATAATTTTCTCCTGCCAAAGAAGGAATTAAAGAAGCTTTTGAAAAGCTGTAAACTCTTGCTCCATGCTGAAGTGGGAGTTTGCTGATTCCGCTCCTTGCTGCTATGGCCTCTAGTTGCTCCAGTTTTTTTATTTAGGCGCCTAGCTTCCATACCCTCACGATAAGCCTGTTCCTTTTGGCCGGCATAGGTCTTGAATTTACGTAGCTTATAATCAAAGCTGTTTAAATAGGTGCAGACCAGATTGAGTCCATAAATCATGGTAACCCGGTCCTTCTTCTTTTTCACTTCATTAAATTTATATTCATTAAAGTGAGAATAGCGATTACCGATATTACGTACTTCGATGAGTTCGTCAATGACGTTTACCCATTTACCAGAACGATCCTGGACGGAAAAAAGCCTGCCGGTGGGCAGCCTTTTTAACAGGCGTAAAGCTCCTAAATAATCAAAGGCAGCTGGATTGTTATTATTCAATTTTTTTAGAGCTTTAAAGAAACGGTTTTTACGCATATATAAATAGCGACTAAAGTTATTGACACATTTATCATAAATATCTTTGATAATGAATTCTGTTATCTGGCGATAGCCATTAAAATCGGTATAACCATTCTTTTGGTAAAAGTCCTGAAGCTTACCTAACTCGTGACGGAGAAATTTAAATTTATTTTCGTTCAGATAGGAGAAGTCATCACGGTAAAAATAATCATTATTCATGTATAGGCCTCGGTATATTTTGAAAAATTTACTTTAAAATAGTGAGTGTTCTTAAAAAAGAAAATCACTAATTTATTTTGTATATATTAACTATAATATCATTGAACAAGAAAAATATCAATGTTTTAATTATAATTGAAGAAATGACATGAAGGGAAAAGTTTTATAGAAGGAGGAGAAATGTTATAATAGAGCTCAAGAAAGGCTGCGTGACAGCTAAGGAAAATGAGGTAAATAGTTTATGATTAATCATTTAATTTTACATATGTTGGATTGTCAGGCAGGACTTTGTCTGTTGGCAGATCAGGAAATGAGCTTGCAGAATGAAGCCGTTCTTGATTTTGTAGCGAAGCACTTGCAGCGTCTGCATCGGGACGAACGAAGTCAGCGGGGACAATTTAATGAAGACAGCTGTTTTGAACAAGCTTTGGATCAGTACCGCTATGGCAACCGCGGTTTTGTTGATTTTTCTAGAGTTATTGCTGAGCTGTTCTATAATCAGCTAAGTAGGGCGGAAAAGCCTGTAGCTGCTGATCTCTTGGTAGTGGATTGTTCTATTAATGAAAAGGCTTATTTAGGAGTATTGCTTTTAGATTATCGTCATGCTTTTACCCATCAGGTAGACAACGGCGCTACTGGAGTTGCAATTTCCATTATAGACCACAATGCTATTTTACCTAGTATTGCTCAAAAGCTGGAGGCATATGCTTTAGTGGACAAAGAAAGCAAGCGGATTCTTTTTAATGATAATCCCCGCACTATTGAGGGTGTTGAGGTTACCGTGCTACCTGAGAAGGTATTAGAATGCTCTATAGAAATATCCAGTAACGAGGCTATTAAGACGATGAACGATATTGCTGCCAAAGTGGCAGAAAGCTATGGAGAAAATGCGGCCGTGGTTCTTTCCCAGGCCAAAAACTACATTGTGGAAAACGCCGAGGTTTCTGAACTGCTTTCTTTGGAAGAGCTGGGAAAGGAAATCTTTGCTGATGCTTCTGAGCAACAGCGCTCCTATGCATCCCTGGTGGAGGAGGCTCAGCTGCCTAAGGAAATTGAGGTCAGCAAAAGTTTGGCTGTCAAGACTGGACGTAGCCAGAAAATCAAGACGGACACAGGCATCGAGCTCAGCTTCCCAGTAGAATATTTTAGTAATCCTGATTTTATTGAATTTATCAATAATCCAGATGGTACGATTGCTATTGAACTGAAAAATATTGGCAAAATAATTAATAAGTAATAAAGGGCCAGCTTTTTATTATTAATCCCAGCGAATGCTTAACCAGGAGCTAAGACTGCCTATTAAGGCTCTGGCAAGTACGTCACTGGGATAGTGAACACCTACATAGAGACGGGAAAAACCCATTAGCGCTGCTAATAGCAGCACTGTTAGCTTTAGCTGTTTCCAGGGCAGTTTTTTTGCCCATACTATGGATGCTGCGAAGGCAGCACAGGTATGTCCTGAGGGAAAGGAATGGAAATGGGGATAGTCAACGAGTGGTAATAGCATAGGGATATCCATCCAGGGACGTAGGCGGTCAATCCAGGGCTTTAGCAGCAGATTATTCATAATAAAGCCTAACAAAAGGGCTAGTAGGGATAAGTAGCCTATTTTTCTGATACGAGGATGTCCTAGTAGCAGAAGAGAAAGCAGAATCCAAAGCATACCACCATCACCTAACTGGGTGTAGCAGATAAAGAGGTTATCTAAGGAGCCTCGTAGCTGTTCTTGAATCCATAAAAGGATTTGACCTTCGGTTTGGGTCAGCCAAGTATACAAAAACAACACTCCTTTCTAATTAAAACAGGCATCACTAAGCTTGGAGCTCAGTGGTGCCTGTGTTTTTTTACTTATTTTAGCTAGCTTGGAATTTTTGGTTAGTCTAGATAATTTCTTTCTTTGACATGGTCGGTATGGAGCAGTTCTTCAGCTAAGGGACTGAGAGGCTTAGTGAGATAATTAGTATAGACAGCTTGCACATCCAGATTATTGTGGGACTGATGCAGAGGTCTTGCTAAATCTAGACGATAAAGCTCCTGACCACGTTTTGTAGCCAGTTCCTGTCCATCGTGAATGGGTTGGCCGCCACCACCTACACAGCCACCGGGACAAGCCATAATCTCTACAAAGTCGTAGTGAACTCTACCTGCCTGGATATCCTCCAGTAAACGGCCGGCATTAGCTAGACCGCTGACGGTACATGTACGTACAGTCTGTCCCTGGAGAGTGATTTCCTGAACCTTGCGCTCCTGGTCATTACCACGTACTGGCAGAAAGGCTTCAGCAGGTGCTTCCTCGCCTGTGAGGGCATGGTAGGCAGTACGCAGGGCTGCTTCCATAACGCCACCGGTAGCACCAAAGATAACACCAGCACCTGTGCTTTGACCCAAGGGATTATCAAATTCCATTTCCGGCAGAGTGGCAATGTTTAAATGTTCAGCTCTTACCATGCGGGCAAATTCACGAGTAGTTAAGACCAGATCTACGTCCTGGATGCCATCACGTCCCATGGTGGGAAGAGCGGCCTCACGTTTTTTGGAAACACAGGGCATAATGGAAATGGAGAAGATTTCCTCCGGGTTAAGACCCTTGGCTTGGGCGAAATAGCTTTTGGTAATAGCACCAAAAATCTGTTGGGGAGATTTAGTGGTGGATAAATTTTTTACAAATTGTGGGTATTTTTTCGTTACGTAGCTTACCCAACCAGGGCAGCAGGAGGTAAACATGGGCCAGGCATGTTTGTCAGGCTCATGCAAACGCTCCAGTAGCTCACTGGCTTCCTCCATGATGGTCATATCTGCCGAAAAGGAGGTATCAAAGACATAATCAAAGCCCATAGCCTTTAAAGCGGCTACCATTTTACCCTCAGTAAATTCTTCCGGCTTCAGACCGAGGAAGTCGCCCCAGGCAGTGCGGACTGCAGGTGCTACCTGGACCACGGTTACTTTTTCCGGCTGTGCCAGTATGTCAAAGACCTTAGGAACATCATTTCTTGCTCGCAGGGCACTTACAGGACAGTGGGTAATACATTGACCACACAAACTGCAATTGGATTTGGCGATGTCAATATTGCCAGTAACACCAATAGTAGTACGGGTACTGGTGTTGATAACATCCCAAATTTGTAGGTCCTGGACTTTATCACAGATTTGTACGCAACGCATGCATTTTATGCATTTTTTAGAATCACGAATTAGGGGGAAGTCCATATTCCAGGGAATATCAACAACTTCTCTTTCATAGGGCAATTCAAAAATACCAAGATCGTTAGCTAAGGTCTGTAAGCTACAGTTGCCGCTACGGACACAGGTTGCACAGAGGCAATCGTGCTGGGATAGAAGCAGTTCTACGTTCATACGGCGTACAGAACGAACCTTGGGAGAGTTGGTATAAACTACAATATCCTCTGCTACAGGAGTACTGCAGGCCGTGACCACCTTTTCCTTACCCTGAATTTCGACAACACAGGTTTTGCAGGCAGAAATTTCATTAATACCTTTTAAATAGCAGAGTCGGGGAATATGGATACCAATAGAATCTGCGGCCTCCATAATAGTTGTTCCGGTAGGAACCTGTACTTTTTTACCATCTATAGTTAAGTTTACCATTTTCTTTGACAGCCTCCTCTCAGTGTAGCGAAGCCGAATTTATCACAGCGTAGGCAGCGGCTTGCCTCCTGGCAGGCCTCCTGTCTAGTCATGCTGCATTCAAAGGGCTCCAGGGTATGCTTGCGTACACCAGCCTCCACCTCGTGCATGGTAATACGTCCGCAGGGCTTTTGGTCGTTTAGGGGGAGGTCGGGGATTTCTACATCACAGGTAATTTCATGATGGTAGCCTAAATATTCGTCAATATTGCTAGCTGCTACCTTACCTGCTGCAATGGCTTTGATAACAGTAGCCGGTCCGGTTACACAGTCGCCACCGGCAAAAATACCCTCCTCATCGGCTAAAGCACCGGTTTTAAGGGCATCAATATTGCCACGTTTAATTTTTATACCGGAGTCTTCAAAATGCTTAAATTCAATGCCTTGACCGATGGCTACGACAATAATGTCAGCCGGAATACGTTCCAGCGGCAGGTCGGCACGGATGGGGCGGGCACGTCCCCAGGCATCAATGGGACCAATAATTTGTGGTTCTACCCATAAGGCTGTTACTTTGCCCTCAGCGTCCTTTTCTACGCTATGAGGAGATTTTAAGCCGTAAAGCTCGGCGCCTTCTGCAATGGCACCTTCAATTTCTTCAGGCAGGGCAGTCATATCGTCTTGACGACGACGGTAGGCAATGGTGACCTTTTTAGCACCTAAACGGATGGAGGTGCGGGTGCAGTCCATGGCTACGTTACCACCGCCGATGATAACTACATTCTTATCCTTAAAATCGGGGAGCTTGTCGTCACCGATTTCTCTAAGCATTTGTACAGCAGAAATTACCCCCTCGGCATCCTCGCCTTCAATACCAACTTTTTTGTCCTGGTGAGCACCGATGGCAATGAAGATGGCATCAAAATCAGCTTTTAATTGGGCTAGGGAAATTTCACCTGCACCGTCGCCGATTTTGGTATTCAGATGTACTTCTACACCAGTGGCAAGGATGGCGTCAATATCCTCCTGAAGGCGGACACGTGGGAAACGATAATTAGGAATACCATAGCGTAGCATGCCGCCCAGCTTGGCTTTAGCTTCATAAACTACGGTCTGGTGTCCCATCAGCTGTAAATAATAGGCTGCGGTTAAACCACCGGGGCCACCACCTACGATGGCAACACGCTTACCGGTATCAGGTGCATTTTCTGGTACGGGTACGGTATTAGCAGGAGCGTTATCCATAGCCATACGTTTTAAACCACGGATGTTGATAGGGGCATCCAGCATCTGACGGCGACAGCGAACCTCACAGGGGTGTTCGCAGATTAAACCGCAGGCCGTAGGAAAGGGATTATCCTTTCTGATGAGACGGGCGGCATCAGCATAACGTCCAGCACCTACAAGGGTAATATAACCGGGAATATCCACATGAGCGGGACACATAGCTACACAGGGAATGGCACCCTTACCTTGATGGCGGCAGCAGATGCCTCCATTAATATGACTTTCATAATCTTCTTTGAAGCTTTCGTAGCCTACCAGAAGCATATGGGCTGCTTCATAGCCAATGGCACAATCGGCAGAATCCATAATATTATGGGCAGTTTTTTCGATAGTTGCGAGAGTTTCTTTGTTTCCACGTCCCTCTAATACGTCGGTAAGGAGTTTTTCTAATTGTTTTAGTCCTACGCGGCAGGGTACGCATTTGCCACAGGTCTGAGCCTGGCAAACCTTTAAAAAGGAGAGCTGCAGGTCCACAGGACAGAGACCTGGAGGAGTGGCCAGCACATGGCGGCGCAGGTCCTCGTATAAACCCTCCACTGTTTCCTGAATGCGATCAGGTGTTTCAAGAGATAAACGGCTCATTTTATCCTCCATAATCATACAAAAGAAATTTTACTATCAGCTACTTGCTTGTATAGCAATAGTTTCTCTAAATTATAACTAATTTCCGCAGGTTTGGCAAACTTTTAGACTGAAGAAAAAATCTGATTATTATGTGAAAGTTTTTTAATTTTATTTCGTTGTTTCTAGACAACAAAACTTGTATACAAAAGTTGACAAAAGGTCTATACTTAAACTGGATGCGGGTGGGTGTTCCTCTCTCCGAGTGTAAGAAGGAAGTGTATACCAATGAATTTGTCTTTAATACATACAGTTAGCTTTGTGCTAACTATGCTTATTACCATTCTGCCCGGTATAGTAGCTGCTAGAAAAATTAAATCTGCAGATGACTACAACGTTGGGGGACGCAGTACAGGAGTAGGTTTGGTTGCTGGTAGTATTATCGGTACCATTGTAGGTGGTGCAGCTACCGTTGGTACTGCTCAATTGGGCTTTAGCCTGGGCCTTACTGCCTGGTGGTTTACTCTGGGAAGTGGTATTGCCCTAATCATTATGGGCCTCTTTTATGCAGGTTCTCTGAGAAGCAGCGGCTTGACTACGGTCAGCGAATTTTTAGTGGGAAATTACGGTAAGGCAGCTGGCCCTTTTGCCAGTTTGTCCGCTTCTGCCGGCATCTTCTTCAGTGTTGTTGCCAGCACCCTGACAGCGCTTCATCTAGTAGCTGGAATTTTTGGCGTGAGTCTGGAGATTAGCGCGGCTGTTATCCTTTTCTTTACCGTAGGTATTGTTTTCTTTGGCGGTATTAGTGGTGCCGGCATGGCTGGTATTTTAAAAATCGCCTTAATTTTTTCAACCATCTTTGTTGGTGGTGCTATGGCTTATTTTGATATGGGCCAGTGGCAGGGACTGCAGGCTACTTTCAGCGATGGTCCCTGGTTCAGCCTTTTTGGTGCCGGCATTGAGGATGGTCTGTTCAGTCTGGGCGCAATGATTGTTGGTGTTATTTCCACCCAGACCTATGTGCAGGCGATTTTCTCTGCTAAGGACAGCAAAACTGCTGCGAAGGGCTGCATTACTGCGGCTATGATTGTTATTCCCATTGGTTTACCCTCTGTGATGATCGGCATGTTCATGCACGTAAACCATCCGGAAATCAGCTCTATTGAAGCCTTGCCGTTGTATATGTTGCTGTACTTGCCTGATTGGTTAGGCGGTATCGGTATTGCTACAATTTTGTTATCCGCTCTCAGCTCTATTTCTGGTTTATCCCTAGGCGTAGGTACTATGATTTCTCGTGACCTGGTTAAGAATATCTGGAAATCTGCTACCAGCGTCAACTTGTTATGGGCTACTCGTTTTAGTGTTGTTTTAGTTGTTTTGGGTGCTATTGCCTTTGTTTTTGCCAATTTGGATTCCTCCGTATTGGAATGGAATTACTTATCCATGGCTTTACGTGGCAGCGGTATTTTCCTGCCGTTGACCTTCGCTGTGTTCTTCCCCGACAAGGTAAAGGGCAGATATGGTGTTTTTGCTATTGCGGCCGGTGTTTTTGTAGGCTGCCTGTGGAAGGAAATGGGTATCAGTGATATGAATAGCCTATTTCCGGCTTTAATTATTAATTTGTGCTTCCTCGTTCCCGGCTTCCTTCTTGGTAGAAGGAGGATGGCTCTGAGCGAAGAAGAAGAAGAGGAATAGATGACGAGCAAGAAATTTACTCATTTACATGTACATACCCAGTATAGCCTCCTAGATGGTGCTTCTAAGATTCCTGATCTGATCAACTACGCTAAATCCCTGGGAATGGATAGCATTGCTATTACTGACCATGGGGTCATGTATGGTGTGGTGGAATTTTATCAGGAGGCCAAGAAGCGGGGCTTGAAGCCCATTATCGGCTGTGAGGTTTATGTATCGCCTACCACCCGCTTTGATAAGCAGGAAAGACGTATGCATCACCTTATTTTATTAGCTGAGAATAATACGGGTTACCATAATCTGATGAAGATAGTTTCTAGTGGCAGCCTGGAGGGCTTTTACTATAAACCCCGTGTAGATAAGGATGTGCTCCGCAGCTATAGTGAGGGCATAATCTGTTTAAGTGCCTGTGTGGCTGGCGAGGTACCCCAGTTTATCCTACAGGATAATCTTGAGGGTGCCCGTCGAGCTGTAGAAGAATTTATTGATATTTTTGGTCGTGATAATTATTTCCTGGAGCTGCAGAATCACGATTTACCTACCGAGCATAAGGTGAACCGTGCGCTGAGACAGCTGGCTCAGGAATATAATCTAAGAGTAGTAGCTACCAATGACCTTCATTACGTACATCGTGAGGATGCAGAGGCACAGGACATCCTGCTTTGTATCCAGACTACTAGTACGGTGGATGATGCTAACCGCATGCGTTTTCCTAACGATCAGTTTTATGTAAAGAGCTACGACGAGATGGCGGCTAAGTTTCCTGATTGTCCAGAAGCTCTGGAGAATACCCAGCTGATTGCAGAACGCTGTAATGTGGAGCTGACCTTTGGCCATCTGCTGCTACCGGAATTTCCTGTACCTGATGGTTATGATGCTGTCAGTTATTTGCGTCACCTGTGCGAGGAAAGTCTGCCGCAAAAGTATGATGCCCAAGACAAGAAGGTATGGGAACGTTTAGATTTTGAGCTAGGCATTATTAACCAGATGGGTTATGCTTGTTATTTCTTAATTGTCTGGGATTTTATCAGATATTGTAAGGATAATGGTATTCTGGTGGGTCCTGGTCGTGGCAGCGCAGCGGGCAGTATTGTAGCCTATCTTTTAGGTATTACCAATATTGAGCCCCTGCGCTACCATTTACTTTTTGAACGTTTTCTGAATCCGGAACGCGTTAGCATGCCTGATATAGATACAGATTTCTGCTATGTTAATCGTAGCAGGGTTTTGGATTATGTTGTCCGTACCTATGGCAAGGAACGCGTGGCTCAGATTATTACCTTCGGTACCCTCCAGGCGCGTGCTGCTGTTCGCGATGTAGGTAAGGCTCTAGGTATGACCTATGGTGCGGTGGACGTAGTGGCAAAGGCAATTCCCCGTGAGCTTGGTATTACTTTGGACAAGGCCTTGGCACAGAATAAAGAGCTGCGGGAAATGTACGAGACCGACCCCCAGATTAAAAGGCTTATAGACCTGTCCAAGAAGGTGGAGGGCCTGCCCCGTAATTCTGGTACTCATGCGGCAGGTGTTATCATCGCACCTCAGGATTTGCGGGACTATGTGCCCCTGCAAATGGGTTCTGAAGAATTAATTGTTACCCAATATGATAAGAATAAGGTGGAGGAGTTGGGCCTCTTAAAGATGGACTTTTTGGGCTTACGCACCCTAACCGTTATTGGGGACGCTATTAAAAACATTAAGGAAACCACTGGTGAAGTGGTGGATATTGACCATATTCCCTTGGCAGACGCAGCTACCTGTAAGATGCTGTGTGAGGGAGATACCTATGGTGTCTTCCAACTGGAGTCCGAGGGGATTACTAAATTAGTTATGGATTTGGCGCCAGAAAGCTTTGAGGATTTAATTCCTCTGGTAGCGCTTTACCGTCCAGGACCTTTGGGAACGGGTATGGCAGATGATTTTATTGCCGGACGTCATGGTCGTAGGACAGCGGAGGTACTCCATCCTCTGATGGAGCCTATTATTAAGGATACCTATGGGGTTATTCTCTATCAGGAACAGGTTATGCAGATTACTTCTGCCCTAGCCGGCTTTACTCTGGGCCAGGCAGATATTTTGCGTAGGGCCATGGGTAAAAAGAAGGCTAAGGAGCTGGATTCCATGAGGGCTTCCTTTGTGGAGGGCGCACAAAAGCTCCATAATATTGTTCCAGAATTAAGTAATAAGATTTTCTCCTTGCTGCAGCACTTCGCTGGTTATGGCTTTAATAAATCCCATTCTGTTGCCTATGCTTTGGTTGCATACCAGACGGCCTATTTAAAGGCACATTGGCCAGCAGAATATATGGCAGCCTTTTTAGATAGTATTATTTCCGATGGGGACAAAATCAGCCGTTATATTTCCATCTGTCGTAATGCGGGGATACAGATTCTGCCGGCGGATGTTAATGAGAGTAAGGCTACCTTTACAGTGCACCCGGGAAATATTATCCGCTTTGGCTTGGGCGGTATTAAGAGTGTGGGGGATACTGCCGTCAATGAAATTATTAATTCCCGTAAAAAAGGCAGGTTTACAGATTTAGTTGATTTTTGTCGTCGTGTCAATATGCGCGTAGTCAATAAACGAGTTATCGAGAACCTGATTCGTTGTGGAGCTATGGATTCTTTTGGCATGAAACGTTCCCAACTTTTGGAAGTTATGAACATGGCAGCAGATATGGCTGCTGTTTATCAGAAAGATTCTGCTTCCGGCCAGCTAGGCCTTTTTACGGAGGAAAATGGTTTTGATGATGGCGGAATAGAAATCAGCTATCCCGATATACCTGAAATGCCCCAGGATGAAATTTTGAAAAATGAGAAGGAATTAATGGGCTTTTACGTAACTGGTCATCCATTGGATGCTTATCGGGAGGTGCTGAAACGTTATACTCAGATATATCTGACCCAGGATGAAAAGACTATCCATGATGGGGATTATGTGAAGATTGCCGGTCTGATTAATAAATGTGTTATTCGTACTACTAGAAATGGTGATCCCATGGCCTTAATTACACTGGAGGACTTTACGGGACAACTTGAAGCCGTAGTTTTCCCCAAGACCTATAACAGCTGTAATCATGAGGTATACGTAGATAATGTGGTGGTTGTTGAAGGAAGAATGTCCATAGACGAAAGGGAGACAAAAATTAATGTGTCCCGTCTCTATCATTTGCCAACAGCCAGTCGTGATGTTAGAATAAGAGTCGCACCTTATTTGGAAAATGCTTTGGTACAGCGTCAGCTGGGTAAGGCTTTTGCTACCTATAGGGGTGAGGATGTGGTTTATCTACACCTTATGAAATCCCATAAAATCATAAAAACTAATCCAGAATTTTGGGTTGATTCCACTAATCCCGGCTTTAGGCAGACCATGGAAAGATTGTTGGGAAAGGACTGCTGGGTGGAGCTGGAAAGCACTAAAAAAGAATAGAAACAAGAAAATACTGGTTTTACTTGCAAGAAGAAGTGTAAAAATGTTACAATTAATAGTAAATTTTTTGAGCTATTGCGCAGGGAGGTTGCACATGAATATTATAGTTTGCGTTAAACAAGTGCCGGATACGGCAACTGTAAAATTTAATCGAGAAACAGGCACCATCATTCGTGAAGGTGTAGAAAACATTATGAATCCTTTTGACCGTCAAGCGGTGGAAGCGGCCCTGATGTTAAAGGATAAAGTAGGAGCTAAGGTTACCTGTCTTTCCATGGGTCTGCCCGCTGCTACTGATGTTTTGAAGGAAGCTATCGCTATGGGCTGCGATGATGCTGCTCTGGTAAGTGACCGTGCTTTGGCTGGTTCTGATACTCTGGCTACCAGCTTGACCTTAGCTGCCGCTGTTAAGCATTTTTGTGATGTAGACCTGGTGCTCTGCGGTAAGCAGGCTGTAGATGGTGATACTGCCCAAGTTGGCCCGGAAATGGCTGAACATTTGGGTATTCCCCAAATTACTGGTTCTCTGACCTTAGATTATGTTGATGATAAGTTTGTTGTTACTCGCGAAAACGAGTCCACTGCTCAAACCTTGGCTTGTGCTGGTCCTCTTTTGGTAACCGTTACTAAAGCAGGTAAGGAGCCACGTTTTGCCAGCATTAAAGGCAAAATGAAAGCCCGTAAGGCAAAAATTCCTATGCTGACTGTAGCTGATCTGGCTATTGATCCCGCTACTGTTGGTCTGAGTGGCTCTCCCACCAAGGTTAAACGCTCCTTTACTCCGGAGCACCCAGCTATCCACAGTGAAATCATCACTGAGGAAAATGCAGATGTAGCTGTAGATATGTTAGTAGAGAAGCTTTTAGAAGCAAAAATTATTACTCGTTGAGGTGAAGTTAGATGGCAATGATCGTAGATAGAGAAACATGTATTGGTTGTTCCGGTTGCGTTAGCGTATGTCCCGTTGGCGCCATCGATATGGTTGATGATAAAGCACAGATTGATCCTGTTGCTTGTATTTCCTGTGGTGCCTGCCTCCATGATTGCCCTGTAGAAGCAATCTCTGTGGAAGGTCCGGCTGTAGAAAAGAAGGAAGTAGAAAATAAAGATGGTATGGACCTGTGGGTAATGACCGAATTAGAAAACGGTGAACCCGTAGGTGTAACCTATGAATTATTAGGAGTAACCGCTGATTTGGCTGCTAAGGCCGGTGAAAAATGCTGTGCCGTTCTGGTAGCTGCTGAAGCAGGTGACCTGCCCCAAAAATTGATTGCTGCTGGTGCAGATAAGGTTTATGTAGTGGCTGGTTCCCAATATGTAGAATATGATACTGATTTATATACTGATGCAGTTTGTCAACTGATTGCTACCTATAAGCCCAGTGCTTTGTTGATCGGTGCTACTGCCGATGGTCGTGATTTGGCTCCTCGTGTAGCTGCCCGCACCATGACCGGTCTTTGTGCAGACTGCACTGCTTTGGACATTGATGTTGAAAGCAAGATTGTAGAATGGACCCGTCCTGCATTGGGTGGCAACCTCTTGGCTACCATTCTCTGCGATGAGCATCGTCCTCAAATGGGTACCGTACGTCCTAAGGTTTTCAAAGCTAAACCTATGGATAATAGCCGTACTGGCGAGATTATTAATTTCATCTGTGCTGGTGATGTGGCTGCACGTGTGGAAATTGTCAGCAAGGAAGCTTTAGCCGGTGTTGCCGGTATTAAAATTGAAGATGCAGAAGTTATCTGCTCCGGCGGTCGTGGCATGGGCTGCAAGGATAATTTTGCTATGCTGGAAGAATTGGCAGGTCTCTTTACTAATGGTTCCGTGGGTGGTTCCCGTGCCGCTGTCGACGAGGGCTGGCTTCCCCATGCTGACCAGGTTGGTCAATCCGGTAAAACTGTTACTCCGAAGATTTACTTCGCCTGCGGTATTTCCGGTGCTATTCAGCATTTAGCTGGTATGAACGGCTCTGATTTAGTTATTGCCATCAACAAAGATCCTCAGGCACCTATTTTCCAGGTTGCCCAATACGGTATTGTTGGTGATGCCACTGTTATTCTGCCGAAATTGATTGCGAAAATCAAAGCTATTAAAGGAATGTAATTTTAGTTTTTAGTTTTGAGGGAGGCTTTCCCATGTGGAAGGTTATATTTATCGCACAAAGTGAAGGTCATGCCCAACGCATAAAGCAGCTGTTGGAAACTGATGGCTTTTTAGTCAAGCTGCGCAGTGTGGGAGGCAAAAAAAATCCGTCCTATGAGGTATGTGTCCCCGTGTCTGAGGCCGAGGACGCTTACGAGGTTTTATGTGAGCACAAGTTTCAATGCTAAAAGCGAGGGACAGACAATGAAGAAAACGAAAATCGTTTGTACCGTTGGCCCCAGTACTGACAAGGTGGAACTTTTAGGAGAGCTGCTTCAGGCTGGTATGGATGTGGCCCGTTTTAACTTTTCCCATGGCAGTCATGCTGACCATGCCCATCGTCTGGAGTTAGTATGCCAGGCTGCGGCTAGAGTTCATAAGGTAGTGGCTACTATGGCTGATACTAGGGGACCGGAAGTCCGTTTAGGGCTTTTTGCCTCCGGTAGCGTGGTACTGGAGACAGGAGCTGCTTTTGTGTTGACCACAGAGCAGGTGCTGGGGAGTGCTCAGCGTGCCCAGGTCAGTTATGTCGGCTTACCCGATGAGGTAAAGCGGGGGATGAGAATCCTTTTGGCTGACGGTCTCTTGGAATTAGAGGTGGAAGCTGTCAATGGTAGTGAGATTTATACCAGGGTAGTACATGGCGGTCAGGTTAGCGACCGTAAGCGTGTGGCCTGTCCTGGCCTAGAGCTGCAGCTGCCCTTCCTGTCTTCTCAGGACAAGGAGGATTTACTTTTTGCTATTGCCCAGAAGATGGATTATGTAGCGGCTTCCTTTGTGCAGAAGGCTGAGGATGTTTTAGCTATTCGTCGGGTTATCGAAGCTGCAGGAGCTAAGATGGGTATTATAGCTAAAATTGAAAATGCGGCCGGTGTGCAGCATATGGAGGAGATTTTAGACGTCGCAGACGGCATTATGGTAGCTCGCGGAGATTTAGGGGTGGAAATACCCTATGAATATGTGCCCATGGTGCAAAAAAAGATTATTGCTGCCTGTAACAGGGCAGGGAAGCCGGTTATTACGGCTACCCAGATGCTGGAAAGTATGATACATAGCTATCGGGCTACCCGTGCTGAGGCCAGTGATGTGGCTAATTCTATTTTGGATGGTACGGATGCTATTATGCTCAGCGGGGAAACTGCTTCTGGCGAATATCCTCTCCAGGCTGTTCAGACCATGGCTAAAATTGCTGTGCGGACAGAAGAAGCTCAGGATTATGGTGCAATATTCAGTCGTAAAGGGTTACAGCAGAAAATTCATTCCACAGAGGCTATTGGTCATGCTACGGTGCAGATTGCCCAAGAAATAAGGGCGGATGCTATTTTGACCATTACAGAAACCGGCTTAACGGCCAGAATGCTGGCTAAGTACCGCCCACAAGCACCGATCCTTGCCGTAGCTACTCAAATGGAGCAGGTAAGGGCATTGCAGCTTTATTGGGGTGTACAGCCCCTGTTAGGACCTAACGCTGAAACGACGGAGGAAATGCTGGACCTATCCATTGAGGCGGCCTTGAAAGAACAGCTGTTACACCAAGGGGCTTCCGTGGTACTTACTGCTGGTGCTCCCTTGGGAAAGCCTGGAAGTACTAATTTGATTAAGGTGGTTAATGTGGCTAATAAATTAGTTTGTGGTGTTGGTATTGGTAAGAAATCTGTGACTGGTAAGGTTTGTAGGGCCTTGAAGTCTGCAGATTTTATTGAAAAGCTGCAACCGGGAGATATTCTGGTTGTAGATATTTTAAATGACGAGGATGTTGCCTTAGCTGTTAAAAAGGCATCTGCTATTATTGCTGAGGAGGGTGGCTTGACCTCTTCTACAGCTATTGTAGGAGTCAGCTGTGGACTACCCGTAGTAGTTGGAGCATATCAGGCAACTAAAAAGCTGGAGGATGGACAGCTGGTAACTGTGGATACAGTTGCCGGGGTAGTCTACGAAGGTGATATTAATTTATAATTCCGGCAAAGGAGGGAACAGGAATGGAAAAAGAGCTGGTTGTGGATGAAAATATCTTGTGGCAACAGCATTTTCTCCAGGCCTGTGAGCTTTGCCGTGAATCTACACAGGATCGCGCCAGAGAACAGCTGGCCATTCTTTGTACGGTTAGTCTGAAGCAAGGAGAGCTGGAACGGGCGCAGCAGTGCTGGGAACGGCTGTTACGGCTGGAGCCGGATGATAAGCTGCTCTATTTACAGCAGCTGAAAGGGATTCTTTCCTTAACGGCACGGTTGCGACAGGACGTGCTTTTTTCCAGCTGGCTGCTTCAGGCAGAGCCTTTTTTTAGGGTGGTTCTTAATGAGCAAAGCCAGAGGAAAGTAATACAGCTAGTATTGGATTTAGTCTTTGTGGCCTGTGATCGTCGATATCTGGCTGTGCTTCCTCGCCTGCGCCGTTGGTTGGGCATTGCTTTTCATCGGGCAGAGGGGGAGCAGTTGGCCTTCCTGGTGCGGGAGCTGACCTGTATGCTGGCCCAGCTGTCCCGGAGAAATTGGCCGGAGCTGAACCATTTTTTCTGTAGGGTGCTGTTTGAAAATCTACTTCGTCGAGGTGATGTGACCTTGATGGGGAGGTGTTTGTTGCAGCTGCAGCTGCATTTGCAGAGCTATAGTCGGCAGGATGGTCTGCAGGAGGCTTTTTCGGCTTATGAGGATGTGCAGTATTTTTATCTGCTGCTTTTTAAGCGGGGCTTACGAAAAAGCTTTTCTGAGGAGACCCGAATGGATTATTTGCGAATGTTATGCAGGTCTCTAAGGGATTTATGTGCTAATTTGGCCAGAATTGCCATGGAGGATGATTTGTATGCTATCCGCCATTGGCAAGAATTTCTCCAGGCAAAAATATCGGAGGGATTACAGTCCCAGGCGTGTCTTCTGGTTCAGTTTGTGATCGGCTACTGGTATTTGACTAAGCCGAGGACGGGGAAAAAGCAGATTGAGTACGTGAAGGATTTACTGGAGCCTAATTTGTTGAAGGAAGAACATAACGTTCTTTTGCAAAAAATCGTATAGATACTTCTTTAACGCAAACGAGAAGGACCTTGAAAAAAGCACCTGCTGAGCAGGTGCTTTTTTGCTAGTTTATTGGATTGTTCACAGCTGTTAAGAGGGAAATATTTACACCTCGGTTAACATTTTGGGTAAAAGTAAATTTATCCCTCCACTGGTGCTTACGGCTTGGTTTTATGGTATAATAAACTTATTAGTTTAGGAGGTTGACCAATGAGAATTGAAGGTGCTGGCGGTTGTTTTGATGACCGCATTTACGAATTGGATATGGATACAGCCTGGAAGCTGGTACTGCATAGCCTGAGCGAAATTGCTTGGGAGATTGATGATGTTGATATACCGCGTCATATGGTATATTTTCATGATTCTGACAAGAAAATGCAGGTATGTGTACAGCCAATTGATGATGAGACTGTTCATATTATCATGGATTCCATGAAGGACCGCATTCAGATATATTCCTGGAAGGACGAAACTGGCCAGGTTAAGGAATTCTACAGCGTTTTTGAAAAGAAGATGCGTCAGCTGAGTGCTTCTATTATTTGTGCCAGCTGTGGTGCCAAGATTAGCGCTACTTCTAAATTCTGTCCTGAATGTGGTGCAAGAGTGTAGGCTCTGTAAGGCATAAAAAAAGAAGCCTAATACCATTTGGCATTTGGCTTCTTTTTTTTAAATCCGAACGGATTAGATTGCGCGGTTAACTTTACCAGAACGCAGGCAGCGGGTGCAAACGTTAATACGTTTAACGGAACCGTCTACAACTGCTCTAACTTGTTGAATGTTCGGTTTCCAAGCACGTTTGGAATGTCTATTGGAGTGGCTGACATTGTTGCCAGACAATTTTCCTTTACCGCAAACTTCGCAGATAGATGCCATGATTTCCCACCTCCTTAAACGTATTCAAGGTTACATTGCATCAAATTTAACAAAAGTATCATACCATAAACAAATAAGAAAAGCAAGCTTATTTTAGGACGGAGATTAAAAATTATGTGGTGGAAAGAACCAGTCAGCTCTCTAAAGGGCGTTGGCGTAAAGAAGGCTGCTCAGTTAGCAGCCGTTAATATTCATACCTTAGGTGATCTATTGGAATATTATCCAAGGCTGGACGCCTATGTAGATTATACCCAGGTTAAAACTATAAATCAATTGATTCCCGACGGCAGTAGGCAGATTTTTCGGGCCTCAGTTTATCGAATTCGGGATAGTTTTAATAGAAGGCAGAAGTATACTGTAGTCACTGTTCGTGATGCTACTGGATTTGCTGATATTTATTTTTTCTTTAACCAACGCTATCAGGCGAAAAAGCTGAAGCTGGATGATGAGCTGTTAGTTATGGGCAGGGTCAAGCCTTCGCGAGGGGCAAAAATGATTTCTGAGCCCTTTTGCCAGGCACGTGGTGAAGGCGTAGAACTGGGAATTTTGCCTGTATACCCCTTAGCTGGCGGGCTTACCCAAAATAATCTACGAGGCTGGATGCGTCAGGCTCTGGCTAAGGCTGAACAGGAGTTACCAGAAACCCTGCCGGCATCCATCATTCAGCAATGTCATCTGGTTGACCGTCTGACGGCGTTAAAAAATATTCATTTTCCTTCCAGCTGGGCTTCCCTGGCTCAGGCTAAACAGCGTTTTGTTTTTGAGGAGCTGTTCCTATTGCAATGTGGACTACTGTATTATCGACAACAGAATCAGGAGCAGCGCCAAGGAGTTGCTCACGCTGCTGATGGTCCGCGTTTGGCTCGGTTGGTGGAGAATTTGCCCTTTACCTTGACTTTAGCTCAGCAGCGGGCCTGGCAGGAGATTAGAAGGGATATGGAGCAGCCTAAGCCCATGCATCGTATTCTGCAGGGGGATGTAGGTAGTGGTAAGACGGTCATCAGCGCCTTGGCTCTGGTAAAGGCGGTGGAGCAGGGTTGTCAGGGTTGTCTAATGGCACCTACGGAAATTTTGGCAGCCCAGCATTATGCAACCATTCAGGAATATTTTGCACCCCTGGGCATCCGCGTAGGCTTATTAACTGGAGGTATGAGAGCTAAGGCGCGACGGGAGTTATTGGAAAACATTGCTCTAGGCTGTGTTGATGTAGTAGTGGGAACCCATGCTCTGCTTCAGGAGGATGTCCGCTTTGCTAATTTATCCGTAGTTGTAACTGACGAGCAGCATCGTTTTGGTGTAGCACAGCGGGCTCAGCTGACTAATAAGGGAACGCTAGCTCCAGATGTACTGGTTATGACTGCTACGCCTATTCCCCGTACCTTAGCACTTACTGTTTATGGTGATTTGGATATTTCCCTAATGGAGGGGAAACCAGCTGGTCGTAAGGAAATTCGGACACTCTGCTATACGGAGAATAAGCGGCAGGAGGTTTATGAAGGACTGGTACGCCAGGTTCAGGCCGGTCGTCAGGCTTATGTGGTCTGTCCATTAATAGAATTTAATGAAGAAAATTCCAGCCGTAGTGCGGAGGAGGTTTACGAGGAGCTTAGCTCCGGCCTGCTACGCAATATTCCCTGCGCCTTACTCCATGGTCGGATGAAGGGGAGGGAAAAGGATGAAATTATGGCTGCCTTTGTAGCTGGAGAAATAAAGGTTTTGATTAGTACGACGGTTATTGAGGTTGGTGTTAATGTTCCCAACGCTACTTTGATGATTATTGAAAACGCTGAGCGCTTTGGTCTGGCTCAGCTTCATCAGCTGCGGGGACGTGTCGGTCGTGGTGAGGCCCAATCCTTCTGTGTGCTTTTGGCAGGAGCGGACAATCCTGATACCCTGGCTCGGCTACAGGTATTGCATAATAGCAGTGATGGTTTTTATCTGGCGGAAAAGGATTTGGAGCTGCGGGGAGCTGGACATCTCTTCGGTTTACGTCAACATGGCTTGCCTGATTTGCGGATTGCTGATATACTGCAAGATACGAAAGTAATTGCTAAGGCTCGTCAGCTGGCTCAGCATTTGATGCAGGACGGGGGCAGCTGGCAGGAAATGCAGGGCTATGTCCGTCTACAGTTCGATGAGCGCTTTAATATGATTTTCAATATATGATTAAAGAGGTTAATAAGCTTGGAGCAAAAGAAAAATTGGTATCAGAAACCAGAAATACTTACGAAAATGGTGGCCTTGGCAGGATTATTCTGTCTGATAGGTGGCTTACATTATTTTGCTGAAGATTTTTGTCAAAGGACCCTAAAGCTGGTTGTCAGTGGTAATGTAGAGGGATTAGTGGAATACCTACGTTCCTTTGGGTCTTGGGCTATCCTGGTCAGCTTTGTGCTGGATGTATTGATTAATGCCGGTAGTGTTTTTCCATCCGTCTTTCTTTCTACAGCTAACGGGCTGATTTTTGGACTCCCCCTGGGAATCCTGATTTCCTGGCTGGCAGAAACTGTAGGCGTAGTGCTCAGCTTTTTACTCATGCGTTTTTTCTTCCGGGATACGGCGGAGCTGCTTATTGCTAAAAGTAACAGCTTGCAGCATATTGACCGGGCTAGCGGAGAAAAGGGATTCTACTGGATGGCCGTTGCCAGGATGCTGCCCTACGTACCTTCTGGTATTTTGACGGCAGTGGGTGCTGTAAGTCGTATTAGTGTTAAGGACTATATTATCGCCAATCTGATTGGTAAATTTCCCTCCACGTCTCTAGAGGTCGTTATTGGCCATGATTTGGTAAATTTTCATGAAAACAGCCTTCGCCTAGGTATATTAGTAACCTTAGGTCTGCTTGCTTTTATTCTTTACAAAAAGTATGTTTTCGCTAAAAAATAAAAGTTCTGCAAATAGCTAAGTAAGCTTGCCAAAATAAAGGCCTTTGGGGTATAATTTTCTTGCTCAATAAAGTTGAAAGAGAAGCTCATTTCCCAAACAGGTGCTTGCCTGTTGAGGGCATTAAATACTATATTTGGGTGAGCCTGGTTGAGAATTTTGATTGCCTAAGTCTAAACAGATTTAGGCAGTTTTTATTGCTTCAAAAATATAATTTTACAAATTTTTTACTAGTATTTTCCCAAGAATGGTAAAATAAAAAAGAGGAAAAATAAAAACTATGTAGAAATTAAATTAGGATGAAGTATGTTCAAAAATGGGAGGTTGTAGAAGTGGCAGATGTCAAAAAATTTAAACGCGTTGTTTTAAAATTGAGTGGCGAAGCCTTGGCCGGTGAAAAGGGCTTTGGTTTGGACCCTGTAATTGTAGATTCCCTGGCTGCACAAATTCAAGAGGTTGTAGAAAGTGGTCTGGAGGTAGCTATCGTTAATGGTGGTGGTAACTTCTGGAGAGGTGTTAGTGGCAGTAATAAAGGTATGGATCGTGCTACCGCCGATTATATGGGCATGTTGGCTACTGTTATCAACTCTTTAGCTTTGCAGGATGCTTTGGAAAGCCGTGGTGTACCTACTCGCGTACAGACCGCAATTGAGATGCGCCAGATTGCAGAACCTTATATTCGTCGTAAAGCCATCCGCCATATGGAAAAAGCAAGAGTAGTGATTTTTGCTGCAGGTACTGGTAACCCCTATTTTTCCACTGATACCACTGCTGCTCTCCGTGCTGCGGAAATTGAAGCAGATGCTATTTTGATGGCTAAAAAAGGCGTTGATGGTGTTTATGATGCTGATCCGGCCATCCATCCGGAAGCAGTTATGTTTGAAGAGCTAGACTATATTGAAGTTATCCAAAGACAACTGAGCGTAATGGATTCTACTGCTATTAGTCTCTGCATGGATAACAATATTCCCATCGTAGTCTTCAACATTGATAAACCAGGTAATATTTTACGTGCCGCATCTGGTGAAAAAATTGGTACGCTCGTAGGAGGTAAGAAATAATTATGGCTACTGTAAAAGAAATTATGACAGGCATTGAAGCAAAAATGCATAAATCTGTAGATGCTCTGCGCGTTGACTTAGCAGGTCTCCGTGCTGGACGTGCAACTCCGTCCCTTTTGGAAAAGGTTATGGTTGAATACTATGGCACTCCCACCCCGGTAACTCAGGTTGCCAGTGTTACTGTTCCGGAACCCCGTATGATTGTTATCCAACCTTGGGAAAAATCCTTGATTAAGGATATTGAAAAAGCAATTATGAAATCCGATTTGGGCTTAAACCCCAATAGTGATGGCGTAGTTATCCGCTTGAACCTGCCCCAATTGACTGAAGAACGTCGTAAGGATTTGGTAAAGGTAGTACATAAAAAAGCTGAAGAATTTCGTGTAATTGTCCGCAATTTGCGCCGTGATGCCAATGATGCAATTAAAAAAGAAGAAAGAGCTAAGGAAATTACCGAAGACGAAGCTAAAAAAGGTACAGATGATGTACAAAAGCTGACTGACAAGATTATGAAGGATATTGATGCAGTAGCAGCTGCTAAGGAAAAAGAGGTTATGGAAATCTGATGCAGGTTCCCTCTGTCTTAGCACTATCCCTTGATGAAGCGAAGCAGCGCCTTGAGGCAGCAGGCATAGCCTATGCCGTGGAGACTTTGCTCCCTCCGCGAGATAATGAAGCCGATTTTTCGGGGAAAAAGGTGCGTAAATACGTAGTTAGGCAGCAATTGCAGCCTGATGATATATTAAAAATAACGGTCGTGTATAGGATCTGATTGAAGGGAGGTGCACTTAATGGCATTGAAAATCGATAAGGACGCTTGCATTGGCTGCGGTACCTGTGAGGCTACCTGCCCTGTAGGCGCTATCAGCGAAGCAGACGGTAAATACGAAATCGGTGAAGATTGCGTAGAATGTGGTGCATGCGCAGCAGCTTGCCCCGTTGGTGCCATCGAATAGTTCCCCAGAATATTGAAGCGTAAGGGCGGCCTCCGTATGGGGGCCTGCCTATTTCTGTTTATGTATGAATTTTTTTACGAAAGGTTGAGGGCTTGTGTTTAAGGGCTTATTTCAAAAGAAAAAGGTCAATACTGCGAAACCTGAAATTGTAATGGATCTTTCTAATCTGGATTTAAATAATATACCTCAACATGTAGCCATCATCATGGATGGTAATGGCCGTTGGGCTAAAGCTCAGGGCAAAATACGTACCTATGGCCATCAGGCTGGTGCGGAAACCTTAAAAACTATTGTACGTGCAGCAGATAAGTTGGGCATTAAGGTAATTAGCGCCTATGCTTTTTCTACTGAAAATTGGAAACGTCCCGTGACAGAGGTTAATTTCCTCATGGAACTGCTTTCCCGTTATCTGACTAATGAGATTGTTGAATTTAAGGAGAATAATGTTCAGGTACGTTTCATTGGTTCCCGTGAGGGTTTGCCGGCAAAGGTGCAGGAGAAAATGGATCATGCCATTGCTGAAACCAATGATAATACGGGCATTATTTTGAATTTGGCTATAAACTACGGTGGTCAGGCTGAAATCCTCCATGCTGTTCAGACAGTGGCGGCAGAGGTAGCAGCTGGACGACTGCAGGTTGAAGATATAGATAAACAGGTTGTAGAGGATGCTTTATATACTCGTGGTCTGCCACCACCGGATTTATTAATTCGTCCCGGTGGGGATTTACGTATCAGTAATTTCCTCCTGTGGCAGATTGCTTATGCAGAAATTTGGATTACCGATGTGTTCTGGCCGGACTTTACACCGGAGCACTTAGTGGATGCTATTTTAGCCTATCAGGGACGCGAACGACGTTTTGGCGGCCTGATTAGTAAGTGAGGAGTAGTTTATGTTAACTAGAATTATTACCGGTGCAGTGGGCATCGTATTGGCGGCTTATATTATCACCCAGGGTGGTTGGCTCTTTGCTGCAGTTGTACTGCTTTTATCCGTTATTGGTTGGTGGGAATTTCACCAGATTGTAGCAGCCAAGGGAAGGAAGGCCTACTACTTGACTTCAGGACTAGGTTCCTTGCTTTTGACTGGTGTGGCGGCACTGGGCTATTACTTTGAGCTGGAGGAAGTTTTTATCATGGCTTTTTTGACTATGATTACGGCTCTTTTCCTGATTTTTATTGTAATTGAAGGCTTGTACCGTCATTGTCATTATGTAGGTGAGGAGTGGGCTAGCGATACGGCTCTATCCATTATGGGGATGCTGTACTGTGGTCTACTTTTTGCACATGTTATTCTGTTGCGTTCTCTATACTTAGGTCCTCATATCGATTTGGGCTTCCGTGTTTTTCATTTTGGTGAGCTTACGTTGTGGATTGTCCTTTTTGGTACTTGGGCTAGTGATATTTTTGCTTATTTTTTTGGTCGTTTCTTTGGACACACTCCCTTCTGTAGCGTCAGTCCTAAAAAAACCTTTGAGGGTGCTACGGCGGGCTTCGTCGGCTGCTTTATGGTAGTGTTGGCTCTGGACATTATCTGCTTGGGCATTCCCCTGTGGAAGGCTGTAGTAATGAGCCTGGGGATAGCTTTTGCAGCACCGCTGGGCGATCTGGTGGAATCCATTTTGAAGCGTTCCTTTGAGGTGAAGGATTCTGGTAAGCTCTTTCCCGGTCATGGTGGCGTGTTGGACCGCTTTGACAGCCTGCTGTTTACCGCTCCGATTACCTACTATCTGTTGACTATTATGAGTATTTTTTAAGGAGCTGTAGTTGATGAAGAATATTTCTTTGTTGGGTAGTACCGGTTCCATCGGTCGTCAGACCTTAGAGGTGGTAGCGGCCAATCCCGATAAACTCAAAATAAAGGTCTTAGCCGCTCATACCAGTGATGAGCTTTTAGAGGAGCAGATTAAGCAATTTGAGCCGGATTTTGCTGTACTTTCTGATAAAACAGCCGCAGCTCGTCTGGCAGCACGTTATCATGGCAAAACTGAAATTCTCTCCGGAGAAGAGGGGCTGCTGACGGCTGCTACCTATGAAGGAGTTGATACAGTACTGGCCTCCATGGTAGGTTATGCAGGACTGCGCCCGACCATGGCAGCAATTAATTGCGGTAAGAATATTGCTTTGGCAAATAAAGAAACACTGGTTGCTGCTGGTAGCCTGGTTATGGAAGCAGTAGCGCAAAAGGGTGTTGGTCTTACTCCGGTAGATAGCGAGCATAGTGCTATTTTTCAGGCTCTGCAGGGCGGCAGAAAGAATGAGGTAAAGCGTTTAATCATTACTGCCAGCGGAGGTCCCTTTAGAGGCAGCAAACATAGTGAGCTGGAGCAGGTAACCTTGGAGCAGTGCCTACACCATCCCAACTGGTCCATGGGCCGTAAGATTACCGTGGATTCCTCAACTTTGGCTAATAAGGGTCTGGAGGTTATGGAGGCACATTGGCTCTTTGACGTTCCTTACGAGCAGATTGATGTAGTAGTACATCCACAAAGCATAGTCCATTCTCTGGTGGAATTTTGTGATGGTAGTGTGATTGCTCAAATGGGAGCACCGGATATGCGCTTACCCATTCAGTATGCGCTTAGCTATCCCTGTCGTTACCACCAGTACTTTGAACAGTTAGATTTGCTCAAGGTAGCTCAGATGACCTTTGAAGCACCTGATACTGAGGCTTTTCCATCTCTGCGTATTGCTGTGGAGTGTGGTAAAGCTGGTGGTACCCTGCCTTGTGCATTTAACGCTGCTAATGAAGAAGCAGTGTATGCTTTCTTAGATAATAAAATTAAATATTTGGATATTCCCTATATTACAGAAAAAGTAACGGCGGCTCATGTTAATATCAGCCGACCGACTATTGAAGATATTGAAGCAGCTGATGCCTCAGCGCGTCAGGCAGCTCAAGCTATTATTCGCAGTCTATAAGACAGGCGTGTTGTATAAAAGAGAGGGGGCAAGAGCTTGTTAACGATTTTAGCCGCTATTTTCGTTTTTGGTGTTTTAGTAACCGTCCATGAATTTGGTCATTTTATTACTGCGAAAATGACGGGAATGCGTGTTGATGAATTTGCCATCGGCTTTGGACCGAAAATTTATCAGCAGCAGGAGGGTGAAACCATGTACAGCCTAAGGGCTATTCCCTTGGGTGGTTATAATAAAATTGCCGGTATGGATCCTGATGAACCGGCGGATGAAAACGGATTTAATTCTAAATCCATTCCGGCCCGTATGCTGGTTATCCTGGCCGGTGCTTTAATGAATTTTATTTTACCGGTTATTCTTTTTTCGGGAATTTTCATGTTTGACGGCATGGAAAGAGTAGTTGATGAGCCTATTCTAGGTACAGTCGTAGAGCATAAGGCGGCTGATAATGCCGGCTTACGTGTGGGAGACCGTATTCTGACTATCAATAATGAAAAGGTAGCCACCTGGAATGATGTAGTAGGTACACTTCGTGCCAACGGTGCTAAGGAAGTTGTCCTGACTGCAGAACACGAGGGTGTGGTAAAAACTTATCATATGATGCCTGAATATAATGAAGAGCTGGGACGTCCTCTGATTGGTATTTCTCCCCAAATCATTCGTGAGAAGGCAGGAGTAGTGGATTCCATCCGTTTAGGCTTTGAATATACGGGTTATGTGATTGTGGCTATGCTTGACGGTCTGCAGCGGATTGTTATGGGTAGTGGTACTGCTGACCTTTCCGGTCCTATTGGGGTGGCCCAGATGGCAGGTGAGGTTGCTGAACAGGGGATTCTGCCGCTGTTGAATTTTGTGGCCTTTCTCAGTATTAACCTGGGTGTGATTAACCTGTTGCCCTTACCGGCTCTGGATGGTGGTCATTTTGTACTTTTAGTTTATGAAGCTGTAAGAGGTAAGCCCTTGCCGCCTAAGGCTATGGAATATATCCAGACCGTGGGCGTGGTGTTGATTTTAGCTATTACTGTATTTACTACTTTTAAAGATATTACACGTTAAGAGGTGACGCTTGTGGAACGTAGACAGACCCGCCAGTTAAATTTAGGCGGGGTGAAGATAGGTGGTGGAGCGCCTATTTCCGTCCAATCCATGACTAATACCCGCACAGACGATGCAGCTGCTACCTTAGCTCAGATTAAGCGCTTGGCTGAGGCAGGCTGTGATATTATCCGCTGTGCAGTTCCGGATATGCCGGCGGCGGAGGGTTTGAAGACTATTTGTAAGGAAAGCCCCATTCCCGTTATTGCCGATATCCACTTTGATTATCGTCTGGCTTTGGCCGCTATTGATGCCGGAGTTCATGGCCTGCGCATTAATCCTGGCAACATTGGTGGTAATGATAGAGTTGCTGCCGTGGTTGAGGCTGCCAAAAAGAGAGCTATTCCCTTACGCATTGGTGTAAATGCCGGTTCCCTGCCCAAGGATTTACTGGAAAAATACGGTCATCCTACGCCGGAGGCCCTAGTTGAGGCGGCTTGGCGTCATATCCGTATTTTAGAGGCTATGGATTACCGTAATATTAAGATTTCACTTAAGGCGCATGACGTGCCCTTGACTATTGCGGCGTACCGTTTAATGGCATCTCAGTGTGATTATCCCCTTCATGTAGGTGTTACAGAGGCGGGTACGGTGAATAGTGGTATTATCAAATCCGCTGTTGGTGTTGGTACTCTGCTTGCCGAGGAAATAGGCGATACCATTCGAGTTTCCTTGACCGGTGACCCGGTGCGGGAAGTACAGGTGGCCTACGATATTCTTAAGTCCCTAGGATTGCGGGAGCATGGTCCTACCCTGATTTCCTGTCCTACCTGTGGTCGAACTAAGATTAATCTGGAAAAATTGGCTTTAGAAGTGGAACATCGTTTAGCTGGAATAGAGGATTCCATTACTGTGGCTGTTATGGGCTGTGTAGTTAATGGACCTGGAGAGGCTAGAGAAGCAGATGTTGGTATTGCTGGTGGTATTAATGAAGGACTTATTTTCCGCAAGGGTAAGGTTCTGAAGAAGGTGCCGGAGGACCAGCTCGTTGATGAATTATATGCAGAAATTGATAAAATTTTACTTGAGAGGAAGGTATCCCAAAAATGAGATTTTCTAAAATGTTAGTACCCACTTTGCGTGATGTACCTGCGGAAGCAGAGGTTGTCAGCCACCAGTTATTATTACGTGCAGGCTTTATGCGTAAATCTACCGGTGGTATGTATAGCTACTTGCCCATGGCATGGCGTGTTTTGAAAAAAATTAAAAACATTGTTCGTGAGGAAATGGATGCCAGTGGTGCACAGGAAATTATGATGCCCATCATGCAGCCGGCAGAAATTTGGCAGGAGAGTGGCCGTTGGGGTGCCTATGGCGCAGAGATGATTCGTTTGAAGGATCGTCATAACCGTGAATACTGCTTGGGTCCCACTCATGAAGAAATGGTTACTACCTTGATTAAGGGTGATGTACGCTCCTATCGTCAATTACCTTTGCATGTATACCAGATTCAGGATAAGTTCCGTGATGAACGTCGTCCTCGTTTTGGCTTGATGCGTAGCCGTGACTTTATCATGGAGGATGGTTATTCCTTCGACCGTGATGAAGCAGGTCTGGATGTTGCTTATAAAACTATGTATGATGCCTATACTCGCGTATTTAATCGCTGCGGCTTGAAATTCCGCCCTGTAGAAGCAGATAGCGGTGCTATTGGTGGTAGCGGCAGCCATGAATTTATGGTAATTGCAGATAGTGGTGAAGCAGAAATAGTATACTGCAATGATTGCGATTATGCAGCTAACGTAGAAAAGGCTGAACTCCACACCATTAAGACTGCAGACGAAGCAGCATTGCCTTTGGAAAAGGTGGAAACCCCCCATTGCAAAACCATTGCTGAGGTTTGTGAGTTCCTGAAGCTTCCCGTAGAGAAATCTGTTAAGGCTGTTGCCTATGATAGTGATAAGGGACTTATCCTCTGCTTTGTACGTGGTGACCATGAGGTTAATGAGGTTAAGGTAATTAATGCTGTAGGCGCAACCGAAGTAGAAATGGCTGCTGAGGAATCCTTGGCTAAGGCTGGTACCGTTGGCGGTTATATGGGTCCTGTAGGTATTGATTTGGACAAGGCTACCGTGGTTGTGGACCAGAGCGTTATGGAAATGCATAATGTTTGCTGTGGTGCTAATGAAGAGGGCTATCACATGATTAATGTTAACCCAGGTCGTGACTTTAAGCCCAGTATTGTTACTGATATCCGTCTTATTCAGGCTGGTGATCCCTGCCCCCACTGTGGTGGTGAGGTAAGCAAGGCCCGCGGTATTGAGGTTGGCCAGGTATTTAAACTGTTTACCAAATACAGCAAGGCTATGAACGCTACCTACTTAGATGAAAATGGTAAGGAGAATCCTATGGTTATGGGCTGCTACGGTATTGGTGTCAGCCGTACCATGGCTGCTACCATTGAGCAGAATAACGATAAGGACGGTATGATCTGGCCTGTAGCTATTGCTCCCTTCCATGTAGTTGTCGTACCTGTTAATACCAAGGATGCAGAATCCACTGCAAAGGCAGAGGAAATTTACGAAAATCTGCGTAAGGCCGGTGTTGAGGTTGTTATTGATGATCGTAATGAGCGTCCTGGCGTTAAATTTAAAGATGCTGATTTAATCGGCTATCCCTTACGTGTAGTTGTTGGTCCTAAGACCTTAGCAGCTGGTAACATCGAAGTTAAGGCCCGTCGTACCGGTGAGGTAAGAATGCTGCCTGTAACTGAAGATTATGTTGCAGCAATTAAGGAATGGCTGCAAGCTCTGTAAGAGACTTGAGAAGGCTGGTTCAATAGAGTTATGCTGTTGACCAGCTGGAGATAGAGGTGTGTGCCTATGTTTGAAATACCTTGGATTTCACCCTTAGAGGTTACTATGATTCTGCGCCTGCTGGTGGCTGCCGTTTTAGGTGGTATCGTAGGACTGGAACGTGGCAGCGGTGATAGACCGGCCGGCTTTAGAACGCATATTCTTGTATGTGTGGGCTCGACCCTGTTCATGCTGGTGTCTATTTACGGCTTTGATGGTGTTACGGCAGTTGAGGACGTAGGAACACGTCGTGATACGGCCCGCATTGCGGCTCAGGTAGTCAGTGGCATCGGTTTTTTAGGTGCTGGTACCATTCTCCACGAGGGCTTGACGATTCGTGGCCTGACTACGGCGGCCAGCCTCTGGATGGTATCTGCGATAGGCTTAGCCGTAGGTAGCGGTATGCTGCTTTTGGCTACAGTAGCTACTATTTTGACCATGGTTACCCTGGTCACCTTCCATAGCTGGGAAAAACGCTTTGCTGGTAATAATCGCAGTGAAAGACGTTTTATACGTATTAGTGCAAAAAATAATTCTGGGGTAATTACTAGTATTACCGGCTATCTGGCCAGTAAGGGTGTTCGTATCAAGACGATGAATATTAAAACTGATCGAGAGAAAAACAATCTTGTCTTAGAGCTCTACGTCAAGGTTGAAAGAGGCATGGATCTGACAGAAATTATGCGCGGTCTGCAGAGAATTGACGGAGTAATAACTCTGGAAAATGCCTGAGCGCAATACTGAAAGGACAGAAGATGCAGGCTAAGTATTGTATGATTCCGGATAAGGAGAAATTTTATAATTTCCTAGCCGGACAAGCTTTTTCTTCAACTGAATTAATGCAGCTGAAGCTATTGCATATTAACCAAATCTGCATTGATGAATCGGCTTGCTTATGGGAGGTGCATTTTGCCTGTACCGCTCATTTGACCGAGGGTCTTTTACAAGCGGCGGCTGAGAAATTGGCCTCCGCTTTTTCTTTGCAGCAGGTGGATTTTATTTGCGATGGTGACAGCCAGAAATGCGAAGTGCCCAAGGTAGTGCAGGAACAAATGCCGGAGGTAGAAATTAGCGGCTGTTGTGGGGAGCCTTATCTGGATGAGGATATTCCTTTACCGGAGGAGCCATCTGCTATGGAAATCGGTGAGGACCAACAACCGGAGCCGCCCTACTGTGAACCGGAGCCTGTGGTGAGGGATGAGGCCTATGAGAAGGCTTATAACCTGCTCTATGGTAATGCTGACCATACTGATGGCCATCTTTGGGGTAAGAAGGTCAAGGGAAAGGTTCGCCCCTTGGATAGTATTATTGAAGAGGAGAACCGCGTCGTTATTGAGGGTAACTTTGTCAAGTCCCTGGATAAGGATGGTAAGCTGACTACCTTTGACGAAAAGGAGCTGCGTACGGGTGATATTATGCTGACCTTTAATGTGGCTGACGAAACCAATGGTATTTTTGTCAAGCTGCGTTTTAGTAAGCGGGACCATGAGAATGTTCAGAGCGCCTGTCACCAGTTCAAGGATTTATTCAAGCCGGGGATGCGTTTACGTATTTTAGGTAATGTTGCGCCGGACAGCTTCCGTTTTAATGAAATGACAATGACTCCTCAGGGAATTATGAAGGTTGATGTACCTGAGCGTGAGGATAAGGCTGAGGTAAAGCGTGTCGAGCTTCATTGCCATACTAAAATGAGTAAGATGGATGCCGTTACTCCCATGGAGGACCTGGTTAAAAAGGCGATCAAATGGGGGCATAAGGCTCTGGCTATCACGGACCATGGTGTTGTCCAGGCTTTTCCTTTTTGTTATGATGCGGCTGAAGGTAGTGACCTGAAGCTTATTTTTGGCATGGAGGGTTATTTGATTAGTGACCGTGATTTCGATGCCATTGATATGGAACAGGAGGGTAGTGAGGATCTTAAGAAAAAGGTTAGTAAAAAGATTCGCAGCTACCACATCATTATTCTGGCTAAAAACGAAACTGGTTTGCGTAATTTGTATAAGCTGGTTACTATCAGTCATTTACGCTACTTAAATCGTCGTCCTCTTTTGCCCCGTCAGGTCATTGAGGAGCATCGTGAAGGACTTATCCTAGGCTCTGCCTGTGAAGCAGGTGAGCTGTATACCGCTATTCGTGCCGGTGCCTCTCAGGATGTGCTGGAGGAGGTTGCGTCCTTCTACGATTATCTGGAAATTCAGCCCACGGGCAATAATATGTTCCTGGTTCGTGAAAATCAATGCACGGTGAAGGATCTGGAAAATAATAATAAGAAGATTTATGAACTGGGCAAGAAAATGGGTAAGATGACGGTCGCTACCTGCGATGTCCATTATCTCAATCCTGAGGATGCTAAGTTACGTGCGATTTTGCAGGCTGGTCAAAACTATCGGGATGCAGATTTGCAGCCGCCGCTCTACTACCGTACTACGGAGGAAATGTTAGCTGAGTTCCAATATCTGGGCAAGGAAGCGGCCTATGAGGTTTGTGTAACCAATACTAATAAGGTAGCTGACATGGTGGAAAAAATTAAACCCGTGCCTGACCGCGACCAGTTATATTCTCCAACTATTCCTGGTGCAGAGGACGCAGTAAAGAATTTAACTTATAAGAAGGCCCACGAATGGTATGGTGATAAGCTACCCCAAATTGTGGAGGACCGCTTAAAAATGGAGCTGGATGCTATTATCGGCAACGGCTTCTCTGTACTTTATTATATTGCCCATAAATTAGTTAAGCACTCCCTGGACCGTGGTTATCTGGTAGGCTCCCGTGGCAGCGTTGGTTCTTCTGTGGTAGCAACCATGCTGGATATTACGGAGGTTAATGCTTTAAAGCCCCATTATCGCTGTCCTGAATGTAAATACAGCCAATTTTTTGTAAATAATGAGGTAGACTCAGGCTTTGATTTACCACCGAAAAATTGTCCTCATTGTGGTGCGCCCATGGTGAGAGATGGCCACGATATTCCTTTTGCCGTTTTCTTAGGCTTCCACGGTGACAAGGTACCTGATATTGATTTGAACTTCTCTGGCGGCATTGATCCGGATGATGCCTTAGCTATGTCCGACCAATCTGTGGCTCATAAATATACGGAGGAACTCTTCGGCAGGGATAATGTCTGCCGTGCCGGTACTATTTCTACCATTGCTAATAAAACGGCTATTGGTTATATTTCTAAATACTATGCCGACCGTAATATTCACGCCCACCCGGCGAAAATTGCCAGCCTGGTAGAGGGACTGGCCGGTGTAAAGCGTACCACAGGTCAGCATCCTGGCGGTATCATGGTAGTTCCCCGTAATATGGATATTCACTACATTACGCCTATGAATCGTCCAGCTGATGATAAAAATGAAACTACTATTACCACTCACTACGATTATCACAGCATCAACGACCGTCTGGTAAAGCTGGATATTCTGGGACATGATGATCCCATGGTTTTGAAGATGCTGGAAAAATATTTGAAGGAGACCTATGATCCTGCTTTTGATCCCAAGGATATTCCTGTAGGCGATGAAGAGACCATGCGTATTTTCCAGGATACCAAATCCCTGGGAGTTACGCCGGAGCAGATTGGTAGTGAGGTAGGCACCTTTGGTATTCCTGAATGTGGTACGGCCTTTGTACGACAGATGATTAAGGATGTACAGCCGAAAAAATTTAGTGAGGTAGTCCGTGTATCCGGTTATTCCCATGGTACGGACGTGTGGTTGAACAATGCCCAAGATTTAATCAAGGAGGGTAAGCCGGTTGCGGAAACTATTTCTACCCGTGACGACGTTATGACCCATTTGATTTCTAAAGGCGTTGACCCCAGCCTTGCTTTTAAGACTATGGAGCATGTGCGTAAGGGTAAGGCTGCCAAGAAGGGCCTGGAGCCCCAGATGCTAGAGGCTATGAAGAAGGCTAATATTCCCCAATGGTATATTGATTCCTGTGAAAAGGTGCAGTATCTGTTTCCTAAGGCTCATGCGGTAGCCTATGTTTTGATGGCTTATCGCATTGCCTATTGTAAGGTTCATCATCCTAAAGAATTTTATGCTGCCTATTTTACTGTCAGAGCTTCGGACTTCGACTATATCCATGTATGCAGGGGCTTGCATTATATTAAGAACTTTATTAAGAATGTATACCAGCAGGGCTTTAAGGCCAGTGTAACCGATAAGAGCACAGCTACCTATCTGGAGCTGGCTAATGAAATGCTGGAACGAGGTTTTATTTTTGAGAAATTAGACCTGTATAAATCCCATCCGACCAAATTCCTGATTACGGAAAAGGGTTTGATTCCGCCTCTAGCGTCGCTAGGTGGTGTGGGCGCCAGTGCGGCCCTGGCTATTGCTGCCGCCCGTGATCCTAAGCTACCCTTTATTTCTCAGGAGGATTTACGGATGCGTGCAGGTATCGGCAAGAGTGTTATCGAGCGTCTGGCAGAGGTGGGTGCCCTAGGCGACTTGCCGGAGACTAACCAGATTAATTTGTTCTAAAGTGTATCCCCGAGAAATAGTGGCTACTGTTCTCGGGGATGCTTATTTATTATGACAATAGCATACTCATGGACCGGATGTGATTTAGTCACTTGACAATACCTCCTGGTTTATAGTACACTCGTAGCATAAGGGGAGTAGCTGGCATAAGCGTGCTTATGTTTACCTAGTCGTCAGTACGATTCTACGGAATCCGGCTTTGTAAGTGAGTAGCGAGACTTTGTTGTAATTTAGTTGCAGCAGGGGTCTCGTTTTTTTATATTTTGAACCTTGCGTGCAGAATTTTGAGGAGGAAGAATTTTGGAAGTTTCTATCGAATTTGGTCTATTGGTTTTAGGCTTTTTTATGTTGGGTAAGGGTGCCGACTGGTTTGTAGAGGGTGCTGCCAGTATTGCTAGTCGGTTTGGTATCCCGCAATTAATCATAGGCTTGACTATTGTAGCTATGGGCACCAGTGCTCCGGAGGCGGCCGTAAGCCTGGCTGCTGCTTTGAGCGGCAATGCCGATATTACCATTGGTAATGTGGTGGGGAGCAACATCTTAAATATTTGGATTATTCTTGGTGCTTCTGCCTTATTTACGGCTTTAAAGGTGGCGCCCACTACGATTAAGACTGATATTCCTCTGGTTATCGGCATTACCGGTTTACTCTTCTTCATGGGTCTGGATGGAAGTATCGGTCTGTTAGATGGCTGTGTTTTGGCAGCTATTTTCTTAGCCTATTTATATCATTTATATAGAATTACCCAAGCGGCTGATGAGCCTGCAGAACAGGGAGAGGCAGGACCTGGCTTTCCTCTAGGACAGGCACTTTTGTGGACTGTAGCCGGCTTGGCACTGATTATTGCCGGTAGTGAAGTAACTGTTGATGCCGCTACGGAAATTGCTAAATACGCAGGCTTAAGTGAACGCTTTATCGGCTTGACCATTGTTGCTTTGGGTACGTCTCTGCCTGAGCTGTTTACTTCCTTGGCAGCAGCCCGTAAGGGCAATGCGGATATTGCTATCGGTAATATTGTCGGTAGTAATATTTTTAACATTCTTTTTGTAGTTGGTGTTTCTGCATTAATTACCCCCGTAGCTTTTTCTACAGCCTTTTATTTTGATATGTGGATTGCTTTGGCGGCGGCAATTATGCTGCTAGTTTTTGTACTGCCTACTAAAGCTTTGGAACGTTGGGGCGGTGCATTGATGTTAGTTTCTTACGCAGGTTATTTATGGTATATTTTGTAGTTTTTATGTGCTACAATGAATAAAGCAGATACCTAGTGGTCAATGTGCCTCTAGGTATTTTTTTCGAAGGGAGCGATGGGAATGGTTTTAAAGTCTGCTTTGGGCTGGGAATATTTATTGCTGAATTGGGCTTCTAAAACAGTGGATGCCCTTTTTATACATAATAAAAAAACGGCGGTGGGCAGTATTGTTTACTGTAATTTAGGCTTAGCCTTTGAGCATACCGGTATTTGTGTGGACGGGGAGCATATGGTTCATCTCAGTGGTCAGGGCGTGGTAGAGTTGGTGGATGCTAAGAAATTCTGTGGACGTCTGATGGGCAAGAATCCTTCCTTTACTATTTTCTGCCCCGTAAGGAATGGCAGGGCTATGGGGGATGAGGAGGTAGCTCGTAGGGCCTTGTCCCTAGTGGGTCAGCATAAAAAATATAATCTCATCCTGAGCAATTGTCACTGCTTTTCCGCCTACTGCTTAACGGGACATGAGGTGTACTGTCCTAGCTTTACGGAGCTGGAGCTGTTTTTTGCAGAGGGAATATCCAGGCTATACCTGGAGAGCGACCAGCTTACTACGTTAAAAATAAAGAGTATTATTGAAGAAGAATTGGGCAACCGGTTCTTCTTTTTTATTACTTGGAGAATAAAATACAATTTTTCAATTCAAATACAACCGTAGCTATAACTAAAGAGAAAATGTATTTATGAAAATATACAGTAACAAGCAGGTGTAGAAAATTTAGATTTTATTTGGGGACATTTGGACTGCGTAATTTGAAAATAAAAAGAACGTTTGTTTGCTAAGCATGCCGCTAAATGTTATACTATATAAAAACACTATGAGCAGGGAGGAGGTATACCATGGAGGATAAGACCTATTTATGTATTGACCTCAAGTCCTTCTACGCCTCTGTGGAATGCGTGGAGCGGGGCTTAAATCCACTGAATACCAATTTGGTGGTAGCGGATAATTCTCGTACGGAAAAGACTATCTGCCTGGCTGTTTCTCCCAGTCTAAAGTCCATTGGCTTGTCTGGGCGTCCCCGGCTTTTTGAGGTTATCCGGCAGGTACGTTTAAATAATAATAAGCGATTACGCTATGCGCCTCAGGGTAAGCTGACAGGTAAGTCCTGTTTTGCTGATGAGCTGGAGGCGCATCCTGAGCTGGCAGTGGACTATCTGATTGCTCAACCCCGTATGGCCTATTATATCCAGTATAGTACACGTATTTACGCTTGTTATTTAAAATATGTAGCCCCAGAGGACATACATGTGTATTCTATTGATGAGGTGTTTATGGATATTACCAAATATCTTAGGCTTCACCGGATGAATGCCCATGAATTTGCCATGCTTCTTATTCGTGATGTGTTACGGACTACTGGGATTACTGCCACGGCGGGCATTGGTACCAACCTTTATCTGGCTAAGATTGCCATGGATATTATAGCTAAGCATCAGGCTGCTGATGAGGATGGGGTGCGTATTGCCCAGTTGGATATGGGTAGCTATCGTAGGCAGCTGTGGGACCATCAGCCATTGACAGATTTTTGGCGGGTAGGCAAGGGCTATATCCGTCGTTTAGCTGATCATGGTATTTATACCATGGGGGATATCGCCCGTTGTTCCCTAGGGCAGAAGCATTGCTATCATAATGCAGGTCTGCTCTATAAAATTTTAGGTATTAATGCGGAGCTGCTTATTGACCATGCCTGGGGTTGTGAACCCTGTACCTTGAAAGAGATTAAGGCCTATCGTCCTGCCTCTAAAAGTATCGGAAGCGGACAGGTTCTGCATCAGCCCTATAATTTTAACCAGGCTCGTCTAGTTATACAGGAGATGACGGACCAGTTGGCCCTGGAGCTGGTTAGTAAAGATTTAACTACGAATCAGCTGGTACTGGACGTGCATTATGAAAAATTGGAGAATCAGCCGTCTGGCTACCAGGGTAAAGTGATTTTGGACAGCTATGGACGTACTTTGCCACAGCCGGCTCATGGTAGTATTAAACTACCCCAAGATAGTTGCTCCAGTAAGATGTTGGTAGAATATATGATGCAGCTTTATAACCGTATTGTTCAGCCCCAGCTGCTTATCCGTAAGCTGAATATTTCTGTTAACCACGTACTTAGTAGGCAACAGCGGGGACCGGTGCTGCAGGAGTTTAATCTTTTTGCCAATCAGGAGGAACAGGAGCAGCAGCAGGAAAAAAAGGAAAAAGAAAAGAAAATGCAGCAGGCTATGCTACAGATTAAGCGAAAATATGGTAAGAATGCCATTCTTAAGGGGATGAATCTACTGGAGAAGGCTACGGCTAGGGAGCGCAATGAACAGATTGGTGGCCATAAGGCTTAGGGGGCAATATGGAAAATTGTGATAAATATGCAGATATTTGGGATTATCCCTATGAAAAGCATAAGCTGGGTAGGATGCCGCTTTTGGAAAGGGCAGCCCAATTTACTCCTTTTGCCGCTTTGACGGGACATGATGCCGCTATTACGGAAACAGCTCGCTACACAGAAAAGAAAAGAGAGCTGGATGAGGAGGAAAGGGATTTGTTAGATATGAAGTTGGCAGCGTTACGCCAGCTTTTATCCTTGGCACCGCAGGTTAGCATTACCTATTTTTTGGCTGACACCAAAAAACAAGGAGGATGCTACTGTACCGTAGACTGTGTATTGGCTAAGCTAGACAGTTACAATAAAAAATTGATAACTACTGAGGGATTAGTTATTTCCTGGCAGAATATTGTAGCTATAGAGGCTAATGTTTTAGGTGATAAATTTTAAAATAATACTTTACAAAAAGTTCACTAGAAAAAATTGCTTTCATAGGATAAAATATATATGAAAATTTATTTAGTGAGGTGCGTAGAATGCAAACAAGAATTACAGAACTTTTGGGCATTAAGTATCCTGTTATCCAAGGCGGTATGGCTTGGACTTCAGACGCTAATTTGGCAGCAGCTGTTTCTAATGCAGGTGGTGCAGGTATCATCGGTACCGGCGGTCGTAGCGCAGAATGGGTGACTGAAGAAATCCGTAGAGCGAAGTCTTTAACCGATAAGCCTTTTGGCGTGAACGTGATGCTTATGGCTCCTAATGTTGCTGAAGTAATTGCAACCATTTGTGCAGAAAAGGTAGCTTTTGTTACCTTAGGCGCAGGTAATCCGGTGCCCCATATTGCTACCTTCCAGGCAGCCGGCATTAAGGTTATCCCCGTAGTTCCTAATGTAAAATTAGCTAAACGTATTGAAGCAGCAGGTGCTGATGCTATGGTTATCGAAGGTATGGAGGCTGGTGGCCATATCGGCAAACAGACTACTATGGCTTTGATGGAGAATGTTTTACCTGCAGTTAAATCCATTCCTGTTATTGTGGCCGGTGGTATTTCTGATGGTAGAGCTATTGCAGCAGCTATTTTGATGGGTGCCGAGGGCGTACAAATGGGCAGCCGTTTTATTTTGACTACCGAATGTCCTGCTCATGCTAAGGCTAAGGAAGCTATTGTAGCAGCAACCGATACTGATAGCGTAACTACTGGTTATAGCCGTAATTTGGGTGTACGTTGCTTAAGCAATTCCTTTACTACTGCCTACACTGCTAAGGAAGTGGCTGGTGTACCCAATGAGGAATTAATGGCCATGGCTACTGGTACCAATAGAAAAGGTATTTTAGAGGGCGATTTGGAAAAGGGTACTGTTATGGTTGGTCAAAGCTTGAATGTTTTGAATGATATTTTTCCCTGTCAGCAGGTTATGGAACGTCTGATTAATGAAGCTAAGGCCGCTATTGAACGTGTTAGTAAAATAAAATTTTGATTGATATCTCAAAATAATCAGTCCCTCTCTGTTGTGGAGAGGGACTTTTATTTTAGGTAATCGGGAAGTAGAAGATAATAAAATAGCAATCGTGAGGGGGGAAAAGTAGTATGCGTTTAACAGTATTGGTGGATAATAATACTTATATTGACCAATATTATTTAGGAGAGCCGGCGGTGGCCTATTATATAGAAACTGAAGGTAAAAAGATACTTTTAGATACAGGGTATTCTGACGTTTATCTTCAAAATGCAAAGGCCCTAGGGATTGATCTGGCACAAGTAGAAACCATCGTTCTTTCGCATGCTCATAATGATCATACAGGCGGCTTGCCAGTATTTCCTATTCAGGACGGTTCGGTACAAATTGTTGCCCATCCAGAGGTTTTTACACCAAGAAGAGCTGGAAACTTAGATGTTGGTTCACCTTATTCCCTGGCTGAGGCTGAGCAACATTTTCGGCTACACCTATCAGCCGAACCGGTACAGCTTACTGAACGCCTAATCTATTTAGGCGCCATTCCTAGGAATAATGACTTTGAAGCTCAGAAACCAGTAGGTAAAAGATGGACGGATGCTGGTTGGGTGCCTGACTTTGTTCCCGATGATTCCGCACTTGTTTATAAAGGTATGGAGGGAATTTACATTATTACCGGTTGTTCCCACGCAGGTATTTGTAATATTATGTCCTATGCTCGTCAGGTGACTGGATGTGAAAGAATTTTAGGGATGATTGGCGGCTGTCATCTTTTTGAAGGCAATTCTATGCAGATACAGGCTACCGCTCAGTTTATGGCTACTGCTGCTATTCCCAAGCTTTATCCCTGCCATTGTACTTCCTTTGCTGCTAAGGCAGCAATCAATGAACTACTTCCAGTACAAGAGGTAGGAGTAGGACTACGGTTGGAATGGTAATATATTCTTAGAATGGTAATGTATTCTTAGAATATAAAAATCCCCCATGTTTTAGTGTAAAGCATGGGGGATTAATTTTATCTGGAAAGTAGCTGTTCTTTTAGTTTTACATAGCTTTGCGGTAGGTAGACCGGCTTTTGGACCTCGGAGAAGCTGTTACCATAGGGGCGAGAGCTGATGCTCATAATTGGTGGACCTTGAATCCGTTTGGCTACACTAAAGCCGGTAAAGAGCTTCCACCAATGTTCCAGATCATCAGTAAATTTTCGTACTGTAGGAAAATATTCCTTTATCAGCTGAGGCCTGCATTTTATACGAGAAGCAAGCTTGCCCGTACGGTACCAGACAAGCAGTTCCGTAGGCGTTATTCTGGGCCGGCTTTCCATAAGGGTTTGGAAAAGATGGTCATGGTAGTCATAAATCAGCGGGTCACCACCGGTGCCGACGGTTTGCTGCTCGCTCAATTCTGCACTAGGACGAATGGTGAAAATCTTCTTGGGAATGACCTGGCTTTGGAAAACCTGTTCATTTAAATATTTGCCCAAATCGTAGACCTGATATTTCCACAAATCGCCGATTAGAGCTAAGGCGCCGGCCAAGTCACCATAAAAGGTGCAGTAGCCGATGGACATTTCTGTTTTATTAGAGTTGCAGGAGAAAGCACCGCCAAAAGCGGCAGCAGCTGCGGCAATTACTCTGGCACCACGGTCGCGGGCCTGGATATTTTCTTTAACTAACCCGGAAAGCTGCATAGAAGGTTGAAGCGCATCCTTTTGACGTATCTCCATATTTTCCAGCTGTTTGATTGTGTGCTCACAGCTGTCCTGGATGGGTACGGTAGCGTAATTGGCACCCAAATTATAAGCTAGCTGCTGAGCTAAATTTTTGGTAGTTTTGGAATTATAAACCGAAGGAAGATTGAGTAATAAGATATTTTCCGGACCTAGGATATCTGCGTAAAGTGCTGCCGTGACAGCAGAATCAATACCACCGGAAAGGCCAATTGTCATCTTACTGATACCACACTGCTGAAGGAATTTCTTTGTCCCATAGCGTAGGCACTGGTAAATAGCGGCTGTTTCCTCCAGAGGCTCAGCAGGCTTTTGACTGGGAATGAGTCCAATATCTGCTGTCCAGGAAACAGTTACTTTTTTTTGGCTAAAGGCCTGGTTAGCGGTTAAAAGCTGGCCCTGGTCGTCATAGGCGAAAATTGTAGCAGGATAGGTAAAGATATTTTTGCTGGTATTTTGGATACCACCCTGATTACAGTAAAGCAGAGGGAGCCGTAAACGGGCTGCTAAATAGGAGAGCCGCTTTTGCAGCTGTTTTTCCTGTTGAAGTGCATAAGGCTCGGCAGCTAATTGTACAAGCAGCTGGGAGTGCTGTTCAGTTGCTAAAGAACTGATAAGTTCTGTCTCTTCAGCAAAGGAGAGGACAACAAGTAGTTTCCTTTGCCCAAAATGCAGGTGTACGCATCTAGCTTGTTCACGGTTGGTGAAATACTGCTGGTCGTGATAATTCTGTTCCGCTCTACTAGAAACGGTATAGAAATTTTTATCGTTAAGTCTGATTATTTTACCATTTTGACAGGCAAAAATAGCATTATAGCGGTTAAAATATTTTTTTTTATTAATGGTTACCTTTTCGTAGGCTACATTACCGAAAATAATGCTAATATTTTGTGAAGCTGCAATGAGCTGTTCACCATAGGCTGCACAATCTGCTAAAAATTCTTCCTCCTCCCAGGTCGTTCCTAACAGCTTCCCGGATAAACAAAGCTCTGGAAGAATCAATAGGTCTACCTGCTCTGCTTTGGCTTCTTCGATATAACGGCAGGCAGTAGTAAAATTTATATCTGGGCGGCCAGGAACAACTTCCATGGGCGCACAGCTGATTTTTATAGGCATAGGAGCACCTCTTTGTTACATAATATATGCAACTATTATAACAGAGAAGGCTTTTTTCTGCTACTTAGAAATATTTAGCTGCAATAGAAATGTGTAAAAACTTTACTTTAAAATTGTTTAAAGATAAATATGTAAATATAGATAATAAATGTCTATTCTATAATGAATTTTGTATACAACTTGTTTCTCTTAATAATCTATGATAATATTATCCTAGAATTACAAAGTATACTAAATTATATTAAGAAGGTAGGTTAGGTATATGCTATATGTCAGTACTCGTGGTAAATCTGATTTAGTTAGCTCCGCTTATGCTATTAATCGTGGCTTGGCTAAGGATGGGGGCTTATTTGTGCCTCAAAGCTTTCCTAAAATTCGTTTGAGTGATATTAAGGCTATGGAAAAGAAGCCATATACAGAAAGAGCTATTGATGTTTTGTTCCAGTTCCTTACCGATTATACGGAGGATGAATTACGTGAATGTGTGGAGCAGGCTTATACTACCATTAAATTTGGCGATAATCCTGTACCTCTGGTGCCAGTGACAGCCAACACCTCCGTACTGGAGTTATGGCATGGCCCCACCTCGGCTTTTAAGGATATGGCGTTACAGCTTTTACCCCACCTGATGACCAAGGCTACCCAGAAGAATGGTGAGGACCGCAAGGTGGTTATTCTGGTGGCAACATCTGGCGATACAGGTAAGGCTGCTTTAGAGGGCTTTTCCGATGTACAAAATACGGAAATTATTGTTTTTTATCCCAGTGAGGGTGTTAGCGATATCCAAAAACAGCAGATGATTACCCAAATGGGCAAGAATGTCCAGGTTTATGGTATTGAAGGTAATTTTGATGACGCCCAAAGAGGTGTTAAGCAGATTTTTGGTGATGAAAACATGGCACGGGAACTGGCAGAAAAGGGATATGTTTTTTCTTCTGCTAATTCTATTAACTGGGGCCGTCTGGTACCGCAGATAGTGTACTATTTTAGTGCCTATGTGGATGCTGTAAAGGCTGGTAGTATTAAATTAGGCGATGCCATCAATTTTGTAGTACCAACAGGTAATTTCGGTAATATTTTGGCAGGCTATTATGCAAAGCTGATGGGTTTACCGGTGGAGCGTCTCCTCTGTGCCTCCAACAGCAATAATGTATTGACCGATTTTATCAATACCGGTATCTATGATCGTAAGCGTGAATTTTATAAGACGATTTCTCCTTCCATGGATATCCTGGTGTCCAGTAATCTGGAGCGTCTTCTTTATGCGGTTAGCGATGGTGATGCGGAGGATGTAGCTGTATTGATGAATAAGCTGAATGAAGAAGGCAACTATAAGATTAGTGGGGAAGCCTTGAAGAAAATTCAAAGCCAATTTTTTGCAGCCTGGGTGGATGAGGTAGAAACCAAAGAAGCCATTGGTCGCGTATATGCTGACCATAGTTATTTGATGGATACTCATACTGCTGTGGCTTGGCGTGCATTGGAAAAATATCGTTTCCTGACCAGTGATAATACCTTTACCATTGTGTTGTCCACTGCTAGTCCCTATAAATTCTGCAATAGTGTCTTAGAGGCTATTCATGATAATAAGGAAAATGAAGCGAACCCATTTGCTCTTTTACGCAAATTAGAGGCCGAAACTAAGCTGCCCATTCCTATCAGGATGGAGGCTCTGGAAAAATTACCTGTTTTGCATAAGCAGGTTATACCAGTGGACCAGATGGCCGAAACGGTTATGAATAATTTAAAATAGGCACACAGACCTTAATAAAAAAATGCTCAGACCAAATGGTCTGAGCATTTTTATATAGTGTATTAAATTTAGATTAATGCTTTCAATTCAGCTAATTTCTCGGCAAATTTATCCAAAGTAACGGTAACCGGTTGGGGAGTATTTAAATCAACACCTGCTTTTTTCAGGATATTGAGAGAATAGTCACTGCCGCCGGCATGGAGGAAGCCAAGATATTTTTCCACTGCCTGGGGCTCACCATTAAGGATGGCAGAAGCAAAAGCGGTGGCAGCGGAGAAGCCGGTTGCGTATTTGTACACGTAGAAGGGGGTATAGAAATGGGGGATTCTGGACCATTCACTGGCCAGGGACTGGTCAATAGTCAGTGCCGGACCATAGTAGGTGCGATTGCTTTCCAACCAATAGTTTTCCAGCTTTTCTGCTTGTAAAGTACGTCCTGCGCCAACCTCACTGTGAATGAATTTTTCAAATTCAGCAAATTGCACCTGGCGATAAACAGTAGTACGTACATTTTCCAGGAATTGATTTAAAAGGTAAATTTTCTGTTCAGGGGTAGCTTTTTTCAAGGTATGCTCTAAAAGCAGATTTTCATTAGTAGTAGAGGCAACCTCAGCACAGAAGATGGTATAGTCCGCATTGATAAAGCTTTGGGCCTCGCTGCTGAAATAGCTGTGCAGGGAATGGCCTAATTCATGAGCAACGGTGGAGATACTATTATAGCGCTGTTGGTAATTTAAAAGTACATAGGGATGGACGCCATAAACACCCCAGGAATAGGCACCGGAGCGTTTGCCTTTATTTTCGTAAATATCTACCCAGCCTTCATTAAAGCCTTTTTTCAAAGTTTCAATATAGGTGGGGCCCAGGGGCTGGAGGGCTTCGATGATTTTGTCACAGGCCTCTGCATAGGTGCAGGCAAAGCTTTCACCAGCATGGGAGAGGGGCACATACATATCGTAATAGTGTAGCTCGTCATAGCCTAAAACCTTTTTCTTTAATTTCATATATTCATGGAGGGGTTCTAAGTGGTCATGTACAGTGTCAATAAGGCCATCGTATAGGGAGGCAGGGATATTATCTTCTGCTAGGCAGGCAGAAAGAGTGTCAGGATATTTATGGGCAGTAGCGTAAAAATTACTGCTGCGGCAGCAGCCGGTCAAGGTAGTTGCTAGGGTGTTACGGTATTTGTGATAAGCTCCCATTAGGCCCTCAAAGGAATTTTTACGCAAAGTACGATCCATGGAGGTCATATTCAACATATAATTACCTTCACTGATGGTAGCAGGCTTACCCTCACCATCTACAATGGCGGGAAATTCCATATCTGCGCTAGTTAAGGAACGAAAAGCCGCAGCGGCAGTGCCGGTAGCCAGCTGGCTTTGGGCCAGGAGCTCTTCCATTTCCGTAGGTAAGACATAGTCGGCCAGACGAAGCAAATTTTCCAGGTAGAATTTATATTCTGCTAAAGCAGGTTCTGTCTGTAGCATTGCAAGTAGTTGTTCGCGTCCCATACTTAAAAGCTCCGGTTCGATAAAGGAAACAGCATTACTATAAGCTGCTACCAGACCTTCTGCATCACCGGAAAGAGCCTGCAGATGTTGGTCCGCGTTATCTGCATCCTGCTGTAAACGGGCATAAGCATAGAATTTTTCAATCATTTTGCCTAATTCATCACGTAATTGTAAGGTAGCTACTAAAATTTTGGAATCATTTAAGGAACCTTTAAACTCACTGATTAAAGGTAGTTTCTTCTTAAATGCGGAGCAGGCTTCCTGCCAGTCTGCTTCGGTTGCATAAATATCTTCAATACGCCATTTATAAGCTGCTGGAATATCAGCACGTGCTACGCTGCTGCCATGAGCAGGTACGTTTTTATCAATCATGTTTATCTCTCCTTGCAAAATAAGTTTTCTTATCATATTATTATTATAGCATATCGGAGAAAGAGGAGTAAGACTATGCTAACACTTTTGGTAGGAATAAATAGTAAATACGTGCATACTGCTTTAGGCTTACGCTATGTAGGAGAATACTGTAAACAGCAGGGTTATAATATTCAGCTGTTGGAAGAAACCATTAATACACCCATTTTAGCGGTTTTGGAAAATATTATGTCCTATAAGGCAGAGATTTATGGCTTTTCTGTACATATTTGGAATAGAGATTTTGTTTTTCGCTTAATTCGTATGCTGAAAAAGCTACGTCCGGAAGCAAAGGTTATTGTTGGCGGCCCCGAGGTTGCCTTTGATGCTCCGCGCACCTTTAAGGATTTGCCCATGGTAGATTTTTTGATTGAAGGTGAGGGAGAAATTGTTTTTGCTCAGCTTTTAGCAAGCTTGACCGAAAAAACGGCTCTGCCTCAGCATGTAGCCTATCTGAAGGATGGTAAGGTAGAGCTGAATGGAGGCGTGACAGTACTGGAGGATATGAGCATACTGCCTTTTCCTTATCCGGATTTGGAGGAAGTTGCTGCGGCGCATAAGATTGTTTATTATGAATGTACTCGCGGCTGCCCCTTCTGCTGTTCCTATTGCTTATCCGGCATCTCCCGCTCTGTAAGACAAAGACCTTTGGAAATGGTGCTGAGGGATATGGACCGCTTTATTGCTGCTAAGGTACCTCTGGTGAAGTTTGTAGACCGTACCTATAATCTTGATGAAAAATACTTTCTGCCCATGCTGCGGTATTTAGCGTCAGCAGATACGGATACAACCTTCCACCTGGAAATCAAAGTAGATTTACTATCTGAGAAGGTCCTAGATTTTCTAGAAACAGCCCCAAAGCATCGTTTTCAACTGGAAATTGGTGTCCAAAGTACTAATCCAGCCACTTTAAAGGCAATAAACCGTTTTGATAACTGGCCTAAGCTGGTTCATAATTGTCAACGACTTTTAGGTTTTGGTAATATGCACTTACATATGGATCTAATTGCTGGGCTGCCCTATGAAAGCTTGACTGAATTAAAAAAATCCTTTGATGATGTATATGCTCTACAACCGCAAATGTTACAGTTGGGCTTTCTCAAGGTTCTGCCCGGTACGCAGATGAGCCATGAAACAAAGGAGCATGGTCTGCGTTATATGGATGAGCCACCCTATGAGATTTTGGCTACCAATTACATGCCCTATGAAGATATGCAGTTTCTCAAGCGTCTAGAAAATGTCTTGGACCAGACCTATAACAGCGACTACTATGGGCATTTACTCCGTTATTTGATTACCCAACAGCAGGAGGGTGCTTTTGCTTTCTATACTAAGCTGACAGACTGGTGGGTAGAAAAGGGGCATTACCCCCAAACACATAATGCCAAAGGGGTGGCAAAGTTATTATATGACTATATCAGGGAACAGCTGTCAATAGCAGAGGCTCAGATAGCCTTAGAGATACTTAGGTATGATGTCTTTATAGAGCTTCCTGGTTGGCAGCCGGAATATCTTAACTGGTATGCGGATAAGATTTTTGATGTGGTTTCCAGCTTTTGGCGGGATGAAGCACAGGTATTGCAGTACGTACCCGATTATAAATTTAGCAGTTGGCGACAGATTCATAAGAACTATCCTATTGAATTTTTTAAATATGACCCTGAAACAGGTCTTCCTAGGGAATTTTATCTTTTACATAATTGTACTCAGAGTGGAAAAAAGCTTCTTGAGTTAAATTTTGCAAAATAATTAGTGACTCTTAACCGTGTCAACACCATGTTTTATTTGAATACTTTACCGTGTGTATCATGAAAAAACAGTAAAAAATGAAAAATAGGTGTTGACACTCCATAAAAATAATGCTATTATATACAAGTCGCCGAGATACAGCGACAACATCGGAACCTTGAAAACTGAACATCAACCTAGAAAAAGCAAATGTG